>Ga0315294_10006986_pt1 | contig 12396 bp, 15 predicted proteins | sample YL17G13_40_MG_FD_203626 | JGI IMG/M metagenome (GOLD analysis project Ga0315294, IMG submission 203626) | Sediment microbial communities from Yellowstone Lake, YNP, Wyoming, USA - YL17G13_40 | ecosystem: Environmental > Aquatic > Freshwater > Lake > Sediment | place: USA: Wyoming | collected...
GGCAACGATACCCTACAACCTAAGCGCAATCGATTACGCGCGGGAAGTCTCATCGTCGGATTTCATCGTCAAAAACAACAGGACAGCCTGTTTCTGGGCGTTCCTCAGCCTAGAGACCTGCAAAGAGACGCTCCAAAACTACCACGACGAGTTCGAGCGGCAGAAAGGCGACTTCACAAAAATAGGCTCGGTGTACTCCGAAGCGGACGGGGAGATTGAAATCTACAAGAAGAAAGGCTAAAACCAGATGTTATCGTCCATCCTATGCGGGATTTTACCTGATGTCCGGTCGAAGGTTTATATAGGGGGAGTACCTATTACATAGTCACAATTAGGCTAATCCCCCGGTACCGGGCCCTTCTGGGTCCAGGCGGGCCGAGGCCCGTTAGGGGTTTTCTTAGCTGATGAGCCGATGATATGAGGTGAAGTGAAATGGGTTACGTGAAATTCGAGGTTCCGAAGGAGCTTCAAGAAAAGGCATTGGATGCGTTGGAGAAGGCCCGCGACAGCGGAAAGATAAAGAAGGGCACGAACGAAGTCACAAAGTCCGTCGAACGCGGCAACGCGAAGCTGGTCCTCGTGGGCGCGGACGTAGAGCCGCCTGAAATCGTCATGCACCTGCCGATGCTCTGCGAAGAGAAGAAAATCCCATACATTTACGTCCCAAAGGCCGAAATCGGGTCCGCAGTCGGCATACACGTGCCGACGGCCGCGGCCTGCATAGTAGAGGAAGGCAAGGCGAAGGATGAAGTGGCGGACGTCGCGGAAAAGCTACGTGATCTTAAGAAGTAAAAATGGTAGCAGCTGAAGTCGTTAAGATAATAGGGCGCACGGGCATCTACGGCGAAGTCATGCAGGTCATGTGCAAGGTACTCGAAGGCGAGAACAAAGGCCGCGTAATACGCCGGAACGTCAGGACGCCCGTTCGCGAGCAGGACATCATCGACCTGATGGAAACCGAAAGGGAGGCCAAGCCCCTAACCTGAAATGGACTGCAACTTCTGTAGCATACGGATACCGCGCGGCACCGAATACATATTCGTCACCTCCAAGGGGAAAGCCCTGTACTTTTGCTCCAGCAAATGCTACAAGAACCTTGTGAAGCTCAACCGCAAACCGAGGGAAACGAGGTGGACGAAGACGTACGTAGAGGAGAAGCAGGCCAGGCTGAAGACGATGGAGCACAGGGAGGCCGCTCCGAAGGCTCCGGCCCCCAAGACGGAAGAGGCAGCCCCCGAGGAAAAGGAGCACAAGGTCGAGGGGAAGCCGAAGCCGGGCGCTAACAAAGAGGCGGGGAAGAAGTCTCCCAAGCCCAAGAAGCCCGCGAAAAAATCACATACCGCACCCTGAAGGGTGCAGTATGTCTTACAAACACGCTCAAAATGCCAAAAAGCCAAACAACCATCGGAGGTGCAAGCGGAGGTTAGGATTCGCTAACGATTCCTCCGCGACCTGAAGGTCGCGGTATCCTCGCGTGTTTGTAATGAAAACAATCATCATCATCAGGCCGGACGCGGTCACGCGCGGCCTTGTGGGGGAGATACTAACAAGGTTCGAGAAGCACGGCATACGCGTCGCAGGCTTGAAGATACTGACAATGTCGAAGAAACAGGCTGAGGAGCTTTACTCGCAGCACAAGGGGAAGCCCTACTACGCGCCGCTCATAACCACCATGACAGCGAACCCATCGGTCCTGGTGGTGTTGGACACGGACATCCTCGACCAGGCGAGCGCCATAGAGCTCGTCAGGAAGATAGTCGGGGACACGGACCCGGCGAAGGCTGACATGGGCACCATCCGCGGCGACTTCGGGCTGAGAATCAACCAGAACATAATACACGCCTCGGACAACAAGGAATCAGCGGAGCGCGAGATACCGCTGTTTTTCAAGAAGGAGGAGCTAGTCACATACACAGAATAAAAATGACAACCGTATACGATGTCCCGGCAGACAATCTGATTAAGGAGACAGCGCAAGACCTCAAGGAAAACGTCAAACTACCATATCCCGACTGGGCCCAGTTCGTGAAGACCGGCACAAGCAGGGAGAGAAGGCCGCAGGACCCCGACTGGTGGTGGTACCGGGCGGCATCCATCCTACGGAGAGTCTACCTTGACGGCCCCGTGGGCGTCCAAAGGCTGAGGACGTTCTACGGCGGGAGGAAGAACCGCGGCCACAAGCCTGAGGAGTTCAGGAGGGCATCGGGGAAGATTTTACGGACCCTGCTTAAGGAGCTTGATGCAAGCGAATTGACGGAGTCGTCCAGGACCGGCCGCAAGATTTCGAAAAAAGGCAGGGCATACCTCGACAAGATTTCCTCTAAAATAGCGCAGAAGCAACAAACCTAACATGTCTGAATTGGACGATCTCAGGCAGAAGCGGCTGCGGGAGCTTGCGATCTCGCAGACCCAGCAGGCCCAGCGGCAGGTTATACAGGAGCAGCTTCAGTCCCAGCAGGTGGAGGAGCAGATTAACATGATAATGCGCCACCTCATGTCCCCCGAAGCCAGGGAACGCCTCGCGAACATCAGGGCCGCCAAGCCGGATTTCGCAAGGCAGATTGAGATACTTCTCATACAGCTTTACCAGGGCGGAAGGCTGAAGGCGATGGACGACAACCAGTTCAAAGCCCTCCTTGCGAAGATTTCCGGCACGAAGCGGGAGACGAAGATACAGATGAGGTAGCTTCTGAAGAAGGTAAAAAAACCCTGAACCGCCGTTATCTATTCTCCGGTTCTTTCGGGGCTTCCCCCGGTTTGGCTTGTTTTCCGCTGTCGAGTTCGTAGCCCAGCTCGCTGAGGATGTCCTCGTCCTTTATCCTGATCTCAGTACTCTTATTCCTCGAGTATGCTATAGCCGCAAGAAGTATGCAGGCTCCTAGTATTATGATCGCCCAGTTGCTGCGGTTGAACGGCCCTATCATCCCGTTTTGGATGTCGTCCAGCTGCTGCTGCAGGTCCCTGTTCTGGGCACTGATTTGCTGGAACTTGCCTGTGAGGTCTGCCTTTTCGTCGCTGACCTGTTTGATCTGCTGCTGCAGTTTCGTGTTCTCAAGCCTCATCTCCTTTATCTGGAGCACAAGCTCGGTTGTGCTGTTCTCAAGCTGGGTCTCGTCGGTGCTGATGGAGAGCCAGTCGATTATGTTCAAGCCGAAGTTCTTGTTGTTGTAGTCGTTTATGTACTTGTTGCCGAACATGTCTATGTCGCTTAAGGTGAACACGAGGCCGCTGCCGAAGATGGACGCTGCCGCTACGCAGGGTTCGCTGCCTGCTGCGAAGGAGCCTGTGTCAGAGTATGTGTCCTGGTTGCCGGTGGCTATGCATTTGCTCGAGCCGGAGAGCATGATTCCGGCATCCTTGTAGAACCCTATTCTAGTGACTCCATGCCTTATGGTGGCGGTCATGCTGTAGTCCAGGAACCTATCGATTGTGAAGCTGTTGCGGTCTTTCAGGTTCGGAATCTGGTCTGTGGTGTCGATTAGGAGGCCGTTGTCTACGGTGACTCCGAAGGGTATCGTCAGCTGGTTGGCCTTCCCCTGACCTCCGCCGTTTATGAACAGGCCCCTGCCCTGCTGCAGCACGAACCATATTATCGCGGATATCTCGCCGGTTGTGAGCTGTTTGTTCAGGTCCTGTATGACTAAGACGTCATAGTTTTCGAGCTTGTCCTTTGTAAGTTCCCCCTTTTCGATGGAAGCGACCTCGTATCCCCTCTTCCTGAGCTCTTCCGCGAACTTGCCGTATTGGCCTTCTATGGTGTACTGGGAGGACGTGCCTACCTCGTAGACCAGCACCCTTTTAGCCTCTACTGAGGCGGCCAGGAGATATACGGCTAAAATAAGAGATGTTATTCCCCTCCAATTCATCACTTTAACAATTACTCGAACAGCCTTAAATACGTTCTCATGAGTAAAATTCCAGGGAAACGGCATCCGTGACTTCTAGCATGTAGGCTCTGCCTTCCGACACCCTTCCCACGTTCAGGATGCGCGTCGGGCCTATGTGGTCCTCATGCCCCCCAGACTCATGGATGTGGCTGCAAAGGACGAGGGCCGGTTTCCTCTCCTCTATGAAACCTCTAAGGCCTGTTGATCCCACATGCAGGCCGCTTTGGATTTTGTCGCAGTTGGTGTCCTTCGGCGGCGCATGGGTCATGACTATCACCTTTGAGCCCTTTTCCGCTTGCGCGTACAGGCTGTCGAGGCTTTTTCTGATGTCGTCTTCGTTGTATTCGAACGGCGTGTTGAAGGGGGTCGTGTTCGAGCCGCCGAACCCGATTATGCTTGCCTCAGGCAGCCTCAGGACCGTGTTGTGTAAGTTCACGCCCCTTTTATCGAAGATGTCGGTTGAATTCCGCTGGTCGCAGTTGCCTGGTATGGCCTTCACGCTGAAGTCTGAGAACACGTCCAGTATCCTCCCTATGTCCACCCTGTTTTCCTCAGGGTCTTTGAAGCCCTTGCTAAAGTCCCCGAGGATGAAGACGTAGTCCAAGTCCTCGGTCTCGATGGTGTTCCTGAGCCTCGTCACGGCTTTGACGTCGCCGTGGGCGTCGGCTATGCAGATTGCCTTCACAGAATACACTTAAAACTACGGTCTTAAATATTATACGTATGAACTCAATCACGTTCCTCGGCACCGGAGGCGGACGGTTCGTCTTCCTGACCCAGAGGCGCTACTCGGGCGGGATATGGCTCGAGCTTGACGGCAAAAGGTTCATCGTCGACCCCGGCCCCGGCTCCCTTGTCCGCGCCATCCAATTCAAAAAGGAACCAAACACTCTCGACTGCATAATAAGCTCCCACCGGCACCTCGACCACTACAACGACGTCGAGGTGATGGTCGAGGCCATGACCCACGGCCTGAACCGGAGGCAGGGGAAGCTGATACTGCAGGAGGAAGTGGTCGGCTACATCTCCGAGTACCACCGGGATAGCGTCGAAACACTGGTCCCGAAGCCCGGGGATGAATTCAACGTCGGAGATGTGCGTGTTGAGGTTCTGCCGACGACAAACCATGCGGGGGGCCTGGGATTCAGGTTCGAGACGTCAGACGGCATCGTCACCTACTCAGGGGACACGGCCTACGACGAGGACATAGTTAAGCACTACAAAGGCTCGGCGGTCCTGATACTCAACACCATATTCGCCGCCGAGCGGGGCTCAGACACCCACCTGAACACCGACGACGCGGTAGAAATCGCGAAGAAGGCGAGGCCGAAGAAGCTCGTAATCACCCACTTCGGGGTGCAGATGCTCAGCATCGGCCCTGAAAAAGAGGCAAAAAGAATCGAGGCCGCAACGGGCGTCGCCACAGTGGCTGCGACCGACGGGATGACAGTCAGGCTCAGATGAAAAACAGGGTCGTTCTGTTGAAGGGGGGGACGAGGAAGGATTATTTCGTCGGTGATGTCAGGGTTTCGGAGGCGATATGTTCAGCGGTCGTTCTCGTCCAGGCCGGGGGAAAGAACCTGGTAGTCGACCCCGGCGCCATGGGATGCGGCGATGAAGTGCTGAAAAGGCTGAAAAGTAACGGGGTGAAGGCCGCTGACGTGGATGTAATCGTTAACACCCACCTGCACTTCGACCACACCTACAACAATCACCTCTTTCCGAATGCTGTTATATACACTCCAACGTCGGTCTGGTACCCGGATGGCGGCAATCGGGTCGAGTTGCACCCTGTACTCACAGACCCCAGAATCCCGGGGGTGAGGTTCATAAGCACCCCCGGCCACATGGAAAAGCACATATCAGTCGTCGTGGAAAGGGGAGGCAAAAAAATCGTCATAGCAGGGGACGCAGTCAGGGAGGACATCATCAACAAAGGTGACGCGTCAAAATACGCGAATCCAGCGGAATACTTCAAGTCGATGAAGAGGATATTCGACGTCGCGGACGAGATAATACCCGGCCACGGCCCGGTAATCAAAGGCGAAAAACTTAGGCGGCTTCGGGCGCAACTGAAGAGGACTATTCCACCGTGACGCTCTTTGCCAGGTTCCGCGGCTTGTCAGGGTCGAGTCCTTTGAGGACGCTGATGTAGTATGCGAAAAGGTGAAGCGGGACTATGTTCACGATTGGCGCAAGGAGCGGGTCCACCTTCGGCACCCTGATATCCCCTGACGGCCCCACCTGATAGACCCTCGCACCCCGTGCCTTCACCTCGCTCACGTTGCTTTCGACCTTGTGCTTGAGCTCGTCAGAGGCCGTAACGACTATTACCACAACTTCCTCGTTCATGAGGGCGAGAGGCCCGTGTTTCAGCTCCCCGGCCGCATATCCTTCGGCGTGTACGTAGCTTATCTCCTTCAGCTTCAGCGCCCCTTCTAAAGCGGTGGGGTAGTTCTCCCTCCTTCCAAGATAGAAGAAAGACCGTGTGTTCGCCTCCCTCTCGGCCAAAGCCCTCACATGGTCCTGCGAAAGCGCCTGGGAGATTTCCCCCCCCACGCCCTTCAACTCGCCGATGAGCGCCTGATATCTTCCCCGGTCCAGCTTCATCGTCGCATGGCCGACCTCGAAAGCCAATGCAGCGACGCATACAAGCTGGCCTATGTAAGCCTTGGTGGAGGCGACAGCTATCTCCGGACCGGCATGTATCAACGCGCTGTCTTCGCATGCGCGTGTGATGCTTGAGCCGACGACGTTCACGAAAGCCGCAGTGTATGCGCCCCTCTTTCCCGCCTCCTTCACGGCTGCGAGGGTGTCTGCAGTCTCGCCTGACTGTGAGATTGCGACTACCGCGCATTCCTCGTTTATCGATTCGACTGTGGAGTACCTGAACTCGCTTCCGATGACGGCATCGGCGTGCAGGCCCATACGCTCGCACAGATACTTCCCGTAGAGTCCAGCATGGTATGCCGTGCCGCAGCCGACGAAGTAGACGAACCTGCACTTGGATATCCTCGCCGCAATCCTCCTTATCTTCTCCAGGTCCCTTATGGCGTTCGCGGCGGCCTGCGGCTCCTCGTATATCTCCTTGAGCATGAAATGGTGGTAGCCTCCCTTCTCAGCCTCCTTCACGCTCCAGGTTATCCTATGGGGGGTCTTGGTGACCTTCTCCCCGGTCTTCAGGCTGAATAGCTCGACAGAGTCTTTTTTCACGATTCCGTATTCGAGGTCTTCGAGTATGAGGGCCTCCTTGGTCTCGGAGATGAACGCCGGCGCATCTGAGGCGACATAGTTTTCTCCCCTCCCAAGGCCGATGAGGAGCGGGCTTTCGTTGCGCGCGACAAGTATGGCGTCGGTGTCGGATGTCGAAAGCACGGTGATTGCAAAGCTGCCTTTGAGCCTCCCAAGCATGGTCTTGAATGCGGCTAGGAGGTCGCCGTCGTAGTATTCCTCCATCAGGTGGGCTATCACCTCAGTGTCGGTCTCGCTCCTGAACGTGTGACCGCGTTCGGAGAGCTCCTGCTTCAGCTCGGCATGGTTTTCTATTATCCCGTTGTGCGCCACGACGAAATCGCCGGTGCAGTCGGCGTGGGGGTGGGCGTTCAGCTGCGACGGGACGCCGTGGGTCGCCCACCTCGTGTGGCCGACGCCGATGTGGCTTTTCAGGGTTTCAGGCTTGAGCTTCGCCCTGACGTCGTCGACCTTGCCTTTGTCCTTCGGGACGTGTATTTTGCCTTCGGAAACGTAGGCTATGCCCGCCGAATCGTAGCCTCTGTACTCGAGGCTCTTGAGCATGTTGAAAAGCACGACCGGGGCGTTCTTCCCGCCCACGTAACCCGCAATACCGCACATTTTTCCCGTCTATTTTAATAGGTATAGCAATAAAATATACCCGTAAATACCAAGTGGTTTCGATGAACAGCAAATATGCCGGCTCTTGGACCGCGCTTGTGACACCATTCGACTTCGACTACACCGTCAACTGGACGCAGCTCGAGAACAACGTGAAATTCCAGGCAGAGGAAGGCATAACGGGAGTCCTTCCGATGGGGACCACCGGGGAGTCCCCGACGGTCACCCACCGCGAACACTCCAAGATAATCGAGAACACCGTATACTATGCCGAAGGCGGCTGCAAGGTCCTCGCAGGCACAGGCTCGAACAGCACGGACGAGGCGCTATTCGAGACCAAAAGGGCCATCGAATCGGGCGTCGACTGCTGCCTGATACTCGACTGCTACTACAACAAGCCGTCAAGCCTGGAGCTGCGCCACGAATACTACTCCGTCATACTCTCGGAATTCCCTGACATGGACTTCATAACCTACGCCATCCCAGGCCGCACAGTCACGGTCCTTGCGCCTGAGGACCTTGCGATACTCAGGCGAGAGTACCGGAACCTCGTCGCGGTGAAGGAGGCGACCGGCGACTTCGAGAGGATGAGGCGGGTAAGAAGCATACTCGACCAAGACTTCAACATAATAAGCGGAGACGACCCCAACACCTACCAGATGATGACGGACCTGCAAATCGGCGCTTCAGGGGTGATTTCCGTAATCAGCAACCTAACACCCGGCCCCGTCGAAAAATACGTCCGCCTCATACTTGACGGCAAGACCGAAGAGGCAAAGAAGATTGACGAGGCGCTCTCGCCGCTTTTCAAGGTCGTGATGGTGCAGACAACGGAAGACGTGAAGCTCCCAAACGGGGAGACAGCGAAGGTCACGTACAAGTTCCCGAACCCTGTGCCGATAAAGACGATGATGGTCGGCCTCGGGATGATAACAGGCACGACGAAAAGGCCGCTAGGTAAGCTCACCAAGAAAGGGGTCGGATTGGTCCGCGACGCACTGAGACAGGTGTGGCAGAAGGACCCGAAGCTCCTAGAGCCTGTGGAAGGATTCTACGACGTAGACCTCGAAAAGCGCCTCGGAGACGACAAAATCTGGGCGCAGCTCAGCTACTGACGCTATAATCTGATGAGCTTACCGTCCGCCTCCGTAGCTGGTCTGAAATACATGTGGAACCTGGTCCCCGCACCTGCCTGGCTTTCCACATGGTACGTGCCGTCCATCCTTCCGATGTACCTTCTCAGATAATGGAGGCCGAAGCCGCTGCCGCCCTTCCTTGTCGTGAACTGTGCCTCACCGAGCCTTGCGAGGTCTTCAGGAGGTATTCCAGGGCCATTGTCTTCGACTAGGAGATGCCCTACCTCGTCGTTTTCTCGGAGGCCGAGGCCCCTAAAATATTTTTTCGACCTCGCGTCAAGATCGGAAACCCTCTTTTTATCGACTGTGACTCCGACCTTCCTGCCTGGGCGGTCTTTCGTCCACTGGACTGCGTTCATTATCGGTTGGGATATGACCTCTTCGAATAACATCCCTGGCGTCTTGATTCTGACTCCGCTCGCAGCAGATATCCTGCACTTGCTGATTCCTGTAATCTGGTTGTCGCTTACATGTTTTATATACGTGCCCACGTCGATGACAACAACATCCTCTTTCAGGCACCTCGGCATACGGACAAGCTCCGCGAGCCTGAACGTGTCGTTTCTAAAACCACGTATCCCATCTAAAAGCGCTTTTTTGCCTTTGAAACCCGGTTTTATCTCCTCCAGCTCGCCCGGCCATCGTCGACGGAATGCAAGGCCCTCAATCTTTTCAGCAAGATACGCAAGGACCGTGCCGATACTGTGCCTCCTCGCGGCTCCCAGGTCGTCCTTCTCCTCGCTTAAGCCTTCGGTGGAGTACTCCCAGCTTTTGAATTCTTCCACGGTTTTTTTTGCGGCACTCCACTCACCGGTTCTCTTAGCGTTCGGCACCTCGGAGCCGATTTTCTTCAGCAATGGCTCTGCCTTCTTGGCGACAAGCTTCACAGTCTCCGACAGCTCCTCGACATATTCTGTATTGGCTCCGGCGTCGAACATAACCGGCTTAAACTTCGAAACCGCGGTGTTGAAATTCCCCCAATCCGTCTCCACACCTGTGACCGCGACAGCCCGGACGGACTTCATCAGCTGCTCAGGACCGTAGCCTGGGCCGTATTTGAGGACGAACCTGAACGGGACTCCGTCGGTTTTCCTGGCAAGAGCCTTCGTTAAGCCATCCAGTTCGCGTGTGGTTTTCACGTCCTCAATGAGCCTGTCCAGACTCTCCAGCTCCCTCATCCTGCCCTCAACGTCTTCTGTTCTGAGATTGTCAATCTGGGGGAGCAAGGCCATCTGATACCGTTTCGCATGGCTTGCGGAATGTATGACAACCGGGCAAAGGAGCTTATTTTTCGCAAGGTCGCGAAGCAGCCCATCGCCGTTTTTTCGGGGCATCCTCAAATCCAGGACGAGTACTGTATACGGCTTTCCATCCCTGACGGCCTGTGCCATCCTGTCCGCGACATTTAACGGGTCTGTCTCGTATTCCACACGGTTGTCAAGGCCTCTCGGATAATACACCAACAAGTCCCTCTGCACCTCCTTCGCAGTCGGTTCAAAGTCGTCGACGACAAGAATCCTCTGGCCCCTGTGAAAACGCCTCAAAGGCTCGGGAACGCTTTTAAGCAGGCGTTCGGTCCGGGAGTCGGCCATTAGAAGCCCTTCAACAGGCGGGCTATCGGCTACGGACCTGACTCTCCTTCCAATCACCGACGAGTCTGGCATAAGTATTTTTGGGAAGAGTATGTTATTTAACCTATTAGGGGGGGACATCCAATAAGGAAACGATGGCATTGATACTCGTCCCGGTCGGAAGCTTCGAGCAGCACGGCCCCCACCTCCCGCTTGAGACCGACACGCTGATTGCCGAGGCCGTGGCAAGGGAGGTCGGAAAGAGGCTCAAAGCCAAGTTAGGCACTACAATCCCGGTTGGCGTCTCAGATGAGCACATGGATTTCCCGGGCACGAAGACCCTGACACCGGACGAGTTCAAGGCCGAGGTCAGGGCCGCCGACGGGGAGGGGGTCGTCTTCATTAACGGCCACGGAGGCAACAACAGGCATCTGAGGGAGCTTGGCGTCAGGCATGTGAATCTCACGACGATGTTCAAGCCGTACGACCACGCAGGGGAGATAGAGACGAGCATCATCATGCACCTGCGGCCTGACCTGGTCAAGGCCGACAGTATAAGGAAGCATGAGTTCACGTGGCCTAAGAAGGACGGGTGGAGGATGAAAGACTGCAGCGAATCAGGCGTCCTCGGGGACCCGACGGAGGCGTCGGCCAAGAAGGGGGGAAAATACCTTCAACAGCTTGTTGATGCGACGTTGGATGAGCTGAATAAACGTACGACGGCATAACAGCACATATGAATGATCTACGACCCGACGGGCCCAAAACATATTTATCCAAACTGCTTAAGGATTAACACCATGGGAAGACGTAAAGTTGTTACCCTACGTGATGTTCTACGTACGGCGGTTCATCCCCATTCCGGGCTCCCGGAGGAACTACCCGCTTTACAGAGGGAAGGTGGCGATTCGGGCGGTATCCTGGTTATTGTGCCTCCGAGACCGGAAGCCTCTCATCTCCCAGTTTCGTTACCACCATCTGGGGGAATTCCCGATGTAGCTGAGCCTCTCCCGGTTACGTTACTACCACCTAGGGTACGTCCTTGGGTACCGCCCCCTAGAGCGGCTCCTGGCACTAGACCTTTTATCGGTTACGTGGCACTTGTGGTCGACGACAACGCATTGCAGGCAGAATCCACGGCATCCTTACTTAAGGGCGATAGTGTCGCTACCACTAGCGTCGAAGAGGCTATGAGGGCGTTCAACCCCCAAGAACACAAAATCGTCGTCACAGACCTCCAGTTAACCTCCGGCGGCAACGAAGGCGAGGAAATCGCCGGGAGGATTAAAGCATCAAGCCCTAGCACAGTCGTCATACTGACCACAGCCAGTTATTCGTCAGATAACCCGCCGAAGCATAGTGTCTCCGACTTTGTCCATTCAACGGATGATGGGAGCGTATGGACCGGCAAAGGCGAACTAGTGACCAAAGGCGGTGATGTCAACCCTGCAAAAACCCTGTGGGAACTGGTTGGAAGAATTAAAGCGCAACTCCCCGACAAAGACAAGGTCTAAAACACCGTTAGCCCTAAAGACAAGCCGAGGCTTTTGCCGTCGGACTTGACTGTGACCACTGAAACTCCGTTCAGAATCTTCTCGAATGCTCCGTCAGCGTCCATCCGTTTCCCTCGGCTTCGTACCCCGTAACGTCAGGACCTTCGGAAGGGTCAGACTGCCTGCTCCGAGGTCTTTTTTTAAATGCACCTTATCTCCTCCTCCGCTGACCTCAACCCAACCCATCTCCTCCAGGAACCGCGCAAAGGCTGAGTGCGTGACTATGGAAACCTCATTCAGGCCGCTTCTTCGAAGCGCCTCCTCGGAAAAAAGCAGGAGCGCCCCAACAGCCTCGAGGTCACGCCGTCTATCCGACACGCTGTCCGCTTTCAGCAATCCGTCGGCCGTGAAACTTGGGTTTTGCCTGACCTCGTGGACATGGACTAGCTCGGCCTTA
>Ga0315294_10006987_pt1 | contig 12396 bp, 8 predicted proteins | sample YL17G13_40_MG_FD_203626 | JGI IMG/M metagenome (GOLD analysis project Ga0315294, IMG submission 203626) | Sediment microbial communities from Yellowstone Lake, YNP, Wyoming, USA - YL17G13_40 | ecosystem: Environmental > Aquatic > Freshwater > Lake > Sediment | place: USA: Wyoming | collected...
AAACTGCCAGGCGTGGAGATAGCCGCCCTTTGCGACCTCAACAGGGAGGCGCTGGCCGCGACGGGGAAGAGATTCGGCGTTTCCTCTCTCTACACCGACTATCACGAAATGCTGGAGAAGGAGAGGATTGACGCCCTGTTCTCCATCGTCCGAGCCTACCAACGGACGGACTGCGAGATAATCGCGGCGAAGAAGGGCATCCATCTCTTCATCGAGAAGCCGCAGGCCGCAGATATGGCGAAGGCCAAGGAGATAGCGCGGGCCATCCGGGAATCCGGGGCCATCGCCACCGTGGGCGTTCGGGAGAGGTTCCGCCCTACCGTGGAGGCGGCCAGGAAGTTCATGGCTGGCAAAGATTTCGTTCATGCTCAGAAACTCTCCTTCGGGGAAGCGACCTCCTCGCCAGCGAAATACAGTCTGGAACAGATGGGAGGGCCTTTCTTGGACTGGGGAACCCACTTCATTGATGAAATCCGCTACATAACCGGCCATGAGGTCGTGCTGGCGCAGGCCTTCTTCGTGCCCGACCCTCGAGCGGAGAGCGGCGAATACCTGCCGCTCTCTTACATCGGCAATTTTGTCTTCGACAACGGGGCCACCGCCAACTGGACCATCTCCAACTGCCTCGATCCGGCAATAACCGCACCATACCTCGACTTCCCCCACCTTCTCATCGCCTACAGGGGCGGCTCGCTGGAACTCCGGTACGAAACGCTGAAGGCGAACGGCGAAATCATCGTGCAGACGGAGCCGACGAACCCCTGGTTCCTCTCCGTCAAGGCCTTCATCGAGGCGGTGAGGACGGGAGATAGGAGCCTGCTGCGCAACGATTTTTCCGACGGCCTCTTCTCCCTTGCGCCCGTTCTCGCCGCCCGCGAATCCGCGAAACGAGGCGGAGAGGTAATCGTCGTCCGCGACTTCGCGGGCCTCTAACTTCAACGTGGAGACGCATAGCAGTGCCCCCTAAAGGCGACATCCGGAACATGGTAGATCAGATACCGATGTTCGATACGCACCAGCACGCGGCGGGATACGACTGGGGCATCCCCCCTGATGACAAGGCGGGCAGAAGCCTTCCCCAGATAATCTTCAACGACTACCTGCTTTACCTCCAAGGGGCTGCTCGTCACAAAGGCCCTTCGCTGATTTCATCCGCATTCCCCATCGAGAAGGCCGAGGAACACTGGGCGGCTGGTCGGGAACTGCTGGAGAACCTTCGGCCCTTGACCACCTACCGGGCACTACGCATCGGCTTCAAGGACCTTTACGGTTTTGAGGGCGATGACATCACCGATGATAATTGGAAGGAACTGAACGACAAGGTCGTGCGCACCTATCAAACGCATGGAGAGAGGCGCTGGCTCGCAAAAACCCTAAAGCGCGCCAACGTCTCCCGCATAGTTCAATTCTGCAACCTTCCCTACGTGGTGGATCACTGGAACGAACTGAATGACGAGGATCGCAACCTGGAGAAGTCGTTCATCCGGCCTTCCCTGTTCGCCGACGTCTATGCCTGCATCGGTGAGAACGACGACAAACGGAAGGCGCGCGCCCGAACGTTTGAGATCATCGGGCTTCAGCCCGCATCCTTCACCGAATACCGCGAGGCAATTCAAAAGAGCGTGGCACGGTTTCGCGAAGCAGGAGGGGTCGGAATAAAGTTCCTTGCCGCCTACTTCCGGGACATATTCTTCGACCAGGTTCCGGAAGAAGAAGCCCGCGCGATTTACGAGCGCGGGCCGGACAACGCCACCCCCAGCGAACATCGGCGGCTGGAAGACCATCTCGTTTGGCACCTCGTCCGCTGCGCCAGTGAATCGGGACTCGCAGTCTCCTTCCACACGGCCTACTCCACTCCCGCCAGCCGCGGGGATCCATCGCAACTCCTCAATCTCATCTCAGCATTCAGCAATGTCCCGTTCGACCTCTGCCACGCCGCCTGGCCTTACGCGGGGGAGCACGCCATAATGGCCAGAAGTTTCGCCAACGTCTATTTCAATTTCGCCTGGACGCCTTTGCTTTCCGCCTCCCTGGCGAAGCGGCAGTTATCCGAGATGCTGGAGATAATCCCAGCCAACAAGATGCTCCTCGGCCTGGATACCGGCACCGCGGAATCCTGCTACGGCGCCGCCCTGTTGACCCGCCGGATGCTGGCTGAGGTGCTGGCGGAGAAGGTGGCTGACGGCGCCTTCGCCTTTCACGACGCCGAGGTGGTGGCGCACCGGCTGCTCAGGGATAACGCGGAGGAGGTCTTCGGTTCGGCCGAGGCGCCTGTCGGCTCCTTGCTGGGATCAGCCCGTCCTGAAGAGCAGCCGACGGTGCCGCCAATTCCGCAGGATTCGATGGAATTTCGGGAAGACGGGCAGAGATTGCTGCAGTACTGTGCTAAGACGACTCGCCGCAGGTTCGGAACTTGGAGGGGGAAGAAATGAGCAAGATTCTGGTGCTTGATGCTATGGGAGTTCTGTACAAGGCTGGTGACGACGTGGCAGAATTGCTGGTGCCTTTTGTTGTGGCGAAACATGGCACTGATAGTGTTCAGGAGATTGAGGATGCGTATCTGCACGCGAGTTGCGGCCAGATGACAGCAAGAGACTTCTGGCTGGGAGTTGGTGTTGACCCTCAGCTGGAGGATGAGTATCTGGAGGGGCATTGTCTGTCCGATGGGTTGCTGGAATTCCTCGCGGAAGCTCAGCAAGTGTATGGCCGCGTGGTTTGCCTGTCGAATGACGTATCCGAATGGTCAGTCAAGCTACGCAAGAGATTTGGCCTGGAAGAGTACATCTCAGGCTGGTTCATAAGTGGAGATCTCCACATCCGAAAGCCGGCACCAGCGATTTACCAGAAGGTCATCTCAGCACTGAACGTCCACCCCTCCGACATGGTCTTCGTAGACGATCTGCCAAAGAACCTCTTGCCTGCCCAGACACTGGGAATGTCCTGCGTGCTGTTCGACTCCGAAGGCAACGAAATGCACGGGCAGTTTCCCGTTGCACGAACATTGCGTCAGATCATCCATCCGTAGAAGTATGCCATCGGCCTGCTCCGCCTTGATTTGCCAGCGGAAAGCTAGCTGGTGGACCTATGCGACCGGCGTTGCTTTTGCCGTCATGCGCCTGGCTTCCATTCCCGATTAGCCTGTGCTATCCTCACTGAGAGACTCAAATCTCGGAGGTGGCACAATGCGCATCGTCGCGTGGTTGCGGTTACTGTGCGTCGCGTGGTTGCTGTTCGTTTGCGCCGGGGTGGGCGCGTCGGCGAAAACGGATCATATCATCCCCAGCCTTCCGGTCTACCCTGAGTATCCGGACGAGCACGCTGAGTATATCAAGAGTGGCACCATCACTTTCTCCCTGACCCTTAACGGCACGGTCGAACAGGATCTGGGTGATGGCGCCCGGCGCACCTTCATCGGGGATGTATCGGCAGAGGAGACCCTCACTCTCACCCCGACCGGCGGCACGCGAAACTACTCGTTCCACGGCATGAGCCGCATCACCACGATCGGTAACGACGGCAATAAGGAGACCGGCACCTTCACACAATCCGCTGGGAACAGCGTGAACATGCCCGAGATGCAACCGGGCCAGGGCGCGCTCGGGCCCGTGGTGGTGAGCGACAAACTCAAGTGCGTCGCCGTGTGTCTGACCGAGCCTCAAGAGGGCGGAGATTGGGAGATGTCTGATATCGAAGGGAAAGTGACCATAGAGACCAGCAACGGCGGCACCGGCACATTCCCCATGCCAGCAATGTTTGTGGCTCGCATTCCTTGCGTGGGAAGAACGGGCAATGTCCTGTCGAGTACCATGAACGCCTGGGAAGCCTCCGGCAGGAATGGGGATGGGATTCCGCTGGTCGGCTATGCCTATGTCGAATGCCCCTGGGAGAACGGCGGGTGCAGCGGGAGCATCACCGTGCCGGTAAAGGCAGTGTGCATGGGCTCCGGTTATCAGGTGAATACGACTCTGGCTACGGACGCGATGTTTCCGCCCGAGGTGGTGGAGCAGGCGAAGATCATAATGATCCCCGGTTCACTGACAGTCATGTGGGCCCTCAACGTGCAGCCGGAGAAGAGCAAGATGACCATCAAGCCGGTGCAACCGGAAGTCTATGAGAAATGGCTGCCGTTCCCCAAATTCGAGCAAAAGGCGGATACCCAACCCTTGGCCATCCAAGCGGAAATGCGCGCGGAGAAGGAGGGCGACCCGGCGCCTTCCGGTCGCATAGACTTCTACCTGCGAAACGTGAGCAAACAGAAGGGGGAATGCGGCAACTTCCCGCGCGACCGCGCCGAGAAATTCGATTTGCGCTTCGCCGACGAGCAACCAGAGGGGATCAAGGTGGATGAGGATGGACAGCATGCCTACACCGACAAACCGGTGAGTTTGGCGATCGTGATGGTGAGCGCCGAGGACGGCGGCGCTTACGGTAGCGTGCAGGCCACCTGCGACGACCAACACCTTATCGCCGAAGACCCCGGCACCGGGCGTTCAGCGCTGGCGGTGCCGAAGGACAAGAACGAGAATCACGTCGCGGACGCCTGGGAGGACCAGGAAGGCGTGCTCAACGAGGATCTGCCCACGAATTGGGATGAGGCGGAAGTGGACGGCCAGTCCCGGAAAGGCGACGGCATGACCCTCTACGACAAGTTCCGCGGCCTGTGCGTGCTTTCGGACACGGGGCGAGTGTACAAGCGGTTCCACCCAAAGCAGAAATACCTGCTCGTCATAGATAGCGGCAATGTCTTCGATTGCGGCCTCTGGAAACATGCCAGCGATATCGAAGCGCTCAAACTCGATGAGTCGCTGGTTCAGGGCGGCGACGATCCCGTCGCGTCGCGACTGGTCAACTATTGCACTGACAATGGTCACAAATACGCCGTGCGCATCGAAGTGCTGAGGGGCTACACGGAGACGTCCCCCCTGCCCAAGACCGACCCCAACGCAATGAAACAATACGGCTATACCCAGTGGGACCAGGAAGGTGATTCTCCGAAAACGGCTCTCCGCGTCCGCATTTTCCCCGACCGCATTTCCGCGATGATAGACCGGATGGTCGCCGCAATCGAACATGGGATTGCCGATCCGAACTCTGAGGATGGCGACACTCTGTTCAACAAGGCGAAGATCAGCCCGGATGAGGCCAAGCAGGCGATGGCGAAGTGCGACGGAGCGGCGCGCGCGGCTTTGGTCAGACAAGTGATCGCGCTCGCCGCCATCCACGAGACGGGACACGCCTGCGGCCTGAATGGACACACCAATATGCAGGGCGACGAGGATGAGGACGTCCAGGGGAATCCCGCCTGTCCCATGCAGTATCTCAATCAGGCCCGCCGCCGGCAGCTAGTAGTCTGGGAAATCAACCGTGGCCTTCTCGTCAATCCGCTGCCCCTCGACTACGAGGGCTTCTGCGTGACGGACCCGTACCACTGCTACAAGGATCTGAATGTGAAGGACGAGTGAAGAGACGCTCGCAGGAACGCCCCCGAACTACTGAGTGCCGTGTGATAAAGTGAGGGCTCTTCCGTCATTGCGAGGAGTCCCCTCCTCCATGGCGGCGCAGGAAAGGTGTCATTGCGAGGAGGCCCGTCCCGAGCTTGCCGAGGGACGGACGACGAAGCAATCTACTAGAGGCATTCCTTATTGGGAATCGCAGGAACATGGGCAGGCGGCAATACTTCGTGTACATAATGACCAACCTGGCGAACAACACCCTTTACACTGGGGTGACGAATGACCTGAGGAGGCGGGTCTATGAGCATAAGGAGAAGATGGTCGAGGGTTTCACGAAGAGGTACAACACCGTGAAGTTGGTCTATTACGAGGTTTATGACTCGGTGGAGGATGCGATACGGAGGGAGAAGCAGATAAAGGGAGGATCAAGGCAGAAGAAGTTGGACTTGATTGAGAGCATGAATCATGGGTGGTGGGATTTGTACGAGGAAATGTGATAAGGAAACGCCTAAGTAGATTGCTTCGTCGTCCGTCCGAAACGGGCGGACATCCTCGCAATGACGTGTGGCGGAGGCGTTGATTCGGACGGGGTCGAGACGCAGTTTGGCAGGGGTTGGCTGCGTCAGGTGATAAAGGCACGTCTAGTAGATTGCCGCGTGCTCCGCCGTACTCCGTGCACGCCTGGGCGGACATCGTCGCAATAACGTGGGGGGACGGTGGCAGCGGGCGGAGGAGGAATCCCCGAAATGGCAAAGCAATGCTCAGCCCAATGCACGCAACCGATTAGTCTTCGAACTCTATCGCAAAGGCTCTCACCGGCGAACTGTCGAGGCCCTTGATTTTGAGCGGCGCAGCGACGAAGAAAACCTCCGGCTGGCTGATTCTATCGAGGTTAGCCAGAACCTCCAGGAGGCAAATTCCCGCCCCCATCAGGATATCGTGGTTCTCCCTGTTCTCGGCCTTGTCATGCCCGGTGGTAACGGAACTGTCAAAGCCAAGCAGGACAATCTTCCTTTCCACCAGCCATTGGGCGGCGTCCTTGTTTATGTAGGCCTTCTGCGGGGCTGAACGGTTTCTCAGGATCAGTATGTCTCCCGGCTGGGTTCTTCCCCCGTCGGCCGCCTCGAGGGTCTGGGCGGTGATCTCGGTCGAGGGTTGGTCGAGAATGACGGCCCGACCCACAAACGTCTCCAGGGGAACCTCCGAGACGTCCTTCCCGTCCTCATAGAAATGGGCCGGGGCCTCCACGTGCGTTCCCACGTGGCTCATCGTATCAATCTCGTGCATGAAAGTATCGTCAATTGCGATGACCCCTCGCCTGATTTCCAGCCTGCGATCTTCCTCGCCGGGGATTATGGTGCGAGACAGGTCAACCAGCCTGTATTTTCCGCGCTGCAAGTTCATTTCACTGTCCTCCGCGGTCTTCGGCTATCCACCTGCCAGGATCGCCTCGACGAGTTCCATCGTCTTGACGGCCTCTCTTAGATTCGAGGCCGGATAGGCGACGGGCTTATCCTCCTTCACGCAATTGATGAAATGCCGGCACTCGTCCCAAAATCCCACGACGTCGGTCCGGCCCATCAGGGCTTCGCCCTTGAGGTCGTGCCAGCAACCGTTCACGTAAACCTTGCCGCCGCTTATCTGGTCGTGAATTCCCTCCACGCAGGCCCAGGCATTCCTGGCAAAAAGGGAGAGGCGCTCGACCTTAAGGGCATGATAATTGCTGTTGATCTGGCCGATGGAGCCGTTCTTGAACTTGATGATGGCGTGGAAGGAGTCCAGGTTCTCGCTGTAGTGGCAGGCATTGGCGCTCATGACCTCTTCCACCTCTCCGCAGATATACCTGATGCAATCTACGTGGTGTAAGGCATCCACTACTATCGGAGGAACGGGCCGGCCCTGCCTATCCCTCAATACTGCCGAACTCTGCCCCTTGCCGTAGTCCGAATGGACGACGCGGATGACATCGGAGCCTTCCGGTCCGGTGGCCCCGCCCCCCTCCACCAACCTCCTTGCCTCGCTGATGACGCAGTTGAACCTGCGGTTGAAACCGACCATCGCCTTGCAGGCCGATTTCTCCGCCGCCTCCGCCAATTCCCGGCACTCCTGCGCCGAAAGCCCGGGGGGCTTCTCCAGGAAACTGCTGACTCCCGCCTTCAGGCAGTCCAGGGCCACCTCGTGGGTGAACCGCCAATTGCAGACCACCCAGACCGCATCCAGCCGTGCCTTTTCCAACATCTGCCGGTGGCTTAAGAAGCCGTCCTTTACGCCATACTCCTTGCAGGCCCTCTCCAGCGTCGCCCCATCAACGTCGCAGAAGGCCACCAACTCCACGTCCTCCATGCTCTTCAACGCGCGCAGGTGGACTTGGGGGTGTCTTTGCACCGCCACCCCGATGACCCCCACCCTGACCTTTTCCGTTTTCATCTGGTCCTCCCGGGTCAGGAAAATGAGCCGACCGCTTATCCCAGCATACCCTTCTCGAATCTCGTTGCCAATTCCCCCCCAACAACAGACAAAGGGGCGGGGACATGCCCCACCCCTCGACCTGACTGCTGAGGGCGGTTTGCCCTCAGCATCGGTTGTTCGAACCCGGCGTGCTAGAACCGATAGCCCGCTCCGAAAGCCGTGCGGGTAAGGGTCACATCACTTATGGATATGGACCAAACGGACAGGTTCGCCGTGATGTTCTTCGCCACGTCGTATGACGCGGCAACGAACGCCTGTCCCCCAGCGTCCCCTCCATCCGGGAAGTAGGCTCCAACCCCCAGGTCGGCCGCCCAAACCTGCTTGGGACCTTTGGGCCGGAAGGACCTCATCGCAGCCACCTGCCAATCCGTGAAGCCGCCCGAGGTCAAGGCACCCACCTGAACTCCCAGGCCGTTTGCAAGGCGCCGCGTCGCATGCACATCCCAGAGGGGATCTCCTCCTCCTTCTATGGAGTTCATCGCCACGCCGACGGCATAGTCCTTGCCGACGCTGGCCTCGATGGTAGCCAGGGTTCCGTCAACGGTTCCGATCGTTGTTCCCCCGACGTTAACCTCCCAACTCGTTGCATACACGGCGACGGCCATGCTGGGCGCCCTCTCCGCTTTCGGAACGCCCTTCTCCTGCGGTGCCGGCAGCGGATAGAAAGAGACGGCTGACGCCACCGTCGCCACCGACAGTAGAAATACTGATACTAACGCAAGGGTAATGCCAAGTCTCTTCATCTGTTCCTCCTTAGTAACGATAGTTTGGTCTTTTCCCCACCCAAACACTGACAGACGCTCGCCTGTCAACCTCCAAGTCTTTCGACCTGACGTGAGATGCAACCAGCCAAATTGGTCGTTGGTTCAAAAATCCGGCGTTAGGATTTGCCAAACAGAGCGGGAGAGGATTTCCAGCCTCCCTGTCGGCCCGTTGCTATCCGAATGGGCGCCCGCGGAGTTCAGCGCCTGCAGGCCACAAGTTATCGAAGCACAAGGCTCTTGACGGCTGAAATCTCCTCTCCGGAGGCGTATTCGGCCCGCAAGGCGCAAAGGTAGGAGCCAGAGGGCGCCGATTCTCCTCGTATCCCCCGACCGTCCCAGGCCAGCGAGTTATCGCCCTGAAGCGCCGAGCGGCTTCCGCTCCGCCAGATTACCTCTCCGGCCAAGGTGAGAATCTCAACCTCGACCTGCGCCGCCGCGGGCAAAGAGAAACCCACCTCCACACCGCGCATTCCACGCAGGGGCGTTATCACTATCGTGGGGGACACCAAGGAACGAGCCTGAGCCAGGATCAGTCGGAAACGTCTCACCCCACCCCCGCTCTCAAAGGCGTAGGAAGCCGTTGTTCTGAGAAGCACCGTCTGTTGATTGTCGAGGTCCACCAGCACCGGAAAGAGGGTGCGGGGCAGGCTTCGCAAGTCCGGCCAAGTCAGAACGATCTCCCCCCCGGAGGAAGCGCGGGAGACCGTGATATCCCAATTGGCGTCCGCCGGCAGTTCACTGCGAAGGTCGTAGGCCAGAGAAGAAAACGCCGTTCCACCGAATCCCGTCACTGCAATGTCCACGCCGCCGATGAGAGCGGGAGGATCGGCTAGGGACACACGTTGCTCACCCCTGCCTACCACCACGCTGTCGCGGCTCAGCCCCTGGCCGTCGGAACTCGCCGTCGCCTCGATTCTCAGAACCATCGTCGGCGGCCCGGAACCAACTTCCGCGCTCCGACCACGCACTCTAGGGGGAGGAAGAATCAAGGTCGCAGCCCGATTTGCCAGCATCCAGTAGCCTCGCTCCGGCTCCAGTTGGGAAAGCGCTCCGGGGAGGGCAAGGTTCGTGACCGGCGAATAGCCGCCATCCAAGTATGTCCAGGCATAGTCGGCGACATCTCCGTCGTGGGCCGCCTGGGCGAGGGTCTTGGTCACGGTCGTCCGCCCTTCGACGTTGCTCAGGGTGGTGAGCCTGTCGAACCACACCTGGATGGAGGCTGGGTCCCAGGGAACAACCGAGGAGAAGAGAGAGCCGATGAGATTCCATCCGGCTTCCAGGCCGATTTCTGCAGGCAGGCTCTCATCGGGAGCGGTTCCGTGCACCTGCAACGTTATCGGCTCTGCCAGCGAGACCCAGTACCCCCGCCGGGGCGCCAGCCACTGCACCGAGGCGTCGGGATAGGTCTTGTAGGCTCCGCTGGGCACATCCCAGGCGTAAAGGGCGAAAGAAACGGAGCCGAAAAGATCCTCGGGAGTATCGCTTCCTGGCAGAGGGCTTAGTCGGAGGGAGAATAGACTTAGCCCTGCGGCCAACGGGATGCTCTCAGTCGAGGAGGGAGTAACCTGACTTGCGCCGGAGAGGGTGCTTTCGTTGGGGGGGATGGACGAGTCATAGGCAGAGATGGCGAAATAGTAGTTGGCCCCGTCGGCCAAGTGCTCAACCCGATAGGAAACCACATTGCCCACGTCTATCGTCGTATCATAGATCCCCGCCTGGGTGCCCTGATAAATGAAATAGCCGGCCACGTCGGCAGAGGGACTGGCCGTCCAGGCAAGGGAGACGGCTCCGCCGCCTCCGACGTCGGTAGCCACCAAGCCGGAGGGAGGCTCCGGCGCAATCCTGTCGCCGCTGAGCAGGCTTTGAACGGTCTTTCGAGCATTTATCCTACCGGCTCCCATCTGGCCGACGAACCCCGGATTGAGGGCATCAATAGGATCTGCAGCGGCCTTGAGGATGCTCATGACCTGATCGTTGGTGAGGGCCGGATTCGCCGATTTCATCAGCGCAACCAGGCCAGATACCAGCGGCGTGGCCATAGATGTGCCGGTGCCGGAGACATATGCCGCGTCAAACCCGTGGGCATGGTCAACCAAAGCAGTGCTGAGTATGTTGTTTCCCGGCGCGCTCAGATCCACGTTCAGGCTTCCATAGTTGGAATAGTCGGCGAGGCGGTCGCCTAGGTCGGTAGCCGCCACCCCGATGACCTCGTTGGAGGCGCCATCATTGCATACAGGTGAAACCGGGCTGACATCGAGGTCGGCGGCAGAATTGCCGGCAGCCGCCACCACCACAACCCCGTGCGAATAGGCGTAGTCCACGGCTGTCTGCATGGAACTGCTGAAGGGGCCGGCAGTGCTCAGGTTCACCACCGTCGCTCCCATGTCCACGGCATAGGCAATGCCCTGAGTCAGATTGAAATAGGCAGCCTGCCCTTCATCGTTATGCGTTTGCACCGCCATGACCCTGACTCTCCAGCCCAGCCCAGCAACGCCAACAGCGTTGTTCGTCGCCGCAGCCGCGATGCCCGCCACCACCGTCCCGTGCGTTGCTCCTCCATCCGTAAAACCATCGCCGTCGTTATCCACCCCGTCCGCGCCTGGACTTGGGTCGGGATTGTTATGGACGAAATCCCAGCCAAAAACATCATCAACGAATCCGTTGCCATCGTCGTCAATCCCGTTGGCCACCTCACCAGGATTCCGCCATATCTTGCCCACCAGGTCGGGATGGGATAGGTCAACGCCGCTGTCCACCACGGCGACGATGGCGGCTGGGCTTCCTCTCCAAAGGTCCCAGGCAGAGGCAGCCTCGATCTGGCTCAGGCTCCACTGCAGGGACATCAGCGGATCGTTGGGGATGAGACATAGCCGGGAGATGAAGTTTGGCTCGGCGAACTCGACCTCCGGATCCGCCCGATACGTCTCCAGCGCTCGCGCTGCGTCGCCCGGTACTTCAACGCGGAAGATGTCCAGGGCCGGTATGAACCCCGTCACCGTGGCCCCCGCCGAACGCAGGACTTCCGCACGCCTTTCTGAGGGAGTCTGATTCCGAAACTTGACCAGTAACTCGCCAGCCACGGCATCACCGCCCATGGCGAGCCCGGCAGACGCCGCCGGCCCGGAAAGGGATGTTGCGCCGCTCGCCGCCGACCCTGCAATCAAACACAAGGCCAGCAAGAGGGGCACCCGACGCGCCCCCCAAGAGATGAGATAGTTCACAGTGAGGCCCTGGACACCTTGGCTCGGAGTCTCACAGCCCAATACTATGTTCGGCAATTCGGAAGTCAGATATCTGGCAGCAGTTGGTCGGCTGCGGCCAGATGAGGGCACCGCGCGGATCAGCACCGCCCCGCGCCCTGGTGCACCTCAAGCCCTGCGATCAAGCATCGGGGCGGGCGGATTCGAACCGCCGGCCTCTGGCCCCCCATGCCAGCGCGCTAACCAAGCTGCGCCACGCCCCGGCGCCGAGTTCAGAAGTGGCAGTTCCTTGTCCTCAGCAGAACAAGATCCCGAGGAAGGCTGAAGGGAGAAACCACCCTTCACCCTGGGACTCGCGTTTCTGAACTGGCTAACAGGTACTGCTAGAGGTTCTTACTTTTTCTTCTTGCCTACGGCTTGCTTGAGGAGAGCCCCAGCCTTGAAGGCAGGAACTTTACTCGCCGGGATGCGCAACTTTTCGCCGGTGAGGGGGTTGGTGCCTGCGCGGGC
>Ga0315294_10006990_pt1 | contig 12390 bp, 11 predicted proteins | sample YL17G13_40_MG_FD_203626 | JGI IMG/M metagenome (GOLD analysis project Ga0315294, IMG submission 203626) | Sediment microbial communities from Yellowstone Lake, YNP, Wyoming, USA - YL17G13_40 | ecosystem: Environmental > Aquatic > Freshwater > Lake > Sediment | place: USA: Wyoming | collected...
TGTGACGATGACCCCGCTGCCCTTCGTCATCATGTGCGGGAGGACCTCCCGACAGCAGAGCATCGTGCCGCGGAGGTTGACCGTCACGTCCTGCCACCACAGATCGGGATCGGCCTCCCAGACCGGGGCGACGCTTCGAAAGCTCCCCGCATTCGCGAACAACAGGTCTACGCCCCCATACTCCGCGAGGGCGCGCTGGACAAGCACACGAACCGAAGCCGGATCCGTGACGTCGGCGGAAACTGCGAGTCCCTCGAGCCCCTCCTTGCGCAGAAGCGTCACGGTTTCGCGTATCGGCGCCTCTCGCCGTCCGCAGCAGACCACGCGCGCGCCAGCCCGGCCGAAGCCCAGTGCGAGCTCCCGGCCGATCCCCGTCCCCGCGCCTGTAACGATCGCAACTCTGCCCTTCAGGTCCATGTTTCCCCTTTTCCTACCGCCCAGCGCCGTATTTCCTCTGGAGAACGACGTCCAGAGTGACAGCGAGCACGAGGATGATTCCGACGATGAAGGGCTGGTACATGTTGTTCACGCTCGCGATTGTCATGATCGTGTCGATCAGGAGCATGAACAGCGCACCCATGAACGCGCCGAGGACGGTGCCCTTGCCTCCGGCCAGGCTCCCTCCTCCAATGATCACCGCCGTGACGACCTTCAGCTCGATCCCGTCCTGGATGATGCCGATGGCGGCGTTCGATCCCGCTGCCTGCACAACCCCGACGAAACCGGCGAGGAATCCCGAGATGAGGAAGGTGACCAGAAGGACCCTCTTCGCATTGATCCCCGAAAGCTCTGCGGCCTTCCTGTTTCCGCCGATGTAGTACAGCTGCCGGAAATACCGCGTCTTCGCCAGCAGGAAAGCCCCGATGAGCACGATCACGATCATGTAGTAAATCGGTATCTGGAACCCGAGAACGAAGGTCGCTCCCAGGTTCGCCACTCCCGCCGGCACGGAGATTGGGCTCTTGGCAAGCATGACGGCGATGCCCCGCAGGATCCCCATCATTGCAAGGGTCGTGATGAGGGCGTTCACTCCCACGTAGGCGACCAGGAGGCCGTTGATGACGCCGGCAAGCGTGCTTGCGGCCACCGCGATGAGAATGGCGAGCGGGTAGGGGAAGCCGGGGACTGTGAGCAGGATCGCGGCCGTGATGGTGCCCGCCATGGCCAGGTTTCCGCCGATGGAGAGGTCGAACAGCCCTGCAACGATCAGGAACACCATGCCCACCGACAGGATTCCGGGAGTGGCAAGGTAGAAGAGCAGCTGCCGGAGATTGTAGTAGTTGAAGAAATACTTGGGAAAGAGAGCCGTCATGAGGGCGGAGATCAGGAGAACGAGGATGAGGAGGGAGAGGGCTCGATTGGTGAGGGTCACTCGCGCCAGCCTCCGCAGGCCCGTTTCCCCGTCCCGCCCCGCCGGACGTTTCATTTCTCGCACTGTCATCCTCCTGCCCTATGGAGTGTGACCGACGGAACGCGCCCGCCGGGCCTGGAGTTTCCGCAGGTTCACGCTCACGGTATACCGCTCCTGGATGACGATGTCGAAGACCACCGCCCCGATGAGAATCGCTCCGATCACGATGGGCTGCCAGTAGATGTCGATCCCGGCGATGACCATGCTGGTCTTGATGAGGTTGATGAAGATCACTCCCATGAACGCTCCGGCGACGGTCCCCTTTCCTCCAAGGAGGCTCCCGCCGCCGACGATGACGGCGGTGATCACGTTGAGCTCGATGTTCGGCAGGGTGTTCCCGCTCGCATTGCCCATGCGGGCGGCAAAGATGATGCCCGCGAGGCCGGCAAGGAATCCCATGATGACGAACATGACCGTGATGGTGCCCGGCACGTTGATCCCCGACAGGCCGGCCGAGCGCAGGTTTCCGCCGATGAAATAGAACCGCCTGAAGAAGCGCATCCTCGCCAGGAGGATCGCGCCGATCACCACGATGACGGCCGTGTAGTAGACCGGCATGAAAAAGGCGAGCAGCTTCGTCTGGCTGAGGACGCAGAAGCTCTGCGGGAGGTTCGCGATCTCCGAGCCTCCGATGTACAGCGCCGCTCCGCCGATGATCTTCGACATCGCGAGGGTTGCGATCAGGGCGCTGACGCCCACCCGCGCCACGAGCAGGCCGTTCAAGAGGCCGCCAAGGCAGGAGGAGAGCAGGCCCCATATGATTGCGACGGGAACGGGCTGGGGATTGATGACCAAGCCGAAGAGGGTGCTCCCCTGCAGGCAGATCCCCGTAATCGCTCCGCCCAGGGCGAGGTTGGCGCCGATGGACAAGTCGATGACCCCCGAGACGATGAGGTACATCATACCGACCGCCAGGATGGCCTCAGAGGCGAGGTTGAGAAGGATCCCCGAGAGGTTGCCCAGCGAAAAGAATATCGAGCCGAATCCGATGGACATGCCGCAGACGATGAGGATGACGAGGAGGAAGAGCGAGAGCGCTCTGTTGTTGATGAGTTGCCCCGTGATCCAGTCCCGGCTCGTGGATGTGCCGTTCACCTGCCGTCCTCCAATGCGTTGTTTCCCGTGATGGCGATGCCCGCGCAGAGGTGCATCAGGCCCTCCTCGGTGGCCTCCCCGTGCAGGAGCTCTCCCGTCTTTCTGCCCTGGCACATCACGACGATGCGGTCGCAGAGGATGAGGAGCTCCGGCAGCTCCGAGGAAATGACGATGAGGCTCGCGCCCTCCCGGGCAATCTGCCGGATGAAATCGTAGATTTCGTTCTTCGCTCCGACGTCGACCCCGCGCGTGGGCTCGTCGATGATCAGGATTCGGGCATTTTTCATCAGCCACCGCGCGAGAAGCACTTTCTGCTGGTTCCCGCCGCTCAGGTTCAGCACGAGCTGCCGCAGGGAGGGTGTGTTGATTCGCAGCTGCTGCACGAACGCTCCGCTCTCTTCGTTCGCCTTCCTGTCGTTCACCAGGCCGTTCTCCGTAAAGCTGCGGAGGCTGGCCGAGATGATGTTTGACGCGACGGGAAGCTCCAGGAAGAGCCCCGCGGCCTTCCTGTCTTCAGTGAGGTAGCCGATCCCCGCGTCGATCGCCTCCCGGGGATGGGTGAAGCGCATCCGCCGTCCCTCGACAAGGATATCGCCCTTCGCGTAGGGATCGGCGCCGAACAGGGCGAGGGCGATTTCGGTTCTTCCCGCGCCCGCGAGTCCCGCGATGCCGAGAATTTCCGCCCGGTGCAGCGAGAAGCTCACATCCGAGAACGCCGTCGATGACAGGCCCTTCACCTCGAGGATGGGTTCGCCCTTCTTCCATCCTCGATCGTCGTAGGTGTTCAGAATTTTCCGTCCCACCATCATGGTAATGATCTCGTCGAGGGAGACCTCCGCCATTACCCGCGTCCCCTGGTACACCCCGTCCTTCAGAACGGAGACGCGGTCACAGATGCTCGGCAGCTCGTCCAGCCGGTGCGAGATGTAGATGATGGAGATCCCCTTCCCCTTCAGGTCGCGGATGAGGTCGAAGAGAATGTTCGTCTCGATTTCGGTGATGGTCGCGGTCGGCTCGTCCAGGATGAGGATCCGCGCATCCAGAGAGAGAGCCTTCGCGATCTCGACGAGCTGTTGCTCGATAGAGGAGAGGGTCGACACGAGGTTCGTGGGGTCCAGCTCGAGCCCGACCCTCTTCAGCAGTCCTCGCGCCTCGCGATTCATCCTCTTTCTGTCGACCCAGTTCAGGAGCTTCACCGGCTGGCGGCCGGCGAAGATGTTTTCCGCTATGCTGAGGCTGCCGACGAGGCTCCGCTCCTGGAACACCATTCCAATCCCGCTGTTGAGCGAGGCCATCTCGTCGGCGAACCTCACCTCCTTCCCTTCCAGGACGAGGCTTCCCGCATCGGGCTGGTACACGCCGGCGAGGATGTGCATGAGGGTGCTCTTGCCTGCTCCGTTCTCCCCGACCAGGCCGTGCACCTCGCCCTTCACCACCTCGAAGGATATATCGCCCAGCGCGACGACTCCCGGGAACCGCTTCGTGATGCCCTTGAACGCAAGTATCTTGTCCATGTCTCCCGCCTGGAAGATGGGCATGTCGGCCGCCGGATCGCCCGGCAGCTCGACATGCCGTTATGCACTCACCCGGCGGTCATCCGATCACCGTCTGGGCTTTGCCCACTTGTCGAATGCCGCCTTGTAGGAATCCACGCTCTCCTTTGTCGCCTTCAGGAACCCCGTCACGATCCTCGGCGGGATGTTCTCGACGCCGATCGCCGAGTCGTTGTCGGTGAACTTGAGGCTGGATTTCAGATGCAGCCAGAGCGTCATAACGCCCCAGTAGCCGAAGAACACCCGCTTCTGCCCGAGGACGAACTGCTCGGTGCCGTCCTTCAGGTAGGTGATCTGGTCCGCGTTGAGGTCATTGCCGACGACCTTCACCTTGCCCGCCTTGCCGGCTTCCTTGACCGCCCGCGCGATGCCCGGGCCGCTCTCGCTGTCGAATCCCGCGAGGCCGGCCAAGTCGGGGTACTTCTGCATGAGCGCCGTGGCGATCCGCGCCGCTTCGGCCTTGTTGCTGTTGTCATGCTCCTTCGCCACGACCTTGATGTCGGGGAACTTGCTCATGACATCGGTGAATCCCCGGAAGGCCGTCTCCATGTTGTCCGCGCCTACGAGGCCGATCATCGCCACCTTGCCCTTGTTGCCGATCTCCTTTGCCAGTGCGTTCCCGAGGTCCTGGCCGAGGGTGTACCAGTCAGTCCCGACGTAGCAGAGCCTCTTGGAATCGGGAGCGTCGGCGTCGATTGTGACGACCGGTATGCCCGCGTCCATGGCCTTGTTGATCGGGGGGGTCATCGTTTTCGCGTCCCAGCAGATGACCATGAACCCGTCGGGCTTCTTCGCGATCGCGGCCTCCATGGCCTGCGCCTCCGCCACCAGGTTCATCTCCGTCGGCCCGACGATCTCCCAGGTCAACTTGTCGCCCGTCCACTTGCTGATCTCGTCGCAGGCAAGCTGCGCGCCGTCGTAGTCGGGGTTGAAGTTGGTGAGGGTCGTCCTGTTGTTCACGAGGATGAAGTGATAGTTTGTCGCGAATGCGCTGCCCGTGAAGGCGAGGGCGAAAACGATCGCCAATCCCGCGATGAGCCAAAGTCTCTTCATAGAACCTCCTGTCAGTTTTTTCGATCGATTTTCATGTACGCGATTCTTCTGCTCGTCGATTCGCAATTGAGTACGCGCCGTCGGGATGATCACGGCTCTCGATTGCGATGAAGTGTTCTCACCTCCTTTCCCCCTTGTTCTTCAGCCGCCGAGCCATCCCCTGGTCTGCCGCAGGGACTCGGCGGAGTCCATCGTGGGCCAGTATTCGAGGCCCACGCCCCCCTTGTACCCCAGCCTGTCGATCTCCCCGAGGATGTAGGGGTAGTTCAGCTCGGACTCCTTCGGCTCGTGGCGGCCGGGCACGCCGGCCACGTGAAAGTGTCCGATCCACTCGATATTCTTGCGGATGAAGGCCGTGATGTCGCCCGCCATGATCTGCATGTGGTAGATGTCGAAGAGCATCCGGACGCTGGGGTGGTTGACCGCCTTCAGCACGGCAAGGCAGTCGTGCGGATTGTCGAGGAAGTAGTCGGGATGGTCCACCCGGGTGTTGAAAGGCTCCAGCAGGAGCGTGATGCCGTGCTTCTCGCACACCTTCGCCGCCAAGCCGAGGGTCTCGATCATGTTCTCCATCGCCTCGCCCCGCGGCAGCCCCTGAACGACGTTGCCGGCGCCGCTGATGAAGGCTTTGCAATTGATCTTGTTCGCCTGCTCGATCATGGCCGGGAGGCTGTCGAGAATGAGGCCGCGGTCGCGTTTGTCGATCATGGCCGCCCGGATGCCGGCGTCGGGATGGTTGAAGATAAAATCCGTGCAGGCGAGCCCGTGCTTCTGGTTCAGCTCGGCAAGCATGTCGAAATCCCGCCGCTCGTCATGCAGGCGCGAACCGTCGAAGCGTTTGTCGTGAAACCAGAACTCATAGCGCGTGAATCCGAGGCTCGCGACCTTCTCGATCCGTTCCCGGTAGGGTAGATCCGAGAAGAATGTCTCCAGGCAAACCCCGATTTTCGCCATCGCTCTCCTCCTACTCGCTCATCCTACTGGCTCATCATTTCGCCGGCCGATACGACAATGCCCTCGCCGGTCACATGGGCGGAAAGCTCCGAGGCGAGAAACACCGCAACCCTCGCCTGGTCCGCGGGCGTGCCCAGCCGCTTCAGCGCCGTCTTCTCGATCCATTCCTGCTCGATCTCGGGACTGGTCAGGAACGTGCTGCGGACCATCTCCGTGTCGGTTGCTCCGGGGAGAATCGCGTTCACGTTGATGCCATGTGGCCCCAGCTCGAGTGCAAGGACCCTGTTCATGCCGAGAATGGCGGCCTTGGTGGCGCAGTAGGCCCCCTCTTCGGGAGTGGCTTTCTTGCCCGAGCAGGAGGAGATGTTGATGATCCGGCCCGAGCCCTGCTGCACCATGTGCCTCCCCACTGCCTGGGCGAAGAGGAAGTACCCTTTCACGTTCACGGCGAATATGCGGTCCCAGTCCTCCTCCCGCATCTCCAGCATCGGGGCATGGATGAGGATTCCCGCGTTGTTCACCAGGATGTCGATTTTCCTGAACGCCTCGATGGCCTTGCGGACAGCTGCATCTACCTCCGCCTTTTTCGTGACATCTGCCTTCACCCCGATGACCTTTCTGCCAGTTTCCCGCGCGATTCTCTCGGCCGATGCGGCGACTTTCGCCGCATCGAGATCGCAGCAGGTCACGTCGCATCCCTGCAGGGCGAACTCCCGGGCGATCGCGTAGCCGATGCCCTGCGCGCCTCCGGTGACAATGGCCGATTTCCCTTCCAGCAGCCTTACCACGATCCGGCCTCCTCGTTTTCGACGATCTTTTTCAGCTCGCGGCAGAACGCCGCCCCTGTGGCGCCGTTCACAGAGCGGTGGTCGCATACGAGAGTGAGCTCCACCGCTTGAGCGACGACGAGCTTCCCGTCCCGCACCCAGGGCGCCGCCTGCGCCGCACCAACCCCCAGGATCGCACCTTCGCCCGGGTTCACGATCGGAGTGAACGAGCTGATGCCGAACATGCCGAGGTTGCTCACCGTGAAGGTGCCGCCGCTCATGTCGTCAGGCCGCAGCGCGTGCGCCTTGGCCTTCTCGACCAGCGCAGATGCCTCCCGTGCGAGCTCCCCGATTCGTTTCCTGTCGGCGTTGCGGATCACGGGCACGACCAGGTCGCGGCCCAGCGCCACGGCAAACCCAAGATTGATCTCGACGGGGGTGAATAGGCCCTCTGCTCGGTACTGATACTGCACCTCGGGGCTTCGGGAGAGGGCGAGTGCCACGGCACGCAAGACAAGCTCGTTGATCCCGAACTGCCCGGCCGGAAACAGTGACAGCAGGTGGTCCATCTCAACGACGGAGCGCACGCTGAACTGGGGGATATCCCGGAAGCTTTCCGTCATCCGGGCAGCGACGACCCTCTCGATCCTGCTCATGGGACGAAGCCTCGCTGTGCCCATGTCGCTCTTTGTTCTGCGATCGATCAGCTCCTGGACGTCCGCCTCGGTGATCCGTTCTTTTCCGAGGCTGGAAAGGGCGTCGGGCGACAGGCCGTTCTCGGTCATCAGCTTGCGGGCCCGCGGGGTGATGCGGGGCCCGCCCCGGTCCGCTATCGTGTGCTCGGTGGCGGGTTCTTCCCCTGCGGGCTTTTCGACTGTGGGCTTTTCCGCTGTGGCCGCCGCTGGGGGGGCGATGAGCTCGCCGATGTCTTCGCCCGGCTGGCCGACCACCGCGAGCACGGTCTGCACCTTCACTTCGGAACCCTCGGGAACGAGGATCTTCAGCACCGTGCCGTCCTGCGGACTCTCCACGTCGGTGGTGATCTTGTCCGTCTCGACCTCGCAGAGCACCTCCCCGGCTCGCACCGTCTCTCCCTCGTGTTTCCGCCACGCGATCACGGTCCCGACTTCCATGGTGAGACCGAGCTTCGGCATGAGAATCGCGGACGCCATCCCTCAGCTCCTGGCGCCCTTCACGAGCTTCTCGGCCGCCGCTATGACTCCCTCGATCTGGGGCAGCACGTAGTTCTCGAGCACCGGCGCGAAGGGGATCGGCACGTCCTTCGCCGTGATCAGGGTGATGGGTGCATCGAGCAGGTCGAATCCCTTCTCCGCCACCAGCGCGGACACGTCGGTCGCGACGCTGCAGTGCCGGTAGGCCTCCTGCAGCACGAGAAGCTTTCCGGTCTTCTCCACCGAAGCGAGAATCGTTTCCTCGTCCAGGGGGGAGACGGTGCGCAGGTCGACAACCTCGGCGGAGATTCCCTTCTTCTGCAGCTCGGATGCGGCCTCCATCGCTTTGGAGACCATGAACGACCATGCCACGATGGTGAGGTCCGAGCCCGGGCGCTTCACCGCCGCCTTGCCTAGGGGAATGGTGTAGGGTTCCTCGGGGACCTCCATCTTCTTGTCGTAGAGCTTTTTGTGCTCAAGGTACAGTACGAAATTGTCTTCCCGTATCGCTGAGATCAGAAGCCCCTTCGCGTCGTAGGCGTCGGAGGGGATCACCACCTTGATGCCGGGGATGTAGGAGAACCATGATTCGAAGGAGTGCGAATGCTGTGCAGCCGCGGACAAGTATGCTCCCGTGGGCGCGCGCAGGACCATGGGAACCTTGATCTGGCCGCCGAACATGTAGCGGAGATTGGCCGCTTGCTGGACGATCTGGTCCATGGCGATGGTGATGAAGTCCGAGAACTGCAGCTCAACGACCGGACGCATGCCCGTGATCGCAGCGCCTACCCCAGCGCCCACGTAGCCGTTTTCCGAGACCGGCACGTCGAGGACGCGCTCGGTTCCCAGTTTGGTCGAGATGCCCTTGGTCTGCCCGAAGGCAGAGCCGTACGGGTCGCGCAGCACCAGGCCCATCAGGAACACCTTCTCGTCGCGCTCCATCTCCTGGAGCTGCGCCTCGGCGATCGCTTCCGAATATGAAATCTTTCTCACAGTTGTCACCTCCTCGGCTCTCAGGCGAACACGTCCGTCAGGGCGTCTTCCAGGGCGGGATCGGGGCTCTTGCGCGCGAAGTCAACCGCCTTTTCCAGCTCCGCGGCGACTTCCTTCTCGATCGCTGCCGCCCGTTCCGCGCTCAGCAACTTCAGACCGCCAAGCTTTGCCCGCGCGATGGCGAGGGGATCCTTCTTGAGCCACTCGGCCTCCTCCTCCTTCGTGCGGTAGGCGGCGGGCTCGCCCTGGAAATGCGCACGGTAGCGCCATGTCTTGAGCTCGAGCAGCGACGGACCCTTTCCCTTCCTGGCTGCCTCAAGCAGTTCGCCGGCAGCCTCATAGACCTTCGTGACGTCCATGCCGTCTGCGATCACCCCGGGCATCCCGTAGCCCGCGGCCCTTTTCGAGATATCGCTGATCTTCGTGCTCTCGGTGATCCGCGTGCCCACCGCGAACTGGTTGTTTTCGCAGACGAACACCACCGGCACGCACAGGGCCGCGGCGAGGTTGAGCGACTCGTGAAAGGTCCCTTGATTTGAGGCTCCGTCGCCCAGGAATGCGACAGCCACCCGGCCGTTCTTCTGGAACTTCGAGGAAAGGGCCGCGCCCACCGCGAGCGGCATGCCGCCGGCATTGATCCCGTTTGCGCCCAGGATGCCGATGTCGGTGCAGGCGATGTGCATCGACCCGCCCTTGCCCTTGTTGTAGCCCGTTTTCTTCGCGAAAAGCTCCGCCATCATCCTGTCCAGCCGTCCCCCCTTGGCGATGCAGTGCCCGTGCCCCCGGTGGGTGCTCGTAATGTAGTCATCTGGCTTGAGGTTCGCGCACACTCCTACGCCGCATGCCTCCTGGCCAATGTACAGGTGCACGAACCCGGGCAGCTCGCCCGCGGCGAACAGCTGCTCCACCTTCTCCTCAAAGACGCGGATCGAATACATCTTGCGATAGATGTCTTCCGCAAGCGCTTTATCCAATCCCATGGATTGTCCTCCTCCTATTTCATCAGGATGGCGGGCAGCTCGAAGCTGCGCCCGTCGTATTCATATGTCCTCACCGGCCACCTTCCGCTCACCGAGACGACCTCGGGCCCTTTGCGCCCTGTCAGGCTCAGCTCCTCCACCTTGACCCCTGTGATGGTGATGAACCAGTCGAAGGCCTGGTTGGGCGAGACCACAGCAGCAGGGTCCATGCAGAGTGTCGGTTCGGCCAGCAGGTATCCGGTGATGCCGCCCTGGTAGTGGTTGTGCCATTCCTCCTCGAACCCCGTTTCCCGGTACAGGTTCTTCTGGGCCTCGAGGATCGAAGCGAAGGTCCGTCCCGGCGTGCACAGGGAAACCGCTGCGGCCTCGATCCTGCTGGCGGCCTCGTACTTCCGAGCGGTCTCCTCGGGCACCCTGTCGCCGAACCAGACCATGCGGGTCACGTTCGCGTGCAGGCCCCCCATCCGCACCGCCGGGTGCAGAATGACGATCCGCTCGATCCTCTTCTCCGTCGGGGAGGGGTGCCGGTATTTCGCGATACGCTCGTCGCTGCCGATCAGCAGCACGTCGCACGTCATACCCTCGCGGGCATATTCTCCGAGGAACATTGCCTCGACCTCGCGCTCCGTCATCCCCGGCCGCAGCTCCGCCGCGACGCTCGCGATGATCCTCTCCGTCTTCGCCCCGAGCTGCCTGCACCTTTCCATCTCCCCTTCCGTCAGGGGGTAGTGCAGCCGCGCGATCTCCGCAGGGGCCATCGTGCCCCCCGTCAGAGGAATATCCGAAACGACTTTCAGGCCTTTCGCGAGCCCCAGCGCCTTCTCTTCGCGCGTTTCGTCGTGCCAGCGCAGGAATGCCGGCTCGACCTGCATGCCCTGCATCTCCTCATCGAGGATCCGGGGGCCGTCCATGGTCTGCGCGACGAAGTGCACGGCATCCATCGTGATCACCAGAAGCGCGAAGCCGATCTCGCTGCTTCGAATGACCGTGCTGTCCCCGCCGCCGGTGAACCAGGCGAAGTTGTCCCTCCGCCCGAGGATCAGTGCTCCGTACCCCTTCTGCTCGAGAAAAACCCTGATCCGCTGAAGTTTCTCGCGGATCTCCTCTGGAATTGGAATGTGCATCTCGCCACTTCCGTGCCCATTATTGAATCGAATCCCGCAAGAGGGCGCTTCCACGCAATTGCCCTTCCCTTGAACATTCTTGTCATCCCCGTCCGCACGACGCATCAGCGTCACCGCGGGCAAGAAGGCAAAATCCTTCAAGAACTTGTCAATAGCGAGAAAGCGAACTGCCTCAACTGTTCCATACTGGACTCCCGAAGCGGAGGACAGCGCCAGCTTCGGGGAAGGGGGAGGTATGCGGGCAGTGCATTTTCTTGGGGGTGGGAGGATCTCCTTGGATGACGTGTCGACGCCTCGTCCTCGAGGGAAAGAGGTGCTGGTTCGCGTGAAATCGGCCTCGATCTGCGGGACCGATCGGGAGAACCTCGCCGGCCCCGGGCAGAAAACGATTCCCGGCCACGAGAACGCCGGCGTGGTCGTAACCGTTGATGAGGCCGAGAAGGTCCGCGTCGGCGACAGGGTCGCGATCAATTGCCACGTGACCTGCGGGCGATGCGAACACTGCGGCAACGGAGACCTGTACCTGTGCGATTCGCTCTCCGTCGTCGGCTTCGATCGCGACGGGGGGTACGCGGAATCCGTGCTCGTTCCCGAGGCCTGCTGCATGCCCATCCCGGATACGATCAGCTTCGAGCAGGCTTCCCTCATGGTCGACATGCTCGGCACGCCCTACCGAGCCCTCAAGCGAGCCGGGGTCGCCCGTGGCGATGCGATCGCCACATGGGGGGCGGGGCCGATCGGGCTGGGGCTTCTCATGATGGCGGTCAGGACGGGCGCCCGGACGGCAGTCATCGACACAAGCGAGTACCGACTCGCCATGGCGAAAAAGCTGGGTTCCGAGCTTATGCTCAATCCCGACTCGGGCCCCGTCGCCGACAGGCTCAGGGAATGGACGGATGGCCGGGGGATCAGGGTGGGCTTCGATTGCGTCGGCAGCGAGAGGGTGTGCCTGCAGGCGATCGCATCGCTCGCGCCGAGGGGGACGCTCGTGATCGTCGGGGTGAGCCATCGTCTGACCCTCGACCCGTGGGAGCATTTCATCTGCAGGGAACTGACCATTCTCGGGACACGCAACTTCAACGTGAACAATTTCCCGGACATGGTCCGCCTGGTCCAGTCGGGTCTGCCTCTGCTGGATGTCGTGACCCATCGATTCCCTCTCGCGAGGGCCGAGGAAGCGTTCTCTCTGTTCCTGACCGGGCAGTGCGGGAAAATCCTGATCGTGGAGGGCACTGAATGAGCACATCGGGCAACAGCACGCCGGGGAGATATGAATGGATTCGCATCT
>Ga0315294_10006991_pt1 | contig 12390 bp, 13 predicted proteins | sample YL17G13_40_MG_FD_203626 | JGI IMG/M metagenome (GOLD analysis project Ga0315294, IMG submission 203626) | Sediment microbial communities from Yellowstone Lake, YNP, Wyoming, USA - YL17G13_40 | ecosystem: Environmental > Aquatic > Freshwater > Lake > Sediment | place: USA: Wyoming | collected...
TATTCAAAGGGCAAACCGTCAGGACAGACACGGTTCTTATGGCGCGTGGAGCGGGTGTTTTTTTGTCTGATGGTGCTGGTGGCTCTCATATGCGTGGGGGGCTCGCTCTATCTCACCCCCGACCCGAGCGGTTATAACACCCACACCCAGCTCGGACTGCCGCCATGCCCACTATTACAGGAAAGGAGGGATAGAAACCTGACTTCGATGTTATATGGCATGAGATGTTACATTGATGCGTATTGTTAATCTAATAACCAAGGAGTTTATCATGCAAAACAAAAATTCAATCGGCATGCTTTTCGATCTGTCGTTCACGGAATTTGTCACAACGCGTATTATTCAGCTTCTTTTCATAATCGGTGTTGTCTTTGCTGCAATCGGGTCTATCGTCTTTATTGTTAGCGGGTTCAGGTCTGGCGCTGTCCTGGGGCTTTTGTTTCTCATATTGTCTCCCATTGTCTTTCTCCTCTGGGTGCTTTTTGCGAGAATATGGTGCGAGATGATTATCGTGGTGTTTCGCATTGCCGAAAATACGAGCAGGCTCGTAGATCAAGGAAAATCATAATTTGGAGAATCGCGAACCAAGGAGTCCAAGCGACGCAGTAACCCGCGCGCCTGACTCCTGTCGTTTGTTGTTTTGATACCCGGATTATTGTATGAGCGGCGCATGAAGGCATGGGATGCAATCCAGCTTAATGACAACTTTGCATTCAAGAATTTCTGGATGATAACCCTTTATGGCATTGTGGTTTCTCTTATCGCTGTCCTTGGAATCGTAGTGACCTGCGGGATTGGAGTAATTGTCGTTGTCCCGTTTTTAATGTTTGCAGAAACCATTGTTTACCGAGAATGGGTGGGATTTATTGATGAGGCGCAGACCCCTGCACCTGATACAATGGGTGGCAGTCAACCTGTTGATTGAGCAAGGGATGCAAGAGTTTTGAATAAGGCGGTGACACACTTATGGGATTGAATGTCGGATTTATGTGGGGGATGATTTTGATGATTTGCCTTGTTGGTTGTGCAGGCAATCCACAGCATAGTGTGCCTGTCAGTCCCCCGAAGGAACTAAAGGGTGGCGCTTGGCGCGGTGTGCATTTCCTTTCGCCGGGGAAAAGCGGACTTCCCCCGCTCAGACGTGCGATAGAGGAATCCCTCGCCCCCATGGGGGTGAATGTGCTCATTCTGGAGGTGAACTACGGTTACGAATATAAGTCTCATCCCGAGTTGCGCGGACAGAACGCCCTGAGCAAGACGGATGCTCGCGAACTTGCCGCCCTATGCCGCAAACATGGCATCCGCCTCATCCCGCAGTTCAACTGCCTCGGTCATCAGTCGTGGGCGAAAGGCACATTTCCACTTCTGACGAAATATCCGCAGTTTGATGAGACGCCTCGTATTCCCCTTGACAACCCCGGCATTTACTGCAGAAGCTGGTGTCCACTCCATCCGGAGGTCAACAAGGTTGTCTTCGCCCTTATGGATGAGCTTATCGATGCCTTTCAAGCGGACGCCTTTCATGTTGGGATGGATGAAGTTTTTTTGATAGCAGATGAGCAGTGTCCGCGTTGCAGGGGGAAAAACCCCGCCGAGCTCTTCGCCAGGGCGGTCAACGATTACCATGCCCATCTTGTGAAGCAAAAGGGGCTGACCATGCTGATGTGGGGAGACCGGCTCCTTGACGCAAGGGGCATGGGATACAGCGAGTGGGATGCAAGCCGGAATGGCACCGCCCCCGCCATTGACATGATTCCAAAGGACATTGTTATGTGCGACTGGCACTATGGCAAGCGCAAGGAATATCCCTCAATTCCCTATTTTCAGGAAAAAGGATTTTATGTATTGCCATCGGGCTGGAATAAGCAGGAAGCCTCTCTTGCCCTTCTCCAATACGCCCGCGCCCATAGCAGCGATAAAATGCTCGGGCATCTTTGCACAACATGGTATGGCGCAACTGATGTCTCTCTTGCTCTAACTGGCGAGGTGGACAAATCCAAAGTCAAACCTGAGGTGTTGAATCTCGTGGAAGCCATCCGGGCGTGTATGCGGGAGCTTGCTCAACATCGGGATTGACATATCATGTAGAGTCTGAAGACCCCGACCCGGGAAAAACCAGAGGATGGATTCTATACTGTTTCCCTTAACCCCTGGACTGGCGTTCCCGCGCCTCGCTGACTTTGAGTGTGCGACCCTGCAGGGCAATGCCTTCTAAGGAAGAGAGCGGGGTGTCGGGATTTGTGAGTTCAATCTCGACAAAACCGAAACCTCTTGACCTGTTTGTGGCGCGGTCAACAACGATCGCCACCGATTTCACATCCCCATACTGTGAAAACAGGTTCCGAATCTCTTCTTCCGATGTGTGGTAGGGAAGATTTCCCACATACAGTTTTTTTGTCATACACAACCTCCACAGAATTCGGCACATTCCCTGAGCCCCGCAATGACGAGGCGTGAAATGATGCCGGAATAAGGAATCAAAGTTGTAAAGTCTTTTGCCAGTAATCCCACAGGCTGTCAAGATGATTTATGAATGCTATGGTGTTTTTCTGCGGGTGGCTCTTGAGGATTGAAGGAGGAGGGAAGGAGTTGACATCATCGGACAGAATGAGTCATTATACCAGTCAAAAAATGCGGAGTGTTATGAAAATATGAGGCGAAATTTAATATGGGTGGTGTGTCTTTTTCTGACAATTAACCGGATTGCGCCCGGCGAGCAGGCTCCCCCTGACGAGCAGAGGAAGGGGATGGTAGGCATCCAGCTGGCGCAAAGGGAGGGGCAGTTCTATATTAATCACGTCTTTGGGAATTCCCCGGCAGAACAGATTGGATTGAAGGATGGGGATGTTATATTGCGTGTGGGCGGACTCGATGTGGTGGGTTTAAGCCTTGCTGAGGTGGTGGGTCTTTTCAACGGGGAACCGGAGTCCGCCGTGGAGGTGGTCATCAAGCGGGGCGGGGAGGAGATTGCCCCCATGACGGTCAAACGTGTCTCCCCGGGGGAACTCCTTAAGATATCAGGTGATTATCAGAGCCTTCGGACGCTATCCCACGTCGCCCCGTTGGCTTCACAGGAACCGCAAGTTGGCGCGCCGCCAGCCCCGTTACTGCGGGAGCCTGACCGGGAAAGGGTAAAACAGTGGCTCACATGGTTTGAGAAGGTTTATGGTGTGCGGCTGGTCATGATAGATGCCAAATTCGCCGAGAAACTCGGGGCGATTTTTTCAGAGGGGCTTCTGGTTCTGGAGGTTGAGGTGGGCAAGCCCGCCTACAAGGCAGGACTGGAAAAGTGGGACCTGATTTATCGCATCAGGGATAAGACCCCCCTCGAACTCTTCAGCGCCCAGACACCCCCGCAGGAGACCACAGCGCCACAACCCCTTGACCTTACCTTGATGGGCATCACGGGTGAAAAGCCGGTGAAGATGTGATAATTTTTTCATCAGCGACTTCTGCGAACTCTGCGTGAAACATTCTTATTTAATGTTCAGGGATTTTTTTCTGCGAAACGGACTCGCCTCATGGTGAAAAAGTTTATTGTGGATACCATGCTGGGGAAACTGGGGAGGTGGATGCTCCATCTGGGCTATGACGTGCTCTATTTCCGCGGCAAAGATGACCGGCATCTGCTTGAGGCGGCGGAGAGGGAGGGAAGAATCATCATCACACGGGATACGCACTTTGTGGAGGAACATCCCCATGCGGATATATTTCTCATCCGCACGCTCGATTTCTGGGAGCAACTCCGGTGTGTGGCGCAGAAATTTCCCATGAACTTCGGGGAGACGTTTCTCTCCCGTTGCTCCCATTGCAATGTCCCTGTGGAACGTATGAAGACAGAGGAGGCAAGGGCGCTTCTACCGCCTAAGGCGCGCGAGCATGCCACTATGATTTTCCGCTGTCCCCGCTGCAATAAGCTTTACTGGGATGGCACACATCCTGTACACATTATACAGCTTTTAAGGGAGCATGTGGGTCTGGATGTCGGAACTGAAAAAAAGCAATAGAAACATCCTGCACCCTGACCACACAATATCTTTACGGTGAATGAATTTTATTAAAAAATAGGAGGGGTAAAATGATTTTTGAACGTCTCATGTGCGGCAGTCTTGTGCCAATAATTCTGCCATTATTCTGGGTGTGCTGCGCTATTACCACAGGCGGGGAGAATGTCAACCCGAAGGAGCCCCATAAAGGATTGCCACCCATGCAGGAGCAGGTCCAGGCGCTTACAGAGGCTGTGCGGGGGAAACGGGTCGGTCTTCTCACAAATCCCACCGGCGTGGATGACAATCTGAATCAGATTGCCGACCTTCTCTGCGCCGACCACGCCACCACCATTGTCGCCTTTTTTGCGCCTGAGCATGGCTTACGCGGAGACCATCAGGCGGGCGGCAAAGTTGGGGATTATACAGACCCTGTGACAGGCATCCCCGTCTTTTCCCTTTACGGTTCGCGCCGCGCCCCGACGGATGAACAGATGGAAATGCTCGATGTCATGGTCTTTGACATTCAAGATGTGGGCGTGCGGTTTTATACTTACGTCTGGACTATGACCCATTGCATGGAGGCGGCGGCAAAAAACAATGTGAAATTTATTGTGTTTGACCGACCCAATCCCATCGGGTGCGACCGGGTGGAGGGCGCGCCAAATCGCCAGAATGAGGGGATGATAGGGCGCTGCTGGCAGGGACAACCCTTCGGCGTGGCTGTCCGCTATGGCATGACAGCGGGAGAACTTGCCAGCCTCGTTAATGGTGAATGGATGAACCCGAAAGTTGACCTGAAGGTAATCAGGATTCCGGGATACACACGCTTGACGACATTTGAAGAGACGCGCCGCCCCTGGGTATCGCCCTCGCCAAATATGCCCACAATTGACACTGCGGTTGTTTATCCGGGGATGTGCGTGTTTGAGGGGAGCAACATGAGTGAGGGGCGCGGAACGACCAAGCCGTTTGAGATGATAGGCGCCCCCTTTATCGACGGCGTAGCGCTGGCGAAGGCGTTGAATCAAGCGGGTCTTGCCGGGGTGAGATTCCGCCCCGCCTATTTTACCCCCACCTTCAGCAAGTGTAAAAATGAAATGTGCGGGGGGGTGCAGGTTCACGTCATAGACCGCAACGCCTTTGAGCCCATCCGCACCGGCTTAACTGTCCTCAAGACCATCTGCGCCATGTATCCCGACAAGGCGACTGTCACCAAATGGGCGTCAAGACTCATGGGCATTCCCAACCTTGAGAACCGCATCAAGACAGAGAGCGTGGATGCGCTCATAAAGGAATCCGCCGACGACCTCGCCGCCTTCAAAAAAATCCGGGAGAAGTATCTCCTGTATAAATAGAGAAAAAATTATAAAGTAAAAAAAAACCTCGGTATTACAGGCAGTCCGCGCAAAAATGGGAATACCCATATCCTTGTTTCAAAAATTCTGGAAGGCGCAACAAAAGCCGGCGCCGCCGCTGATAAATACAGATTATCAACTCAAAAGGAATTTGACTTTATTTAGAATGGTCTCTGCTGATGTTATAGCGGACTCTGCTTCCAGGGCAGTTACATGCGCTGTGATTCCGTAATCGCCAATGCCGCGCAACTCAAAAAGCCAGTTTAATGCCTTTCCCTGTTCCTTATCCAACTTACCTGTTTTGACAAACCGCTGATGAAACATGGCAATAACTGCGCTATGCTTATTGGCCTCAATATCCTCTGTCAGAAGCGCGGCAGTGGCGGCATAAAAGGCCGCATAATATGCGCGTGAGGCGGCAAAATCATAATATTCACCGCCATGTAACTCCTTCGCCGCTTGAATGGACTGTTCCGCTCGCTCAATATTTGCCATAACTTCTTTCTCATGCTGAATCATGATACGGGCAATCCTTCACGCATCGCATTTCGATAGAATTGCAGGGTTCCCTTCTTAAATTCATCCAGCAGAACGGGCTTGGCGGAAATCAGGCGCTCGGACTCCAATTGGATCGGGTAAAGCAGGTCCACAATTTTACGTAGTTCATTGAAGTAGTCGAATGGATGACTCAGCAAAACCAAGAGATCAATATCGCTTGTGGCATCGGCTTGCTTGCGAGCAAAGGAGCCATATAACAACAAACCCTTGAATCTTTCGCCGTAGTAACTCTCAAGGATACGCTTACATTGTGTCGGGATTTCACTCGTAGATATCATCTCTAACCTCTAATAAATCTCTTTATAATTTGGATAGATGAGAGTTGTCAATCAGGAATCCAGAAAACCATAAATGATAATTGTTATTTCATGGCTTCCAGGTTTCCTTATAGAATTATATGACAGGATATTTTTATTGACCATCTATACGAGCGCGAATCATTTGCATTGCAACATATTATTCATCCAGGGGAGGCGTATGGTTATGAAAATCCTCGGTATTATAGGCAGTCCGCGCAAAAATGGGAATACTCATGTCCTGGTTTCAAAAATTCTGGAAGGCGCAACAAAAGCCGGCGTCGCCGCTGAAATGATTTTCCTGAATGATCTGACCATCCGCGAATGCGATGGATGCCATGTCTGCTGGACGGGCAAGCCCTGTTGCAAGAAGGACGATATGATCGCGCTTTATGAAAGGATCATTGCAAGCGATGTCATCGTCTTCGGCACGCCTGTCTATTGGTTCGGACCGACCGCCCTGATGAAGGGATTTATAGACCGTTTTGTTTATTTCAACTGTCCGGAAAACAGGGCAAAGATCAAAGGCAAATCGGCTGTGATAGTTGTTCCCTATGAGGAGGAAAATGCCGAGACGGGCGATTTCATGGCGAGATTTTTTGAAAAGTGTTTCGGGTATCTGGAGATCCCCCTGATCGGGAAAATAATCGTCCCCGGCGTGACAGAAAGGGGAGAGGTCATCAATAAAAGCGATGTGATGAAGATGGCGTTTGAGCTGGGAGCAAAAATTGCTATTTGTGAATAGTTCTTGAGTTGAGCATCTGCCGGTGGGATTTGAAGACCGGGCGGAGGGCTTTTGAGAGGCGGTCGTGGAGTTTCTGGAGCCTCCGGTAGATACTCACATCTTTTCGATGCGGTGCGGTGCGCGTCTTTTCATCCGCCTTCACCCATGCCTCCGCAATCTCCTCAAGGGTGATATGTTCACCGGTTGAGCGGGCGAATGCCCACCTTGCCTGCAGGGCGCCACCATAAGCCGCACCTTCCGCATGAGCCATCGCCACAACCTCGGTGTTGAAAATATCAGCGAGTATGCGACGCCAGACGGCGCTCTTTGAACCGCCACCGGTCAGGCGGATTTCCTGCGGGTTGATGCCAAGTTCCCGCAAACGATTCAATCCGTAGTTCATGGTCATACTTGCGCCTTCCATGGCGGCGCGGGCATAATGGGCTGAGTCGTGCGTGCGAGAGTTGACCCCGAACCAGACACCCGTTCCATCCGGCACATTTGGCGTGCGTTCGCCCTCGAAATATGGGATGAGCAAAAGTCCGTCCGCGCCGGGCGGCGTTTTTTCAACGGCGGCATCCAGTTCGGCGAAGTCCATGTTGAATAGCGTTCGCACCATCTCTGTGGAAACCGTGACGTTCATGACGCAAAGGAGTGGGAGCCATTTCCCCGTGCTGTCGCAGAAGGCGGCGATTTCGCCATGGGGGTCAATGACCGGCGTGTCGCTGCATGCGTAAATTGTTCCGGAAGTTCCCAGGCTGGCTGTTATAATTCCGGAGCGGACATTGCCCGTTCCTATGGCGCCCATCATGTTGTCCCCTCCGCCAGCGCTCACAATGACATCTTTTGAAAATCCAAACTCCTCTGCAATCTCAGGAAGAATATACCCCACCGGTTCGTGTGAGGGAATCAGCGGGGGAAGTTTTTCAATAAGGGCAGGGTCAACGGCATCAATAAGTTCGCGTCGCCATGTGCGTGTGCGGACATCCATGAGGGATGTTCCCGAGGCGTCGCCCCATTCCATCTTGCGCTCGCCTGTGAGCCGGAAGTTCAGGAAGTCGTGCGGCAGAAGCACGGTGTGCAGGCGGGCATAATTTTCCGGCTCATTTTCCTTCAGCCAGAGGATTTTGGATGCCGTGAATCCGGCGGGAACGCCGTTGCCAATGAGTTCAATGCAGCGCGCCAGACCGCCAACCCGTTCAAGGATTTCCTCGCATTGGCGGCTTGTGCTTGTGTCACACCAGATTTTTGCCGGTCGGATGATTCGTCCCTCTTTATCAAGCGGGACAAAGCCATGCTGCTGGCCCGAGACACCGATGCCGCGCACATCCTCTGGATTAATCCCGGACTTTTGCAGCGCCGCTTTGAGCGCAATCCTCAGCGCTTCCCACCAGTCTTCCGGATGTTGCTCCTTATGCCCCGGTGGCAGATTTTCAATGAGCGGTGTCGCATGTGACGCCGTCGACAGAATTTCGCCCGTCTCGCCATTCGCAATCAGCGCCTTCGTGGATTGCGTCCCACTATCAATCCCGATAAAATACATCTTTTTACCCTGTTCAAATTGTCAATTGTCAATTGTCAATTATCAATTGAGCCCATGCTCCTTCATCTTGCGGTAAAGCGTTTTGCGTCCCATGCCCAGGATGCGTGCGACCTTTGCCTTGTTTCCGTCCTCGCGGATTAACGTGGTTTCGATGAGCTTTTTTTCCATTTCGGCGAGCGATGCGCCGGCCTTGATGGTGATGGTCTGTTCTTTTTCCGATTTTTGCCTGATTTCCTCGGGAAGATTGACAGGCGTGATTTCGTTGCCTGTTGCCATGACCACCATCCCTTCAATCACATTGCGCAACTGGCGGACATTTCCGCGCCAGGAGAATCCCTGAAGGAGCGCCATCGCCTGCGGTGAGATTCTAACGTTGGGTTTATTATTTTCGGCGCAGGATTCCTTCAGAAAATGCTCAACAAGAAGCGGGATGTCCTCCCTGCGCTCCCTCAGCGGCGGGACATTTATCTGGATAACATTCAGACGGTAAAACAGGTCTTCGCGAAACGTCCCCTTTTCCACACACTCCTTCAGGTTTTTATTTGTTGCCGCAATGACGCGCACATCCACATGGACAGTCTTTACCCCGCCGACCCGCTCAAATTCCTGCTCCTGAAGGACCCGCAGGAGTTTTATCTGGAAATCAAGGGAGGTTTCGCTTATCTCATCAAGGAAGATGGTGCCACCATCGGCAAGTTCGAAACGCCCTATCTTCTGACGGTGTGCATCCGTGAAGGCGCCCTTTTCATGGCCAAAGAGTTCACTCTCGAGGAGGGTGGGGGTAAGCGCCCCACAATTGAGCTTGATTAAGGGTTTGTTCCAACGGGGAGAATTGTAATGGATGGCGGAGGCGATAAGTTCCTTGCCCGTGCCGCTTTCTCCCTGGATGAGGACGCTTGCCCTTGTCGGCGCCACATGGATAATCTTTTCAAACACCTTTTTCATGGCGGGGGAATCACCGATGATGCTTTCCATGCTGTATTGCCTTTGTAAGGACTGGCGGAGATTTTCATCCTCTTCGGGGAGGTTTTTTTCCAGGAGGGTGTGTTCGACAAGAAGGTTGAGGTCATCAATATTAATCGGTTTTTCAATATAATCATAGGCGCCCTTTTTCATCGCCTCCACCGCATTTTCCACCGTGGCATGTCCTGTCAGGATGATGACAATCGTTTTTGGATGTTTTTTCAAGATGAGGTTCAGGAGTTCCATGCCATCCATCGCAGGCATCTTGAGGTCGGTGATGACGAGGTCAAATGGCTGGATGGAGAGGAGGTCGGCTGCCTCCTGACCGTCCGTAGCAAGGCTGATGTCATAATTCTTCCCGTCGAGAGCCCACCTGAGTCCCTCCCGTGTGTTCTTTTCATCATCAACAATAAGTATTCGCCTTCCCATATTTAATCCCGTTCCTTTATTTGTCCGCCAAAAGGCGGATTGGCTGGCGTGAGATGGGGAGCAGTATGGTGACCGTTGTTCCCTTTCCTTCTGCGCTTTTAATGCTTATGGCGCCTTCATGTTCACTCACAATCTGATACACCACCATCAGTCCCAGCCCTGAGCCGTGAAACTTTGTGGTGAAATAGGGTTCAAAAATCTTTTCAAGATTTTTTTCGGCGATTCCACAGCCATTGTCAATAAAGTAGATTGCGAGGGATTTTCCCTCAATCCGGCTGGTGATGACAAGGAGAGGCTCGCTCGTCCCCTCCATTGCCTCCTCGGCATTTTTGATGATGTTCAAAAATGCCTGGGCAAGGCGGGGGGCATTCAGGCGCACCTCCACATCAGTGGGGTCAAGGTTCAGGGTGACCTTGATATCATTTTCCGCAAGGGTGGGCGCCATCACCTCAAGGGCATGTTTGATGACCTCATTGGGATTGCCCGGCTGCAGTTCAAAGCGCCTCGGGGTGACTGCCATCAGGAATTGGTTCACGATGCGGGAGAGTCGGGAAATCTCTTCAAGAATTATGTCGCTGGAACGAAGGCTCCTCTGACGATATTCCGGCGTCATCTCCTCAGGCGGCATGGTCAGGTATTTCCTCAGGAGCTGGGCGTGAATCTGGAGAGAGTTCAGTGGATTTTTGATTTCATGTGCAACACCCGCTGTGAGCGTGGCGAGGGCGTTGATGCGCTGGCTCTTGATTCGGACCTCATCCGACTTTTTTTGCTCCGTTATGTCGCTCAGGAGAATGACAACGCTTTCCACGCCGCCCTCGTCATTTGGAACGGGGAGAAAACGGGCAAGGAGCACCTGATGCCCCGTTTTCTTGAGCCTCAGCTCCTCTGTGGCAACCTCTCCGGAGAAAGGGTCGTAATGGAGGAGACGCGCTTTTAAGTCAGGATGGTCGGTGATATCCGGGAGATTTTTCCCCAGATACAGTTCCGGACCGCCCTTCAGTCCAAGCGCCCTGCAGGATGCCCTGTTCATGAAGAGTATCTGGAAGGCGGTATCTGTGACAATAATCCCCTCCCGGAGCCGATTGAAGATAACCTCCAGGAAATTCTTTTCCTGAATCAGCTTTGAGAAATATGCCTCGATCTGCTGTCGGTCAATTTTATCGAGGCGGGAGAGAAATTTTCCGGCAAATGATTTGATATCCATATCGGCATTAGTATAAAATTGAATAATTGACAATTGATAATTGACAATTGACAATTTTGGAAATAAATTTATCAAAACTCGGGTTGTTCATGAAAATACTGCTTGGACGCAGGCGCTGCTCAGCCGCAGTGAATAGTCTTTCGCCGTGGTGCGCCAGTCTGAAATCCAATATCTCAGGAGGTGGGTTGTGAGTCAACAAATATACCCTGCAATCGGCTGAGCCGCGCATAATGTCCGTCCAGTCGCAGAAGGTCATCATGTGAGCCCCTTTCCACCACCTGTCCCTCGTCAAGCACAATAATTTCACTCGCCATCTTCACTGTGGAGAGCCTGTGGGCGATAATTATAGTGGTGCGCCCGTGGATGAGATTCTTCATTGCCTGTTGAATCTTTGTTTCCGCTTCCGAGTCTAAGGCGCTGGTTGCCTCATCGAATACAAGGAGTTCCGGATTTTTCAAGATGGCTCGGGCGATGGCGAGGCGCTGGCGCTCCCCGCCGGAGAGCTTATCCCCGTGCTGGCCTATCTGGGTGTCATAGCCATCGGGGAGTTTTTCAATGAATTCATGGGCATATGCCTTTTTCGCCGCCTCAATCACTGCCTCAAGGGAGATATCTTTCCGTCCGTATGCAATATTGTTGCGCACCGTTTCATTGAAGAGAATGACTTGCTGTGTGACGATGGCTATCTTTTGCCTGAGAGACTTTAAGGAATAGTCCCTCAGGTCGCGATTATCAACAAGGATTGCGCCCTCAGACGGGTCATAAAACCGGCAGAGGATATTGACGAAGGTTGTCTTTCCCGCGCCGCTTCGCCCCACAATGGCGGTAACGTTGCCTCGCGGTATATCCACCGTGATGTTTCTCAAGGCATACTGGGAGTTGTTATTATAACGAAAGCTCACGTTGTGAAAAGAGATTCCCTCCCTGATAGAGGTGAGATGAGTTGCGTCGGGTTTTTCCTCAAGGACCCGGCTTGTATCCAGGATTTCAAAGACGCGCTCCGCGCCTGCAAGTCCCGTCTGTACCTCCAGATGGATATGGCTGAGGTCCTTTATAGGACGGTAGAGGCGGGAAAGGGCGATGATAAAGACAAAGAAATCGGCGCCAGTGAGGGTCACTTCAGTGAGAATGAGATGGGCGCCGGCAAATAAAGCCGATATCGCCGCAAGAATACCCAGAAATTCCATCAGCGGCGAGAAAATTTTGCGAATTGCCTGACGGTGCAGATAGGTTTTATAAGCCCTGATATTGGCTTTCAGAAAACGCAGGGATTCAAATTCCTCCATGCCAAACGCCTTTACCACACGAATGCCGTCATAGGTCTCCTGC
>Ga0315294_10006992_pt1 | contig 12388 bp, 9 predicted proteins | sample YL17G13_40_MG_FD_203626 | JGI IMG/M metagenome (GOLD analysis project Ga0315294, IMG submission 203626) | Sediment microbial communities from Yellowstone Lake, YNP, Wyoming, USA - YL17G13_40 | ecosystem: Environmental > Aquatic > Freshwater > Lake > Sediment | place: USA: Wyoming | collected...
GAAGCGGTTACGGCGCATCGGGGAATGGACGAGCAGAATCATAGTGTAGAGCACGGAACTAACCTGAACGATTACAATATAACGGTAACACCGACCACTCGGATGCAACTGCTCTTGAAATTGTTTGTTGAAAACCAGCACTAATCAGAGCGTCCGTTTTTCGCGAGTTGACCTATACAAATCCGCTACAACCATAAGTCTCGTTATCTGCCAATTCAACAAAAATTTACATTTCATATATTTTGTATTGTCCGTTAGTTATAGAAGACATGAAATTTGTAAACGTTTTCAATGTCCGGTGCTTACAACCCACCTACAACTCGAAAGCCAGTTATCTGAGCAGTATGGTTCCGAACTCTTGGATCTTGTATTGAAAAGAAGATCCGTCTATCCACTATGACTCATTTGTCAAGTGATCTTGTTTCGGGTAGAATAATCCTCATTATGAAAAAGACTGCGACAATCTCCATTCTGTTACTGGTTGCCATGTGCTCGACGGCACAGGCCCTTACATACACCAATCCGCTACCGTTTGAATATGACGCATTGGGAAAAACCCGTCGTGAGCTGCGTGATCCCTGTATTATTCGGGAGGGCAATACATATTATTTGGTTTTTACAGTCTGGCCTTTTTCAAATCGTGAGGAGAAGCGATTGAGTCTGCCCAACCAAGGCGGCTCACCCGGTATCAAGCTGTATTCGTCGATGGACCTTAAGGAATGGAAATTCGAGAACTGGCTGGTCAAGGCGGACGAACTGCCGAAGGATTGCCCGTACAAGAACCGTTTCTGGGCGCCCGAGATTCACAAAATTGGCGGCAGATTTTACTTGATCTTCACCGCTGACAATTGGATTAAGAAAGAGTACAACCCTGCGGGAACATGGGGGACTGCAGGCTATGCGTTCGTGGGTGTCGCCGACAATATCACAGGTCCCTACAAGAATATCACCTACATCGACGGCGGGGCTTGTGACACCTCCCTTTTTGAGGATTTGGATGGCAGGACCTATGCGGTGATTCCTGCGTATAACGTCTATGTTCAGCAGATCGATCTGAGCCGGATCGATCAGGGACAGGTCAATCTCGTCGGTCCTCGCAAACTGGCAGTCCAATGCAAGAACGACGATATTGGACTCACGGCCGAGGCAGATTATCTGGAAGGTCCTTGGATGTTCAGGCGGGACGGCCGATACTTTCTCTTGTATGCAGGCCCGTATCGGGAGGCAAAAAATACTCCTGAAGAACGAGGCTACTGGGCGGGGATAGCCTACGCAGACAATGTGATGGGGCCATGGAAAAAAGACCAGCGCGGACAAGTATCCGGATTCCGGTTTTGTGAGTCATTGTGAGGCGGGGACCTTGTGCCACGTTACCTCCGCATAGGCCTCGATACAGAGCACAAGTTTCTGGATGTAAAACAGGTCGGCCTTGCACCAGGGCAGGTCGAGGAATCGAGTGAGTTTTTCGGCTGGCTCGCGGAGAACCAATGCCCGCGCGGCAAACACTTCGGCAGCCATCGTAGGAAACGCGAAAGGACATTCGTTGCGCCACATCGTCTCGGTGTTCCAGGCCAGATGCCAGGTCGGACGATGGTAATCAACATAAACACCCATCAAGTACTTATGCGTGTTCGCGGCGTAGCCGGCTAAAAGATGGCCAACATCCGGCGTCAGATGTCGCCAGCGTGCGAATATGGAACGAGAGACCGGCACCTGCGTGATGAGTCCGCCTCGCGTGTGGGCGAACTCGTAGGCCAATCGTTCGCGCAGCGCCTTGCGGGTCGTGGCAAGACCTTGTTCGAGTGCATCCTTATCGTGCAGGTGCATTGCTATTCGGCAGTAGGCGAGCAATCCTGCAACATGACCATTATGGCAGTCCTCTTCTATTTTGTTTGGCGGCTGAGTGATATATCCCCGCAGGTGCTTCCAATCGCGTTCGATTTTGCTCCAGTCGCCGGTGGTCTGGGCCCAAAGCCAGAGCACATATAACCGCGATACGTCATTTCGGGTGATGTCGTCCACCACGCGAAGCAGCCGCTCTTCAGGAACATCGTATAAAGAACGGACGCTACCTTCCACCGGCTTATAAGTGCGCTGCCCGGTTGGGCCTTCCAACAGGCCACCTGGAGAGGTCATCCTTGCAACATACTGCTTAACGTTCTGCTGAAGCTCGCTATCGAGATAGTTAAAGGAGCGTGCGAGGGTATAAAGCGTTTCGGTCGGCTCGATGAAAAAACGATAAGCCTCGGTGGGGTGCTTGCCAGCCGGAAAAACCAGCGGGCGCCATTCTGTGGAGATTAGCTCACTGACTGCGCCGGATAGTTTCTCCTTAAGGGCTGCTAATGCGTTTGTGTCTGTGAATTTCACGGTGGGCACTTCCCAGATAAAACGGTCAAGCTCGGCATCCGTAATTTTGCTGACTTGCTGGGAAGCCTGGTCTGATAAAGGCTGCTGTCGTGTGCCCGGAATTTTCCCCGGAAGAGTTTTGAGCACGTGATTGAGCCGATTCATTTCGAGCGTGTCCCAGTCCCAGGGAAACTGCTGAATTTTTTTCCATTCATCATCGGTAAATACAACGGTAGAAGGCTGTGACCCTTTGCCAGCCTGACCCGTGGCGTCCATTTTGTATGCTATGATGGCGACACCGGCGTTGATTTCGTGTGCTGGGATGTAATAGAAGCTGTCGCCGGCGATGGAAACGGGCATATCAATTGCTGAGCCGCCGCCATAAACAGCAGTACCTCTTGGGAGCCATTCCTTGCCGACAGGAAGAGATTGACTACGGAAAATGGCGGCCCATATACCGGCAGCTTCGCCCGGCGCTGGTTCGTGGATATTGCGGCAAAATGGTTCCTGGTAGCCAACAAGCGTGTCCATATCCATCGCATTGACGTTGTCCTGGTGAGTGTTGATAAGGACCCGCCCGCCTACGGTGAGCTGGCACTGCTCATCGTGCACCAGCAACAAACTGTCGTGCCAGCCGTATGTGCGCGATTGGTCCATAATGGGTGTTATGTGGCCGGTGGACGTATCGAGGTAGCCCACATTTAGAAACGGTGAGTAGTGTTCGTATCGGCTTCTAAGCAGCGCCTGAAATTTGACGATAACTTTCCCATCGGGCGTAACAATAGCCGGGGCGCCGGTACCGTTCATGCTTTCGGCGTACACTATCGGAGCAACAAACTTTTGCTTACCTGTCTTCGGGTCGAGGACAAAAAATGTCTGATAAGCCGATTGTTCACTCAGCCGCTTACGAATGTAACGAAGCTGCGCTTGGTAAGTGTCGGGCTTTGCCATCAGCTTGAAGTTTTCCTGACGTAACCGTTCGTTCTCCTGCTTTGTGTGACGCCAGCTTGCAAAGTCCCCGAAGATTTCCTTGACCATATCGAGAAGGATAGGTTCTATCGAATCCAACGAGATGGTCGGCGTGACGGTGACCATCACAGAACCATCGGGCGCAACCACAGGATAATACCCGCGGAAACTAACGCCGTGGAGTTTTTCGCTGCGCCATAGCTGTCTGCCATCGCTGAAGTTGAAGGCATAGACGTGCATATCCTCACTGCCGATGTAAACTCGGCTGGTTTTGGCATCGAGGGCCGGACTTGAGAGCAGCGGTCCGCCAGTCAGCGAGGCCCATTTGATTGTACCGTTTTCGCTATTGATAGCATAGAGTCTGCCATCACGGCTGCCAACAACGACCAGCCCTTCGTGGACGAGAGGGGAATTCCATACCGCAGAGCCCGTTTGAACAGACCAGGCAGGTGTGCCATCGGCGGTGTTGACTGCATAGATTTTTCCTTCAGTGTTACCAAAAAAGACCTTGTCACCACTTGCAGCGCAGGTGTGGAGGATTGCCCCGGCTGTCTTGAAGGTCCAGAGGTCTTTGCCGGTGTTACTATCTATTGCGTGCAGGATTCCTGCCATTGTGCCGACAAAGACTTTTCCATCTTTGACGATAGGCTGGATGCCGGCCATCAGGCCTTCGTCGGGAAACAGACGATACCATTTGCGCTCAAACGGCGGGCGAATTTCTGCCGACGTTGCGCCGCTGCGTGCAGGGTCATGTGCAAGCATAGGCCAATCCTTTCCCGCCACAACGTCAGCATAAACAAAGGTTGACAAAAGATGGAGAGAAAGAATCAAATATAGTGCCAAGATTTCCAAACGTGGTGTGAGATGTTCGGGGTCCCACAGACACACTGTTATCACCTTCGCTAACATAACATTTCTTTTCCAAATTTTTGCGGGTCTATGCGCGCAAAAAACTCGCGCAGATGCCTATTTTGCAATTTATCACAAAATGCTGTCACGCTGTCAGTTTTAAGTTGTCAATCGGCTATCAGGTACGGCTGTTCCGGCAGTTCGCGAATCCAGATGTTACGGAATTGCATTGGGTTGCCGTGGTCCTGCAGACTGATAGGCAGCTTGTCATCGTGGCGGTTGTATTTAGCTATTTGCTTATGAGCCGTCAAGCCCTTGATTTCAACATTGTTTTGCACGACAACGCCGTTGTGCAGGATGGTTACCCTGGCCGGCCGCACACATTTGCCGCTCTCGTCAAATATAGGACGCAGGAAACTGACATCGTAGCTCTGCCATTCGCCGGGCTTGCGGCAGGCGTTGACCAGCGGCGGATACTGGCCATAAATCGAAGCGGCCTGGCCGTCGGCGTAAGTGGGGTTCTTGTATGAATCGAGTATCTGCAGCTCGTACGTGCTCATAAGGAACACACCGCTGTTGCCTCGTCCCTGGCTGCTGCCTTCAACCTTTGCCGGCGTTGCCCACTCAATGTGCAACTGACAATTGCCGAACGATTTTTTTGTATGGATGCCGCCGGTCTTGTTGACCTCCATATAACCGTTTTCTATCTTCCATTTTGCGTCGCCTGCCTTGTCGCCGGCCCATTCCGAGAGGTCTTTTCCGTTGAACAGGATTATCGCATCGGATGGCGGCTGGCCAAATTGTGCGGCTGGAGTTATGACCGCAGGCTTCGGGCGGGTCTCATCGTGCACGGCGTACTTCTCCTGCTGTTTTTGTGCATAGCTGTTGACGCCAACACACACCGCCACAGCAAGTAAGCAGAAAACTACTTTCGCTACCACTGACTTTGCTTTCATAACTTACTCCTTAAATTGTATTGTTACGAGACTGCTGATATAAACCATCCAGACAAGGAAGAATCAAGATAACGTGGAGTGCTAAACCAGTCAAGCGGATAATTTGCGCCGTAAAGTCAATCGGCTATTGAATTCGGTGAAGGAAAAGTACAGTGATACCGGCTGTCGAAACCAGCCCCCGACAAAAACATTCGGGGGTGATTTTTCGCATTTCTTATTCCCAACATCCACATTTTAGCCACATTCCAATAATTTCCTCAAATTCTCTTGACAGTAAAGTGACAAAGTCTTATAATTGTATCAGCTTTTGTGGCTAAGACCACAAAGGAGGAGATTATGCAAGCTGTTATACAACCATTCTGCCTGATTTTTCAAGATAATATCGGTACGCATAGTGTGCGCCGTTGAAATCAAGGAAATATGAACAATTTTTAGAAAGGGTGAAAAAATGAAAACGACAAGAATCTTAGCAATTTTGGTTTTGGGCATTATTGTCTTGATGCCGGGCTTTGCCAGGGCAGCGCCGATGGGTACCACCTTTACCTATCAAGGCCGGCTGATAGATGCCAACAACGCCGCGGATGGCCTGTATGATTTACAGTTCAAACTCTATGACGCCAACATTGCGGGAACGCAGAAGGGAAGTGCAATCAACATAGGTGAGGTGGATGTTATCGATGGCTATTTTACCGTGGCATTGGACTTCGGCAGCGGTGTCTTCGATGGCAATGAGCGGTGGCTGGAAATCATCGTTCGTCCCGGCGAGTCGGTTGATCCCAACGAATATACGTTTTTAGAGCCCCGGCAGAAGATTACGCCGACACCTTATGCATTGGCAATCAGAGCGCCACTCAGTTTGGTTTCAGGGGGTTCTGAACCAACTATCTCCGGTATTGCGACTGCTCAGTATAACGGCATTGGAGTCTATGGCGAAGCCACGCGAACCGATGGATACGGAGTCTATGGCAAAGTCACAGGTATGGACAGCTATGGCGTGTATGGCGAGGCGACATCAGAAGACAGCGAGGGCGTTTTCGGCGTGGCATCGGGGCAGGCATATTCGGCTGTGGTCGGACAGCATTACGATGGCCATACCGCAGGGTATCTCGGCCACCAATTGTACGGCGTGTACGGCGGGCACATGACAAGCGTAAGCTACGGATCCATTTTAGACCCCTACGGCTACCTCGGAGGCGCCATTCACGGCGTGTACGGCGGCACCATAAACCCCGATAATTATGCAGGATATTTTGATGGTCAAACAAAGGTAACAAAAAATTTGATAGTTGACGGCAATGTCGGCATCGGCACATCAACGCCTGCCGCAAAACTGGAGGTCGCTGGTCAGGTCAAGATCACGGGCGGCTCGCCGGCAGACGGCAAGGTCCTTACATCCGATTCCGTTGGCCTTGCAACTTGGACAAACCTTCCAGCTGGCGGCGACATAACTGCCGTCAATGCAGGGACAGGCTTGAGCGGCGGCGGGACATCGGGAGATGTTACGCTGGCTGTTAGTGTTCCCCTTTCTCTGACAGGGTCAGTGGGGGTGGCAGTTATTGATGCCACCAACACCAGCAGCGGCTATGGCGTGATGGGTAAACACAACGGCACCGGCAACTATGGCTACCTCGGCGCCAGCGGCTACGGCGTGTATGGCTCCAGCGTAAAAAGCGGCTACGGCGTGTATGGCTTAAATAGCAGCGGCAACTATGGCTACCTCGGCGCCAGCGGCTACGGCGTGTATGGCTCCAGCAGCAGCGGCACAGGCGTCTATGGTATCAGCACCAGCGGCACAGGCGTCTATGGCTACAACAGAAACAACGGCAACTACGGCTCTCTCGGCAGCGGCGGCTACGGCGTCTATGGCTACAACAGCAGCATCGGCAACTACGGCTATCTCGGCAGCGGCAGCTACGGCGTCTATGGCTCCAGCACCAACGGCACAGGCGTCTATGGCTACAACAGCTCCTACTACAACTACGGCTACCTCGGCGGCGATTCCTACGGCGTCTATGGATGCAACAACAGCACCACCGGCATCGGCGTGTATGGCTACAGCAACACCGGCTACGGCGTCTGTGGCTGGAGCGACAGCAGCTACGGCGTGTATGGCTACAGCATTAGCGGCTACGCTGGATACTTTAAGGGGAATGTGTATGTCACCGGTAACGTCTCCGCATTATCCTTCACAGACAGGACGCCTTATCCAAAAGACCTTGCAACTGCTTATCAGGCAGTAATGAGTATGGAAAGGCTGCCTGACGGACAATACAATGAGAATGATAAAGAAAATCAACTCGATCATTCAAAGTTAAGCGATTTTATCCGTTCCCAAGACGGCAATCGTGATTTATCTGCTGCGGTTTCCGCGCTCAACGAAGTAGTTAAAGATTTGATTAAAAAAGTCGAAGCCCAGCAACAGTTGATAGAAGTTCAAAACGCACAAATCCAGCAATTGGTTAAAACATCGCAAACAAATAACAACCTTAAATCGTTATCACGAGGGGAGGAATAAGATGAAAATCAAAGTTATTTTATTGTTGCTTTGGTTGACGTTAATAGCGAATGCAAACTACAACATTAGTTGGCACACGATTGACGGCGGCGGCGGGCGAAGTGCCGGCGGGCAGTATGTCCTTACCGGCACGATTGGTCAGCCGGATGCATCTTACAGTAGCAGCGAAAAGTATGAGCTGTTCGGCGGGTTCTGGCCGGGTGGGCCTTTGTGCATAGTCCAGTTCGATGACTTTGCGAGATTCGCTGAATACTGGCTTGAAACCGGAACCGGTCTTGCTGGCGACATAGACAAAGATGGCGATGTTGATATGGAAGATTTGAGGCGGTTTGCCGATTACTGGCTGGCCTGTTGTCCGTATAATTGGCCGCTGAGGTGAGAGTAGAGGACAGAAGACAGAGAACAGAAGACAGACGCGGGGCAGGTGCGCCAGGAATGACCCGCCAAAGACAGGTGTTTTCAGACAGTTTCTTATTCCCGGCACGCTTCTTCCGGTTCGAGGTTGCATTTCAGCCACACATCGCTGAGCATATCAAGGTCCTTCAAGTCCACCTTACAGTCGCCGTTCAAATCACCGATGATGGGTTCTTTGCAGGTTGCCTGTGCAAAGATTGTGAACCGCACCTGTCCTTTCATTGCGTGTGCCCACCAGCCCTGCAGGCCGCTGCCGTGGTATGAATTACTTTGTAAGTGTAGCGAATTGCACCTTATTAAATAATTTTAGCAGATAATATTCTCAAAAGCAAGGAAAACAATAAAAAAGTCGGCAAACCTCCCTGCTTGCCGACTTTCGTAATTCAACACCACCGAGAAAACAATCTATAACTTTACAGCTTAAAAGCTCCTAACGCGGCTGATGCGTAAGTTGCTTTAGCCCCTCGACGTCCTTTCGCAGCCGGGTAACTTCTTCGCGAAGTTTTTCAATCTGGTATATCAGGTCTTTCTCTCGCGGCTTTTCTTCCTTGCCCTCTGCCATTTCACGAACGCTGCGTTCGAGTTTTTCGGCCTGTTTGCGGAGTTCGGCTGCCTCATCATGCCGACCTTCTCTCTCTGCTCGCTCAGCCGCTTCTCCAAGCACAGCAAGTTTTGCGCTCACATCCTTAACGCGCACTATTTTTCCCGGCTGCTCAAACTCGCGCTTCAGCCCGCGCTTAAGTTCTTCGGCCTCTGCCCGGATACGTTCGGCCTTCTCTTCTTCGCCTCGCTCCTGGGCCTCTCGGGCCATTTTCTCCAGGCGGCCAAGCTGCTCCTTAATCTCAATGCGTTTTCCTTCCTGAAGCTCACGTTGATGTATCGCAATTTCTTTAGCGACTTGTTTGGCTTTTTCGCGCAGCTCTGCTGCTTTATCAGGCTGACCTTCTCGCTGTGCCCGCTCGGCTGCTTCCTTCAGTTCAGCAATTTCAGCATACATCGGTTCCATCTGGCCTGCTGCCGGAGGCAATTCGAATTCGCGCTCCAGATTCCGCTGAAGCTCTTCCGCCTCAGCCCGGAAATTATTAGCTTTCTCTTCGGCCTCTCGTGCCATTGTGCGGAGCTTTTCGATTTTCTCTCTTGCCTGGCCAAAGTTGTGCATCATTTCCAGCTCTTTACCATCGATGAAGCCGTCACGGTTTCGGTCAAAGTGTTTCTGCATTTCATCTTTTACAGGCACTTTGTCCTGTGCGATAGAAACGATACATAAGACGAGCGCACAGGCGATTGATAAAATCACCACATTCTTGCACATAATTCATTTACCTCCGTTACCCGGTAAAACAAGTATTTCTCGATTAACTTTATGAAGTTACGGCAACCGTTTTAGACCTTCTCAGGCACGACAAACGGCTTGCGATACGGCCGGGTCAGCAGCTCATTGGCCTTTCGATTGTTCACGAACTTCTCGGCCCGGGGGTCAAATTCGAGCTTGGGGCCGAGGCAGTACGTGCTCTTCGACAAGTCGAGGCCTAATGTGCCTTTCACGGTTTGTGTGATCGTCTCCCAGGATTTACCAACTTCCTCGTGCTTGTCGAGCACGTCTGGCCTGGTCGTGCCGGGAACCTGCTCGCCAAGGCGGTAAGAGATGTTGCCCAGGTGGCAGCACGCCGCCGAGAGATGCGCCTCGGTAACGTCAGCGTGGAGATCTTCGCGCTTCCGAGAACGCACACAGTATATGAAGTTCTCGAAGTTGTCGCCGGGGCCCATTTTCACATCAACGTCCACTAATTTTTCAGCTTTGTCCGAACCCTTGGGATAGAACTTCCCGTCCCTGATGACGCCTCCCTCGAGGAAGAACTCATTATCGACTTTGGACGGATACTTCTTGCCATCGACACCTGCCCTATCGACCAGGCCGATGACCTCGAATACGAGCAGCGGTCCGCCGAAGTCCATCACGGTCAGTTGGCAGTTGGGAGTCTGTGCCTGGTCGGTGAACTCCGGATGACCGGGCGTCGAGTTAACCCATCGCCCGCCCATGCTGATTACGCTCTTGGGCAACATATCTCCGGGAATCGCCCACCGCGCAATGTCCATTTGATGGACACCCTGGTTGCCGATCTCTCCATTGCCGAAGTCCCAGAACCAGTGCCAGTTGTAGTGGACTATGTTCTCATGGTACGGCTGAAGGGGCGCCGGGCCGAGCCAGATATTAAAGTCCAGGTTTTCAGGCGGCTCCTGGGTCGGCTTAAAGCCGATACTCCACCGCCCTTGTCCATTCTTGGAGGCCCACGCCTTGGATACCAGCAGCTTGCCGTACTTGCCGCTGGCGATAGCGGCCACCTGCTTTGCCCAACTGCCGCTCGAGCGGCCCTGCGTGCCATGCTGCACTATTCGCTTGTACTTCTCCGCGGCCTCAACACACTTACGGCCCTCGAAGATGTTGTGGCTGCAGGGCTTTTCAACATAAACGTCCTTACCCGCCTGGCAGGCCCAAACCGTGGCCAGCGAATGCCAGTGATTGGTTGTTGCGATGGATATCGCATCAATGTCCTTGTTTTCCAATAGCTTGCGGATGTCAACGTAGGTATCGACCTTTTGATTTTTGTCTGTAAAGGACTTGGCTCGGCTGGCGAGGACCTTTTTGTCCACGTCGCACAAGGCCACTACGCGCACACCTTGCATATCGCGGAATGCGCCGATGTGCGGCCCGCCTCGGCCGTTTATGCCTACCACGGCCACGCGAATGTCGTCGTTAGCCCCGCGCACACGGGAAAATGGACTCACCATTGCCAGCCCAATACCTGCGGCCACCGAACCTTTCATAAAATCCCGACGCGTAATATGTTTCATTGTTAACCTCCTGTTACTACATTTGATAACGTGTCTATTTGAGCACACACGAAAAGTCAGAATAACCAAAAATATAAACAACAGCAAGAGCCAAATTTGAAATATGGGGTGCGACGATTGATTTTCAAAAGCGCACAAATGAGACTCCATAGCGAATCTATTCGCTGATGACCTTTTTTATTGCTCTGGCCACCACGTAATCGGGCAGTTTTCCCAGAGCGGGCTGGGCCTCATAACCGGATATAATGCTCTTTTCGGGGAAAGCTCCAACCTCTGTAATCAGCTCTTCTGCCATCGGTCGCAGCGTTTCTTCTGACAGCCCTTTCTCTGCCTTTTCGCGTGCCGCTTCCACCAAGGCCTGGAATTCTGCCCGGCTATCATACCAGTTAAGCTGCAACTCCAGCTCAAAGGCCTCCCACGCTCTGGCGCGGTCAAAGGTATATTGAATCCCGATTGGGTTATAGTATTCCATTCGTTCATCCACAAAAGCCATACACGCGTCCTGGTATGCTATGTATTTTTCCTCGTTAAATTCGTCAGGCCATCGCTTTGAGAATTCCTCCCGCAACAAGGTCCTTACTTTTGCTGTTAGGAGGTCTTTTTTGGCTTCCAGCCGCTCATAAAGCGCCTCGTAGTATGCTTTCAAAAGTAGATTGGTTTCGGTCATTTCTTTTTCACTATGGCCATTATCAACTACCCGGTCTTGCTGCCACCAATTCTACCACCGGAAACCGGTTAATACCATTCGGCAGCAAATACTGTCCGGGTGTTTTCAATTTAATTGCTAAAATTGTTGACAAACACTGCGACGACGGTCAAATTATATATTAGTTTGAGTCGTTACTTTTCTTGGGAATAGAAAGTTTAAGTTAATTTCTCGGGGGACAAATCATGAAATTGGATGTCGCTCGTGTGGACGTGTGGGTTGCCAGCATTGAGGACCATCCCGGCAGCCTCGCTAAAAAACTTGATATACTTGCCAAGGCAGGTGTTGACCTTGAATTTGCTATCGCCCGGCGGGCACCGGAAAAGCTCGGAACAGGTGTAGTATTTGCCACACCTATCAAAGGAGCCAAGCAGGTAAAGGCCGCCTATGAAGCCGGCTTTGAAAAGGCTGAATCTCTTTGCTCGCTTCGTATCATTGCTGCGAACAAACCCGGCGTTGGTGCCGAACTAACCAAACAACTCGGCGATGCAGGCATCAACCTTCGCGGCCTTTCCGGCGTTGCCGTCGGTAAGCGTGCGGCCTTTCACCTGGCCTTTGATTCGGCTGACGATGCCAACAAGGCAATGCGCCTCATCAAGCAAATCTCCGCAACCCGATGAATGTCATTCCTGCCCCGTATCGTTGTACGGGGTAAACTCCGGCAGGACGCCAGCCCGCCAAAGAAAAAAAGGCCGCAGGTTGCTATTACACCACAACTCACGGCCTTCTGTTGCTTGTATTTCCCGCAAAACCGAATATCCGCCTTCGGCAGTGCCTCGC
>Ga0315294_10006993_pt1 | contig 12388 bp, 17 predicted proteins | sample YL17G13_40_MG_FD_203626 | JGI IMG/M metagenome (GOLD analysis project Ga0315294, IMG submission 203626) | Sediment microbial communities from Yellowstone Lake, YNP, Wyoming, USA - YL17G13_40 | ecosystem: Environmental > Aquatic > Freshwater > Lake > Sediment | place: USA: Wyoming | collected...
GGTGCTTCCTTTTTTCGGTCAGGCCCTGCTATCCCGGAGGTAAAGCATTCTATCCTAATTTAATCTGTTGACTGATTTTTTCAGTCAAGTTTGTTAATTGAGGGCGAGTTCTTATTTGCAAATGATGGTTATGGCCCACGCTTCCCCGGTGAGGCCTTCAGCGTTACTTTCCATGAATAGTGATATCTTAACTGTCTATCTTCTTGACACCTCCCTTTCTTTGACCTGCTGGGGTGTCAGTCCTACTGGTTCAACAGGTTATCCAAACCAAGAATTAGTTCTATCTGAAATGTCCTCTATAGCTGTCCTTGACTTTTACATCTTAAGTTGGTAAGATTCTTTACAGTAAAGAAATAAATCTGGAGGAATTTATGCAAATTACTCGAATTAGCCCTAAGCATCAAATTACAATTCCGAAAGAGGCTTTTGAAAAGCTCCGTTTAGAAGTAGGTGATTTTTTGGAAGTGGAGGTGACCGAAGAAGGTCTTCTTATTATTCCTAAGAAACTCATTTCTAAAGATCAGGCCTGGTTCTGGACAAAAGAATGGCAACAGAAGGAGAAGGAGGCTGATGAGGCAATCGCCAAGGGAGAAGTGTCGGGCCCTTTTAAAAAAACGGATGACTTAATCCGGCATCTGAGAAAACGGCGATGAAAATTCAAACAACTAAACCTTTTGATAAAGATTACGATGCTCTGCCGGAACCCATGAAGGATACGGCCAATAAGCAGTTTATCCTTCTTCTGGAAAATCCGAATCATCCATCCTTAAGGTCAAAAAAGATTAAAGGTCACCCTAATATTTGGGAGGGTAGAATCACAAAGAGTTATCGTTTTACTTTCCAGATATCGGGAGAAGTGTATATATTCAGAAGAATCGGAACCCACGACATACTCAAAACTCCATAGCCTCATTCCCAAATCACTTCATGGCGACTCTGTGATTGTAGAGGATTTAGAAAATTGTGCCATTAGATTGGATGGAATTTCGACCCTTGTTTTCAAAGGGTTAATGGGGTATAAATATTATTATATGGAGGTGAACAGGATGAAGAAAAAATGGGTTTTTATAGTCGTTTTTGTTCTGGGGTTTCATTGGATTATTAGTGGCACCCCTGCTCAAGCTCAAAAACCACTCAACACCCTTGACTTAATCCTTCTCCATCCCCCTACCCTCACCCTCCTTTACAGCAATAATATTAATGGTGAAATCGACCCCTGTCCGACGTGAGACGAGAAGACTCGTCTTGGCGGTCTTGCCAGGAGGGGGACATGGGTGAAGGAAGTTCGAGAAAGTAAAAAAGAAGTCCTTGTTTTAGATGCAGGTGATCTTCTATTTAAAAAATTTTCTAACCCCGTTCAAGAAAATGAGGTAAAGATGGTGGTCGAAAAAGCTTGCCTCATTATCGAGATTTTCAATCTAATGGGTTACAACGCCGTGGGTATAGGGGATGACGATTTGAGCCTTGGGAAAGAGTTCATAATGGGGATTTCAAAGGAAGCCAAATTCCCGTTCCTCTCTTCAAATCTCTTCGACGAGGAATCAGGGAAACTCCTCTTTTCTCCTTATATCTTAAGGAAGGTCAATGGTCTGAGAATAGGAATCTTTAGCCTTCTCTCCCCTGATTCCTTCATGGGTCAAGGAGATCCCAGAAGAAAAGGTTTGATCTTTAGATCCCCTGTTGAAACAGCTCAGGGTATGGTCAAAGAACTTCAACCCAAAACCGATCTGATCATCCTCTTGAGCCATCTCGGCTACCCCAAGGATGTGGAGTTGGCCCAGACTGTTTCAGGAATTCATTTGATCATAGGCAGTCACACAGGAATTAATTTCCCCTATTCCCCTGTCATTAATAATAAAACGATCGTCCTTCAGACGGCTCCGAAAGGAATGTATGCAGGAAGACTCGATCTTACCCTTTATAACAATTATAACAATGAACCCACATTTTATAATACAACAGTCAAGCAAACTATGGAACAAAACCTCAAAAGCCTTAATTTCCGATTAAATGAGGTAAAAGCATCAGAAGCTGAAAAAGCTCAATGGCGAAGGTTAAAGGAGGAGATTGAACGGACTCTTAAAAAACTCCATGGAAAGAATGAGTTCACCAATACGATTTTCCCGCTCGGCGAGCAGATGAAAGACAACTCTAATATTGGAAAGATGGTCGAGGCTTTTCGGTCAAAATTTCCAGAACCAGGAAAATCCCAATCCCCAAAATAGTGAACATGGCAGCCATTGATTTAATCCTTCTCCATCCCCCGACCCTTTACGACTTCAGGAAGCGTCCTGGGATCCATGGCCCGATTAGCGATGTCGTCCCTTCCACTCCCATCTTTGAAATGTACCCTATTGGATTTGCCAGCCTCTCGGAATATTTGGAACGCCACGGCCTCAAGGTAAGGATTATCAATGTCGCCCTGAAGATGCTTAAGGATGAGAAGTTTGATGTAGAACGACTCATTCTAAAAAATAAGCCTGTGGCTTTTGGTATCGATCTTCACTGGATGGCTCATGTTCAGGGCGCATTGAGTATAGCAGAGATCATCAAGCGGTTCCATCCCGAAACCCCGGTTATTCTGGGTGGGCTCTCCGCTACCTACTATCACGAGGAGATCCTCCGTCAATATCCCTTCATCGATTTTGTGGTCAGGGGAGATTCTACCGAAAAGCCTCTGTTCCAACTCATCCAGGCGATCAAAAGAAGAGGAGATTTTCAAAATATTCCCAACCTCACCTATCGGGATGGAGGGAACGGAATTCGAGTCAATCCCCTCACCTATGTCCCGGAGAACCTCGATGATATTACGATCGACTATCGTCACATCATGAAAAAGGTAGTGAGGTATATCGACCCAACGGGTTATCAGCCCTTTATCGATTGGTATACCTATCCGGTGACAGCCGTCTTCACCTGCCGTGGATGCATTTACCATTGTAAAACCTGCGGAGGCTCCTCCCTGACTTTTCGATCGATGGCCAACCGTAAGAAACCAGCTTACCGGGATCCTAGACTTTTAGCCCAGGATATCTTCAATATTTCAGACCATCTTCATGCACCGGTGATGATCATTGGTGATATCTTTCAACCCGGGGAAGAATACGGCTTCGCCTTTCTTAAGGAGATGAAGAAGAGGCCGATTACCAACCACATTGCCTTTGAATTTTTTATTCCCCCCCCCAGAACCCATCTGAAGAGGATTGCCGAGTCTATTCCCAACTTCAATATCGAAATATCACCGGAGTCTCACGATGAAGAAGTCCGAAAAGCCTTCGGAAGGCCCTATAACAACGAATCGCTGGAGAGGATGATCACCGATGCCATTGACCTCGGTTCCAAACGGATCGATCTCTTCTTCATGATCGGCCTCCCAAAGCAGACTTATTCCTCGGTCCTGGAGACTGTCGATTACTGCCGTTCCCTCTTGGAGCGATTTCGATCCTATCACAAACTCATTCCTTTCATCTCTCCCCTTGCCCCTTTCTTAGACCCTGGGAGTGCCGTATTCGAAGCACCGGAAAGATATGGATATCGCCTTCTCTACCGGACCATAGAGGAGCACCGTCAAGCCTTAATGGCTCCCAGTTGGAAATACATCCTCAACTATGAGACCGAATGGATGACCCGGGATGAGATCGTTTCGAGCACCTACGAGGCCGGAAAAAGATTAAATCGTCTAAAGGCCGAATTTGGTCTCGTCAATCGGAAGACAGCAGAATCTGTTGAGATGCGGATCGAAGGGGCGGTTCGAATGATGAAGGAGATCGACCGGATCATGGCCCTTCCCGATGCCATAGAGAGAGAACTTGCATTAGATCCCAATCTAAATGGACCTCTCTCCCTTCATACTTACAGCATGTCCACGGTCTGCGAGAAAAAAGAACTGGAGTGGCCCACTCGATTTATCCGAATGAACTTCTTCAAAATTATCAAAACACTCCTGACAAGGAGGAAGCCCAATGTCTCCATCCCTTCGCGAGCAGCTTCTCCGCAAGATACCGAGTGTGGATGAGATCCTTTCAAGGTCGGAAATCGCCGATCTCTTAAAGACCCATCCTCGGGCTGTGGTGGTCGTGGCCATCCGAAATGGATTGGCGAGACTTCGGTCTGAAATCCTTAATAAGGAGAAACTCTCTGATTTAGAGGATGGACTCTTTTCCTTCGATCACCTTAATCCCCTCTTCCAGAGGGAGATAGAACTTCAGATCCAGCCTCAACTCCGTCGGGTCATCAATGCGACCGGAGTGGTCATCCATACCAATCTGGGAAGATCACCACTGCATCCTTCTGCGCTTCAACACATGATGGATGTTGCCAGAACCTATTCCAACTTAGAATACGACCTCGATCTGGGTGAAAGGGGAAGCCGCTACACCCATGTGGAAGGGATTCTCTGCCGCCTCTCGGGTGCAGAGTCTGCCATGGTGGTGAATAATAATGCAGGGGCTGTCTTACTGGCTCTCAATACCCTTGCAGAGGTAAAAGAGGTGATCGTCTCGAGAGGGGAACTGGTCGAGATTGGAGGGGCATTTCGGATCCCTGATGTAATGAAGCGCAGCGGGGCCTTGCTCAGGGAGGTCGGAACAACGAATCGGACCTACATCAGCGATTATCAAAAGGCGATCGGTCCCCAAACTGCCTTGCTCTTGAAAGTCCATACCAGCAACTTCAGGGTGATGGGTTTTACCTCTGATACATCCCTCCAAGAACTGGTCCAACTGGGAAAACAAGATCACCTCCCTGTGATGCACGACTTGGGAAGTGGCTGCCTTGTAGACCTCACCCAATATGGATTGGAAAAAGAACCCACTGTTCAAGAGGCGATCAAAACCGATGTTGATGTAGTCACCTTTAGCGGCGATAAACTTTTGGGTGGTCCTCAGGCAGGAATCATCTTAGGGAAAAAGAACTTTTTAGACCAAATCAAGATCAATCCCCTGACCCGGGCCCTTCGCATCGACAAGCTCACCTTAGCTGCTCTCGAATCTACCCTCCTCCTCTATCTCGATGAGGAGAGGGCGATGGAAGAGATTCCGACCCTTCAGATGTTGAAAGTTGATCTGAGCATATTAAAGAAGAGGGGAAGACGTCTATTAAAAAGATTATCAGAGACGATCAAAAAAAGGACTGAAATCGCCCTGAGAGAAGATATCTCTCAGGTGGGTGGGGGAGCCCTTCCCCTTCAAGAACTTCCGACGATCGTCCTTGCCCTCAAACCCATTGACTTCTCTGTGAACAGCCTTGAAGAAAGTTTAAGGAAAGTCGAACCTCCCATCATCTCTCGAATCAGTAAAGATGAATTGATCCTGGATATGAGAACTGTCTTCGATGAGGAGATTCCCCTTTTGGCAGTTGGAATTGAAAAGGCCATAAAACACCTTCAATCCGAATAATGCCTAATCCCATAAAAAATGACTTCCCAAATCCCCCCAACCCCCCTTTGCTAAAGGGGGGAGAGGGGGGATTACATTTCTCCTTTCGGGTGGCAGAAAAGGACCAGGGAAGACGTCTCGACCAATTCCTCTCGGAAGCCGACCTCAACCTCTCCCGTTCTCAAGCCAAAAAACTGATCGAAGCAGGGGCCATCCTTCTAAATCAGAAACCAACCAAACCCAGTGCCCATCTGAAAGCGGGCGAAGTTGTTTCAGGAACCCTTCCTCAACCCAAACCCCTCTCTCTTAAACCTGAACCCCTTCCCCTCACCATTCTCTATGAGGATTCTTCTATCATTGTCATCGATAAGCCTCCAGGAATGGTCGTTCATCCTGCTGCAGGAAACCCTTCAGGCACATTGGTCAATGCCCTCCTCTATCACTGTAAAGATCTCGGTGGGATTAACGGAGTCTTGAGGCCAGGGATTGTGCACCGTTTGGATAAGGATACCTCTGGTGTCATGGTCGTTGCCAAAGATGATGAGGCTTATCATCAATTAACCAAACAGTTTAAAAATCGCACAGTGGAAAAGGTCTATTTGGCCATTGCCTATGGTCAGTTTGGAAAGGAGGAAGGTTTGATCGATTCTCCCATCGGAAGACATCCAAGTGAGAGAAAACGGATGTCCACCCGGACCAAAAAAGGAAGGATGGCTGTCACTCAATGGAAGGTATTAGAGAGGCTCGATGGTTTCACTCTCCTTGAGATCACTCCCCAGACAGGCCGGACCCATCAGATCCGAGTCCACCTCTCCTCCATGGGCCATCCTCTCTTAGGTGATCCTGTGTATGGGAGGAAAGGGAGACCTGGATCGATCCATGACCCTGGGTTAAAAGAATGTGTAAAGAGAATGGATCGTCAAGCCCTCCACGCCCATCGATTGGGATTCAATCACCCCCGAACAGGAGAAAGAGTCCAATTTGTCTCACCGATCCCTCAAGATATGAGGGAAGTGTTGGAGTGGTTGCGGTCAAAGGCCAAACGTGAAATTTTGTAGGGGCGGCCCTCCGTGGCCGCCTAATCTTGAGCCCACAGAGGGGCTCCCCTACATTTTGTGATTAAAGATGAATAATCTCAACCAATCCCATCTAAAAACAAAAGACGGCCTTCCCTATTTTGAAATCCATGAAATGACAAAAATTGGATGGGTTCGGCATGCTTTCCTCACTCGAAAGGGAGGGGTAAGTCTTCCCCCTTACGATTCGCTCAATATCAGCAATGACAATGGTGATCGAGAAGAAGATGTTATTCAGAATAAGAATCGGATTGCTGGAACTTTTTATTTTGATCCAAAGCGCTTGGTTCTGCTCAATCAAATTCATCAAGATAGAATCCTTCTTTTAAGAGAACCTCTCAGCACCCTTCCCCCCTTATTAGAATATGATGCCCTGATCACAAATTCTACGAATACATTTCTTGGCATCCTCACCGCCGATTGCCTCCCGATCTTTATCGTCGATCAAAAAAAGAGAGTGATCGCAGCGATTCATGCTGGAAGGCAGGGAACAGCCCTCCACATCACAAAAAAGGTTTTAAAAAAGATGGAAAATGAGTTCGGTTGCTCATCGGAAGACCTCCTCATCGCTCTTGGCCCATCCATAGGACCATGTTGCTATGAAATCGATGAGAAGGTCTTTCGATCGGAATGGGAACCCTTCGCAACTTTTTTAGGAAACGGGAAATGGAAGGTAGATCTTGCGAGGATGAATATCGATCTGATGAAGAAAGAGGGCATCCAGAAAGAACAGATCTTTAGAATCGATCTCTGCACCAGTTGCCATCACGACCTCTTCTTCTCCTACCGAAAAGAAGGCCAGACTGGAAGACAGCTCTCTTTTATTGGAATAATGGAATAATGTAAAACACCTGGGATAATGGAACGGTGGAATAATGGAATAATGAAAGACCATTCTTTATCAAGAACCCACTATTCCAATATTCCATCATTCCAACATTCCTTCTCTGTATCTCAATACTCCACTATTCCATGATTCCGTATGGCTGACATAAATCGAATAGGTGACGGGAAATGGAAGACATTATCTTGAAAGTCTATCTGCAGCCCAAATCCTCAAAAAACGAAATCGTTGGTCCCTTTAGAGATGGGATCAAGATAAAGGTAACCGCTCCACCCATTGGGGGAAAGGCTAATGAGGCTCTTATCCAATTCTTGGCCAAAGAATTAAGAATTTCCATGTCCAGTATCGAAATTCTCAAAGGCCATCACTCCCGAGAAAAGACATTAAGGATTTCTAATCCAAATCCCCTTGACTTTAAAAAGAAAATCCTTTAATTTAAAAAATGGAAGTGGACAGGTCCTGGTGGGCCTCCTGGACTTCAAATCCAGTGGCGGGCAGAAGATGTCCGCGGTGGGTTCGACTCCCATGCACTTCCGCCAATCGGACAAAAGCATGGCGCATAGGGCATAGTGCATGGGGTTAAAAATTAAATAGTGTGCACTCTGTTTTGCAGTTGTAAATAAAAGCCTGAAGTATACATGTTTTTGGTATAATGATCCAAAATCAAGGATCATTATCCTAAAGGAGGAAAGGATGTTTGGAATAGGAATGCCGGAGTTGGTCGTCATCCTGGTCATTGTTCTGATCATTTTCGGTGCTGGAAAACTTCCCCAGATCGGTGAAGGCATTGGAAAAGGAATCCGAAACTTCAGAAAGTCGACGAAAGACGAAGAGATCGACGTCACTCCAAAAAAGAGTGAAGAGATTTCTGAAAAAAAGTGAACCCCGCACCATCTCCTGAAGGGCAGGTCTTTTATGCGGAATATTCTCACCAAATTGCAATTCATCCACATATTAAAAAAGATGATGCCTTAAAAGGTGCGGGGTGAAAAATCGAAGGCCTTTTTGTTTCACTCAGAATGGGACACATTGCCTATATTGGGATCGGTTCAAACGTTGGCAACAAAGTAGACCAGTGTGAAAAAGCAATCTCAGAGATCTTAAAAGTTGACCGCCACAAACTCTTAGTAAAATCTTCTCTATTTAAAACCAAACCTATCGGTTATACCTCCCAAGATTGGTTTGTCAATGGCGTGATAAAAATCGAGACGGATCTTGAACCCCTTGATCTTCTACGTGTTTTAAAGACCATTGAGTCTCAGTTGGGCCGAAAGGAAACCTTTCGATGGGGTCCCCGGACGATCGATCTTGATATCCTCATCTTTGACGATAGGGAAATGAGAACAGAAGAGCTCCAAATTCCTCATCCTCTCCTTCATGAGCGTCAATTCGTCCTCATCCCCCTTGCCGAGATCGATCGAGATCTTGTCCATCCTGTTTTGAAAAAGACCATTGGAGAACTTTTAAATAATCTCAAAGAGGATCAGGGTGTAGAAAAACTTTAATTTCACATTTCAGATTTAAGATTTCAGATTTTTCAATTTGAAATCTGCTATCTGCAATCAGAGTAATTTAATCATGTTTCGTTTTATTTTATTCATCCTTCTTCTCCTCATTCTTTACCATGTTCTTCACTTCCTCATTAAAGATATGCCTTCTATCAGAAAGACGATGGACAGAAAGTCTGAACCAGAAGAACTCGTCCAGGATCTCTGTTGCCAGACTTATATTCCAAAGCGATCTGCTTTAAAAAAAAGAGTGGCGGGAAGGGACTATTATTTTTGCAGTCGGGAGTGCCTGAAAAGGTATCTCAAGAGGGAGTCATCCTGAAGGATATATCCTGACCAGTAGAGAGCTCTGGAAAACTACTACACGCTCTCTTGATTATATAGATTTTAAAAGAGGATTACATAGATTTTCCTGATTTTTCAATGCATTTCGTATCTGTGTAATCGGTTCTAATCAGTGTAATCAGAGATTTCTGGATTTTTTCAGAAATCTCCAGTAAAATACTTGACAAATCATGGGATTTTCGATATGGAATAAAAATAGAAAGTTTTTCCTTCTGAAATCATAAAGGGGGTGAATCTATGAATAAAAAGATTTGGAAACTTTTAATGATTCTTGTTTTACTCTCCTTCTTTGCCACCGGATGTTACTATTTTGCCGCAAAAAAAGAGATAAAAAGTGCAGAGAAGTTGGCCTCCGATTTGAAAACGGAAGGAGGAGAGAAACTGGTTCCTTACGAATACACCAGCGCCGAAAAGTTCTTAGAGATCTCCAAAATGCAATTTGATGAATGGGATTTCAAGGATGCGAAAGGATTTGCGGACCGATCGAAATCTGCTGCCGAAGCCGGTCTGTCTGAAGTGAAAAAGAAAAAATAGTTCAGCAAAATGGAAGGGGGTGAAATACGAATATGAACAAGAGATGGATGATGTTGATACTTCTCATCCTGGGGGCGTTGATCGCCTCGGGATGTGCAATCAGTAAAGAGACGATGATGTCCTATAATGAGGCAAAGGATGCCTTCCAGAAGGCAACCCTCGCTGGTGCAAAGAAATGTGCACCGGTGCAATTTGCTACGGCAGAGGCCTATATGGCTTTGGCAGACGATGAGTTGGCAGAAAAAGACGATCGAGAAAATTTAAAAACATCGATTAGAATTGTTAAAGAGAAATCTTTAGAAGCAGTTAAGGTCTGTGAAAAACCACCAGCACCACCAGTACCACCTGCACCGCCAATACAACCAGCATCACCAGTACCATCCCCACCACCTCCACCACCGGCACCACCAACACCGCCTGTACCAACTCCACCACCGCCACCACCTAAACCACCGACACCTCCAACACCACCTAAAGTTGTTGCACCTCCGGTGTTTGATACGATCTTTTTTGATGGCAATAAGACAAACATCAATCCCACAGCCGCTAAGGCATTGGATCGAAATGGAATGCTCCTGAAAGAGAATCCTAATATTAAAGTCGAAATCGGGGGTCACACCGATACTGCTGGTCCAGATAAGGTGAATCAAAAAAATTCAGAGAAGAGGGCTCTAAGTGCCAAGAAGTATATCCAGGACAAATTTAACATTCCAGATAATCAAATGATTACTAAGGGCTATGGAGAAACCAAACCCATTGCCGACAATCGAACCAAGGAGGGTCGTTCCAAAAACAGAAGGGTTGAGTTCAGGGTGATTCCATAAAACCTCCTCTTCCCTTCAAAGGATCACTTTTTCAGGGTGGCAGGAAGGAATTCCTACCACCTATTTTTCTGCCTATCAAGGAGGACCGTGATGAAGTTCTTTATCGATACTGCAAACCCCGGTGAGATAAAGAAAGCTTATGAGATGGGGGTGATCGATGGCGTCACAACGAATCCCACATTGATCTCTAAGGAGAATAAAGATTTCGAATCTCTCATTAAAGAGATTTGTGAGATTATTCAAGGATTACCGATCAGCCTGGAAGTTTTAAGTCTAAATTCGGAGGGGATGATCGAGGAAGCCCAAAAACTTTCCAAAATGGGTCAAAATATTGTGGTCAAAATCCCAATGACCGGAGAAGGATTGAAGGCGATCAAGGTCTTGGTCTCAGAAGGAATTAAAACGAACACCACCCTCGTCTTCTCCCCTACTCAAGCACTCTTGGCTGCCAAGGCGGGGACAACTTATGTCAGCCCTTTTATCGGAAGGCTTGATGATATTTCACAGACAGGAATGGATCTCATTGAACAGATTGTGACGATTTTTGACAACTACGATTTTGAGTCCGAGGTCATTGTTTCCAGTATCCGTCATCCCATTCATGTCCTGGAAGCCGCTCTCATCGGAGCGCATGTGGCCACCATTCCTTACAAAGTTATTGAACAGCTGGTCAAACATCCATTGACGGATATTGGCATCGAACGGTTTTTGGCGGACTGGAAGAAGGTTCCTAAGAAATAAAAAAGGGGCCCTTTTCAAAGGGCCCCTTCTATGGTCCCTGATCATTCTTCTTCCACCACTATCTGTTTGGGATGGACCTCCTCCTTCTTGGGTAGGACAATTCGAAGAACACCATCTTTATAGGCTGTTTTGATCCTCTCCAGGTCGATCATTCTCGGAATGTCGAAAGTCCGCTGAAAGGTTCCATAAGGCCTTTCGATTTGGAGGTAATTTCCGTGGGGTCCCTCTTTGATAAACTTCCTCTCTCCTTGAATGATCAGCGTGTTCTCTTCAACCTTAATATTAATGTCGTTCTGATTCATCTCTGGAAGGTCCACTTTCAGGATCACCTCATTCCCTCTCTCCAGAATGTCTACAGGAGGAGACCAAACTCTCCCGGGCACCTCCTCCTTCCAAATGCGAGAAAGGGTATCATCAAAGAGTCGGGCCATCCGGTCTTGCATCGCCATCAGGTCTCGGAAGGGCTCCCACTTCACATGGACCATACCCACTACCTCCTATAGAACTTAATAAAAATATACTCCAATTGTTCAGTGATGTCAACCCTGTGGAGTATGCAAAGTAGGCCTCGCACAGACCCTATGTCTGGTGATAAAGAAATTTCTGAAAAAGTCCAGAAATCTCTATCAAGAGAGCGTGTAGTAGTTTTTCAGAGCTCTCATAAAAAAGACTCGACAATACTGAGTAGGTTTCCGCTGCTCCACAGGGTCAGCTCCGACAGGTGTAGCAGATATCATAAAAGTCCTTCGGAAGTTTGGCTTGCTCCCTAAACTTTTCCAACTGAAACCATGGAGCGAAATAGTTTCCGCAGACCTTACATTGTTTCATCTTCAGTGTTCTCTTCCATCGAATGATCGTCCGCTCATCCCCTTCCTCTTTCATCCGAATCACATCTACAGGGCAGACGACCACACAGGCCCCGCAGGCGATACAGTTCATTGCCTCTCCTTGAAAAGGAGGGATCATCTCCCTTCGGTCTCCCCGAAAAGCAAATTCGATGGCATTGGCTCCGACCACTTCCTCACACACCCTTGCGCAAAGGCCACAGAGGATGCAGTCCTTCTTTTCTTGTTTGAAACGGACTTGCTGAACTCCCATCTCCCTGGCCATGTCCTGAATGAGCTTGTCACCCGGACACATG
>Ga0315294_10006995_pt1 | contig 12387 bp, 9 predicted proteins | sample YL17G13_40_MG_FD_203626 | JGI IMG/M metagenome (GOLD analysis project Ga0315294, IMG submission 203626) | Sediment microbial communities from Yellowstone Lake, YNP, Wyoming, USA - YL17G13_40 | ecosystem: Environmental > Aquatic > Freshwater > Lake > Sediment | place: USA: Wyoming | collected...
GACGAGGAAGCCCGCACCCCAGGAGGGGCGAACCTCCCGCACGTTGATCTCGAAGCCTTCGGGCGCGCCCAGGACGTTCGGGTCATCAGTGAAGGAATATTGGGTCTTCGCAATGCAGACGGGAACCTGAGTCATGCCGCGTTCTGAGAGCCAGGAGAGGTTTCGCTCCGCCTCCTTGGAGTAGGTGACCTTTCCGGCGCCGTAGATCTTGGTGGCGATGGCCTCTATCTTGGCCTGCGGCGTGTCGTTCACATCATAAAGGAAGCGGGGCCCGGTGGAGGCCTGTTGGATGGTTGAAATCAGGAGTTCGCCCAGTTGGGCGGCGCCGGCGCCTCCCTGGGTCCAGATATCACAGGGGGCGGCCGGGACGGACTGCTGGGCCAACCTTTCCAAGAGGAACTCGATCTCATCCTGGCTGTCGCCCTGTCTCAGGTTGACCGCAACCACGGGGCGGAGCCCGAGGGAAGCCAAGTTGCGGCAGTGTCGCAAGAGGTTAGGCAGGCCCTTTTCCAGGGCCGCTTTGTCGGCGGCCTCGACATCGCTTGCGCCGCCATGCCACTTGAGTGCCCGAATGGTAGCCACCACGACGGCCGCCTGCGGCTTCAGCCCACCGGCGCGGCATTGTATGTTGACAAACTTCTCGGCTCCCAGGTCGGCTCCGAAGCCGGCCTCGGAAAGGACTATTTCGCCCAACTTGAGCCCGAGCTGGGTGGCCAGGAGGCTGTTGCAGCCGTGGGCAATGTTGCCGAAGGGCCCAGCGTGGATAAGGGCGGGCGTGCCCTCGGTGGTCTGCACCAGGTTGGGCTTGAGGGCGTCCCTGAGCAGGGCGGCCATGGCGCCGGTAACCTTGAGTTCATCGGCGAAGACCGGCTGGCGAGATTCGTCAATCCCCACGCAGATGCGGGCCAGCCGCTCCTTCAAATCGCTATAGGATCGGGAGAGGGCCAGGATGGCCATGATCTCGCTGGCGGCGGTTATCTCAAAGCCGCTCTGCCTGGGAAAGCCGCCCTCCCTGCCGCCCAACCCCACCACGACCTCGCGCAGGGAGCGCTCGTTCATGTCCATCGCCCTTTTCCAGGTAATGCTGCGCAGGTCAATCCTGCGGCCATTGCCGAAATGCAACTGATTATCGAGAACGGCGGCGAGGGCGTTGTGGGCGCTGGTGACGGCGTGGATATCGCCAGTGAAGTGGAGGTTTATGTCCTCGCTGGGGAGCACCTCGGACTTGCCGCCGCCGGTTGCCCCTCCCTTGAGGCCGAGACAGGGACCCAGCGACGGCTCGCGGAGGCATACGATGGTTCTCTTGCCGAGGCGATTGAGGCCCTGGGCGAGGCCAATGGCGACGGTGGTCTTGCCCTCCCCGAACTTGGTCGGGGTCATGGCGGTCACCAGGATCAGGATGCCGTCTGGGTTTTCCTGCCTGGCCTGAAGGGCGTGAAGAGGGATTTTTGCTTTATAGGGGCCGTAAAGTTCGATTTCGTTTGGCTGAAGGCCCCATTCCTCGGCTATCTCAGCGATAGGTCTCATCTTCGACTACTCGCTGCTCGGGACGAGGGAAGGGACTGGTTCTGCCGCCTCGGCGGCTTGGCCTTGTCCGACGGTTCTCACGACTTCATCAAGTTCTTCGGAATCCATTGTCTCCTTTTCCAGTAACCTCTCGACGATCTTGTCCAGAATCGCTCGTTTCTGGGAGACGATCTTCCGCGCCTGGCTATAGCATTCGTCTATCAATTTCTTGATCTCTTCATCTATGGCCCTGGCCACGTCGTCACTATAGTTCTTCTCCTCGACCAGGTCTTTGCCGAGAAAGATGGGGCCGTGCTTCCTGCCAAAGGTGAGGGGACCGAGCGTCTCGCTCATGCCGAACTGGGTGACCATCTCGCGGGCCAAAGCGGTGGCGCTGTCGAGATCGGTGCTGGCGCCCGTGGTGGGCTCACCGAAGACAAGCACCTCGGCCGCGCGACCGCCCAGGAGGGAGGTTGCCTGGTCAAGGAGCTGGGACTTGGTACGCAGGTAGCGGTCTTCGGCTGGCACCTGCATGGTATAGCCCAAGGCCATCCCGCGGGAGACAATGGAGATCTTGTGCACCGGGTCGGCCTTGGGGAGGGACTTCCCCACCAGGGCGTGGCCGGCCTCGTGGTAGGCGATGATCTTCTTCTCCTCATCGCTGATGATCCGGCTTCTCCTCTCAGGGCCGGCCATGACCTTGTCAATGGCGGACTCCATGTCCGTCATGTTAATGGTCTTCTTGTTCTCGCGCGCGGCCAGGAGAGCCGCCTCATTGACCACGTTCTCAATGTCGGCGCCGGAGAAGCCAGGAGTGCGGCGGGCGAGCAACGCCGGGTTTACCTCTTCGCCGATGGGCTTTCCCTTGAGGTAGATCTGAAAAATCTCCTGCCGGCCCTTCATGTCCGCTTGATCCACAATGATCCTGCGGTCGAAGCGTCCGGCGCGAAGGAGGGCTGGGTCGAGTATGTCCGGACGGTTGGTGGCGGCCATGACGATGATCTGCTCGTTGGGATCGAAGCCATCCATTTCCACCAGCAACTGATTGAGCGTCTGTTCCCGCTCGTCGTGGCCACCTCCCAGTCCTGCCCCCCGGTGGCGGCCAACGGCGTCTATTTCATCTATGAAGACGATGCAAGGACGGGTGGCCTTGGACTCGTTGAAGAGGTCTCTAACTCGGCTGGCGCCCACGCCGACGAACATCTCCACGAACTCGGAGCCGCTGATAAAGAAGAAGGGCACCTTGGCTTCGCCCGCGACGGCCCTGGCCAGGAGCGTCTTGCCGCATCCCGGGGGCCCAAGGAGGAGCACGCCCTTGGGTATTTTTGCACCGAGGGCGCGGAACTTCGCAGGCTCCCTGAGGAACTCCACCACCTCCAATAACTCCTGCTTGGCCTCTTCGACGCCGGCGACGTCGTTGAAGGTCACCTGCGACAACTGGACGTCGAAACGGCGGGCCCGGCTGCGGCCAAAACTCAAGGCTTGGTTTCCTCCGGTCTGGAGTTGCCTGGTGAGGAGGTAGTAGACTCCGCCAAGGAGGAAGACGACCATCACCACCGAGAGGATGATTTGGGTGACGAACTCAGTAGAGGAGGAGTTCTTAAAGGCGATGTCAACGCCGGGGAATTCCTTGGCAAGTCTATCGCCCAATTGCGCGTCCTGAGGGATGACGAACGAGAGACGGTTACCAGCCTTGGTCACCGCGACGCCGCCCGCCTTCCGGAAATCAACATCGAGGGACTTTATGTCCCCCGCTTCCAACCTTTGTCTAAGTTGTGAGTAAGAGATGAGGTCTGACTTTTCAAATTGGCTTACCCCACGAGCCACGATGAAAAACACCAACATCGCCAGAACCACCAGAGCCAGGTATCTCATCTGCCACCACACTCCCCAGGCCAGTCAGCCATTAGGACCACTACATCCTTGGTTTCGGTTCTCACCATTACCCTCTCATCCACAGCGTAACCCACGATCCAGACTATCCGTCCTTCCTCATCGGCAACTATCGGTATTCTTCCCCTCTTTTTCCGAGAGACCTTTCTGTCCACGAAGAAGTCCTGCAATTTCTTGTGACCCTTCACCCCGGAGGGACAGAACCTGTCGCCTGCATGCCAGGGCCTGACCACCAATCGGCCTCCTACGCACGATAGGTCGAGCGAGGCCATCACCGACTTTGCCACGCCGCACAGGTCATTGCCTTTTTGCCCGCCCCGCCGTTCAAAGGCCGATATGGTCAAACCGAGTTCAGGCACAAAGGCCCTTCCGGGAACCGGCAGGGGAACTTCCTGCCAGGTCGGCACATCCAGGTCAGCACATTCCCCCTGGCTGCGAAAAATGCGCAGGTGGTCGTATTCCTTCTCTATCCAAAGCCCCTTCCTGACTTCCCGGATTCCGTAGGCGCTTCTTGAATTCGCCAGAGCCCACGATGCGTCAACCGCCGCCTCGCCGATGTCCTTGGGTCCGCCGGCTACCTGCGCCAGACAGTCTCGCAGCAAGGCTCCGCGCAAAGCCGGAACCATCCGCGTCAAAGAAGATTTGCTGAGGGTGAGGGAATGGTCGTCCCTGGCGAGTATGCACTCCTCTTCCCTCTCCGTGACCCATTCTGCGAGGACCTGGCTTTCCTGCGCTGCCAAACGGGCGGAGCGAAGCAAGGCCCGCCTCCAACCAGCGAACCTATCGTCCAGGAGGGGAAAGAGGCGGAGGCGAAGCCAGTTTCTGGTGAATCTGGGATCAAGGTTAGTCTCATCCAGGGCCGGTTCAAGACCCTCGTCCCGGCAATATTGGTCCACCTGCTCCCTTCGAACGTCGAGGAGGGGACGGATGAAAACATCATCCCTGACGGGCAACATTCCTCCCAGTCCGCGGGCGCCTGCACCGCGGAACAGATTCATCAGGACTGTCTCCACTTGGTCGTCAGCGGTATGTCCCAGGGCTATCCTGCCTGCTTCCACGCTCTCTCTGGTCCTCTCGAGGAAGGAGTATCTGGCTTGCCTGGCAGCCTCCTCCAAGCCTGCCTTATTCCGTTCTAATCCGTTTGCCCTATCCAAGAATAGCGGAAGTTGAAGTCTTTTGGCAAATCCTACCACGACTTGCTCATCCTGAGAGGCTGCGGGGCGGAGTCCGTGGTTGAAATGGGCCAAGGCCAACCTCACCCCAAAGTCCTCCCTGAGGCGCCAGAGAAGGTGGGCAAGAGCCATGGAATCCGGCCCCCCGGAAACCGCAACCAGGCATAGATCACCGGGGGAAAGCATCTGATGCTTCCTGATGGTGCGCTTTACCAGCCTGATGAAGCCTTCGCTCATGGAGCGCCTACCCCTACTGCGGGCCGGACAGACTGGCAAGCACGCGTCTTCTCCGCTGTCTAGCCCTGGCCGAACAGCCTTCGTTGGGCTTCCTGGTAGCGGGCGCGGGTCTTCTGGACGATCTCTTCGGGGAGTTCAGGGCCCGGGGGGGTCTTGTCCCAGGGAAGGGACTCCAGGTAGTCACGAACGAACTGCTTGTCGAAACTATCCTGCGGCCGGCCGGGCTGGTAATTTCTGGCGTCCCAGAAGCGGGAGGAGTCAGGAGTCAGGACTTCATCCACGAGGGCGATTGCGCCATCTATCCAGCCGAACTCGAACTTGGTGTCAGCCAGGATGATATCGCGCTCCAACGCATATCGCGCGGCGGCGGAATAGACCTGGAGGGCCAAATCGCGGATGCGATTCGCGGAATCCGCGCCGACCAGTTGCTCCGCCTCTTCAAGGGTTATGGCGACGTCGTGGCCGGCGTCGGCCTTGGTGGAGGGCGTGAAGATGGGTTCGGGGAGAACATCGGATTCCCGCAGGCCGGCGGGCAACTTGATGCCGCAAATCTGCCTTTCCTTCTGGTAGGAAGACCAGGCGGAACCGGAAAGATAACCCCTCACGACACATTCCACGGGGATCACCTCAGCCGACTTTACTACCATGCTCCTGCCATCGAGAAGGTCGAGCTGTTCCCTCGGCAGGTCCACGAATTGGCGCACGTCGCTGGAAACAAGGTGGTCGGCGACTATGGGGCGAGTGACGTTCAGCCACCGGAGGGTCATCTGGGTGAGAATCCTGCCCTTATCCGGAATGGGGGTGGGAAGTATGACGTCGAAGGCGGAGATTCGGTCGGTCGCCACGATGAGCAACTTGTCGCCCAAGGAGAAAATGTCCCTGACCTTGCCCCTGCGCCAGAGGGTAAGAGTTGGGATGTCTGCCTGGGACAAAGGCACTTGGCTCATATCTGGTTGCTCCTAGTCGGCTGGGGTGGGGGGGGAAGGAGAAGGCTCAGCAACCGGCTCAAGGCGCATGACCTGCACCGCCGCTTCCACTTCGGCTGGGATGGTGACGGCGGCTTGGGCCAGGCCGATTGCCGTATCCGGGTCTTTGAGTCCGTGACCGGTGAGGGTGCAGGTGATGGTGACGGGGCCAGCCTCGGAGAAGAAACCCTGGCTGGAGAGTTTGAGCAGGCCAGCGACGCCGGCGGCGGAGGCGGGTTCGGCGAAGATGCCCTCTTTGTCGGCGAGGAGCTGGTAGGCCTCTCTTATCTCGTCGTCGGATACCGCGGATATCTGACCGCCTGACTCCCTGGCAGCGGCCAAGGCCTGCTTGCCGCTGGCCGGATCGCCGATGCGGATGGCGGTGGCGAAGGTCTCAGGGTTGGGCACGGAATGGCCAAGAACCAAGGGGGCAGCTCCCTCGGCCTGGAAGCCGAGCAGGCGAGGTAGCCTGGAGGCGAGGCCGAGACGATGGTATTCCACGAACCCCTTCCAGTAGGCGGTTATGTTGCCGGCATTGCCTACGGGAAGGGCATGGAATTGGGGGGCGTCGCCCAGAGCGTCGCATATCTCGAAGGCGGCGGTCTTCTGACCTTCGATACGGTAGGGGTTAACGGAGTTCACGAGGGCCACGCGGTAGTTGCTGCTGATCTGGCGCACCAGCCTGAGGGCCGCGTCGAAGTTTCCTTGGACAGCCAAGACCTGCGCCCCATGCGCCATGGCCTGCGCCAGTTTCCCTTTGGCCACCTCTCCCCCCGGGATGAGGACGAAACAGCCCATTCCGGCCCGCGCCGCATATGCCGCGGCGGAGGCGGCCGTGTTGCCGGTGGAGGCGCAGATGACGGAGGTGCAATCCTGACTTAGGGCGTGGGAGATGGCCATGGTCATGCCCCGGTCTTTGAAACTTCCGGTGGGATTGGCGCCTTCGACTTTGGCAAGAAGTTGTATGTCTTTCCCCAGGAGGCGCGAGAGGTAGGGGCAGGGAACGAGGGGGGTATTACCCTCGAGAAGGGTAACGGTTGGCCCTTCCGTCTCGGGCAGGTACTTGCGGTAGTGGGCGATGACTCCCGGCCAGATCAAGCGAGGGGGCACTCCTTCAAGGCTAACCCTCCACCCGAATCAGGGAGGAAACCCCGTGAACCACGGGCAGGGAACAAATCTTGGCCAGGGCCGCGCGGACCGACCGCTCCTCCACCTCGTGGGTTACCCAGACTATCTCGGCTTTCCCCTGCTGGAGAGGCTTCTGCACCAGAGAGGCGATGCTGACGCCGTTCTCTCCGAAGGCGGTGGCGATGGAGCCCAGCACACCCGGCTGGTCCTTGACCTCTATTCTGAGGTAGTAGCGGGTCCTGACCTCCTCCATGGGCACCGGGTCGGCGACGTTATAGCAGGTGCAAAGAACGCGGCCCCGGTTGTCGTTGCGGATGTTCCTTGCCTCGTAGATAATGTCGCCCACCACGGCGCTGCCGGTCGGGAGGGAGCCAGCGCCCCTGCCATAGAACATCAGATCGCTCATCGCGTCGCCGCGCAGGAAGATGCCGTTGAAAACGTCATTGACGCTGGCGAGGGGATGCTGCCGAGGCAGGAAGGCCGGATGGACTCGCAGTTCCAGCCTGTTGTCTCCCGCGCTGCGGGCGATCGCCACCAATTTGACCACGTAACCAAGGTCGGCGGCATAGGCGATATCGGCCTTGGCGACCCGCGAGATGCCTTCCCGGAAAACGTCCGCCAGCGACACCCGGCTGGAGAAGGCCACGGACGCCAGGATGCAGAGTTTGTAGGCGGCGTCGTGGCCCTCGATATCGTCGGTGGGGTTCCTTTCGGCATATCCGAGTTCCTGCGCTTCGCTCAGGGCCTCGTGGAACTCCTTCCCTTCCAGGGTCATCTTGGTAAGGATGTAGTTAGTGGTGCCGTTGAGGATGCCGACAACCTCCGTGATGCGATTGCCGGAAAGGGGCTCTTTGAGGGCCTGGAGGATGGGGATGCCACCGGCCACACTGGCCTCGAAGCCGACGTCAACCCTTTTTCTCTCCGCCGCCTCGAGGACTTCGTGGCCATGCTTTGCCATGAGTTCCTTGTTGCTGGTGACCACGCTCTTGCCGCTTTCGATGGCAGCCAGGAGGTAATCCAGGGCTGGGTGAACGCCTCCGATGGCCTCCACCACGATGTCCACCTGGGGGTCCTTTATCAGTTTGGTGGAGTCCGGGCCGAGGAGCGACCTGTCCAGGTTCACGGACCTGGGCCGGTCGAGGTCTGGGTCCGCCACCCCGTGAATCACCACCGGCAAGCCCACCTTTTGAGCAATGGCCTCGGCGTTGCGCTGCAATATGGATACAACGCCGCTTCCGACGGTGCCGAAACCGAGGATGGCGACTCTGATGCTGTCCCTACTCAATCTTGCACCTCCGCGGGCTGGAAAGCGAGGACGGGCTGGCCGGCCTGCACAGGCCCTCCGTCTTCCAGGTAGAACTCCAGGACACGGCCCGGCTCCTCGGCCGAAACCTCGTTGAAGGTCTTCATTGCCTCAACCAAGCCGATGGTCTGGCCTACCTCGATATCGTCTCCCTTCTTGACGAAAGGCTCCGCACCAGGCATGGGCGCACGATAGAAGATACCTGCCATGGGCGAAAGCAGGTCTCGGCGGTTCTCATCCTTCGGCGGGGCAGGAGGGATGGGCGGAGGGGCGGGTGCCTTGGGCCGAGGGGGGAGAATATCTCGGCGGGGATGCGGAACAATCCGCTCGGCCGGCACGAACTGGACGGGAACCGATTCCTTCCTTACCCTTATCCGCGTTCCGTCCGCCTCATAACTAAGCTCCTCCAGATCTTCCTGCTCCAGGAATGCTACCAGGGAGCGAATTGTTTCCGGATCAGGCCTCATAGGCCACCCTTTGGTGGTAGCGGCGACTGGACTCGAACCAGTGACAACGCGGGTATGAGCCGCGTGCTCTTACCAACTGAGCTACGCCGCCCCTAACGCTCTCTCCTCTTTCTCTTCTTGCGCCTTCTCTTGCGTTCTTTTTTCTCTTCCATCCGCACCCGTCGCTCCGCCCGGTCGCGGCGGCAGGCATCCATCCACCCCTCCTCGAACCCGGTAAGGCTAGTGCTCGTAATCGGCATCAAATTGTTGTAGCTCGCCTTCATCATCACGGTGTCTTGTATCTACTATAGCATCGCCGGGCCGCCAGGTCAAAGCGGCCCTCGTTTGCTCCTTCTGCGACTGGTCAGAACGCACCGAACGGGGCGTTCTTCAGTTCGCTTTCATGCTCTTGGAGCCACTGCGTCTCTTTTTGGGCCAAGTCTTTTTGCCCCATCGCAGTGAAGGCGTCCTTCAGTTGGAGGTGGATCGTGTATGAATCCCCCGCGTCCACCGCCGCCCTCTCATACCTGGCAAGCGCTATGTCCTTCTTCCCCTGGTTATCGAGTAGTCGTGCGATTCGAATCTCAACTTCGGGCGCTGCGCCGGACACCTTGATAGCTTCATCATACTCCTGGATCGCCTGATCCACATTCCCCTTCGTCTCCCAGAGTTGTCCAAGGAGGAAGTGGATTCTGGGTGGGGCATCTACCTCTCCAGACGCGTTTTCAAGGGCGCCTTGTAGGGAGGCGATGGCTTCGTCAACCTTGCCGTGCCGCAGGTCCCAGAGGCCGGCGAGTTCCTTGTCGAGTATATCCACCTTGACGATCTTCTCGACTTCGCTCTGGTACTTCTCCCAGGCCTGCCCCTTCAGCCTTCCTTCCACTTGTTTCTGGTAGAAGTCCTTGCGCTGATCGAAATCCTTCGGCAGTTTGCTCTCCAGTTTCGTCAGTTTCACCACGTAGAAAGCCTCGGGGGTTTCTATGGGCGAGGAGACTTCGCCGACCTTGCCTGCCAGCGCGGCCTTTTCCACCTCGTCAGGCAGGGCACCGCTGCCCCTCCTTTGGGGTCCGGGCTTGGCGACTACGAAGACGTCCGGGTTGTCCTTGGCAAGTTTGTCCTTGACCTGGTCGAGGCTGAGGCCGGCCTTGAGTTGTTCAGAGATCTGTTGGGCGGTGGTGCGGGCCATCTCCTTACCGGTCTTGCCCAGGTTGACCCGGACATAAGGCGCCTCGTATTCATCGAAACTCTCCTTCACCTGCAGGTCGGTAACCTTTATCTGACCGACAACTGCGGCCTGCAGCTTCAGCCGCACCAGTTGGTCCGCCATCTGCTGCTTGTCAATTGCGGCCGCCAGTTGCTTCTTGTAGCCGTCCAAATCCTGGCCGGTGCGGTTGAGGTCTCTGATGAACTTGGCCTTGTTATCCTTGATGCGCTGCTGGACGGTGGCATCCACCTGGGCATTGATCTCGCCGGTTACTTCACTTCCGGAGACCTTTATCCCTTGCTTTCGCGCTGCCTCCAGGAGCTGGGCGTTGCTGATGAGGTCCGCCAGGGCCTGCTCGTAGATGATTACCTCCATGTCAAGGGATGAACTTCCCTCCGCCATCCCAAACATCCTCATGCGGTCCTCGGTTGACTTCACCGCCTCGGCGAATTGGTTCCTGGTGATTCTATGCTTTCCCACCTTGGCTATGATGGGTGGAGCCTGCCCCCCCTTGCTACTCGAACCACCCCACCAGTAGAAAACGCTGGCGATGAATATAAGGACGAAAAACAGGAGGATGACCTTTATCAGTTTTTCCCATTTCCTTCTTGCGTGAAGAAACATGCCTAGTTTAGCCTCTTTTTCTCAGTCTTGTGCCGCGTGCTCTATCCATTAAACCATAAGATGACAAAGAATGCGACTCTGCCCTGACTCTGCCCGCTTCCGCGTCTTCAAGCGTTTCAGCCGCGTTCGCCCCAGCGGGCTGATCCCTCTTGAGGCCTGGAAAGGGCCTTACGCGTCGCAAGGCCGCGCGGGCCTTGCGGCTCTCCTCATCTCCCCGGGAACTGACCTTGATCGCCCTTTGGGGGCGGACCGGGCAAGCGGTTTCGCACTCCCCACAGCCGGTGCATTTCTCCTCGTCCACCAGCGGTCCCCGACTTCCTCTCGCATCGGCGATGGAGATCGCCACGTAAGGGCAGCACTCCTGGCAAACGAGGCAAACCTGTCCGTTTGACCAGTAGATGCAGGCATCCTTGTATACGGTGGCGGCGCCGATCTTTATCTTCTCCTTCTCGGCCACCGTTACCGGCAGGATGGCGCCGGTTGGGCATACCTCCCCGCACAGCGTGCAGGGCTGGGCGCAGTAACCTATAGTTGGCACCAACACAGGGGTCCAAAAACCGGCGATGCCGGCTTCCGTCAGCGCCGGTTGGAGGCCGTTGGTGATACAGGCCTTCATGCATTCGCCACACCTGGCGCAGACATCGAGGAACATGTCCTCGGGTATTGCCCCGGGCGGACGAATGCACAGCGAATCCGGCTGCCCCCGAGCGAACTCGACTCCCGCTCCCAGCGCAAATATCGCTCCGAGGCCAACGCCCTGGAGCAACTTCCGCCGGGGCAGGCTGATCTCTTCTCTGGGGCGGGGCTTGGGCAACTCCAGGCTGAATCTCACCTCTCCCCTGGCGCAGTCTCGCACACAATCGAAACAGACGATGCACTCCGAGAGTCTTTGATGATCCCGGTCGGGATCGAGCGCCGCCATCTTGCAGTAGCGCCAACACAGCCCGCACTTGTTGCCGGAGTCAGCCATCTTGAAGCGCAGAGGATTCGCCAGGGAGAAAATGGCCAGCAGGCCTCCCAGCGGACAGAGAGTATTGCACCAGTAGCGGCGATAGAAAGCGCTCAGCGCAAGGACTGCCACAAATACGGCGAGGATGATGAAACTGCTGCGAAAAATAAACTGGCCCGGCTCCAGGTAGATGCCTCTGTCCCTGAGCCAGGAACCGCCCATGCCGAGGAATAGCCCCTCGCCCCGCTGGGCGAGAGGGTAAAAGACCGTAGCCATCGTTCGAGTGAGCAGCGCGAGCGGATCCACCAGATAGGCGATCTGCACCCCAAACACACCCGCCCCGAGGACCGCCAGCAAGACCAGGTACTTCCACTGGTGGTGCACGACTCGCTGATCCGTCTTCCGGCGGCGGAAGAAGATGACATCCGAGGCATCTATCACCGTGCCCAAGGGGCAAACCCAGCCGCACCAGACCCTTCCCAGCAGCATGGTAAGGACAATGAGGATCACTGCCGGGAAGATCATAACGGACACCTTTCGAAGTGCCAGCATCTCCGCCGAAGCCAGCAGCGGGCTGAACCGCAAGAACAGGTCGGGCGGGATGCGGATGGAAAGGGGAAACCGCACCTGGACGAAAAGGTAGATAAAGAAGGCCAAAAAGCCTAACTGGACGACTCTTCTGACGGTGCGTGTCAAGGTGCTAGACTCTGCAGGTCGGGAATTCCTGGGTCAAATGGAGGCCGTGTGAACGCGAAGTCGAGGGATGCTTATCTCTCCTAAACCGGCCCGGTGGGCGAGTTTGATATGGGGGACATCATCGGGGGTGAGATTGAGGAACCGCAGGCAAAAGGAATCCACCGCTACTGGGTCGGTTCCGGCCACAATGGTGCGGGCGTCTCCAATCTTTCCCGGGCCTTTCGGGCCGTTGGTGAGGAGGACCCGGTAGCAGTCGGCGACGAT
>Ga0315294_10006996_pt1 | contig 12387 bp, 18 predicted proteins | sample YL17G13_40_MG_FD_203626 | JGI IMG/M metagenome (GOLD analysis project Ga0315294, IMG submission 203626) | Sediment microbial communities from Yellowstone Lake, YNP, Wyoming, USA - YL17G13_40 | ecosystem: Environmental > Aquatic > Freshwater > Lake > Sediment | place: USA: Wyoming | collected...
TTTTAAAGAAACCCTCTTCATAGTCCCTATACAAAAAAGGATAATAACCGCTTATCAGTGTGTTTCCATCAATGATGTTCCGGCATACCGCCTGCCTGCGTCCCTCAGGTACTGCTACCGCTAAAGTGGAAATATGCTTAAAATCCTCATCTTTGGAAATCAAAATCCTCTGAGCTTTTAATCCCTCATCCTGATTAGGAAAAACGATTATCTCGTATTTCTTGTCTTTATCTATTTCCAATGTGCCGTCCTTAAAACAGTTTCAGGATATAAATCCCTGTATAATATAACCCTACAAGAATAAAAATACCGCCAGTTATCCTGCGAGTGTAATACTCAAGCTTAGTAATCCTATTAAACCAACGGCTCAATGAGGTAACTCCAAGAGCAATCGCCACCGCAAACAATAATACTGGAAGCCCTGTTCCTATTCCGTATATAAACGGCAGCAGTGTTCCGGATTTGCTATTTAACGCTAAAGGTATTAGGCTTCCAAAAAATAATGCCGCAGAAACCGGGCAAAATGCCAAAGCGAAGATAAACCCTAAAAGTAAGGCGCCCGGCGCGCCGGATTCGACAAGCTTATTCTGATGCCGCTGAGACAGCGTTATGCCGGGCAACTTTAGAGTAAATACTTCCAATAAAAATAGACCCGTGATAATCAAAAATGGCCCCAATGCTATTGCCATGTATTTCTGTAAGAATTGCGCGACCTGCGGTATGCCTAAAAGGGAGTTGATAATAAGCCAGCTCAGTAACACATAAGCGACCATCCTCCCGATCGTATAAGCAAGCCCTGAAATAAACACCATTGCCGGGTGCGCTATTTTCTTAGAGAGGAAAGAAACAGCTGCAATATTCGTAGCCAAAGGACAAGGACTGATTGAAGTCAGTATCCCAAGCCACAAAGCCGAACCAAAAACTACCAATATGTCCATTATTAAGAGTCCTTGCGGAATGCGTTTATTTCAGCTGTTACATAATCGATGAATTTCGGTTTATTGTGGGCATACTCCCAAATCTTGTCCAGATTTTTCGACTTAACTTCCTTGCCGTCTTTAACAAGAGATAAGATAAGCGATTTGGTATACAGCTGATAATCTTTTACAAAATGTTCGTTGCCGCGCTCTTCAACATTGACCGCTTGAAACGTAAGTTTTCCCGATTGGAGTGCGTCTTTAAAATTCGCCTCAACCGCTTCCCTAGAATATTTCTCCATGTTCATACACGTGTAGCAACGAAACGTACCGTGAAAATAATAGACCATAACCTTGTTTGCTGAATCGGTATAAGACTTAGGCTCTATGGCTTTTGCCTGCGGTGTGCCTTTTAAAGCAAACATGGCGATTACTGAAATTGCGATTACACAAGTTATTAAAATATTTTTCTTCATTTTACAGCTTTCTCCTGTTGGCTTTTCTTTAGATTCTTCAAGATAGTTAAAGACGGGAACGATATAGCTTCTTGTGGGCACATCCCCATACAACTGCTACATCCAACTACGCAAGAATACGGTTCTACTACCTTTGGTTTGTTATTCTTTTCATCCCAGTCATATACTCCGTGACTGCAAAAATTATAACACTCCTTGCATCCAAGACATTTTTCTAAGTCAACTGTAGGGTGCCAAGGAATATCTTCTCTAGGAATTCCCTGCCAATTCCCGTATTTACCCATTTTCATTCCCCCTTCTGAATAAGCTGCTTTATCTGTTCAACTGTAGGGATCTTACCTTGCATAACAATGTTTCCGTCAATAATAAGGGCCGGAGTCTGCATAATACCCTTATCAATCATGGCATTAATATCTGTTACCTTAATAACTTCTGCCTGCTTATTTAATTCTAACAAAGCTTTTTTTACGTTTTCTTCCGTATTATGGCATTTTGGGCAACCCGGACCTAAAACTTCGATTTTCATTGTGCTCCTCCAGTTATCTTTTCACTGCGGAAACTTTTACGCTTGCTACCGCATCTTGAGCGCTTTTAAGGTTATCAAACATAGCATCTACCGGATAACTTGATTCGCTGATCACTTTAATATCCTTAAATCCGGCTATTCTTATGAAGTCTAAATACTCGTCTTTCTTGATCGCCCCGGCAAGACAACCCACGTACGCCTCAACTGAGTCTTTAAGCTCTTTCGGCAGGTCTTTGGTAAGCACCAAATCCGAAACCATTAACCTCCCGCCAGACCTTAAGACTCTATGAGCATCTTTAAAAACTGCCTCTTTATCAGGTGAAAGGTTAATAACGCAGTTTGAAATAATCACATCGATGGAATTATCTTCTACGGGAAGCTTTTCGATCTCACCTAAACGAAACTCTACATTGGTGTATCTGCCCTTCTTAGCATTTTCTTTTGCTTTGGCGATCATTTCTGGCGTCATATCGACACCTATAACACGGCCTTTTTTGCCGACTCTTTGCGCTGCTAGAAATGCGTCAAACCCTGCACCGCTTCCTAGGTCAAGCACGATATCACCTTCTTTTAAAGATGCTATAGCAACTGGATTTCCGCAACCGAGACCTAAATTCGATCCCTCAGGGACTGCGCCCATTTCTTCTTCAGTATAGCCAACAGTTTTACTTATATTTTGAGCAAGGCTTGAGTCCCCGCAACAAGACGATGTTGAACAACATGAACTACCTTGCCGTGCGATCTTTCCATAGCCTTCCTTTACCTGTGTTTTAATATCTTTCTTATTCTTTTCCATATATCCCTCTTTTATTTAATAAGCCATCCAAAAAATATTCCAGTAAACGTTGACATTATTACAACAAGCGACACGTACACCACGGTCTTCTTTGTCCCCATAATAGTTCTTAATACCAGCATGCTCGGTAAGCTTAAGGCGGGCCCAGCTAAAAGAAGCGCCAAAGCAGGCCCCTTACCCATACCCGCATTCATCAAACCTTGAAGTATCGGTACCTCTGTAAGTGTCGCAAAATACATAAATGCTGCCACAACCGAAGAGAAAAAGTTTGCCCATAAGGAATTCCCACCTACAAGCGCCACCACAAAACGAGAAGGAATAACGCCTTCATGTCCTACCCGACCAAGCAAGAACCCTGAAACGAGTACGCCTCCCAAAAGAAGCGGCAGTATCTGCAATGCAAAACCCCATGTCGCGCCAGTCCAATCTTTTAATTCCTCTTTTTTGAAACATTTAACAAGCATGACCACGAGACTGATTAAAGACACGCCAGTGATCCACCACTTATACTGATAAATGAGCGACCAAATACTATTATCGCCTTCAAGCGGCCTGCCCCAGTTAGCAAACACAAGCACCGCGACCATAGAAGCAAAATATAGAACCGTTTGCCATAATGACCGCGTTTCTTTAACTTCACCCGCGTTAAAATCACCACATTCCTGGCGGCTGCACTCTTCTTTGTAAAATATCAGATGCATCAATAAACCAATCACGACACTAAAAACCACAGCGCCGATAGCTCTGGCCAAACCCAGCTGCCAACCTAGGATACGCGCCGTTAGAATAATCGCAAGAACATTGATGGCGGGTCCAGAATAAAGAAAAGCACTCGCGGGCCCGAGCCCTGCCCCTCTTTTATAAATACCTCCAAAAAGGGGCAACACAGTACAAGAGCATACTGCTAATATGGTTCCAGAAACCGCAGCTACGCTGTAAGAAAGAAATTTATTGGCCTTGGCGCCGAAATATTTCATCACCGAAGCCTGACTGACGAATACCGAGATCGCCCCGGCAATAAAGAAAGCAGGCACAAGGCATAAAAGTACATGCTCCCGCGCGTACCACTTGACCAGTGCTAAAGCCTCAAAGACTGCGTTATTAAAACGCATGCTTTCTACAGGAAGATAAAAACAAGCCAGGAATGCAGCTAAGATATATAGAAACTTTTTCCAATCTTTCATTTTTTACCTCTTCTCTTAATCTTACAACAACCGCCTTCAATCCTGATCGCTTTAATATTAACTAACCCATCGGCTATCTTTCTTTGGGCTGAAGTTAAGATCCTTGAGAAAGTCGGCCGGGATATCTTCATAAGCTTTGCGGCGTCAACCTGCTGTAGCTCTTCGAGACAGGCAAGCCGCACCGCTTCAAACTCATCAAGAGTTAAAGACACTACTTGCACCTTATTTAAAGGCTTACAAAGAGGCTTAAAACATCTCTCCCCGGGAACACATTTAATCCATCTTGTTTTTTTTGGTCTCAAGGCAATCCTCCTTTATGAACACATGTTCATAATAAGTTTACCATATACTAGTTTAGTGTCAATTGTTTTTTAAGGTATTCGCGTGACGCTATTCAATATCGGGTCAACGCTTTTTTGGGGCAGGCGTAAATACAGAGATTACACTTCAGGCAATCTCCGTCTTTGACGATTTGTATTCCTTCGGATTTGAATTTATAGGGCTTTATTTGAATAGGGCAGACTTTAGAGCAGAGCTTACATTCCACGCATAAATCCGAATTAATCTTTAAGGGATATTTACTCTTTCCGACTAAATTGACTAACGTGCCGATGGGGCAAAACGAGCACCAGGTGCGCGGATGAAAAATTACGGCCAAAATAACACCTAAGGCAGTCGTAACCGTAAGCATAATCACGAAAAACATGCCGATTTTATTTACCGAAGGCCAGCGCACAATCAAGTTAATAGTCATGATTGTTATCAGCAAGGCTAAAACCGCAAGCCTGAAAGGTATATTTTTCAAAATTCCCGGTATATCTTTTTTGGGACTTAGGGGTTTAATTAAAAAATCGTAGAAGCTGCCCCGGGGGCAGAACCAATCGCACCATTTGCGGCCGCGAAATACACCAATACCTATTCCCAAAAGCATGCACAGGGGGATAAAAAAACCGACCAAAGGAAAGAACCAGCCAGCAATAAAAATAGCCACAAAGACAATCGCCAATAGCAATTGTTTTACTCTTCTTTTGTTTTCCCAAATATTATATTCGATCATCGAAATTAAAATTTATGCTGTATAAGATATCTAAATGCTTCTAAGCACGCCTTAGCGCCTTCTCCGGCCGCAATAATAATCTGCTTTTCCGCCACATCCGTAACATCGCCTGCAGCAAAGACGCCCGCGATATCTGTCTCATTGTGACTATTTATCTTAATCTCGCCCCGCTCATTCTTCTCTATGCCCTTAGCCAAATCAGAATTAGGAATAAGACCAATTTCTACAAAGACACCTTGCACGGCTAAAGTCTCTTCTTTCTTATCTCTTTCGATTTTTATTCCCTGAACAAACTTATCACCTAAGATAGCAGTAACCCGAGAGTTATTAAGGACAGTGACGATTTTGCTTTTACTAACCTCATCGCGCATAATGGAATCTCCGTATAATAGAGAGGTATTATTGATAACATAAATGCGCTTGGCTATTTTCATTAATTGTATCGTAGCATCCAAGGCAGAATTTCCACCTCCGATTACTGCCACATCCTTAGCGCTAAATAATGGCCCGTCGCAGGTTGCGCAATAAGTAAGGCCTCTATTCTTAAATTCTTTTTCACCCGGTACACCCAGTTCTCTGGACTTTTTTCCCGAGGCAATGATTACGGATTTTGCCTGATATTCGCTCTTGTCGGTCTTCACAAAAATTATATTGCCTACTTTCTTAACTTCTGTTGCCTCTTCATTCTCTTTCACAGGAATATTGTATTTACGCATATGCTCTTCAAACTTAGCTGCCAGTTCTGACCCGGTAATAAACTGATAGCCAGTATAATTCTCGATATCTCCACTCCAGGCAGTCTGTCCGCCGATATCTCTGGTAATCACCAAAAGGCCCATTCTTTTGCGCGCCGCATAAACACTTGCGGTAATTCCCGCCGGGCCAGCGCCGATAATGATTAGGTCATACATCTTATAATCCTAATGCTTGCTTTATCCTCTCCTTATCAAACCCCACGATAATTTCACCATCAATATCCAATACTGGCACACCCATCTGCCCTGATTTTTGAATCATCTCCTCAGCTGCTTGCTGGTTAGAAGAAACATCTGTGTCCTCAAATTGAATATTGCTGTCCTTTAAGAACTGTTTAGCCCGGATACAATAGGGACAGGCGGGAGTGCTATAAATTTTGACTTGCTTATCCATGCGTCCTCCTAGATAAATCTCTAAAGCCCCTTTTTGACCTCTAAAAGCTTGAGATAATGGTGCCGTTCTTCATCTACGATTCTATCGATGGTTTGCCTTTGGCTCTCAGAGACTAAATTCTTTGCCTCTAAATAGTATAGTATGGAGTCGAGTTCTGCGCCAAGGGCAAATTCCACGGCTTCTTTTGCGCTCTTCATTTTGTCAGCGGTAAGTAGTCCGGTCTTGGCTTGAGTAAAGATATGCTCATCCGCATAGGCACGTAAATACTGGAAATATTCGCCGGGAAAACTCTCCGGTGGTTCATATTGTTCAATTTTCGCCAACATCTCGCTAAAAGTCTTGCGGTGTTTTATCTCCTCGTCAGCAAGATAGTTAAATAAATTTTTTATCTTTTCTTCTTTGCACTTCTGCGCCATACGGCGATAAAAGGCTTCGCCGTTCTCTTCGATACGCACAGCGAATTCTAAAATTTCTGATGTATCAAACATTCGGGGCATAAAGCCTCCTTTTAAATTTAGACCTTAAGCTTATTTTAATAAACGCGAGGCGGATACCTAAGGTATCCGCCCTAAGGTTACCTTTTCTTCTTCGCCTTTTTCTTCGGTTTCTTTGGTCCACAAGAGCCACAACCCATAGTTACACCTCCTTCTATTTTAACGGATGAGGAGTAAGATCAATAATATCTTCCGCCTCCATAACTATTAAATATTCGGGTTTAGGCAAAAGTATCTCCGGATGCCGCGGATGGCCTTTTTCTTCATGAATATTCTTAAGTAGCCTGCGGGTTAATCTGTTGGTAATCCTCTCATCCCAGGCCTTAATAATCTGTGGAGTAAGTTTAGCCTCGGTCATCTCTTTGGCTTTACCCTTAAGACAATAACCCATAAATTTATGTTCGTCAACCGCTGTGATACTTATACGCGGATTGGCTTTTAGATTTTTATAGGTTCTGCCAAGGTAAAGGTCAAGGAGATAAATCTCGCCTTTTTGATTTATTTTGACTATACCTTTACAGGAATTATGCACACTGCCATTGCCGTCAATAGTAGAGACAATAACAAAACCCTGGTTTTCTAAGAACCTGATTATATCAGCGCTTAATTTTTTCATCGAGTCTCAAACTAAAATTTAAATTACTTCTATTCTCTTAGAACTCTGCCATAAGCCATGAATGTTACAATACGAAGAAGCAAAAATTGTCCCGGATTTATCGGTTTTGAGAATACAGACTATCTGCGGATGAGTAAAAACCGTGCTCGTATTTGGGCCCTGGATTGATTCTCCGTGCGCGGTGAACTCAAACCTACCCACTTGATAGGGGAATTTTTCTCCGTCGGCTTGAAAATAAACCTCAATCCAACGGATATGGTGCTCAGTGGTATTCGGGTGCGCAATTTCTTTTCCCACGGTTGCGCTAATCTTGACTAATTCTCCCTTCTTGATTTCCTCGGGCGCCTCGATTACGGGAACGTGTTTCTCCTGCTTCCAATCCGCACTCTGATATAAGTCTTTAAAATCTGCCATTATCCACCTTCCTTTCAAAATCGCATTTTAATGAAATATGCTTACTCATAAATATAATTTTTTGAAATTAATTTTTTGCGCACCAGCGGCAAGCATTTCTTTGATTGCCTTTTGGGAATCCGATGCCTTGATATTCACGCCTTGGATAGCATCGGTTAATAACTTGACTTTAAACCTTAGTTTCAAAGCATCTAAAACCGAAAACTTAACGCAATAATCCGTGGCTAACCCTCCCACAAAAAGCTCGTTTATCCCAAATTTTTTAAGTAACTTAAAAAAGGCTACTTCCTTATTATCTACCGCCTGGAATGCCGAGTAACTATCTTCTTGAGGATCCATTCCTTTGGATAATATTATTATCCCTTTCGGCAATTTTAAATCAGGGTGAAACCTCGCTCCTTTGGTCTTTTTTATACAATGCTTAGGCCAAAGGCCACCAAAGTCCTTAAAATGCTTTGTCTCTCTGGGATGCCAATCCCTGGTGACAAAAATAGGCAGTTTATTTTGAGAAAAAATCTTGATATATTTATTTATAGGGGGGACTACCTTGTCTCCCCGAGGCACAGCAAGGGCACCTTTCGGACAAAAGTCATTTTGCACATCAACTATTAAAAGGGCTTTTCTTGGCTTCATCTTTATCTTTGCATTTTAATCTACTTTTTCAAACATATCCTTTCCTACGCCGCACTCGGGGCACACCCAGCTATCTGGTAAATCTTCGAAACTTGTCCCTGGGTTAATCCCTTGCGTTGAATCACCGAGCGCAGGGTCATAAATATAACCACAAACTGTGCAACGATATTTGACCATAGCTTGCCTCCTCAATATATTTCTAATAACCCTGAAAGTTCTCTGTTACGACTAATTCTTTGGGTAAGGATAATTCCTGAGTAAGAATATTTTGCATCGCCCCTACCATCGCTGGAGGGCCGCAGAGATAAAATCTTCTGCTTAAATAATCGGGAATTTCTTCTTTAATAATCTCTCGGTTAATTAAACCAGTTTTATATTTTAATTCCTCTGAGGATTCAGAAAGCACATGCACAACCTTTAAATTAGGATATTCTTTTTGCATTAGCTCAAAATCTTCCTTAAACACGATGTCGCGCTCTGAGCGGTTAGCATAAATAAGAACTATATCAATATCGAGTTTCTTATCTACACAGTATTTACAAATACTTCTTATAGGGGTAATCCCAATTCCTCCGGAAAGAAAGGCTATCTTTGCATCTGGTCCCTTTAAAGTAAAGTTCCCGAAAGGATATTGGATATTTAGGTAATCACCGGGCTTTAAATTATTAAGCGCTCCGGAAAAATCGCTCTCCGTAATTTTTTTAGTAAATTCGATATATCCGGTTTCCGTGGGAGAGCTGGATATGGATAGATATCTTTTGCATTCTTTCTCCGTCTTAAGCGTAACGCATAAGAACTGCCCAGCCTTATAATCCACATTATCTCTAACCTCAAGGCGCACGCTCTTAACATTATAAGTCCTGGGAATTATCTCTTTAATTTTTAATTCCAAATTATTTACCATCCGGTTGAATTTTACAAAAAAATGTCTTCTGGCAGAGTAGACCAGAAGACCTCTTTGTCTTTATCTACCAATGCACCCTTAGGTTTTTTCTTTCGGTTTCATTTTAATATCGTTGGCCAGGATTATTGCCTCGGCAATCTCGCGCATAGATTTGCGGGTATCCATGCTCTGTTTTTGAATTAATCTATAGGCTTCGGAAGGCAAGATATTAGCCTCCAGAGATAAAATCTCTTTTGCCCGTTCAATGAGTTTGCGCGTCGTCAATGCCTCTTCTGCACTGCGTGCCCTTAAATCCAGTTCTGCGTTCTCAATGGCTACAGCAGCCTGATTCGCTACCGCGGTCAAAACATCCAGTTCGCTTTTAGTAAATTTGTGTTTTTTAGAAGTATAACAATTAAGCACGCCTATCACTCTACCTTTTACTACTAAGGGGACACTGGCTAAAGAAAATAAACCTTCTTTTTTAGCAATATCGCTATTTAAATAACGGCTATCTTCTTTGACATCCAGGACACAGATAGGCTTATTCTGCTGGGCAACCAATCCGGCGATCCCTTCTCCTAATTTGACATTGGGTTTTTTATTATAGGCTTCGGAAATGGACTGCGTGGCTTTCACCACCAGTTCTTTCTTCTCAGGGTCAAGTAACATTAAAGAAGAAATCTTAGAGTTCATTATTTCTGCGGTCACATTGACAATCAAGCGCAATAATTCTTCCAGATAGAGCCCTGAAGTAATCAAATTAGCTACCTTAGAAAGGGCCTCAATGTGTTTTAAATAAACCTGATAATTTCTTTTTTTGGGCATAAGGATATCACAGTATCGGAAGGTATTTGTTTACCTCATATTGGGTTACCTGGGCCTTGTATTCGTCCCACTCTAATTTTTTGTTGCGGATAAAGAATTGAAATAAGTCCTCGCCCAAAGCCTTCCTGACCAATTCTGACTTTTCGGTTACCTTAATAGCCTCAAGTAGGTCCTCAGGTAAAGATTTAATCTTAGCGCGTTCTCGCTGTTCTTCAGTCATATGATATATGTTATCATTCGCAGACTCTGACAACGTATAGCCCTTTTCAATGCCTTCTAATCCTGCTGCCAACATTACCGAAAAGGCCAGATACGGGTTACACGCCGGATCAGGCGCGCGATACTCAATGCGCGTAGATTTTTCTTTCCCCGGTTTATACATGGGCACCCTGATAAGCGCTGAACGGTTCATCTGGGCCCAGCAGATATAAACCGGCGCTTCATATCCTGGCACAAGGCGCTTATAAGAATTAACCCACTGGTTAGTTACTGAGGTTATCTCAGGGGCGTGTTTTAATAAACCGGCAATAAAGCATTTGGCAATTTTGGATAAGTGAAACTTATCTTTCTTCTCAAAAAAAGCATTGGACGCTCCTTTGAACAGCGACTGGTGCGTGTGCATCCCCGAACCATTAATCCCGAATACCGGTTTAGGCATAAAGGTGGCGTGCAAGCCTTTGGCCTGGGCGATCTCCTTAGCTACTAATCTATAAGTCATCACATTATCTGCCATAGAAAGCGCATCCGTGTATCTTAAGTCAATTTCGTGCTGGCTGGAAGCAACCTCGTGATGACTGTATTCGACAATAATCCCCAAATCCTCCAAGGCGCTGACAGTTTCGTTGCGCACGCTCTGCGCCACATCCAAAGGAGTTAAATCAAAATATCCAGCTTTATCCAAGACAATTGTGTTTTTGGGATTATTAAAATAGAAATACTCTAACTCCGGACCCACATAGTAGATGAATCCCATTTTTTTGGCATGAGCAAGATTTTTCTTTAATACGTAGCGGGGGTCAGCTGCAAAAGGTTTTCCATCAGGAGTGTATATATCGCAGAACATCCGGGCAACCGGCTGCTCTTTAGACTCCCAGGGTAGTATGGCAAAAGTTGCCGGGTCAGGATGAGCAATCATATCCGACTCTTCGATGCGGGCAAAACCTTCAATGGATGAACCATCAAAACCCATACCATCCCCTAATGCCCGCGGCAACTCCTCTACGGTGATGGTAAAACCTTTAAGGAACCCTAAGACATCGGTAAACCATAGCCTTATGTATCTTATCTTATGTTCTTTGATTAGCTTCATTACTTCAGATTTTGTCTTGGGTTTTATCTTGGTCATTTTCTCCTCCGCATCATTTTAAGAAAATTCTCTATCCTTAAGAGTGCCTCTTTTAAATTGTCAAAGCTCGAGGCATAGGATATACGCACATAATCCGTGAATTCTTTGCCAAAAGCTGTTCCCGGAACAACTGCGACTCTTTGCTCTTTAAGTAACCTCTGGGCAAAGTCCATACCGCTCAGCCCGGTGCTTCTTGTGTTAGGAAACACATAAAAAGCACCGTCGGGTTTTTTACACTCCAGGCCTAATTTATTTAGAGCGTCAACAATGAATTCCCGGCGTCTTTTGTATTCGCGCTTCATCTGGTCAACTGAGTGACGGCCCGCATGCAAGGCCTCGCATGCTGCCATCTGCGAGGTAATCGGGACGCACATAATCGTATATTGATGAATCTTAGTCATGTTAGCGATTATTTCCTTTGGTCCGCAGGCATAACCCACGCGCCAGCCGGTCATGGCATAGCTTTTGGAGAAACCATTGAGATAAATATTATAATTTTTTGCACCGGCAAGCGTAGAAAAAGGTACATGCTCAAAGTCATAGGTTAAATCGCCATAAATCTCATCCGTTATGCAGAGTATCTTATGCTTAGATATAACCTTATTAATCGCGATTAATTCCTTTCTGGTATAAGAAACTCCGGTGGGGTTTGCCGGATAATTCAAAATTATGGCTTTGACCTTTTTATCAATGTATTTCTCTAATATTTTGGGAGTGAGCTTAAATCCTTCTTTCTGGGTATTGATATATATAGGTATACCGCCGGCTAACTCTGTCAAAGGCCCGTAAGAGACATAGCTGGGGCTGGGAATTAAGATTTTATCTTGCGGATTTATAATTGCGCGTAAAGCCAAATCTTTAGCTTCGCTGACACCCACGGTAATAAGAATCTCATCCTCGGAAGAATAATCCAAAGCGTATCTATTTTTTAAATATCTACTTATACTTAGCCTTAATTTATATAATCCCTTATTTGAGGTATAGGAAGTAAAACCCTCCTCTAAGGAAAATATCCCTGCCTCGCGTATCTGCCAAGGAGTAACAAAATCCGGCTCTCCTACGCCCAAAG
>Ga0315294_10006997_pt1 | contig 12386 bp, 11 predicted proteins | sample YL17G13_40_MG_FD_203626 | JGI IMG/M metagenome (GOLD analysis project Ga0315294, IMG submission 203626) | Sediment microbial communities from Yellowstone Lake, YNP, Wyoming, USA - YL17G13_40 | ecosystem: Environmental > Aquatic > Freshwater > Lake > Sediment | place: USA: Wyoming | collected...
GTTGCCAGAAAATACCCATTTAAAGAAGAGGGAAGAAATTCCTGCAATCACCATCATCCAAAAATGATTGGGGCCTTTAATTTGAAGCACAAGGAGACAGATGAAGAGCGCTGGAAGTGCGAAAGGAAGACCGTATTCCTTATGATCAATCAGGCTTCCAAAGAAGGCGCCTCCCACAGACCCACTTATCCAGGCAAGTTGAGAGGTCATTTGGAGCCCAAACAGATATTTAGGTCGATTTAAAATCTTAGAAGTATCTGACATAGCGACAGCAAAGGATTCATCGGTCAGTTGAGCGGATAAAAGGCCAAGGGTCCGAAGCGAATTCTTATTAAAAAATAGTGAGAGGGTCGAGCTCATTAAAAGATGCCGGAGATTTATAAAAAAAGTGGTGAGGACGATTGGAAACCATATGATTCCTTTTGAGATCATCTCCACAGCAATGAATTGACTTGCTCCAGCATAGACAAGGAAGCTCATCAGGCCTGCCTCCAAGGGGGTGAGGCCTGCTTTCTGAGCCAATATGCCAAAGGCCATCCCCACTGGGAGGTATCCTAAAACGATGGGAAGGGCTGCCTTTGCTCCATCTCTGAATTGGTGACCATCCATTTAATTCAATTTTAGATTTAAGATTTCAGATTTCAAATTTAGATGTGCAATCCATTCCAAGGAAGTGCATAATGCGATATTAAACGGAAATTCCGCATTCTGCATTCCGCATTCCGCAATTGGAGTTATAAAAAGTCTCTTTGGTTCGATTAAAATAACCGAATTGGAGAGAAGGAAATTCCTTTTTAAGAATCTCGATCATCTTGGAAACCCCCATTCCTTGGCCCCCTCCCATTTCTTTTAAGTAGAGGTCGGGATCGATGTTGAGATTTCGCATCTGGATGAGATCGAGACGAGTTCTTCGAATCAATTCAACCCATCCTTCCACTTCTTCCTCCCTATCAGTAAATCCAGGGAGAACGAGAAGGTTGATGGAGGTATAGGTCCCCATCTCTTTTGCCAAGACCAGGGAATCTATAACTCCCTCGATTGTATATCCTTTAGGTCTGTGATAGCGATTGAAGTATTTTGGATGGGGACTGTTGAGAGTCACACGAATGCTGTCAAGCCCTGCATCACATAATTTCCTCACCCGTCTTGGAAAACTTCCATTCGTATTGAGGTTGATCGTTCCTCGATCAGTCTTCTCCCTTAGTTTCTGAATCGATCTCTCCAAGAGCCGCCATTGCATTAACGGCTCCCCTTCACAGCCCTGACCGAAACTGACAATCGCATCTTCTGCCTCTTCCAAATGAGGTGAGGCAACGCCTAAAACTTCATCCAAGGTTGGGATGAAATCGATCCTCTCCTGAGAGGCAGGACAACATTCAGAAGACTGAAGAGAGATGCAACCCAAACAATCAGCATTGCATGAAGGAGAGGTGGGTAATGGACATTCCCACCTTCGGAAAAAAACGTTCTTGGCCGCAAAGCAATGATATTCCAAAGCACACCTGGCAAGTTGTCGGAAGAGACGATTCTTTGGGTTTTTCCTTAAAACAGAATCGACTTTTCTTATCAGGAGGCGGTCATTCTTAAAAAATTTTGGATTCCAATGGGGATTGGGATCGATAAGTAAGCCTGTAATCCAAAACCTTCTGTCCTTCCAACCTACGCAACTGTATGCCCAAAGCGGAAGAGTATGCGCTTTTGACCTCAGCTCGGTGGCAGGAAGGAGTGTACGGATATATCCCGGTGAAAGGAAAGCGGCTACGGCTGTACATTCGATTTCCTTCCTTCCTCTCATCATCTTTTCTGATAGGGTGAAGCTCCTTCTCTCCTCATCCCATCCAATCGGTATCCTCCCAGGCAAGGTGAAGAGTTGACTCCCCATGGGTAGAGGAAACAGTTCAGAAGGAGGGGGAAGGACGATACGGTCTCCAGACCGGCCTGCCATTTTCAGAAAGGGGTGATTATAGATCCTACCTTGTGTGTCTGATACGATGAGTCTAGGGTATGATAAATTCATGGCAAAAATTTCATTGCCTGAAGATGGTTTTCTCTTAGGGAAAAGGGATTCCCTTTACGCTATGCCCTTTGCTTTTTGCCCATACCTTTTTCATCAGGTGGAATATTTTCTTTCTCCTTTAGATTTTCTCAAACATCTTTTGACATTCTTCCTCTTCAGAGCCGCTTTCAAGCGATTAGCCTTGCCTCGTTTCTTCATGCTTGCCTCCGTCTTTAGATCGCTAAACAGTCATTAGGTCAATAACTACTTACATTACCACTTCCTTCCGTCGCATTGTCTTAACGTTATTAAGTATCATTAAATGGGTTTAAAGACTCAATAACCTAATGATTGGTTTCGAGCCGATTTGAGCCCCTCCACAATCGAATAGGGAAGTCTCATGTCTCCTCTGCCCACACCGATGTCCAGCCCGTTTTTCTCTATCCCATGGTAATCCGTCCCCCCTGTCATCAGGAGACCATATCTCTCAGCAAGGGTCTTATACTGGGCCACTTCTAAAACAGAATGCTCCGGATAATAGACCTCTATTCCCCTAAGGCCTTCCTCGGTGAGTCGAAGAATAAGGTTTTCCAATTCCGAGTATCCATTCATATTGAGGGTATTTGGATGGGCGAGCACTGCGACTCCTTTGGCTTCGTTTATAAAATGGATGGCCTCTTTAGCTTTAAATCTGAATTTGTCCACATAGGCTGGGGCTCCCTTCTTCAGAAACCGTTCGAAGGCTTCCTGGAAACTCCTGACATAATTTTTTTCCAAAAGCACTTGAGCGAAATGAGGTCGGCCAACCTGTCCTCCTCCAGATGCCTTCAGCACTTCTTCGTAAGTTAGTTCAATCCCCAGCCGGTTCAGTCTATCAACAATCTTTGGATTACGTTCCGCCCTCGCCTTTTGGAGATATCCCAACCTCTCATTGAGGAGTGGATGATGGATGTCAAGAAAAAATCCTAAGAGATGCATGGAGCCCGGGCAATGTTCTGCGCTAATCTCGATTCCTGGGATCACTTCAAAATCGATTCTCTCCCCTTCCAATAATCCTTCCTCCAAACCTTCAATGGTGTCGTGATCAGTAATGGCAATGGCTTGAAGTCCTTTGGCCTTTGCATATCTCACAATCTCGGAAGGACTCATCACCCCATCGGAAGCAGTCGTGTGGATATGGAGATCAACATACCCCATGTGCATCCTTGCTTTTTAACCCTGTAGAATAATTGTAGAGATAATTTGAATTTGTTTAACTTTATATAAATGAAGGACTTCCCAAAGTCAATTAAAACCTCTCACCCAAGCCGTTCAGCCAGTCCTTCGAAAGACTTGGAGTGGGAATGGTGAGACATCAACGATCCACCTCGGCTTGAAATCATGACAAAGTCTTTCTCACAGATAATGAGGTAGGATAATTTATAGAATAAATCCTATATGAATTTGGTAATATCAATTTTTTATAAACTAACCAATTGATATTAATGTGAAATATTGAAAATAAATAATGCTTGACAAAACACTTTGATTTGAATATATTATCTATATAAAGGAGTAATTCATTAAATATTGGTGATTCATATGTAACCATTCAATTGGAAAGGTTCTTTAAAAAACCAAATAATTTTTTCACCCTTTCCATGGGTTAAGAATGGAAGGGGTTTTTTTATTAAATAAGAAAGGGGCAGGATATCTGTGAAACAAAGTAAACCAAATGGTAAAAAAAGAGAGGATTTAACACTTGACACGTTACCATCTTCATCTCTTTTTGGTGAACCGCAAACTTCAATTTCTCCTATTCAATCCACACCTTACCCCGAAAGTGAATTGGAAGAAGTATTGGATGAATTTGAACTTGAGACGGATGAAGTGGTTGTAGAAACCGAAGAAAAGGAAGATCTACAGGTTGAGTCGATCTCCCCCGAAGAAATTTTTGATTATCATCGGGATATCACATTGGAATATCTAAAAGGCCTTGAAAAGATCTCTCTTCTCACCCCGGAAAAAGAGGTGGAGTTAGCTAAAAGGATTAAGGAGGGTGAACGGCAGGTTAAAATCCTCGAGACGAGGACGAATCGCCTAAAGGCCCAACTGTCTCAATTTGCGATTTCAAAAAGCGGGAACAGGCGGACATATAATAACATTAGACAAGGACTTAAATCTAAAGGGAAAAATGGAAAAAATGGGAAAAAACCAAAATTCACGTCTTTAGAAATGAAGGAAAAAACGCTTCTCTATAAAAAGATGTTGAACCGTTATCAACAGACCCTTCTCAACACCCGACAGGCAAAGAATGAACTAATCCAAGCCAATCTGCGGTTGGTTGTCAGTATCGCAAAACGATATGCCAATCGAGGGCTCCCTTTCTTGGATCTGATCCAAGAGGGAAATCTTGGCCTCATGCAGGCCATGGTTAAATTCGATTATACCAAAGGCTATAAATTCAGTACCTATGCCTCCTGGTGGATCAGGGCAGCTATTTTGAGAGCCTTTGCCGAGAAATCCAGGACCATTCGTATTCCTAACTATCTTTTCGAAATTAAAGGAAAATTGATGAAATCCTTTAAGGACCAGGTAAAGAGGTTAGGTCGAGAACCTACTTCCCAGGAATTATCAAAGGATAGTGGGATTCCATTACACGATGTGGATAAGATTATCAACCTTATTGAAGAACCGATTTCCCTCGATATGCCCATTGGGGAAGAAGATAGTACCCTTGAAGACTTGATCCCTGATGAAAAAAGCCTTTCTCCCAACGACTCTCTGCTCGAAAGGGATTTGATCCAACAAACTCGCAAGCTATTGTCTGGTCTTTCACCGAGGGAGGAAAAGATTCTCCGACTCCGTTTTGGTATCGGGGAAGATGGAGAGTGTACCCTTGAAGAGATCGGGAGGCAATTCGGTCTTAGTCGAGAGAGGATTCGGCAGATTGAAGCAAAGGCGCTTGAACGATTGCGAGATCCCAACCGTTATAAAGAGATTAAGGAATATTTTGAGTAGGGTGCACTCCCCCTGCTTACCAGCGGGCAGACAAACCCACCATTTACATTCAAAAAAATGATCGGGCCCTGAACCAAATATGGTTCAGGGCGGGAATCACGCCCTACAAATCCGAAAATAAAAAAAGGGGCATCCCATAATCTCCTTGGGTTGCCCCTTTGGCCATTCTGGAAAGGTTACTCTTCGATCTGAATAGCTTCCACCGGACAGTTTTCAGCAGCTTCTCGGCAGGTTTCTACAACATCCTCTGGAACTTCATCCACCTTAACACGGACCTTATCATCGTTCATCTCAAAGACCTCTGGACAAGTCTCCGAACAAAGCCCACATCCAATACAGGTTTCTTCATCAACCGTCACCCTCATCCCTCATCCTCCTTTCAATTTTTTTAATCTTATACTTTATTAATCTATTATTCACAATCGTTTTTCCCAAATCAATCCTGTTTTTATATAAATTCAATGTTCAATAAAAGGATGACTTCCTTTGCAATTACTCTTGACTCTATGCGCTACCCGTCCTCCGTAGCATGCTACTGCGAAGGTTGGATGCCCTATGCGCTCTGCGATCTTCCACTTGATTACGGAGTGGACCTCCTAAATTTATAATAGAGGTATCCAAAGACCAATCCCATACCTATCAACATCAAAATTGAGACGATTGTCTCCACCGAATCTAAACGAGTAGCAACTTTTTCGTAAGTTGCTCCGATCCACCATCCAAAAAAACCAAGGAATAAACATCGGAAGATGGAACCCAGAAAAGTATAAAGAGTGAAAGGTCTAATAGGTATACGGAGGAGTCCGGCGAAGATAGAGACAAGAGAAATCGGAAAGACTGGAATGGCCCGGGTGAGAAAGATACTCAATGCTTCTTTCTTTCCCCGGAAACGTTTCTCTAAATTTTCTATCTGATTCCAATCCACGCCCAAAAAACGTTGGAACCGCACCACCAATGCCTTCCCTCCGTAATAACTGATGAGATATCCGATATAGGAACCCAATGTAGAGGCGATAGCCCCCGGGAGGACAATGATCCAGAGAATCTGAAGGAAAGCATTGGGAACAGAGAGTTCAGAAGGGATGAGAATGGCCCCTGCGCCCATGATGATCAGAGGGGATGGGATGGGAACGATGATCTGCTCAATCATTACTCCGATGAAGACCGAGAGTTGACCATGGGCCCTCATCAACTCCATAATCCACTGGGTAATCTCTGAAATCAAGAATGCCTCCTCAATTATTTATACTTAATAACTTCAGATTAAAACTCCGTCAAGCAAATTTTTCATCTGCAAATCGGAATCGTAGATTTCCCTCATTCTCTCTTCAGAACCCAGGCGATTGCTGATTTTCATTGGGGTAGACTTCCTCAGAAGATGGCCTTTCAATTTTTTAATGGATCAATCTAGTGGTCAAGGATAAAAGAATTCCTGCAGCGCAGGGTTTGAACATTCCTTTAAATCAACAGATTTTTACCAGACAGGAATAAATCAAACAGGAAGAAGATCTCGTTCTATGAATTCATGGCCTGGAATGCTTTTTACAAATCCCTTGAAGGTCCTGCCAGTTATAGTCGGGAAGGAGTTTGGTTGATCTCCCCGGAGACTTTGCAGCAAGACATTTCAACCGATCAATCCGCTCATCAAGGTCCGGGTGGGTGGACAGGTAGGCTGGGAGCTTAAATGATTCCTCTTTTTTGATTCCTTCGAAGAAGGTAACGAGTCCTGTCGGATCAATTCCCGACGCCGCAGCCATCCGTATTCCATCCCTGTCGGCCTCCTCTTCGTTTTGCCGGCTATACCGTAACATCCCAAGAATCCTTGCACCTTCCAACCCGAACGTCATGGCTCCTCTTGCATCCCCGACCATGGCAGAAAGAAGAAGTTTCGTTGATGCATGTTGGAGAATCGCACGGGTACCATGTCGATGCAAGGTGTGTTGCATCTCGTGGGCAAGAATCCCGGCGAGTTCTTCAGCAGTCTTGGTCTGCTTAATGAGTCCACGAAAGATAATGATGTATCCGCCCGGCGCCGCAAAGGCATTTACTATCGGATCGTTCACTACAATCACCTGGAAGGTATAGGGATTTCCTGAATAAGAGGCTGTCAGTTGGTTCACGATTTTATGGATGATCTTGTCACCGGTTGGGTCTAAGCATCTTTTCTCCGGCGGAGCCAAGTGCCGCACGACTGCTTGTCCGAGATGTTCCTCCCACGAAACCGGCACATGGGATGCCATCAGCGAAGCCATAGCTGGGATTCCCTGAAAATAGAGGATGGTCGTTATCCCGGCCACGCCAAGGACTGAAACAAGTGTGACCATCAACCAATTCTTTCTCCGAGTTGGGTCATTGAACTTTTTCCCAGTCTCCGGTGCTATCGCTTTTAGTCCTTGAAAAAACAAGGGACCCGGAACAAGGAGTAACTCGGAGATATCCTTACCTCTTTCCAGACCGACCTGTCCTTCGGAGTAACTGTGGGGGCTATGACGGATTTCTTCATAGGGCCACCAGAGCAAGTTGTCGCCTTCGATTCTGATCTGCAAGCCACTCGGTGTTAGGTGGACTGTTGCCTGATGGCGTGTGGCGGTTTGGCCATCAAAGTAATAACCCTCTACATACGTTTGCATAAGTTCAAATCTCTTCAGCCGATGTTAGTATACCGACCGCCCAATATCGAAAAGCCATCTCCTATTAAGCAAAGTCGAACTCGGAGTCCATCAAGCCTGAAAGGGCTTCACCCGTAGCAGTGGCAGTTTGAGCTTCCTGCCTGATATTTTCCAGATCCAGGGGCCCCTGCAGTGTCACATACTTGAGGGCAAAATTCACACTCCGGACAGCAATCCAAGACCAAGCCAGACCCAAGGTCACGATGAGTAGGGCCAGATTCCCCAGGGAAAACCTTAGGAGAGGCCCGCCTGTGATGGTGGACCGGAAGCGAATGGAACCAAAGGAGGTGTGTTCCCAGAAAAAACGTTGCTTTCTGGCCAAGAACCAGAACCAGTATAAACCCAACGTTGGAAGCATCAATAACAAAGCCCGTAGGTATGGACCAAGGAGTTCTCGCCCATTGCCGTTGAAGTTAAATTTCTGGTTGCCAAAATAAGAATGAGAAACCATAAAGCCATACCGCCGAGTTTCAAATATGGGATTGTAAAAACCTAAGGTAATGGCCGTTAAGAATGAACCCCAGATAAAGAGTTTCAGGAACTCCCATGTCTCTCCACGGAACGAGAAACGGATCTCGCGCCAAGAGGTTCGACTGAGGCGGTAACGGCGGGCACCTACCATGGCAACTGGGATAAACACCATAAGAATCAGATATGTAAGGATTCTTGCAATTCCCTTCATGACCTGCCCTGCTCCCATCAGATCCGGCAAGACATCCAAGAGGATCAACGGAAGGAAAAAAAACAAGAATGCTTTAAGAAATCCAATGAGAAACTCTTTCCCTGTCCCGTGGTAACCGAAGCGGTCTCCTTTGAACTCCGTCTGTCCAAAAATGTACCTCCGAACCTTTACTTTTCCCCAGAAGAAGTAAAATCCCAATGTAACAATAGTCAGGAGCATATTAACCATCTGGATTCCAAAGAGCTCCCCTCCGGTGCCGTGAAAGGTTAGTTGATGGCTCTGGTTAGGTTCGTCTTTGATCTGCGGGGGCTTCGCTCGGATGGAGGGTTCTTGAACCAGAGAAGGTGAGATTCCTTGCGTCCTTGGCGGGACGCGCTTTGGAATCGGATACTGCTCCTCGATGTTTAGAATCGTGCCGCAGGATTTGCAGCTTTCCCTGGGCAGTTGCATCAGGCCGCATTTAGGACATTTTGTGCTATAAAGCATAAGTAGGTCCTCCTTAGATAACAAATCTAAAATAGGAATTTTTAATTGAAATTATAGTGGTTTGAAATGCAAAACGTGTGCCAGACGCTTAGCCTATTTACAATGTACTGCCCGGGAAAAAGAATATTGTCTCAAAAAAGGACAAAAAAAGAGGCGGGGCTTGAATAATGTAAAATAGAGACACACAATTTTAGAAAGGGGGAGAAACTGTTCTTTCCCTGTTAAGAACTTCCTAAGTAAAAAAATAAATGCCTTTGTTATTCCCCTTTTGAGAACGCATTCTCTTTGCTTTTCTCTCCTTCAAAAAACAGATGTCTCCCCGTTTTTATTTTTTGTTCTGGCAACGGAAATTGGGCGATCTTGAATTATGAAAGGCGGCCTGGCAAGTTGGACGAGAGGCAGGCAGTCTTATTTCTAATCCGGATTTCTAATCGCATATTTCGCGAGTTCGTCGGGGGATAGATTATCAGGCTCAACTAAAAGGTAGTGTTTTTCTGAAGATATTCCTATTCCAGATGTGCCCTGTTCCAACTCGAACAAAGCGATCAGATCCTCTTTCATAAACTGCGCTGCAATTGGTCTGCAAATGAGATTACGAAACTTCGAGCGACACATCGCCATGTCCTGCTCAATTTGAACTACGCTAATCCTGTCTTTAGCTCCTTTAGCTTGTACCGGCAAAACATAGTGAACCCCTCGTTTGTCAACCCCAACATAAATCTCGTCAGTCTCTATCTGGCCGATATTATCTACAAATGTTCGCAGATGACTCTGAAGAGAATAGCAAGTAACACCCGTAAAGATGTCGATAAGCCTGTTATACCGCAATTTAGCAAGTAGGGCTTGCTCGTCGGTCAACGCATACATTGCTATAATCCCCGGGGTTGCGTCCGGTATCTTAGTCTCGACGAGGGAAACAGACGGTCGAATCGTAGCTGCCGATGTAGCGACAAAGGCGTATTTGGATCTTCCTGCCGGGCGGATAATCCACTCAAGGCCGCTGGGTGCTTTAGCCCTTATGGATTCTGGCAGCTCGGCCCTGTAGCGGAAAGAGTAAATCACGTCTCCGAGGTTCTTTGGCAGTTTTATCCCGATTTTCTTAGCAACTCGAACAATGTCTTCACGAGAGAAGGTAAGCTCAACAATCCCGTCCTTGTATTTTTCGAGGAATATCCGCTCAATGATCTGGTCGTAACGATTTGGCCTGGTTTGCTCTCTGATTTTCATGCTTGATTCCCTTCACTTAAGTGGCGATTCCTATCCCGGCCAACGTAGGACCACGACTTCCTCACGAAGCTGCTCGCCGGTAGCCGTCGCCAGTCGAGTTCGAAATAGATCTATGCTTTCTACCTTATAACCGAGAGAGTCAGCAATCTGTGCGATTAATTGTCCCGTTCTGATCATTACACGGAGATAGGAGGCCTGGTCCCCTACAACATAGCCTAAAATAGCGCCGGGTCTCAGAATCGAACGAAGAGATGCTAAATGCTGAGCCATACCACCGAAATACAGCGTAGTGACTCGATGATAAAGTCGCTCAAAACCCGATGTTTTGCCTTGCTCGATCCTGCGCTTTTCAATTTGGGTAGCTATTCTTTGAATTTCGGTGTACTCCGATACCCACTTGTCATCTTTATCTTCTTTATAAACGCCTCTCGTATTGGATCTGATCAGGTTTTTCTTTAAACTTCTAAGTTCGGAAAGATTGCGTATGAAGCCTAACAGAACAGTCTCTAGGCGTGTCGTTCTTGTGTAATCCTTTTCGTTCGGGTAGGGAGGAGAGGTAAAGACTCCATCGATCTTCTTCGATTGGAGAAGGAGATGCACATCTCGTGAGTCGCCTTGATAGATCTCGACATGTGTCTTTAGCGGGTGGGAAACCTTAGCTAAATCCCGCGCCATCGTCTCAACGTTGGTGAGCCACGGTTTTATTACAGGGGCATCTCGCTTTATCGTGCCTAAACCCACCTCTGGTCCAAACCTTAGATTTCCTATTGTGTTGACCAAAGCTTTAGCAAGAGCAAGTAACTCGTGACTTCTAAATTTAGTTTCATTATCTGATCTTATCGCATCAAGAAGAACCAAAGTCTTGTGCAATGGCAACGGACTGATCGAATTTTTGAGCAATAACCTCTGAGATTCCTGGGGAATTACCCGCAACCCGTTGTGGTCGTACGACTTTGCAACCCCTGGCTCATCCTGAATCCCATTTTCTTGCAAATTGGTAATAGCTCTCTCTTCGACTCGCTTCGCGTGATGTCGAAGGTTCTCAGGATCAATTTCCCAATCTGTTTTGACCATCGAGGCAAAATATGGCATCGGTAACGCCTCAATCCCGATGGTGGGTATCCCATTCTTTTTGCATTCCACGATCGTCGTTCCAGTGCCACAAAAGGGGTCCAGCACCAAGCTTTGATCATTCAGCCCAAATTTTTTTATATACTCTCTTACCAGGTGAGGTGGAAAGGAGAGGACAAAACGATACCAATCATGTATCGGCAAGTCCATAGGATCTATCTTGTTGACTTCCTCGTTAGTCTTCGGTAGGTCAAACAGAGTCAAATTCACATGAGCCATTTGGATCAATCCTATCTCAGTTTATAAAATATCATAACCAGGGAATATGTCAATTTGTTTTGGAAATCAATTTCGACATACGTAGCATTAAAAAGCGTTATAAAATCCCTCCCAGCCTCCCTTTACCAAAGGGAGGGATAATCATCTCCCCTTCCTTATAAGAGGGGGGATCTATTACCTTCTCGAGCCGTTTCACATCATAACCGAAATGGATCAATATCTCCTCAGTTGCTTTCACAAGCATCTCAAGATATTTTTTGACATCGTAGGTGTCGTCCGGACCTACCAATGGAAAAGGTCTCACCCTTTCAGCCTTGTCCTTCGATTGGGCATCTTTGATCACATATCTGATCTTTTCTCCAGGATGGATTGGAATTCCAATATCCTCTAACTGCTGGGCGGCAAGTGCGGTGAGGCTATCCACCTTATAGGCATTGGGCTCCAGAGAGATTGTTTTTCCGATAGCCAGATCCTCTTTCTTCGTCTGCCCGTCTTTCAACATCAGGCTATATTCGAGGAGAAGATCTAAAATCTTGGGAATCTTCGATCGATAATCATCCATATTTTTTGCCTCTGCCAGGACCTCGATCATCCGAATCTGAGCTTCTCGAATCAGCGGAGGCATATCACTCCGCCGGAACGATAATCCCCTCGCTTTGATCTTTCCATTTTTGAAGAGGCCAAAATAACGATTGGCCACTGGGCTCTCCGGATTTCCCTTCGAAGGGAGAAAGGCCATCCATCGATAAATCCCCTCCAGACTCATGGTGATCCCGGTTGCTTCGCTGATCTTCTGGCAGAGTTCGAGCACTTCTTCTTCCCTTAAATTCCTCTTACGAATCCAGAGGGAATCAGTGATGGCGTGGAGAAGTTCGAACCCTTCTTCCTCACAGATCTCCTTGGCTTGAAGGAGTTTTTCCCTTCCAAATGCGGTGACCGCCTCATGCGCCTCAATCCTTCCAAAACGGGCATTCCG
>Ga0315294_10006998_pt1 | contig 12386 bp, 9 predicted proteins | sample YL17G13_40_MG_FD_203626 | JGI IMG/M metagenome (GOLD analysis project Ga0315294, IMG submission 203626) | Sediment microbial communities from Yellowstone Lake, YNP, Wyoming, USA - YL17G13_40 | ecosystem: Environmental > Aquatic > Freshwater > Lake > Sediment | place: USA: Wyoming | collected...
ATGCTGCTTCAGCAGCTTGGAATAAAATCACATCAAACCAATTTAAAACAATCTGCAATGCCACATGGTTAATGCACGAGAATTAAATGGAATGCGTATTAATGGGCTTTTATGCCAAAAACTGCGGTCCTATAGGTCTTTTTTGATTAAGCAAGAGCCGGTAGAAACTTTTGAAAATTTTTAAAGATTTCTCTTGACAAATAGTTAGCATATATATAGTTTATATATTAACAATTTAATTGCAGAAAGTTTATTATGTCGCTCAAAGAAGAATTAAAGTTAAAAAAGGGATTTGATATAGTCGAACACGAAGCCCTGCTGAATGTCTATTATACGGCAAGTCTGCTCAAAAAACGTGCCGATGTGTTTTTTAGAACCTTCGGCCTGACTGATGTTCAGTTCAACGTTATGATGCTTCTTCATTATCAGGGCGGTCCTCAGGGCGGTCTGAGCCAGGCACAGTTGAGCGATATGATGCTTGTCAACCGTGCTAATGTTACTACGCTGATAGACAGAATGGAAAAAGCTTCGCTTGTTATGCGAACTTCCGCTTCCGGAGACAGACGAACAAACATAATCAAATTGACCGGCAAAGGCAAAAAGCTTTTTGCAAAGACTGAGCCTTTATATGCAAAACAGGTGCAGCAGGCAATGGCTGGAGTTGCCGGGGCGGAGCAGAAAAAACTGATAGCAGTCCTTGGAAAGGTAAGGGCTAATATAAATAAATCGGCATAAAAACAAGGCCAATATTTTTTTGGCAGAATAGTTAATATATTAACAATACATATTAAACAGTAAAGGAGAAAAAAATGGAAACTAAGGCACTTCGAACAAGAAACGCTATTTTCTGGGCACTGGTTGTAATTTTTGCCGCGCTGGTCGGAGGCATAGCAAACCGGTGGAGGTTTTGGGGGCATAGGCTGCCTCTTTGGGGACTTGCTATTATCGCAGTTATCTTTTGCGGTCTTGCGGCAGCGCTTTTGGTACTGACTTTGAAGCTCAAAGAGCGGGGCATACGAAAGGTGTTTTTCATATTGACCGGCGCCTCGGCCGCGGGAATTCCAATCTGTGCCATTCTGCATAATCTGGTTTATGGCTTGTTCTATTATGGAAAAGATGGGGATGAGGCTGTCTTTTTTATCCTGGCCGTTATGGTCTGCCCTGCATTGTTCGTTCTCGGTATGCTGGGAAGCATTGTGCTTCTTGTATCTGCGAGGTTGAAAAAAAGAAATTTAATTTGACCCGCTGTTATTTAGAAAAGGCCTTAAAGCAAAATGCCGGATGATATTAAAGAGATTATTGCTGAAACCAAAAATCATTTACGGCCGTTGAGTACAGAAAACACGTATTCTTACTCAACCGCGCTGTATTTCAGACATTACGGGCTTGATTTGATTGACCAGAATACAGAGCATCTTTTCGGCACTTTCCAAAACAATAGTTTTACGTTAGCCGGTCATATATTCAGACCTAAAGAATACAAAGCAGCGATTATTATCCTTCACGGCTATCTAAATCATTGTGGCCTATTGAGCAAGTTAATCAAATGTTTGCTGGATGCCGGCTTTGCGGTTGCCGTTTATGACCTGCCCGGCCACGGCCTGTCTTCCGGCCAGCCGACAGCAATTGAAGATTTCTCTCAATACAGCGATTCGCTTGGCGTTTTTTTAAAAATTGCCAAATCACACCTTCACGGCCCATATCATTTAATAGGCCACAGCACAGGCGCCGCAATAATAATGGATTATCTGCTTGGCGGCAGCGACGATTGTTTCGATAAGGTAATTTTAGCTGCTCCATTAGAGCGAAGCGATTTTTGGACATTGTCGAAAATCGGGTTTTCGATATGCCGGCTGTTTTGCAATAATCTGCCGAGAGTTTTTCGCAAGGTGTCTTCCGACAAGGATTTTTTAAAATTCATAAAATACAAAGACCCGTTACAAGCCAGAAGGGTTTCAATGAAATGGGTTAGCGCGTTTTTCAAGTGGAACGAAAAAATTGCAGATACAAAAAGTATTGTCAGGCCGGTAAAAGTCATTCAGGGCACAAAAGACAATATAGTGGCGTGGAAATATAATTTGAAATTCATTCAATCTAAATTTATCAAGGCTGAAATTAAGTTAATTGAAAATGCCCGACACGAATTGTTTAACGAATCGATTGTTCATCGTAAAGAGGTGTTTTCACAAATACGCAATTATCTTGAAAATTGATGGTTAGCAGTTAAAATTACTGTAGCCCGGAGGTTTATAAGATGAATTCTGCAGCAAAAATAAAACTTGGGGCTTCTTTTGGATGGCTCAACGTAACGCAGTTTCTCGGTGCACTTAACGACAATATTTTCAAGCTTCTGACAGTCCTGTTTCTAATCAGGCTGCAGGGTAAAGAGGCCGCAAGCAATATAACGGCGATTGCCGGAGCGGTTTTTGTGCTGCCGTTTCTGTTTTTTATGGCGACTGCCGGCAAACTGGCCGACCGTTTCAGCAAACGCAATATTGCCGTTTGGGCCAAGGTTGCGGAAGTTGCGATAATGACTGCCGGGTGTGCGGCATTTTTATTGAAAAGCGTCTTCGGCCTTTATTTTGTGTTATTTCTGATGGCTGCCCAGAGCACATTTTTTTCACCGGCCAAATATGGAATTATTCCGGAATTAGTTAAAAGCGAACAACTCTCACGAGCAAACGGTCTGTTGGAGGCGATGACGTATTTAGCTATTGTGATAGGAACAGCATTAGGGCCGCTTTTGTCGCAGATGACAGGCGGAAGATTCGCGTTGATGGGAACAGTTTGTGTCTTAATTGCGGTTTTGGGATTGGCAGCGAGTCTGCTTATTTCACCGACAGCAGCGGTCGGCGCCGGTGCCGCCAGGCCGGCATCTCTGTTTTTCCTGCAGGATATCTGGCGAACAATACGAGACATTCGTCATAGCAAAGACCTGCTGTTGGCCGTCATAGCTTCGGCATATTTTTTGCTGATAGGCGGTTTCATTTATTCAAACATCCTTCCTTACGGTATAAAACATCTGGGGCTGAGTGAAACACAAAGCGGGTATTTATTTGTTGTTGGGGCAGCAGGTATTGGGATTGGTTCTTTCTGGGCTGGCAGGCTTTCAGGCCGAAATGTGGAATTCGGAGTTGTACCGCTTGGTGCGATAGGGATGACTTTTGCGTCGGTTGGGCTTGGGTTTATGCCGGCTTTATATCCTACTATTGTGCTGGCTTTCGTAATAGGAGTAAGTGCCGGTCTGTTTATTGTTCCTATTAATACATTTATTCAGCTTTGCAGCGAGCCTTCGCAGCGGGGCCAAATCCTGGCAGCATCGGGCTTTTTAGGCTGGGTTGGCGTTCTTTTGGCTTCGGGTCTGATTTATCTTTTAGCAGGTATTTGGGGTCTGTCGACAGGGCAGATGTTTATGGTTCTCGGCATAATAACGCTGGTGCCGACTGTTGTAACGATAATACTGCTGCCGGATTTCCTGGTTCGTTTTTTGTTTGTGCTGCTTACCCGCCTGTGCTACCGGATTAAAGTAGTGGGCATTGAAAATCTCCCAACCGACAGAGGCGCTTTATTGGTTTGCAATCATGTTTCGTGGGTGGATGCGCTGCTTGTGGGGGCCACTCAGCAGCGGCGAATCCGCTTTATTATGGAAAAGCGTTTTTATAATAAGTGGTGGCTAAGGCCGATTTGCAAACTGATGAAGGTAATTCCCATATCCGCTTCCGACCCGCCCAAAAAGATTGTCGCCTCGCTCAAGGAAGCCCGCCAGGCGATGGACGACGGCTTTATGGTCTGTATATTCGCCGAGGGCACGATGACCCGCAGCGGAATGATGACGGGCTTTAAGAACGGCATCGAATGGATAGTCAAAGGCACCTCTTATGAGATTATACCGATATATCTCGGCGGGCTGTGGGGCAGTATTTTCAGCTACTACAGCGGAAAAGTATTGTCAATGCTGCCCAAGAAATTTCCATACCCGGTCTCGATTCATTTTGGCGATCCCTTGCCCGCAAGCTCATCGGTCCACCAGATAAGGCAAAAGGTAACCGAGCTTTCCTGCGATTATTTTGACAGTTTGAAATCCTCGAAGCGGTCGCTTGCCTATCAATTTGTCAAAACAGCCCGAAAAAACTGGCGCAGGCGGTGCATTGCCGACTCGACCGGCAGACATCTTAATTACGGCCAAACACTTATAAACGCTGTGGCAGTTGCCGGGACAATAGATAAAATCGCGGGACGCGACAGCAGGATAGGAATACTTCTGCCGCCGTCGGCAGGCGGAGTGATTGTCAATTTAGCGGTAACTATCTCAGGCAGGGTTGCAGTGAACCTGAACTATACCACCGGCAGCGATGCGAGAAATTTTACCGTCGAACAGTGCGGCATAAAGTGTATTATTTCATCCCGTAAGTTTTTGGAGAAAGCGGGAATTTCCGACGCTTTAGCCGGTGTTGTTTTTCTTGAAGATATTATCGCAAAAATCAGTCTGCGGGCAAAAATCAATGCGTATTTGAAAGCGAGATTTTTGCCGATAAAGCTTGTGGCCCAGAGGCTTCAATTCCGCGGCGACGACCCTGTAGTGGTTATCTTTTCTTCCGGCAGCGGCGGCAGGCCCAAGGGAATAATGCTCAGTCATCACAATATTATTTCGAATATCGAAGCCTTGCGAATGGTTATTCGCATAAGGTCGGACGATGATCTCTGCGGAGTGCTGCCGTTTTTCCATTCTTTCGGGTTCAACTGCGGCTTGTGGTTGCCTCTTGTCAGCGGCGTTTCGGTCAGCTTTGTTGCAAATCCCCTCGACGCACCGGCAGTCGGGCAAAGCACACGTGAAAACCGTTCAACTGTTTTATTTGCGCCGCCGACGTTTCTTTTGAATTATGTAAGACGCGTAAATCGGGACGATTTTTCCAGCCTTCGGCTGGTGGCGAGCGGCGCGGAGAAACTCAAAAAACAGTTAGCTGATACGTTTGAAGACAAGTTCGGGATTCGGCCGCTGGAAGGTTATGGAGCTACAGAGCTTTCGCCGGTTGTGGCTTTAAATATTCCGGACGTCCAGGCTGACGGTGTGTATCAGGTGGGTAATAAGGGAGGCTCCGTTGGGCGTCCAATTCCGGGTGTGGCGGCAAAAATCGCAAGTATTGAAACCAAAGAGTCCTTATCTATCGGAGCAGAAGGTCTGCTGTTGGTAAAAGGACCGAATGTTATGCTTGGCTACTTGCACTTGAAAGATAAAACAGATGAGGTTTTGAAAGACGGCTGGTATGATACCGGTGATATCGCAAAGATTGATGCGGACGGTTTTATAACAATTACAGACAGGCTTGCACGTTTCAGTAAAATTGCCGGCGAGATGGTTTCACACATTAGCGTTGAGGAAGTATTTCTAAATACTCTGGGCACAAGTGAGCAGCTTATTGCCGTAACAGCCGTGCCGAATGATAAAAAAGGCGAAGAACTCGTTGTATTATATCTTCCGCAGGCAGGCACCGCCGAACAATTACACGAAATTATCACAAAAAGCAGCCTGCCTAATATATCCAAACCCCGGCGTGATAATTATATCAAGGTAGAATCAATGCCGACGCTTGGCTCCGGCAAACTTGACGTTGCCAAACTGAAAGAAATTGCCTTATCAGTCAAAAAGGCCGATAATTCCGGCTGATTATTTTTTCTCAAGGTCAAAGGGTGAAACGTAATCACCAAATTTTTTGCCTGTTGCTTCAAGTCGTTTTTTCTGCTCAGCTAAAACCTTGAATACCTCGGCCGGCGATTCAGAAACGTTTTCGCGATGGAATTTTTCCACCCGGTCTATCTTTGCAAGATTCTCTTTTATACGAATCGTGAACTGATTGATATAGTCCTGCTGAGTATAATCCTTTTTAAGAACTTCCTTGAATAACTTCTGCAGGTCTTCAAATTTCGGGATTAAACCTGTCGGAGCGACCATACAGCCGACTTCGTTATGAACTCTAAGCTCCATCCACTTTGCCCATACGTGTTTGTCACGAACGCCATTGACAAATTTGCCGTTCTTATCGCACAGAAAATAATTCACGCCGAAGACCAGCGGCGGATTTTTGAGTTTTCTGCCGAAATCGAGATTATTCTTTACATATTTGCCCAGCGAGATAGCAACAAAGTCCTGAATGCTCATCAGGTTAATCTCCGGCACACCTTCCTTGCCGACGGTTGCGAAGGTTGTTTCTGTTTCCAGCGATGCGCCGTAGGCGATAATCCCGTGTTCCCAATCGAAGCCCTGCTGGCAGGGGACATAAGATTTCGCATCGCGTCCGCCATACATAATACCTGCCAATTCCACGCCCTTTGGATTATCTAATTCAGGGTCGCAGTTCTTTAAGGCGTTCAGCGCTACGGCATACCGTGCGTTCTTGTGGGCTAATGGAATCTCATTGCCTTTACTGTCTTTTTTGCCTTTGAACCAGGTGCTTGAAAAGTTTTCGCCGTCAGCGGGTGTGTCGATTCCCATACCGAGCCAATAAGGCGTTCCATCTTTTGCCAGCACGTTGGAGAATATGACTTCGCCTGGTTTTGTCAGCACTTCCCATATTGCAGGGTCGTCCTTTGCGGTAACGTTCTGGATAATTCCGAAGATTCCCGCCTCGGCGTTGGCGGCCATACATTTGCTGTTTGTTTCGCGGAAATAAGCGATGTCGTCGCCGAGTATGGTTTCACCGGGCAGCATTGCCGTAGAGGTCTTGCCGCATGCGCTCGGAAAAGCGCCAGCCAGGTAAGTTTTTCGATTGTTTTTGCCTTTAACGCCCATCAGGAACATATGCTCAGCCAGCCAGCCTTCCCTGTCGGCTTTGCGAATCGTCAGTCGCAGTGCAAGTTTTTTAAGTCCTATTGTATTTCCGCCGTATTGTGTATTGACGGTGTAAACCATATCGTTGGTGTAGTCGATATAGATTCGTTTTTTGTCGGACTCAGTGCTGACCATACGTTCATCGACTTTGCCGGAGGAGTGCAGTGTGGCAAAGAATTTCGCCTTTGACCCCAATCGTTTAAACTCCTCGTAGCCTAAGCGGTATAGCAGGTTCATACTATGAGAGACGTAGAATGAATCGGTGCATTCGACGCAGGGAATGCTGAAATCTGAATTATTAGGGCCCAGCGTCATAAAGCGGACAATCATTATCCGGTCCTGCATTGTCCCTGCCAGCAGGCCGCGGATTTCAGCCAAACCTTCCTCACGTTCGATTTGGTTTAGGGCTTTGCTTAGCGTATCGGTTTTTGGAACAAGGTATTTGGTAACTTCCCGGTCGCGACCCTGGTCTTCCATCCCGTCAAAATGGATTGTATGCCCCTTTATCTTTAGAGACCTTTCCTCGCCGGTTTCTATCACCTGTTTGCGGGTATATTCGATTTCTGCGGGCTTATCTGTGGAGACAAAAACGCTGGCAGGCTTCGTCAGTTCGATAGCGTCGGCGATAAACTGATAGAGCTTATCGTTTGCGATGGCCGATAGTTTTGAAAAATTGTCTTTGTCCAGTTTTTCCTGCAAAAACTGCTTTGCATTTTGCACAGCCATAGTGCCTCCGACCTGTTTAAAAATGGGTTATTTTAAGGTTTTTGCCTGCAATCTTCTGTTGGGATGCACAAAAACCGCCGGATACTAAAAGTTTTTGATGTGAAAGTCAAGTATTTTGTGATTATTTTTTATCCGGGCCAATCAGGTCCGGTAACAGGTTTTCAAAATTAGGCCAAACCGGCAAAGCCGTCCATATCCATCCCTTCCCGCCTTTCTACATTCCACCTCCGGTATTATTTTTTTATTTTTTTGTTTTTTCTCTTGACACATTATCGGCTATGTGGTATTCTGTATACAATAATAAAGCAGAAGGCCTTAAGAAGGCTGGGCAAGAATCATAATTTAACAATGGCATTATAACTTTTAACTGTTTTTCATATCTTTTTCGGCCCATCTTTTTAAGCCCTCTTTTGACATAGTTTTAAAGTTGGAACGTCTTTTTTTTGATGTTAGTTTTGAATGCGCATCCGGGATAGTTTAACGGTTTCTGTGGCAATTTAGTAAAAATGTGTAAAAAGTGCTGCCCTTCGGCTGAAATGGTTGTTAACAAAGAGATATTCGCAGGGCCGACCGAAGACCGAATTGTGCAGTTAGATGTTCTCGTAAATTTAAGTTTGTTGCCGGGGACAGCACTTTTGCGAATCTCTCGGTAGCTCCGCCTGAGGCGGACAAGTTTGAAAGGGAAACTTATGGAAAGAAAAAAAATGAAAAAGAAAGGCTTTACACTTGTCGAGTTGTTGGTGGTTATTGCGATTATTGCCATGTTGCTGGCGATTTTGATGCCGGCTCTTGGTAAGGTCAGGCAGCTTGCTCAGCGCATTATGTGCGGCACAAACATAGGCGGTCTCGGCAAGGCAATACTGACTTACGCTACGGATGACAAATATGAATCATATCCGATTGCCGGTCCGTCTGGTACGGTATGGGATTTTGGCACCATTGGCAACGCTAACAATCGTGGTGGGAAATGTTCATGGGACTGGCGATTAAAAGCTCCTCCATGTCTTGCTCCGTGTACGGGTACCAATGCCAATCCTTCGAGTACCGCTCCTGCTGACTCTACGATTAGCGCGTGTCTTTATCTTCTGGTAAAGTTTGCCGACGTATCGCCCGACCAGTTTGTTTGTTCCGGCAGCGATGAAAAGAAATTTGATATGGGTTTATATAACATTACACAAGGCGTCACGTTCGGAACAAGTTTTACAGATTTTTGGGATTTTGGCGGCAGAGATGAGGATACCCCGGACGGCGTACGCGGCAGAGGCCATAACAGCTACAGTTATCATCTCCCGCTTCCGCCAAAGGGTGCCACTGGCGCTGGAGCTACTGCATATCCCGTTAGCGGTATTTCAAACCCCGCAATGGCACTTATTGCCGACAGAAATCCTTTCTGGGATTGGGTTAATAACAAGGCACCAGGCACCGGTACTCCTACTAGTACTGATAATCGTCCGAATTTGTATAATTGGACTCCCACCCAAGGCGGTGCGGGTGGCTATGTGATAAGCGATACTATTGCTCAGGGAAACAATACTTATCACCAGAAGGACGGCCAGAATGTCCTGTATGCTGACCAGCATGTCAAATTTGAAAAAAGTGCTAATTGTGGTGTACAAAATGATAATATTTATACAACCTGGGGGTTTAATGATAGTGAGATGGCTGGTAAGACCAGTGATGAACAGGCAAGGCTCAGACAATGTGGGAACGCGGAACCTGCCTTAGATACTACGAATAAGAACTACGTCCAGAGCAAGGAAGATAATTATCTTGTTAACGAATTCAACTAAATGAAAAAAAACAGACTGTAATCAGGCTGCAGTCGTTGCCGGCCTTTCGCTTTAGCGGTGAAAGGCCGGTTTTTTTGTGTCCGCCTTTTGTTCCCTAAACCACCCATACCCTGATATTATCTCTCTATTGCAAAACGCCGCAATTATGATTAAAATGGCATCTCCTTTAATAACTGGAGTTGAAATTGGCAAAAACACTTACTTGTAAAATCCTCGAAAAACACCTTGCTGACGGCAGGTTGGAAAAAGGTCAGCCCGTAGGCATAAAGATTGACCAGACCCTTACACAGGATGCCACCGGCACAACCGCGTTTTTGCTGTTTGAATCTATGGGTGTCCAGCGGGTCCGAACCGAGCTTTCGGTAAGTTATGTTGACCATAATATGAGCCAGTTCGGCCCGGAAAACCACAACGACCATCTTTACCTGCAGACTGTTGCCGCAAAGACCGGCGCTTATTTCTCGCGGCCGGGCAACGGAATCTGCCATCAGGTTCATCTCGAACGCTTCGGCAGACCCGGGGCAACGCTCCTTGGGAGCGACTCACATACGCCGACCTGCGGCGGTATCGGGGCACTTGCCATCGGGGCGGGCGGTCTTGATGTCGCAGTCGCGATGGGCGGCGGGGCATTTTATCTTGCCTGCCCGAAGGTCATCGGCGTAAAACTTACAGGCAAATTGCCGGATTGGGTTGCCAGCAAGGATATAATTCTCAAATTGCTGAGCATACTTACCACAAAAGGCAACGTCGGCTCTGTCTTAGAGTATTTTGGACCCGCTGTTGCATTGCTGACCGTGCCGCAAAGAGCGACCGTTACGAATATGGGCGCAGAACTGGGCGTAACGACAAGTATTTTTCCATCGGACGAGCAGACGCGAAAATTCCTCGCGGCACAGAACAGGGGAAAAGACTATCAGCCCATCGCTGCCGATGACGGCTGTGAGTATGACCGGATAATAGAAATTGACTTGTCGAGCCTTGAGCCTCTTGCCGCCTGCTCGCCATCGCCTGACAATATAAAGACTGTCCAATCCCTCGAAGGAACGAAAGTTAATCAGGTCATCATTGGGAGCTGCACAAATTCCAGTTTTTCCGACCTGATGATAGTTGCAAAGATTCTCAAAGGAAAAACCATACATCCGATGGTCGAGTTTGCAATTGCACCGGGCAGCAGGCATGTCCTGAATATGCTCGCGGCAAACGGGGCTTTGGCTGATATTATTGCTGCCGGCGCACGAATTCTCGAAACAGCCTGCGGGCCCTGCATAGGCCTGGGTCTTTCGCCTGCCGACGGCACGGTTACCATACGGACTTTTAACAGAAACTTTGCCGGCAGAACCGGCACGAAAAATGATAATGTTTTTCTGGTAAGCCCCGAAGTTGCGGCAGTGGCGGCTCTAAAAGGCGAAATCATAGACCCTCGCAAAAGCGGGATGGATTACCCGAAAATTGAGCTGCCTGATAAATTTCTTATTGATGATAGTATGATTCAAAAACCCCTGCCGCCGCAGGAGGCAAAAAAAGTGATTGTCTGCCGAGGTTCAACTATTGTCGTTCCGGAACCAGCAACAAAACTGCCGGATACTTTGCAGGGGAAAGTGCTTCTTAAATGCAGCGATAAAATCACTACCGACCATATTATGCCGGCAGGGGCGCTTTTAAAATACCGCTCGAATGCGCCTGAGTATTCAAAATATATTTTTAACAGTTTTAACGAGCCGAATAAGCCGACCTTTGCTCAAAGGGCTCTCGAGCTAAAGGAAAAAGGCGCTGCCGGCATTGTAGTCGCAGCGGAAAGTTATGGTCAGGGCTCTTCCCGCGAACATGCGGCGATGTGTCCGATGTATCTTGGCGTTCGAATGATAATTGCAAAGAGCATCGAACGAATTCACAAGGCCAATCTGATAAACTTCGCCGTTTTGCCTGTTGAGTTTGAAAACCCTGCTGATTATGAAAAAATCAACGTCGATGATGAGCTTGAAGTGAAAAATATTAATGATGCAGTGAAATCAGCGGATGTAATTACCATAAAAGATAGAACCGGCGGCTTTGAATTCAAATGCAGACTTAATCTTTCGCAAAGGGACCGCCAGATTCTTCTTGCCGGCGGTCTGCTTAAATTTACAAAGGGTAAATGAAAGAAAGAATCGTAACAATCTTCGGCACGAGCAATGCCAGAGACGGCGATAAGGTTTTTAATCTTGCATACGGGCTTGGCAAGTTGTGCGCCGAGGCGGGCTTTACAATCGCCAACGGCGGTTACGGCGGAACAATGCTTGCAGCGGCAAAAGGTGTAAAACAGGCAGGCGGAAAGACCATCGGCGTTACCTGCAAAGCCTTTGGCAGAAAAGGTCCTAATGAATTTATAACAGAAGAGATTGAAACCGATAATCTCAATCAAAGAATCGCAAAACTTATTGAGCTTGGCGATGCTTACGTGGTTTTGCCCGGCTCAACAGGTACGCTGCTTGAGCTTGCCGATATCTGGGAGCGGACAAACAAAGGCTTTGTAAATCCGCCCAAACCGATTATACTATTGACCGACTTTTTCAGGCCGCTGCTTGATATTATCGCAGCCGATGACAAAGGCAGCGTTGAATTTATAACCATTGTTCAGACGCCTGCACAGGTTGTGAAGATTTTAAAGGAACGTATTTGATGATGAAATACCCTGCAGCAGTAATTTTAGTTTTATTTTTTTCAACTGGCATTACCGCTGTTGGTCAGAGTCCGCAGCAAAAGCAGATTGCTCTTCGGGACGGTTTTGTAATTGACGGCCTTGACGGCAAAGTCTCATCGCATGGCGATAACTGGTATTTTGCGGTATTTGAGCCGTTGACCGACGGCCAGGGCGTTCTGGCGGCCGGAACCACCGTTCAGATTCTTCCTTCGAGTATGCTCGTAAAACTCGCCGATGCCGTGAGCGCCAAGAACAAAAATTTTCGCATCTGGGGCAAATTCACAAAATACCGCAACAAAAATTTTATTTACCTTTCATATTTTCTCCCAATCACCGAGGTCAATCAGCCCGCCGCAGAGCCGGA
>Ga0315294_10007001_pt1 | contig 12381 bp, 10 predicted proteins | sample YL17G13_40_MG_FD_203626 | JGI IMG/M metagenome (GOLD analysis project Ga0315294, IMG submission 203626) | Sediment microbial communities from Yellowstone Lake, YNP, Wyoming, USA - YL17G13_40 | ecosystem: Environmental > Aquatic > Freshwater > Lake > Sediment | place: USA: Wyoming | collected...
TCGACGGCGACCACGAGAAGGTCAGGCGACTCGACCGGCTTGTCGCCGAGAAGATGGGCTTCGCCGACGTCTATTCCGTCACCGGCCAGACGTACAGCCGCAAGGTCGATTACCAGGTGCTCACGGTTCTGTCGGGCATCGCCCAGAGCGCGCACAAGTTCGCGAACGACCTCAGGCTCCTGGCGAACCGCAAGGAACTCGACGAACCGTTCGAGGAGAAACAGGTCGGCTCGAGCGCGATGGCCTACAAACGTAACCCGATGCGGGCTGAGCGGATGACCGGCCTGGCGCGCGTCGTGATGGCGCTCGTGCCCGCGGCTGCGGCCACCGCTGCCGAACAGTGGCTCGAACGGACGCTTGACGATTCGGCGACCCGGCGGATCGTCCTCGCGGAAGCGTTCCTGGGCGCCGACGCGATCCTGCGGCTCTACCGGAACATCGCGGCGGGGCTCGTGGTCTATCCGAAGATGTGCGCGAAACACGTCGTCGAGGAACTGCCGTTCATGGCCACCGAGAACATCCTGATGGCAGCGGTGAAGGCGGGCGGCGACCGCCAGGCCTTGCACGAGAAGATCCGCCAGCACAGCCACGCGGCCGCGAAGCAAGTCAAACTCGAGGGCGGCGAAAACGATTTGCTCTCGCGCCTGAAAGCCGACAAGGCGTTCGCCAAGGTGGACATCGACGCCGAACTCGACCCCGCGCGATTCGTCGGCCGCGCGCCGGAGCAGACGGAGGAGTTCCTCGCCGCCGAGATCCGTCCCCTCCTGGCGACCCACAAGGCCGAAATCTCCCGCGAGGCGGATATCCGGGTGTAAGGGGGCGGCTATTCGTTCAAGAGATCCACGTAAGGCTGGTAGCGGTATACCCGGTTGCGTCCCTTGCCGGTGATTTCCCGAAGGAAGCCCAGTTCCTCAAAGTGCCTGAAAAGGGTGTGAGCCGTGGGCCTGCTGATCTCCAGCCGCTGGTGGGCGTTGGCGGCGCTCAGGATGGGCGTTGTGTAGAGTAGGTCAAGAAGTCGCCTCGCAGTGGGCTTGCTCCGCCCCTGTGACAAGATGATCCGTTCGTGTGCCTCGCGCAGGGCGATAATGCGGCGAGCTTTTTGGGTTGCCTCGGCAGCGACTTCGGCGACTCCTTCCAGGAAGAATCGTAGCCAGCCTTCCCAATCGCCCCGGAGGCGTACGGCCATCAGCCAATCGTAATAAGCCTGCTTGTGTTCTGTGAGATAACGGCTCAGGTACAAGAGAGGTCGCTGCACGACCTTCTTTTCGCAGAGAAGGAACGTTATCAGCAATCGCCCCACGCGTCCGTTGCCGTCAAAGAACGGATGGATGGTCTCAAACTGGGCGTGAACCATCCCGATCTTGAGCAGCAAAGGCGTGGCGTCGTCTTTCCGTTGCAGGTAGGACTCGAGTTGGCTAAGGCCCGTGTGCATCTCAGGAACGGGCGGTGGAACGAACACGGCGTCGGATAGGCCCGTTCCGTTCGGGCCGATCCAGTTGGGACCAGAACGAAACTCTCCAGCCGCCCGCTGTCCGCCACGAACACCGCCGAGAAGTTTTGCATGGATCTCGCGGATGAGCCGGAGCGAAAGGGGCAGCTTCTTTAAGCGTTCCAGCCCGTAATTCATGGCGCGCACATAGTTGACCACCTCTCCCACATCCGGCGGGTGAGAGCGCGCGGGAACCTTGGCTTCGTATTCGAGAACGTCCGAAAGCGAGGCCTGGGTGTTCTCGATCTGAGAACTGAGGACGGCTTCCTTGCGCACGTACATGGCCACAAAGAGATCAGGGTTGGGTAGAATCTCGGCGGCGCCGTCGAGTCGGCCCAGCGCCCGGTCGGCGCGGGACAATGCCCCGGCTAGGCGCTCGTCGTAACGGATTGGAGGCTTGGGCGGCAAAGGCTTTGGGAGGAAGGCCTTATATCCGTCGGGTTGTTGGACAAACGCGCCTGCCCTGTCAGTGGTGGCCATGGGATTGTTGCCCCCAATATCGTGTGGAAAGTTCCTGTTATCCGAAGTCATACTACCGGATTTGCAGGCCTTCTGTAAATTAAAAAAACAGGCAAAATCTTAACTAGTGCGCCGTGTAAGTAAAGCCACCCTAACTTGCGCTGGTTGTTTCCCGAGCCACGAGGGTCTTGTAGGCCGCGGCGAGTTGCTTCGTCACCGGGCCCGGCAGGCCGTCGCCGATTTCCTTTCGCTCCACCCGGCCGACCGGCAGCAACTCCATGATGCTGTTCGTCAGGAACAGTTCGTCCGCGTCAAGCACCTCGCGGGCCGAAAGCGGCTGCTGCTCGGCCGGGACGCCCACCTCGGCCGCAAGTTCCAGCACGGCCGCGCGCGTGATGCCCGCCAGGAGCCCCTCCTCCACGGGCGGCGTCAGGAGCCTCCCGCCGGAGACGATGAAGACGTTCGAGAGCGAGCCCTCCGCCAATCGCCCCTTCGTGTTAAAGATCAAGGCCTCGGTCGCGTGCGCGCGGTGCGCGTCGCGCAGCGCCAGCAGGTTCCTCAGGTACCCGGTCGTCTTGTGATAGACGGTCGGGTCGTCCGGGCTGACGTGAATGTCGGAGACGACGACGGTCGCGCCCTTCTCGTAGAGTTCGGCCGGGTAGGGCGTCATGGGGCCGGCGGTGATGATGAGCGTGGCGGGCGGGGCCTCGTCGTCGTCCACGGCGGCGGCGACCCTTCGGCCTTGCTCCGGGTCGCCCTGAGGCTCTCGAAGGGCGAGGGGCCCGCGCGTGGCCGTCAGGCGCACGCGCGCGTCGGCCAGGCTGTTCGCTTCCACCAGGCGTGAGATGGTCTCGGCGACTTGGGAGTCCGACTCGCGGACGAAGATGCAGAAGAACTCTCCGCTCGCCCGCAGCCGCGCGAGGTGTGCCCCCAGGCGGAACGGCGTCCCCGCGTAGGTCCGCAGGGTCTCAAAGAGCCCTGCCCCGAGGAGCACCCCCGCGTCGAGGGCCGAGATGCGGGCCTCGGCGGCGAGGACCAGATCGCCGGCCACATACACCAGTTCGGTTTGGCTCATCGAAGGCGCTTTCTTGCATCGCCGCGACCTTCCGGTCGCGGCTCACCACGTGAGCCGCTCGCGGAAGCGGGCGGCGAGGTTCACGGCGCCAGGCCCAGGGCCGCCAGCATCGCGCGGGCCTTGTCGCTGGTTTCGTCGAACTCGGCCGCCGGGTCCGAATCGGCAACGATGCCGCCTCCGGCCTGCAGGTGGACCGCCTGCCCGGCGACGAGCAGCGTGCGGATGGCGATATTCAAGGAACACCGCCCCGCCGGCTCGGCGTCCGAGGGCGGCGCGAGGTATCCGACCGCGCCGGTATAGACGCTGCGGCGTGTCGGCTCCAGTTCCGCGATGATCTGCATCGCGCGGACTTTCGGAGCCCCCGTGATGGAGCCGCCGGGGAACGTCGCCTGGAGGAGGTCCACGACGTCCGCCTCCGCGTGCAGGCGGCCCTCGACGGTCGCCACGGTGTGATACACGGTCTCGTAGGCCTCGACCGCGCGCGGATTGGTGACGCGGACGCTGCCGTAATCGCAGACGCGGCCGAGGTCGTTCCGCTCCAGGTCCGTAATCATCACGAGTTCGGCCTTATCCTTTTCGGACCGGAGAAGGTTGTCGCGCTCGCGGCGGTTGAAGTCCGACGATTCGGCCTCGCCGGCTTGTCGCGGGCGCGTGCCCTTGATGGGCCGCGTGACGACGCGCCCGGCGGCAAGGCCGAGGAAGAGTTCGGGGCTCGAGGAGAGGACCGCCCGCCCCGCCCCGAGGCCGATGTAAGCCGCGTAAGGGGCCGGGTTGGCGCTCCGAAGGCGCCGGTACAGGCTCGCAGGCCGAAGGTCCGGCCCGGGCGCGCACGGCTCAAGGGGCACGGTGAAGCGCCGGCTCAGGTTCACCTGGAAGATGTCGCCGGCGGCGATGTACTCGCGCGCCCGCGCGACGGCATCGAGGTAACCTTCGCGCGTGAAGTTGCAGGAGGCCTCGCGCGCCGGCCGGGCCGCATCGAGTCCCGGCACGCCGGGAGCGGGCCCGCCGGCCGCGGCCAGCGCCGCGCCGAGCGCCTCGGCGGGCGGCCCGTCGGCCCCGACGAGCACGGCCCGGCGCTCCGCGTGGTTCAGCACCAAGACCGTCTCGTAGTAGCCAAACCAGAGGTCGGGCAGCGCGATGTCGCGCTTTGGTGAGAGGGGCGCGGTCGGCTCGACGTACGGCCCGAGGTCGTAGGCGAGGTAGCCGTAGAAACCTGGGCCGAACGGCAGATCTTCTCCAGGCATTTCGCTTCGCGCTTGGTGAGTATGGCCGCCCGCAAAGCGGGCGGCTCGAACGGCCGCCCGCAGCGCGTCGAAAGGATTCTCGTGCGGCTCGAGGACCGCCCGGCCGTCGGGGGCGACGAAGCGCGACACGCCGCCCTGATGGACGAGCACGGCAGAGGGCTCGGCCGCGAGGACGCTCCAGCGTGCGAGGCCGGGCGGTCCGCCGGCGCTGTCGAGCCAGACGCATCCGCGCCGGCGCGCGAGCCGCGCGAATAGCGCCTCGACGTCCGCCGGCCAAGGAACCTCCTCAGTGCGGAATGCGGAGTGCGGAATGCGGAGCAAACGGCTCAAGGCCATCATGCGATGGTCCTTCATCGCGGCGTGCGCTTCGCCGCTTTCCCGGAAGGCAGGACGTGGACGATGCGGCCTTCGATGCGCAGGCGTCCCTCGGCAAAGAGGCGGATCGCTTCCGGGTACGCGATGCATTCTTGCTTGAACACTCGCGCCGCGAGGTCGTCCGGCGTGTCCTCGGCCGAAGCGGGGACCGCACGCTGCAAAACGATCGGGCCGTCGTCGTACGTGTTGTTGACGAAGTGGACCGTGCACCCGCTCACTTTGCAGCCGCGCGCGAGGACTGCTTCGTGCACGCGGTGGCCGTACATCCCCTCGCCGCCGAACGAGGGCAGCAGCGCGGGGTGAATGTTCATCACGCGCCCCAGGTACCGCTCCGGGATGACCCAGTACGAGAGGAACCCGGCCATGCAAACCAGGTTGACTTTTCGCTCGTCCAGGCGGGCGACCATGGCGTCGGAGTAGGCCTGGACGGAGGGGAACTCTTTGCGGCGAATGACGTGGGCGGGGACGCCGGCGGCCTCGGCGATTTCAATGCCCCGGATGCCGGGCCGCGAGGCGATGACGACGGCAACCTCCGCCAGGCCCTTCAGGCTTCCGCCGCGGGTGTGCTGGAGGATGTTTTCAAGCGTCCGCCCGCCGCCGGACACCAGCACGCCAAGACGAATCTTCTTTGCCATCGCGCATCCCTTCGCCTGGGCAGCGCAGGGAGGTTACGCCTTTCGCGGCGGCGGGTCAAGCGCGTGCGCGTAAGCGGCCTATTTGACCTCGAGCGCCAGCAGCGTCACGCTCGCCGGCGCGACCGAAATCCTGTCCGTGATGCCGCGCACGGCCGACTCGCTCACCGTCACGCCGGGGGGCTTGCCGGGCTCATTGTAGGCGTCGGGTCCGGGGCCCGTGATCTCCCATCGCCGGCCGGCGCCGGTGAGTTGGGCGCCCTGGACCTCGAGCGCGATGTCGGCCTTCTCCAGCGAGGCGTTGACGACGGCGAGGGTCAGGGTTTTTCGGTCCTCGCCGAAGGCAGCGGCGGCGTCGAGAGGCGCCGTGGCCGTCGCCGCCACCGGCAGCGTGCCGAAGTGTTTGCGGTAGAGAGCGAGGACCAGGCCCGTCGTGTCGAACGCGGCCGCGGTCTTCGTGGTCTTGATGCAGCCGATGACGTTCACGGTCTGGGCGTAGTTGGCCATGAAGACGATGTCGCTCTGGCGGGCGTATTCGTGGATGCCGGCCGCGACGCCGAGCGCGTCCTTCAGGAAGTATCGCGTCCCGTTTTCGCCGTAGAGCTGCGGCCCGTACCAGTAATTCCACTCGTCCATGGCGATGCGGATGTCCTTGCCCTTGAGCGAGTCGAACTCGCGACGGTATCGGCGATGGGCGTCGGCCTTGCCGCGGATCTGGTCGGGCACTTGCCGGACGTGGGCCGCCAGGTCCGGTTTCTCGCCGACGTAGAAGTGTTCGCTCACGAGGTCCATGTGGTTGGCACACTGGCGCATCATGGCCTCGCTCCACTTCCCGGCCTCGCCCACGGCAACGAGGCGGATGGAGGGGTCCACGGCCCGCATCGCCTCGGCAAATTGGTTGTGTTTCTTGACGTACTCCTCGATCGGCATGTGTCCCAGTTGCCAGTTGCCGTACATCTCGTTCCCGATTCCCCACCACCGGACGCCGTACGGTTCCGGGTGGCCGTTGGCCGCCCGCAGTTTTCCCATGGGCGTGTCGGCGCCGCCGTTGGCGTACTGGAGTTCCTCGACGGCGCTCTGAGCGTCGCCCAGGCCGCTGTTGACGGCAATGTACGGCTCCGCGCCGAGGAGGCGGCAGAATGCCATGAATTCATCCAGCCCGAAATCGTTGTGCTCGACGCCTTTCCAGGCGGGGTTCTTTCTCGGCGGCCGGCGGTCGCGGTCGCCGATGCCGTCTCGCCAGTTGTAACCGCTCACAAAGTTGCCGCCCGGCCAGCGATACACGGGCGCGTCGAGTTCCTTGAGTACGGCGAGCGTGTCCGCCCGCATGCCCTGGACGTTGTCGGCCGGCATCAATGAGACCGTGCCCACGTGGAAGGTACCTTTGCCGCTCGGCGCCGAGATCTCGAGTTTCCCATCGTCGGTGGTCGCGCTGGCGGTGAACTCAAGCGGCGTCTTGGCGTAGTCGGCGGTGAGTTGGTCGATGCGGACGGTCTGGCGGTCCTTCGCGCCCTCGCCCCAGATGAGGCTGACCTCGACGGGGCCGGTGCCGTCTGCGCCCTTGAGCCAGATGCGGCCCACATACTTCTTGCCCTTGACGAGGCCGAGGCCCTCCTGGACGATGCCGCCCGGCACGGCGATCCGGGGCGCGTGGTCGCCGACGAAGGAGTCGGCCTTGTCCATGGTCGTGCTGTCCCTTCCGGCGAGCGGTTCCCAGGGCGATTCCTTGGCGCCGACGGGGTAGAAGAACTTGCGGTCTTCGAGCATCTCGGCCCAGATGCCGCCGTAGATGCACCGGCCCAGGTGCTCGATGAATTGGCCGTAGATGTACTTCGAGATCGGCTCGCCGGTTTTTGCGGCGTCGATGGTGATGCGCGGCTCGCGTGCGGTAGGCTCGCCGGCGAAGGCAACGCTCGCCCAGAGAATCGCCCCGAGACAACCGGCCCGCACCAGAACCATCGCGCTGCCGTTCATTGCCGACTCCTTCTTGAGGGTTTCCGCGCCGGCGCGCCCAAGCACGCTCGGAACGCCCATTCTGCCCCGCGGCGGCCCCCGCGTCAACCGAGAGGGGCGGCCGATGCCTGGCCCGCCTCCCGCTCCCGCCAGACCAACTCGCGGTACACCAGAACCAGGACGAGGGTTTCCAGCAGGAGCACAATGCTCGAAACGATGAAGAAGGAGAGAAAGTGGAGGAGAAAGAGAAGCCAGTAAACGGCCCCTTCGTGCTCCGCCGCAACCCAGCCGAGCGGGGTATGAACACGATGGGCGAACGGAAGCAGTATGGTGACCGCAAGATAGGCCGCCGCCAGGCGCCAGTAGCGGAATGCGAGGCGCGTGCTTCGGGCAAGCGATGTGAACCAGGCCTGTCTCGACACGAGGGCGTCCAAGGCGGACCACGCCAGCGGGACTGCTACTACGGCAGCGAGCCAGTACGGTAAACTCCCGGTCAGCCATTCGGGGACGGGGACGATCTGAAGTAGATGCCAAAGGAGTGAATCCTCTTCCACAATGCCCGGCTGCAACTCGGACCAGGGGACGGACCGCCACAACCAAGGAAGCAACCAACGCACAAGGGGCACCACACTGCCCGCGATCGCAGTGTTCGCCAGGAGCGCTCCGTACCGGAAGGGGGCGAATAAAGTTCGTGGGCCGGCGCGCCGGCATTGCACGAGAAGAAGGATCGCGTACGCATAGGCCGCATCGAAGGGCGCCCCTGCGGCGATGTTTGCGACAGCCCCAAGGATGGCAAGCGGCCGGTACCAGACGAAACCGAGGCCCTCGGTGACAGAGATGCCAATCATGAGCGGGCTGTAAACCAATTCCGTTATCACATGAAGAATCGCCAACGTGAGGACGGCCAGAAGCCAAGCCCGCAGTCCGTATTGCCGAAGAAGGCCGAGCCCGGCGCGCACGAATGGCGCGGTTCCGGTGCGGCCTTCACCCGTGGGTCGCGTGCCGAGGATGTCGTCAGGCTCCGGTGAAGTGTTCGCCATGGTTTTCCCCTATCTCGTGCGGTCCGCGCGGGCGGGTTATTCGCCGCGGCGAATGGCCTCGACCTCTTCCGGCGGGACGGGTTCCGGGTGGCCGCAGCCGCCGCAGACGAGATAGAACCGCCGGTTCCAGCGCCAGAGGGGAAGAAAGAAGATCGAGAGTTGCCGGCGTTCCTCCACCAGGACGTGCGGCGTCGTGCGAAGGCACTTCAGGCACCCGCGCTCAATCCCCTTGGCGAGGACCTTCTCGCGGTCGGCCACGCCCACGATGAGACCGAAGATAAACATCCTCCCCCTTTTTCTCCCAGCCGCCGAGAAACGGGGCCTGGCCCCGTTTCTCTACGGCACGATCTCGGTGCCGACGCCCTTGTCGGTGTAGATTTCCAGGAGCAGCGCGTGCGGCACGCGGCCCGAGACGATGTGGGCCTTCTTGACGCCGCCCTTGAGGGCATCGAGCATCGTGCGGACCTTCGGGATCATGCCGCCCGAAATGACGCCCTGGGCCAGCAGGCGTTCGGCCTCCGGTTCCGAGAGGTGCGACAGCAGGCTCTCGGGTTCGTCCGGGCGCTCGCGGATGCCGTGCGTGTCGGAGACGTTGACTAACTTTTCGGCCTCCAGAGCGCGGGCGACGGCGCCTGCGGCTTCGTCGGCGTTGCAGTTGTATTTCTGGCCGCCCGCCCCCAGGGCGATCGGAGCGATGACGGGAATCGTCCCGAGGTCGCACAGGCCGCGCACCAGAAGCGCGTCCACCCGCACGACGCGGCCCACCAGGCCCAGGTCCTCGCCCTTCTCGGTCTTCATCGGCTCGGCCGCGAGCGCGCAGCGGCCCTTGGACGTGAGTCCCTCGGCCCGGGCGCCGGCCTCTTCCAGGAGCCGCACGATCTCGGTGTTGACGTCGGTCGCGAGGACGTCCTCGACGATCCGGAGTTCCTCGGGCCCGGTGTAGCGGAGGCCGGCGACGAACTTGGCTTCGAGTCCGGCGTCCTCCATGGCGCGGGTGATCGCCTTGCCGCCCCCGTGGACGACGACCGGCCGGATGCCGACCGCGCGCATGAAGGCGATGTCGGCGCAGACGGCCTCGAGGTCCTCGGGGACGTCCATGAACGAGCCGCCGAGTTTCACAACCACGGTGCGTCCGCGGAAGCGGCGAATATACGGCAATGCCTCGATGAGAACGGCGGCTTTGGCGATGGCTTGTTCCATTTCCGCGGGGCTCCTCGGCCGATTCGAGCGCATCCTTCGGCCCCGGTTATCGTAGCGGGCGGGCGCCGGGGGTCAAGGCCGATTAGGCCCTGCTTCAGCCCGCCCATCGCCGGCCCGCGCGGACGTGACACAAACGTGCCCACCCCGGGGGGAAATCCGGCCGAACCGCGGGAATTCGCAAGTCCTTGTCCGGGCAGGAGTTGCGGTCTTTCGCGGCACGGAAAACTGTATGGCATTAGCCGTTTGGTGGCGCAAGACGCGGCGCGCCGCCCAGGGGTGGAGGGCGTGTGCGGCGCGTCTTCGCGTTTCGCCGCCGCGGCCGGAAGGTCGCGGGCGGAAGGCGCCGGCGCGGAGGCGCCCGCCCGCCTTTGCGTTCGGCCGGAGCGTTGCGGCGACGGGGCGCGTGAAACGCTGGCACCCGGCGCCTCCTATCGAGGAAGCACCGGCGTGCGTGACCGGCGGGCGCGATGGAAGGAGGTTCGGAGTGACGAAGCCGATGCGGCTGGACTTCCGTAACTTCGCGGACCCGGAACTGGATGAGCGGCTTGTCGAATGCCTGGTGCGGGACGAGGCGATCCTGCGCGCGATGCATTTCAATCGGCTGTGGGCGTACTACAAGAACGACCTGTCGCCGCTTGGGGCGGGCCTGGCGGACCTGGAGGCAGTGCGGTCGATCGACAGCGACTGGGCGGCGTGTGCGCGGCCGTACACGCAGGCGCAGGAGTTCGGCCTGCCGGCGCGGATCACGGGGCGGTCGCACCTGGGTTACGGCGGCGAAGGCGTGCCGCACGGCGCGTTTCGCCGCAAAGAAGTCGTCATCGAGAACGACATCGGCTGGCGGGTGGACTGCGGGGTGCATTACCTCGCCGGGAAGCAGGTCGCGGTGGAGAGCCTGGCGGAGAGCCGGGACCTCGCGTCGCGGATCGAGGCCGTGCTACGGACCGTATGGGCAGCCAACGGGGGCCAGGCGCTCCTGGAGGAAGCGGCGCTGCTCGGGGCGGTCTACGGCTTCGTGGACTTGGTGGTCCGCGCGAGGCCGGTGGAGGCTGGCGAGGGCGCGGGCGTGGAATCGCGAGCGGCGTCGGCCGTGGCGATCGAGGCCGTCGAGGCGCCGCGGGTTCTGCCGATCCTCGAGGAAGACGATTACCGGCGTCTGCGGTACTGGATTCAGACGTTCCGCAAACAGGCGAACCGGGTGGCCGACGGGACGCCGGCGGAGCGGCTGTTCGGCCGGTCGCGTCCCGAGATCGACGAGGTGGAGGTGCTGGAGATCCTCGGTCCGCGGTGGTGGCAGCGGTACGAGGACGGGGAACTCGCGGGCGAGGGCGAAAATCCCCTCGGCCGCGTGCCGGTCGTTCACATCCAGAACCTCGCCCATCCCTACCACTACGAGGGACTGGGGGAGGTCGAGCCGCTCGTCCCGCTCCAGGACGAATTGAACACGCGCCTGTCGGACCGGGCGAACCGGGTGACGTTCCAGAGTTTCAAGATGTACCTGGGGCGAGGGATCGAGGGGTTCGAGGACCGTCCGGTGGCGCCCGGCCGGATGTGGGCGACGGACAACCCGGAGGCATCGATCGAGGAGTTCGGGGGCGACGCGGAGAGCCCGAGCGAGGAGTCGCACATCGCGGAACTGCGCGAGGCGATGGACAAGGTCTCGGGCGTGACGCCGCTGGCGGCGGGCCTCCTGAAGGACCAGTTGGGGAACCTTTCGAGCGCGACGGCGCTGCGCGTGGTGCTGATGGGAACGCTGGCGCGTCTGGAGCGGAAGCGGCTGACGTACGGGGCCGGGCTGGTGGAAACGAACCGGATGATCCTGGAGGCGCTGGACCGGCTGGGGATCTTGGAGACGCCGGCCGAGGCGCGCGGGACGCGGCTGCACTGGCCGTCGCCGCTGCCGGAGAATTTGGGCGAGAAACTCGCTGAGGCGAAGGCGAAGCGAGACCTCGGCGTGCCGGCCGAAACGGTGCTCCGGGAACTCGGGTACGGGCCGGATGACTGACGCATGGCCGTCGCCGTGCCGACGACGGGCGAGAGAGGGAGGAGGACAGAATGTCCACGGCAGGAGGAGCCCAGGCGGGCCAGTCCGCGTCGAGCGGAGGGCGGCAGGAGCCGCAGGCAGTGATTCGCGAGAGTGCGAAGTACCGCAGGCGTGCGCAGGAGGCGGAGCGCCGGGCCGAAGCGCTGGAGGCGGAACTGGAGGCGATGCGCGGAGAGCGCGAGGAGGAATCGTCGCGGCTCGGCGCGGACCTGACGGCCGCCCGGAGCGAGGCCGAGGATCTCCGCGGCCGGGTGGAAGCGATCGAGCGCGACCGTCGGCTGGAACGGGAGTTCCTGGCGGCGGGCTGCGCCGATGTGGAGGCGGCCGTGGCGCTGGCGCGCCACCGGCTGGCCGGCCAGGAGCCGCCGGAGGACCTGAAGACGTTCGCGCGGGCCTTGCTGGCCGAGAAGCCGCACTTGCGCGGGGAGCCGGCGGTGGCGGCCGGGGCCGCGGCGCGCGGACTTGGGCCGTGCACGACGGGCGTCAAGCCGGCGGGTGCGAGCGGGCAGCGACGCGTCCTGGATCGGCTGGCCGATCAGGCGCGCCAAACGGGAAACGCGAAGGACGTGATGACCTATATGCGGGCGCGGCGCGGCGGAATATAGCGCGGCGAGCCCGGAACCAGAGCAAAGGAGCCGAACATGCCGTTTACGGGGAAAGCGACTTACTCGGCGGGCGCGAGCCTGCCGGAAATTGCGGAAGACGTGTCGGACCTGGTGAGCATCATCAGCCCGGCCGAGACGCCGCTGCTCGATGCGCTGGGCGACGCCCAGGTGGAGGCGCGCTCGACGCATCATGAGTGGCTGGAAGACGAACTGCTGCCGAACACCGACGCACTGACGGCGACGCCGTCGAACCCGGAGACCGAGACCG
>Ga0315294_10007004_pt1 | contig 12378 bp, 13 predicted proteins | sample YL17G13_40_MG_FD_203626 | JGI IMG/M metagenome (GOLD analysis project Ga0315294, IMG submission 203626) | Sediment microbial communities from Yellowstone Lake, YNP, Wyoming, USA - YL17G13_40 | ecosystem: Environmental > Aquatic > Freshwater > Lake > Sediment | place: USA: Wyoming | collected...
CCGGCAGCTCCCGTCGCAGGACGAAGGCCCCCCTGTATCCGTCGATCTGATAGAGCTCCGGAAAGACGTTTTTCTGAAGGTGGTCCGGGTAGTCACCTACCTTTTCCCGCAGAGCGAGGCCCCGCCACACACGAGCAATCATTTTATGAAACCTCCCCCCGTCCAAAAGGATCCCCAAGGAGCCGCTGCGGAATGGATCGGCCGCCCGTTCGACGGCGCCGTAAATCGCTTGCTGGGTGCGGCCCCGATCCTCGGTTGCCCCAGTGCTCCTTACGGCCCTATTTGTCAAACCAGACTTTCTTCATCCCCCCGCCGTAATAGCCGAACCACGTGCTCATACCAAATTCATGCCCTTTGACGTAATCCCTGTGGGCAACGGGAATAACGGATTTGGCCAAGTACAAAATGGGCAGATCCTCCTTCACCATATCAACGACTTTCTGATAAATCGGCACCCGATCCTCCCAAGGCCGGTCTTGCGCTAACTCGGGAAGACATACCGCCAACAGGTCCGTTTTCGATCTCGTTCTCGCCGGCCAGTCATCTCGGAAATCGTGATCTCCACCACCCCGCAATTTCTTACCCTCTCCTCAGCGACATCCGATGCATCGGACCGGAAACGTCGATTGAAGGCGTTCAGAGCTTTGCTTCGTTCATCGATGTCTTCAATCATTCGCGCCCTGCCGTAGCAGATCACACTGTCGCTATCCACGTGGCACGGGTTTCCACCGGCGTGCTCGCGAACCTCAGCCAGCTGGCGTGCAACCGTGAAGCAGGCCTGAGGATTCGCTTTTAGTCCAACCAGTTTCTTGCCCTTAACTCCGCAATGAAAATAGATCTTTCCGTCAGAATAATAATAATTAAGGGGAACAACATAAGGCTTCCCGTCCAGAATTAACCCCAGGTATCCAATCTCTTCCTCACGCAACAATTCCTCCATCTCGTGCCGGGATTCAATAAAGCCCTGTTCTTCCATTTGTCCTCTCCCGTTCCTTTCACCCAAGCAAAGATCGCATGGGTGGTATTGAATTTCTTAAAGTCGTTTGCTCAGGAGTTGCAATTTATACCCTTGGGCAGAATTTGTCAATGCAAAGATCAAATCTCATTCTACGGGCTGCCAGGTCACATTTTCACTGAACGATCAACTACTGACAAAATCATAGAACATCTACAGAGATCACCCAGGTTTTTGACATTTCCAAGGGTCTCTGCTATGATGCCGTAAATCCTAGATTTCCCCTAGAACCTTTTCCCTGGACCTAAATCCGGGTCGCCAGTACAAGATTGGGGACTGCATCTGGTGGGGCGCGGACGGCGGCAACATGCCCCGATTGAAGCGCTTCCTCTCCGAGGTCAAGGCTGGTCGAGTGCCGCAGACGCTGTGGACCTACGAGGAGGTCGGTCACACGCAGGATGCCAAGAAGGAGCTGTTGGCAAGGGTGGAGTTCCCGAACTCCGATGTCGTGTTCGACACACCCAAACCCACCCGGCTAATCCGGCGCATCCTGCAACTTGGCACAAGCCCGGAAGAATACGCCATTGCGCTCGATTTCTTCGCGGGTACTGGCACCACAATGGACGCTATGTTCTCCCAGAACGTCGAGGACGGGGGCAACCGCCGCTGCATCTTGGTCCAGTTGCCTGAGCCGCTGCCCGGAGGTACCAGCGCTGAACTCTCGACGATCTCCGACGTGACCAAGGCCCGCTTACGCCGCGCCGCGAAGAATATCAAGGACGAGAACTCGATGTTTGCGGGCGACCTCGGCTTCCGCGTCTTCAAGCTCGCCTCCAGCAACATCCGGGCGTGGGAACCGGATCGCGAGAACCTTGCCCAAACGCTCGAAGCCTCCGTCGAACACCTCAAGACCGACCGCACCGAGGCCGACATCCTCTTCGAGCTGCTGCTCAAGCTCGGCCTCGACCTCACCGTGCCCATAGAAGAGAAGACCATCGCCGGCAAGACTGTCCACAGCATCGGCGTGGGCACCCTGCTCGTCTGCCTTGCCCCTCAGATTGCCGCTGCCGAGGTGGAGCCGCTGGCGCTTGGTGTCGTCTCCTGGTACAAGCAATTGGCCCCGGCGGGCGAAACGCAGGTCGTCTTCCGCGACAGCGCCTTTGCCGACGACGTGGCCAAGACCAACCTCACCGCCATCCTCCAGCAGTACGGGCTGGAAAACGTGCGCAGCCTGTAGACAAGGAGCGGATTATGCCAGACAACCCAGTACCCCCAACGGGCGAAATCATCCTATACCAGACGGATGATGGAAAGACCCGTGTGGAGTGTCGTTTCGCGGAGGAGACGCTATGGTTAAGCCAGGCCTTAATCGCGGAATTATTCCAAAAGGACGTTCGAACGATCAACGAGCACTTGCAGAACATTTATGAAGAGGGCGAACTCGACCCCGGCGGAACTATCCGGAAATTCCGGATAGTTCGCCGGGAGGGGACGCGCGAGGTGGTGAGGGAGATCGAGCACTATAACCTGGATGCCATTCTGGCCGTGGGGTACAGAGTCCGATCGGAGCGGGGTACGCAGTTTCGCCGATGGGCGACGGAGCGGCTGCGGGAGTATCTGATTAAGGGTTTCACCATGGACGACCAGCGGCTGAAAAACCCGCCGGTGGAAGGTTCCGGGGCGCTGGATTACTTCGATGAATTGCTGGAACGAATCCGAGACATCCGTGCCAGCGAGAGGCGGATGTATCTGCGCGTGAGAGAAATATTTGCGCTGGCCGGCGATTACGATCCCTCCAAGAAGGAGACGGCCGAGTTTTTCCAGACGATTCAGAACCGTTTGCACTTTGCCGCCACAGGCGAGACCGCGCCGGAGCTCATCGCCGGCCGGGCGGATCACACGAAACCAAACATGGGTTTAACCGCATGGAAAGACGGCGTGGTACGTGAAGCATTGCTGAGATACATCGTATATGAAGGAAGCATGATGAATTTTGTACAGGGTCAGACTTACACAAGGAATGAAATCTACGAGGCCTTAGGGGGAAGCAAGCAGGAGACGAAGTCAGCTTTCGGCATAGGCTGTCCTTCCTCCTTTGGGGACGGGCTTACATTATCATTTGTGTTTCAAAGATGTCAAGCGTTTAAAGACAGTGTCGGTGTGAGTGACAGCTAATAAAAAATGCCTAAAATGCGCTAAAGTGCCTAAAATGCCTGAAATTGGGCGAGCATAGAAATTCTTATAATTTCCTAAACAGTGATCCCACTTGGGATAAGGGCCATATCGGGGTCACTGCCCTTCCGCTCGATATGCACCTTCTCTACACCGCGACTGGAGTCAAAGCGAAAACACGTGCAAGGCGGGAGGCGGCTTTAATGTCGTCCCGACGAAGTGCATCCCGCACGTCATCCAATTTATAGGCATCCTCAATAGAGAGATACGGCGCCCATGCGGTATCCGTCTCGATTAGATCGACATCTACCTCTGCCACGTACTTCCCCTCGTGGACGAGCTTTGTATGGCGCCTGGTTGTCATTCCTTCCTCCTTATGAAATCCCCTGTCCATCTGGCCGGATCGGGACGGTACGCCGTGACTAGAACTACCGGCCCAGACTCACCTTTGGGTATGCCCCAAACTACGTGAACCGGTTTGCCATCCCGATTCATTTGCAAAACCAGCACGCATGGACCTTTCGGGTAGTCCGGATATTCCTCCACGACTTTCGCCCGTGAAATACCCTTTATTAGGTCTAGCCAGAAATGAGAACATTGGTGTCACAGACGATCTTCACGAGTTCTTCCGCCGGCGAACATTTCGGATCTCCCGGGCGACAGCCGCCTCGGTCATACTTTGCTGCTTCGAGAGCTCATCTCCGAGCGCAAACACTCTTTCCCATTGTCTCTGTCGGCGTACGTAGAGGCGAGCAGCCTCTCGCAGAAGTTCTGACCTCGTCCGCGACTCGCGTTTCGCTTCGGCGTCGATTTCCGCAAGGAAAGCATCTTGAAAGGAGATATTGACAGTTACGTTGCGCATCATCGCACCTCATCCCGTTGAAATGTGGAGTCCAGCCCCTTCAAGAATCCCTTCATCTCCCGCATGGGACGAAGCGGCACCAGCTCGATGCGATCGTCAAAGCTGATGACTTGGAGTTTGGTCCCCGGCCTCAGTCGTACACGCTCGCGCACCCTTCGCGGAATAACAACTTGGTATTTGGATGACACCGTGACTATATCCATATCGATCTCCTTTATGTTTTACGAGTATCATATCGACATGACATTGTCAATTGCCCGAACAATGTATTATATGTTTTCCGTATAAGAACCCTGGGCCGGCCCAGACTAAAAAGAGTTTCTTGAATTCTGGATTCTCACCTGCGTGGGAATGACGACTCTTTACGAGTTTCGTCACCCTCACCCTGCCCTCTCCCATCCAGGGAGAGGGCGTATTTTCAAATTTTCGGTTGGAAGCGTTTTAGCCGGAGGGAGTTGCTTACTACGGAGACGGAGCTCATGGCCATGGCTGCGGAGGCGATCATGGGATTGAGAAGGATACCCCAGAAGGGATAGAGAATCCCGGCGGCGATGGGAATTCCCAAAATATTGTAGATGAAGGCCCAGAACAGGTTCTGCTTGATCGTGCGGATGGTTCGCCGGCTCAATTGAATCGCGGCAATCACGGCGCGCAGGTCGCCCGTTATGAGGGTGATGTCCGAAGATTCCATGGCCACGTCCGTGCCGGTCCCGATGGCGATGCCCACGTCAGCCTGAGCTAGAGCGGGCGCATCGTTTATGCCATCGCCGACCATGGCCACTACTTTTCCTTCTTCCTGTAATTTTTTCACCTGTTGGCTTTTTTCCCAGGGCAGCACTTCGGCCAGGACCCGGTCGATCCCGACCTGAGATGCGACCGCTTTGGCTGTGCGCTCGTTGTCCCCGGTGATCATGATTACCTCCAGACCCATGCGGTGCAAAGCCTCTACCGCCTCCAGGGTGTTTGGCTTGAGCGTGTCCGCCACGGCCACAACCCCTGCGGCCCGGCCATCCAGGGCGACAATCATCGGCGTTTTTCCCTCACCGGCCAGCCTCTCAGCCCTGTCCCGGAGCCCGTCTACCTGCACGCCATTCTCTTCCATCAGCCGGAGGTTGCCCAAGAGCAACTGTTGTCCATCAATCCTGGCTTTGACCCCCTGCCCCGGGATCGCTTCAAAGGCCTCCACTGCGGATAGCTGCAAGCCTTTCTCTTTGGCGGCATGGACGATTGCCTCCCCCAGGGGATGCTCAGACCCTTTCTCCACCGAGGCCGCCCACGAGAGCACCTGTTCTTCCTTGAAACCATCGCTCGCCGCAACATCCGTGACCTCAGGCTTCCCTTGAGTGAGCGTTCCGGTCTTATCGAAGATAACCGTCTTTACGCGGTGAACCGTCTCCAGGCTCTCTCCGCTCTTGATGAGAATGCCGTTCTCGGCGCCCCGTCCGGTGCCCACCATGATGGCCGTGGGAGTAGCCAGTCCCATGGCGCAGGGGCAGGCGATGATGAGCACCGCCACGAAATTCAGGAGCGCAAAAGTGAAGGCGGGCGAAGGCCCGAAGATCAGCCAGACGGCAAAGGTGGCCAGAGCGATCAGAATCACGGTGGGAACGAAGACGCTCGCCACCCGGTCGGCCAGCCTCTGAATCGGGGCTTTCGAGCCCTGGGCCTCCTCCACAAGTTTTATAATCTGGGCTAATACCGTTTCTTTTCCCACCTTCGTGGCTTCGAATTTGAAGGAGCCCGTCTTATTGATCGTCGCGCCCATGACCCGTTCTCCCGGGCTTTTCTCCACCGGGATACTCTCTCCGGTCAACATGGATTCGTCAACCGCCGAGTTGCCTTCCCGAACGATTCCATCCACAGGAATCTTCTCGCCGGGACAGACGACTACCCAATCGCCCTGACGAACCTCCTCCACCGGGATATCCAGCTCCACCCCTTCACGGATGATGCGGGCAGTCTTGACCCTGAGGCCCATCAACCGTTTGATCGCCTCGGAAGTGTGCCCTTTGGCGATGGCTTCGAGCAGCTTGCCCAGAAGGATGAGGGTGATGATCATTGCCGCCGTGTCATAATAAACCCCCAATTCCAAGCCATAGGCCCTGAATACCCCCGGAAAGAACGTGACGACAGTGCTGTAGACGTATGCGGCTGAGGTTCCGACCGCGATGAGAGTGTTCATGTCCGAAGTGCGGTGCTTCAGGGCCGACCAAAACCCGCGGTAAAACTGCCAGCCGGCCCAGAACTGTACGGGCGTGGTGAGGATAAAAAGGGTGATGGGTTCTCTGAGAACCTTCGGCCACCAGGGAAACCATTCCGGGAAACTTCCGATAAAGGCCGCGGCAGTGAGGCAGGCGCTGAAGACGAATTTTCGCTTCTGCCGCCGGATCTCCTCCGCCCTTGCCTGCCTTTCCCGGTCGGCAAGGATTTCATCGAAGCCGCAGACTTCGTACCCAAGATCTTCGATCACCTTGCGAAAATCAGCCTTTTCCAAAAGGCCGGGCTGGTAAAGCACCGTGGCCTTTTCCGTTGCCAGATTTACGCTGGCCTCCGAGACCCCATCCAGGGCTGCCAGCGCCTTCTCCACCTTGCGTCCGCAGGCGGCGCAGGTCATCCCCCCTACGGAGATAACCATCTTTTCCGACTTATTCTCGGGCAGGGGGACTTTGTAGCCCAGGTCTTCGATGGTCCGAATCAGGCCCTCCTCGTTGAGAACCTGGGGGTCATAAGTAACCACGGCCTTCTCCGTGGCCAGATTTACGTTGGCTTCTTTGATTCCGGAAAGGTTGCGCAGACCTTTTTCAATCCTGGCAGCACAAGAGGCGCAGCTCATTCCCCCGATGGGCAACGTAACGGTTTGATTGGCGTTTTTTCCCATATCATTTTAGATGCATTGGCAGAAAGTTTCGATTCAAAGCTGATGGTCTCGTAAAAAGTCGTCATTCCTGCCCTGCACCAGTCCCGCTCGGAGCGGGATACAGGGCCTGCGCAGGGGGGATGTAGGGGCGGTTCGCGAACCGCCCCTACTGGATTTCCGTTTCCACGGCAATGACCAGAAGGGCGAAATTACGGACTTTTTGTAAGTCCATTATCCATCGATCCCGTGTTTTCGACCCCCTTTTTCTTTTGACATATTAATTCGAATTCATTATAATACTTTTTTACCTTTGAAGAGAGGTTTTTCGATGGCAACTCAAATGGCCAAAAAGGGAGAGGTCGAACGGAAGTGGCACCTGGTGGACGCCAAAGGGAAGACGCTCGGGCGGCTGGCATCCCGCGTGGCAATTCTCCTCCGGGGAAAGCATAAGCCCATCTTTACGCCCCATGTGGACGCGGGGGACTTCGTCGTCGTGGTAAATGCCGATAAGGTTGCTCTAACGGGGAAGAAATGGAAAGAAAAGCTCTACATTCACCATTCCGGGTATCCCGGCGGTTTGAAGTCGATCAGCGCCGAAAAAATGATGCAGAAAAAGCCCGAACGGCTGATCACCATGGCGGTTCAGGGGATGCTCCCCAAGAATAAATTGGGCCGAAAGCTCCTGAAGAAACTGAAAGTCTACTCCGGTGAAACGCATCCCCACCAAGCGCAGCAACCGGAAGCTTTCGCGTAAAGGAAGAGGAAGATGGCTGAGAAGACATTCTATGCAACCGGCAAAAGAAAATCTTCCATCGCCCGGGTATGGATGAAACCCGGTGCGGGTAAGATTACCGTAAACGAGGATGAACTGGAAAATTATTTTTCTTTGGATACAGCCAGGGTGATGGTTTCCCAGCCCCTCGAGCTCACCGGAACCGTCGGGCAGTTTGATATCTCTGTAACCGTTAAAGGAGGAGGGATCAAAGGCCAGGCGGGGGCTATCCGGCACGGGATCACTCGAGCGCTTTTGATCATAAAGGCTGAATTCCGCGAGGTCCTTAAAAAGGCGGGGCTCATCACCCGAGATTCGCGGGTCAAAGAGCGCAAAAAGTATGGCCAGAAGGGGGCCCGGAAGAGATTCCAATACTCCAAGCGGTAATCGATCTTTGAACCAGAAAGGAAGGCCCCCGGGCCTTCCTTTTTTTTATCAAAATTTCGCCAGCAGAACGGAGAATCGCCATGATGCGCGTGGGCATAGTCGGAGCAACGGGTTACACGGGCCTGGATCTGGTACGTCTGCTCCTCAGACACCCCCAAATTAAGATGACTACGCTAACCTCCGAACGGTACGTGGGCCAACCCATCTGGAAAGTCTTCCCGTCCGTCATGAAGGAAACCGACCTCGTCTGCCAGGCCTTGGACGTTGGGACCTTGTCCAAGTCATGCGATTTTGTCTTCACCGCCCTCCCCCACAAGACCGCGATGGAAGTGGTCCCCGGGCTTATCCAGAGGGGCTTGAAGGTCGTGGACCTGAGCGCGGATTTTCGCTTGTCCGACCCCAAAGTCTACGAGGAATGGTACGAAGCCCACACCGCCCCGGGCCTGCTTAAGGATGCGGTGTACGGAATTCCGGAGCTTCATCGGGAAGAGATCAAAAAAGCTTCGCTGGTCGCCAACCCCGGCTGCTACCCGACGAGTGTTATCCTGGCTCTGGCGCCAGCCTTGCGGCACGAGGTTATCGATCACCGCACGATCATTGCCGATTCCAAGTCCGGGGTCACGGGGGCCGGGCGGTCCGCAGTCCTCTCCTCCCTCTTTGCCGAGGTGGGCGAGAACTTTAAGGCCTACAAGGTCGCTGAGCACCGGCATACGCCGGAGATGGAGCAGGAGTTGAGCCGGGTGGCCGGCGAAAAAGTGGTCATCACCTTCACCCCCCACCTGGTGCCGATGAAAAGGGGCATTCTGTCCACAATCTACGCCTCCCTCAAGAAACCGCTTTCCGAAGCGGAAATTCTGGACCTCTACCGAACCTTTTATGCGGGGGAGAGATTCATCCGCCTGCGCCCATCCGATCTTCTGCCCGCGACCGGGGATGTGCTCGGGTCCAATTATTGCGACATCGGCTTGAGAGTGGATAAGAGGAACAACCGGTTGATCCTGATTTCAGCGATCGACAACCTGGTTAAAGGCGCCTCCGGTCAGGCCGTCCAGTGCATGAATTTAATGCTCGGCCTCGAAGAATCTTTGGGGGTCGACATCGTACCGATCTATCCGTAGGTACGCCCGGCCCCTCAGACTCCATAAGTCCCTCCGTTTGCGGAAAACTCGCCTTTGGAACAACGCAACATTGAAACATTGGAATGATGATGATCTCGTAAAAAGTCCGTAAATTCATTTTTCTGTCATTCCCGTGGAAACGGGAATCCAGTCTTTTTAATAGGTTTCGTGGGGCCTGGATTCCCGCCTACGCGGGAATGACCACTTTTTACGATTCTATCAATGATGGAAGATCGCCATACTGGAATGATGGAAGATTGGAATACTGGAATAATGGGTTTAAGAACTTTTCACCTTACCACTTTTCTCTGCTGTATCTAGCGTACTTTCCTTTTTGAACATCTCGCCGTAGGCAATCAGCCCTCTCAGCGCCCGAATGGTCCGGTCGGGAAGCGAATAGACCGGGATCCCCGAGGTTTCCAACTCGCCAACCTCCTCATGGATAGACCCGTGGAGCGCGTTGACCCCAAGGATAACGGGTTTCTTCGACAACTGCCTTTGTCTGAGTACCGGGCGTATAACCCGTCTCAGGTCCATAAAAGGATGGTGCAGCAGGAAAATCACCAGGGCATCTACGTTTTCATCATTTAAAATCAATTTCAACGATTCCTCAAAAAGGGATTCATTCTGCGCAAAGGCAATATCCACGGGGTTCGTGCGAATGGTTAAGGGAGGCAGAAGCCGGTTTAACTGTTCTTGCGTCGGCGGAGAGAAGCAAGCCATGCGCAGTCCATGTTCAACGACAGCGTCCGTCAATAAAATACCCGGACCGGCTTGAAAAGACATCACGGCCACGTTTCTCCCCGAAGGCGGCCGGAGAATCGTTAGAATTTTGGCCACGTCCAAAAGTTCTCCGGGATCCTGCACCACAATTGCTCCGGCTTGCTTCAGGGAAGCCTCGTAAAGGCCATAGCGTCCGGCCATCGATCCGGTGTGCGATCGGGCCGCTTTCCAGGATTCGGGATATCGCCCTGCCTTCATGGCTACAACCGCCTTTTTGCGGGTAACTTTTTTTACCGCTGAGATCAAATCCCTGGGGTCATCCTGGCTCTCTATAAAAAGGATGATGCATCGGGTCTCAGGATCCTTCTCCAGAAAAGGCAAAAGGTCCGCAAAATCCACATGGCAACGATTGCCGAGGCCCACGACCTTGCTCAGGCCCACTCCTTCATTGATCGCCTGGTAAGTGATTATATGGGAAACTCCCCCACTCTGGCCGACCAGGGAAATCGGCCCCGGTTTCAAGCGGGAGAAAACGGGCGTGAAGGAAGCATTCAGGCGGGCGTGGACGTTGACCAGGCCAAAGGTGTTGGGCCCGATGATTTTGATTCCTCCCCGGCTGGCAACGAGGGCCATGTCCTTCTGGAGTTGTTCCCCCTGCGCGTCTTCAACCTCCCGGAAACCGGCCGTGATAATGACCGCTCCCCGGACCCCCTTCGCCCGGCAGGACTGTAAAGCCGGAATGACCTCAGATGCCGGAATAGCCAGGATGACCAGATCAACTTCCCCGGGAACATCGCTTAACCCTGCATACGCCCGCATCCCCAGAATCTCTTTCGCCTGGGGGTGAATGGGGTAGATCGGGCCCGGGAACGCACCTCCGCTGAGGCTGAGGAGGCACTGATGGCCCATCTTCAGTGGATTTTCCGAGGCTCCGATCACGGCCACGGAGCGAGGGTTAAAAAGAGCATGGAAAACGTCATGATTTTTGACCATGGGGGCTTTACTCATGTTTCGGTCATCATACATTCTCCTTTTTTCAGCGTCAACCGATTCTCCTCGCTTGCCATCCTCCATTTTTTGGAGAGGAGATGAAGAAGCATTCGGGGTAGGTACAGACCCGGCCCCGAATGATTTAGGGCGGCGCGTTTGGCATAATAAGTGCGAAGAAAGCCAACTCGCTTGAACATTCCCGAAGAACATGATAATTTTTTAAAAAGAAGCATGTTGCCAACGGAAGGCCCGGAGAAGGGAATGGCGGTCCCCACAGAAATTCTGGCAATCGACGTCGGGAGCGGAACCCAGGACATTCTCCTTTACCAAGAGGGAATGCCCATGGAGAACTGCGTGCAGATGGTCCTCCCCTCCCCTACCCGAATCATTGCCCAGAAAATATATAAGGCAACCGCTTCCAGAAAAAATATTTTCCTCACCGGCAACACTATGGGCGGCGGTCCATGTTCTTTCGCCGTTGAAAAGCATATCCAAGCGGGTTTGAAGGTCTACGCGACCGAGCTGGCGGCATTGACCTTCCACGACAACCTTGACGAAGTCCGCAGGCGCGGGGTTCAAATCACAAGTCGCCCCCCAGGACGACCATATTCGATTCACCTGAGCGACGTGGACCGGGTCTCACTGCGGAAAGCCCTCGGGCTTTTCCAGGTCAATCTTCCCCAAACTTGTGCCATTGCGGTCCAGGACCACGGGTTCAACCCCAGGGGAAGTAACCGCCTGCTCCGGTTCAAGTATTGGGAAAAATTCCTTGTGAAGGGGGGCCGTCTCCAGGACCTGATCTACTTTGACCCGCCATCCTACATGACCCGGATGGTCGCTGTGCAGAAGGATGTCCCGGGGGCTGCTGTTATGGATACTTGTGCGGCCGCCATCTGGGGAATCCTTTGTGATCCCGCCGCCGTTGAAAAGCAGAAGGAAGGCTTTATCGCGGTGAACCTGGGGAATCAGCATACCCTGGGAGCCCTCATACAGGGCGAGCGAATATGGGGCATCTTTGAACACCACACCGGCCAGTTGACCCGCGAAAAGCTCGTATCGATCCTGGACCGTTTTCCCCGAAAGTTCCTCTCCCATGAGGAGATCTTCCGCGATGGCGGACATGGTTGCGCCGTTGACCCGATCTTTTCCAGAAAAAAAGGATACCGTTTCATCGCCATTACGGGCCCCCAGCGTTCTCGCGCTGAGGGACTGGGTTATTATATGGCCGCGCCGTACGGGAACATGATGCTCACCGGCTGTTTCGGCCTCGTCGCGGCCCTGAAGGCAAAATTGGCCACAGAGTACACCGAGAACACAGAGAAATAATAGAATTAAAAAATTCATTATCTTTTTTCATTTCGTTACATAATTTAACCTCTGTGATCTCTGTGTTCTCTGTGGCAAAGGGATTTAAGAATGAACGAAGCGCAGGCAAAGAAGATAATCGATAAGCTTCGGGAGGAGATCAACTCCCACAATTACCGGTATTACGTTCTCGACGATCCCGTTATCTCTGACTCCGAATACGACCAGCTCATGCGG
>Ga0315294_10007006_pt1 | contig 12376 bp, 13 predicted proteins | sample YL17G13_40_MG_FD_203626 | JGI IMG/M metagenome (GOLD analysis project Ga0315294, IMG submission 203626) | Sediment microbial communities from Yellowstone Lake, YNP, Wyoming, USA - YL17G13_40 | ecosystem: Environmental > Aquatic > Freshwater > Lake > Sediment | place: USA: Wyoming | collected...
TATTGAAGATTTCACAATTCCTGTTCTTGCTATTCCTGATTCTGTTATTCCCAAATGAAATGGCCAATTACCCTTTTCGGCTAAAATTTCGTAAGCCTTAATAGTTGTTAGGACATCAGTTGATTTTAAAGCTACTACAATATCTCTAAAGTTAAATCTTTCAAAAAGTTTAATTGAACGCATAGCAGATTCAACTAAGGCTTCAGCCGGAACCTTATCTTTATATTTTTTTAGTAAATCTTTTTCTATAGAGCCGCTATTTATCCCTATTCTTATTGGTACCTTCTTTTTCTTGGCTGTCTCAACTATTTCCTTTACCCTCTCTTTCCTTTCCTGTGGGGAGCTTGCCGAGCCTCCAATATTACCAGGATTAATTCTAATTTTATCTATACCTTGGTTTATTGCCTCAATTGCTAACCTGTGATCAAAATGAATGTCAGCCACCAAAGGAATATTTATTTGTTTCTTAATTTTCTTTATTGCTCTGGCAGATTCAATGTTCGGCACCCCTATCCTTACTATTTCGCAGCCCATCCTTTCTAATTCTTTAATTTGCCTTACTGTTGCTTTAATATCTTTAGTATCGGTATTAGTCATTGATTGAACCGAAATTGGATTATTTCCTCCAATTTTAACATCACCGACTTTTACTATCCTTGTTTTCCGTCTATTTATTTCTTTCATGATTTTATAGTTTTAAGTTTTTTAATAACATCCTTAATGAGCCAGTCTGGAGTAGATGTTCCGCCGGCGATTCCTACTTTTTTTATCCCCAAAAGCCATTCTTTTTTCAGTTCTCTAGCGCTTTTAATATGACGAACTTGCTTTTGTTTTTCTTTAGCAATTTCAACTAGTCTTTTGGTATTAGCGCTATTTTTTGAACCGACAATTAGAATTAAATCTACTTTAGGGGCTAATTTTTTAACCTCCACCTGGTAGCTCTGAACGGTAGGACAAAGAGTATTATAAAATTTTAGATCTCTAAATTTATTTTTTAGTTTCTTTAAAATATTTTTAACTTTTTCCGGATTTTGGGTAGTTTGGGTTAAAACTCCGACGGCTTTTCCTTTAATTTTTAGCTTTGGTATCTCTTCAGCATCTGAAATAATAATTCCTTTCCCGCTTATTGCAGCCTGAATTGACTTCACTTCTTTATGATTTCTGTCTCCAATAATAATAACTTGGCGTCCTTTATTATTGATGATCTTGGCCAAATTTTGAACCTTGGTCACTAGTGGACAGGTTGCATCAACCAGCCCAAGTCCTATTTTCTTTATTTTTTCAAGAACTTTAGGGTCTTCACCGTGGGCAGGAATAATAACCGTTCCGCTTTCAGCTCTATCTAAAGAGTTTATAAATTTTATTCCTTTCTCTCTTAGTTCCTCAATTACAAACTCACTATGAACTAGAGGGCCCAGAACCTGGCATGGCCTTGGTTTTTTCTTAAAAGTTTCAATGCTTATATCAATTGCCCTTTTCACCCCGAAACAAAAGCCAATTTTTGGAACTAAAATTATTTTCATTTATTCTTTAATAAGATTTTAATTGTCTCTAAGTCTTCTCTTTTGGTTACTTTAATGTTTTGAGAACTAGCTGGAATTATTTTAACTTTTTCTCCTAATCTTTCAATCAAAGAAATATCATCAGTTCCATAAAGTTTATCTTTTTTAGCTTTTTCAAAGGCTTTAAGAGCTAAGGTATATTCAATTACTTGGGGAGTCTGGGCTAACCAAAGATTTTCTCGAGGAATAGTCTCTTTAATAAAATTCCATTTGTCTGATTTTTTCAGAGTATCTTTTAGGGGTTGAGCAACTAAAGCTGCTTTATATTTTTTCGCCTCCTTAATAACCTCTGTAATTTCTCTTTCAGAGACTAAAGGATTGGCTCCATTATGGAATAAAATCAGATCGCCCGTTTTTGCACCTAAGCTTCCGGCCGCCTTTAGTCCATTATAAGCTGAATATTGCCTCTCTTTCCCACCTATAATTACTGCAGCTATTTTTTTTAATTTATATTTCCTGGTAAATGAGGAAGCCCTACGAAATTCATTTTTTCTTACTACTAAGATAATCTTTTGGATTTTAGGGTGATTCTCAAAGGCTTTAACAGTATAATAAATTAAAGGTCTTCCTAGAATTTGATAGAAAACTTTATTGATTTTTCCAGTTCTTTGGCTTTTGCCAGCAGCTAAAATAATCGCAATATTCATGTCTCGATAATTTTTAAAGCTTCATCTTGAGGATGACAAATAAAAATATCGCCGTCAAAATTTTTAAGCCCCTCGGCAATCTTTCTTGCAGTTTCGTATCTTCTCACACCACAAAAAACAGATGGTCCGCTGCCAGAAAGATTAAGATCTTGAGGTTTAAATCTTTTAAAATAACTATATAATTTTCCTACCGAGGGACAAATTTCTTCGGCTAATTCTAAAAAGTTTTTCTTAGTTTTATCGTAAAGTTCGTACATCATTTTTGTATCAATTCTTTTGTGGGGACGTGCTGCGACATAGAAATGCGAGATCTTCCTTTTCATTGGCGTTATCTTTTCCCCTATTCCTTGAATTTTACAAGTTCCTCCGTGCAGAAAAAATGGCACATCAGCCCCTATTTTTATTGCTATCTCTGATAATTTTTTTCTTGAAAGACCTAATTTATAAATTTTATTTAAGGCGACTAAGGTGGCAGCGGCGTCAGCGCTTCCTCCGCCAAGTCCAGCAGAGATTGGAATTTGTTTTTGGAGGTGAATTTTTACCGGTAATTTTCTTTTAGTTTTTCTTTCTAAAAATCCTTGGGCTTTTATTATAAGATTTTTGGATAAGGGACAAACATAGGCTCCGCAGAATTGATTTCTCTTAGATTTTTCAAAGTGTAAAAAATCCGCAAGATCAATAGATTGCATTATGCTCTCTATTTCATGATAACCATTCGGTAGCTTCCCTAAAATCTTAAAGCTTAAATTTATTTTAGCGTTAGCTTGAATCAGCATTATTCTGTTTGATGGTCCTCAATAAATTTTCTGAAGGAACGGTCGTAGGTTTTTTCCGCTTCTTTGGAAAAACAACAGCCCGGAAGTTCCTTATTCTCCAGGTGATGCCTTATACATTCACAGCAAATCCCCTTTCTCGGACAATTATTATAGGTACAAGGACAAGTTTTAAGGTTATTATTTCTTTGGCATTCCATACACTTTCATTATAAAATAAATATAGGATTATGGATAACGAGTTTATTGAAATTGACGGTTCTTATCTTGAAGGCGGCGGTCAAATCTTACGCACAGCCTTATCTTTATCGGCAATAATGAAAAAGCCTTGCCGTATTTTTAATATTCGTAGAGGAAGACCAAATCCTGGGTTGGCGGCCCAGCATCTCTTAGGCGCACAAGCCTTAGCCCAACTTTATAATGGCAGATTAGAAGGAGATTCTCTCGGTTCAGAAGAAATAAAATTCTGGCCAGAAGAAATAAAAATTAATGATATAAGTGTGAAAATTGAAACGGCGGGAAGCATAACTTTAGTCTTGCAAACTTTAATTCCCCCGGCTTTATTTTCTCTTTCGCCAGTTAAAATCACTTTTAATGGAGGGGCAACCGATACCTTTTTTTCTCCCACTATTGATCATTTTCGCTATGTATTTTTGAAAATCCTAGAAAAAGCAGGCGGGAAGGTAGAGGTTAATGTGATACGGCGAGGATTTTATCCCGAAGGCGGAGCCAAAGTTGAAGTTATTATTTTCCCGTCTAAACTAAAATCTTTGAACCTAACCGAGAAAGGAAAGCTACAAAAAATAACCGCAATTTCCGGCGCTTCAGAATCTTTAAAGAGCAAAAAAGTAGCTGAAAGGCAAATGGCAGGAGTAAGAAAAATTTTAGGAAAATTGAAGCTGCCCGTTGAAGAAAGGATAGAGTACTATGAAACTTCTTCGCCAGGAAGCCAGGTATGTCTAATCGCGGAATTTGCCCTTCGACAAGCTCAGGGCAATCCTGAGCAAAGCCGAAGGATTGGAAACACGGTCATCGGGATAGATAATCTAGGTAAATTAGGAAAAAGATCTGAAGATGTTGGTAAAGAAGCAGCCCTGGAATTATTGAAAGAAGAGAAAACCCAGGCCTGCCTTGATAAGCATCTTGCTGATCAGATTTTAATCTTCTTATCTTTGGTTTCAGGCCCCGAAGGAATGCCTTTGGCATCCTACGGGGTAAAAAAATCTCAGGTAACTGTTTCGGAAATCACCAATCATGCCAGAACTAATATTTGGACAATTCAACAATTCCTAAATGGAGAATTTAAAGTTGAAGGAAATTTGATTAGCTGGGTACCAAAATAATTAATTTGACAATTTTGCTAATTCTTTTAATATAATCTTATCCTAATAGGAGGTGTAGCACCTTGAAAACTAAAATCTTCCTGTTTTTTGTCATAATTTCAGTATTGATAATTGTAATTACAAGAGAGAACGGCAATGTCCAAAGCAATGAAGATTCAAAAACGACGATAGTTCCGATCGTCCAAAGCAATGATTGGCAAAAACTGTCTCGAGTTGTAGGATCTGTAGCTATTATTGTACCAACGCCATCTAAAGAAAATGCGATACAATTATCTCCCCCGCCGCCACCAATTGATCCTGATTTCTTGGCTTTACGAGAAAATCTTCAAAGAGAAATTGATAATTCTTGCTGCGATGTGACTGTATCAGTAACCGACCTTCAGACTGGCAAAACCATTGATGTTAAAGGAGATCAGCCTCGGCTGCCCGGCTGCACAATGAACTTTTTTGTTCTGCTTTCTGTCGTAATGGATCTGCAGAGTGAATTATATCCGGAGTCTGAAGTTGGAAACATTATATCAAAAACCATTTGGAGCAGTAATGCTGTTACTGCCAGAGATCTTTTGATAGAAACTGGCGGCGGTGACGTGTATGAAGGGCTTAGAAAGGTTAATAACCTTTTAGCTTTTTTGGGGTTAAAGACAGGCCCAAGCCCTGTTATAATGGATCACCCGCCAGCTTACCCGCACGAATCACTGTCTGGGGAACAAGTAGATAATTCAATTACTGCCAATCAAGTTAATTATACCTTGGCTCAGCTTTGGGGAAATCTTTTATCTTCCCAGTGGCGAGATTATTTTCTGGGAAAACTAACTGGCGTAAAACCTGGTCTAAACTATCTTATCCCAGCTGGCGTCGGTGAAGCTAGAGTCTCTCACAAAAACGGATTCTTCTGGGACATTACTGGCTGGGTAGACAATGACATTGGAATCGTGTCGTTCGAAAAAAATGGAAAGCAATATGCCTATGTTCTTTCTCTTTATATGGAAAAAATTCCCTATAAGTACGCTGACATCCCAATCGGCCAAATTATCTCTCGTTTGGTCTGGGAATATTTCAGCACCAAATATCAATAGCCCCGCTAAGCGGGGTTTTTCATTTGACTCAAACTAAAAGCCCGCGCGAAGCACGGGCTTTTGTAGCATCTTGCTAAGAATTTACTCCGCTTGCCCCGTGGTCACCGAAGGTGACTTTACGGGGAAAACCTAAAAGTCGAAAGCATTTGGTTAAAAACAGGGTCAGCTGGTTCTCCTTCGCAATCATTTCCATATACAATTTGCCATCCGTAGCTATTATGATTAAAAATTATTTGGGTTGTTGGAGGATCTCCCGTTACGTTACGAGTAAGGTCTACGATTTTGTTAGCAGCTAAACCGCTAAAAGTAATTGGCTCATATCTAGTGGTAGCCTCTCTGCCACACTCTGGATCATACATGGCCTCGTTTTTAAAAATACCGGCTTTCTCTAATTCGCTTTTACTATATTCCCGATCCCGAATCCAAACACTAAATTCAAACCACCCATGTGTCAAGGGGGGGCACACAATCTCCGATACTTTCTCAACTAAAAAGCACAACTTTTTGGGGATCAGTATATTTCCCTACACAATTTTTCAAATCAGCACCAAAAAAAGTTCCTTTGTCATAGAAATACCAATTAGAAGGATACTTCACCTCATACCCATATTCTTCATTCCGATAAATCTTCCAATCAGCAGTTTCGTCTTGAACGACTTTTTCTGGCAGTCTTACTTCTATTTCTGCCAGTTTAGTTTCAAGTTCTGTTAGCCATAAATAGTAGTAACCCAAAATCCCTCCCGCAGCGAGAAACCCTAAAATTACTACTATACAAATAAATTTCCAGTTTGTTCTGGGGTCTTTAAGAAGATCGTTGATTTTTTGATTGTTCATATTTTTTATTCTCCAGCTATTTTTGGCTGGAAGAATTGGTTAATTTGAATTTTGACCGGTATAGTTTCTTTTATTTTACCATTTTCCACAATAACTTTTAATAACAGGCCTTCCATAGTTTCTTTAGAAAAACCTTGATCAAAAACGAAATTCCCCAAAGAATACGCAATGTATTTCCCTTTATATTCTTCAATCTCCTGAACAACATGCGGATGATGGCCAATAACTAAATCAGCCCCAGAATCAATAGATAAATGAGCCCAAAATTTCTGATTAGAATTTGATTTCGTCTGATATTCATCACCGAAATGGAAAGAGATAATTAGCAAATTAGCCTGTTTTTTAGCTTCCTTTATATCTTCTTCTAATTTTTCTTTCGTTAAACTAGTTATTCCCGATTGTTCGTTGCCAGACAGCCAATATTTTGAGCCTAAATTAGTATAGGCCAGAAAGGCGATCTTAACGCCATTAATCTCTTTTATTATTGGTGAATGTGCCTCTTCATTATTGAAACCACCACCAATATGGTCTATTCCGGCCGCTTTTAGCCTTTTGAAGCTGTCTTCCATGGCTGCTTTGCTATAATCAAAAATATGATTATTGGCAACCGATACAATATCAAAGCCAGCGAAGGTTAATCCCTCCATTGCTTCAGGTTCTGCCCGAAAAGAATAAATACTACCAACTTTTTGGCCTTTATCAGAAATTACGCTCTCTAGGTTGCCGACTAAAATATCTGCTTTATTTAATTCTTCTGCAACTTTCAAAAATGGAAACTTAAAATCTCCTTTGCCATATTTATTGATTGACCATTCCACTCCTCGATCAAGCATAATATCTCCAACAAAAATTAGGGTCGCAGGTTTGGTCTGTTTTTCCAGTGGCGCTGATACTTGAGCGAGAAAAAGTTGGGAAATTTCTTTATTAAATTCTGCAAATTCAAAAGTAAAAAAACTACCGAAAAGGGCAGTTAAACAAATAATTAAAGTAAAAAATAGAAGGCTTGGATGTCTTTTTTTAAGAAAATTAAGCATCATCTCCTATATGCCCCGTAGGGAATAATTATGTTTTACGTGTATATCATCCAAAGCCTCAAAGATGGTAAATTATATACAGGATTTACAGATAGCCTTCAAAAAAGAATCTTAAAACATAATTTAGGTAAAGTATTTTCTACCCCGTAGGAAATCGCAGGGATTTTTGTGAATAACCAATAAACCAAAAAATCCAAGATTAATCTCCTCGGAATGATAGCTGAAATATTTTCTACCAAAAATCCCGAACTATTCGTTAAGCCATAAATTATATAATTGTCCAAGTAAAATGAAATAATGACAGAAAATACTTAATTTCCTACGGGGTCTACCAAATCAAGAAGACCACTTAAATTAATATATATTGAAATATGTTTAAATAAACAAGATGCTATGCAAAAAGAAAAATACCTTAAAACTGGGGCTGGTAAAATATTTATCAAATATAGGTTAAAACATTATTTCAAAGATCATCTGACATAATAACGGAAAATACTTTATTTCCTACGGGGTATATAATTTAATATAGCCTATTCAAGTTTATCTTTATAGTCAATATGAAAAAACCCCAGCGCTTTACGCTGGGATTTTTTCTAACGTCGGAATTGAGATCTTCTTTTTGCGTGACAATCTCGGCAATAAATAGGTCTATCGGCTGAAGGTTGGAATGGAAGTTCAGTTATCTTCGTTCCACAGTCAGCACAAGCCCAATCACCCTGGAACATTTGCCGAGGCGGAAAATCTCTTTCTGGACGATCAAATTTTTTGAAGGCCATAACTCTCACGAATTTTGGCGAATTCTAATATCAAATATTTGTGGATTAAAATTCGTTAGGTTCGCGATCTAAATAAAAAAGCGACCTTTTAATACTTCGATAGACTCGGTATCATCCTGAGCTAACCGAAGGATGACTTATAAGTCGCTTTATCCCATATCATTTACTACGGGATGTACTTAACTTGGGCCTTCAGTTTTTAATACTAAGAAAGCTTAATTTAAGCCATTTTCGACTTACTTGTCTAATTATTTTTACCATTTTTCAATAAATAAGTCAAATGGGGATATTAATAAGTCCAAAAATATATCATTCTGGAACTTCCCCTAAAAAATTTACTGACTTTACCTCTTCTTTGTTTAAATCGATTTTACTCTCCCACTGATTTCGGTTGTATTCGTAAATTATTTTAACTTCTTTATCTGTGTTTGATTCTGGTACAACGTTTACTGAATCATCCTCTCTCTTTAATTTCATAGAGGGAGGAGTGGTTTTAATTTTTAAGATCGATGCTTCCTTTGGAATAATCTTATTAACTTCTGGATCATTTGTGGAAATCTCTTTAACGCGTTCCTGCTCTTTTTCAGTAAGAGAGGCAATTTCAGGGGCTATTTTTTCAATTTTAGACACTTTTTTCCCTCTGAAATCTACCTCGACCAAAGCGCCGGCAAATTCTTCTTTAATTTCTGAGGTTTCTGCCTTTAAAAATGCCGACGGTTTTTGAATTTCTTCTTGAGGCTGGATTAAAATATAGGCTTTATTATTTATTATTTCTATATCTTTTATAACAGAGCCTTTTTCGGTCCATTCTTTAATCTGAGGATCATTTAAAGCAATCTTTTCAGCTTCAGCTAAACTATATTTTGGAAAAATTAAATTGTTAAAAATTAAAGCCACCAAGACGGCCGCTACCGCTCCCAAGGGAACCAATTTTCTAACAATATTAAAAACGTCCCCTTTTCTCTCTTCTCTAAAGTACTCGTTAATTAAGGCCCGTTTTAATCTTCTTTTGTGACTTGCTATCTCTATTTCGGGAAGAGATGCTCTCTCCAATTTTTCAATTAAATTTTTATTCTCCATCATAAAATATAACGCCAAGAGGGCTAATTGGTAGCATTAATTTGCCTCCTTAATTTATCTAGTCCCCTATGGAGAAGGGATTTTATTGTTCCTTCTTTTTTGCCTAAAATTTCACCTATTTCTTTTATCTGCTTTTTCTCAAAAAACCTCAGAGTAATTACTTCTTGGTATTTAAGGGAGAGAGTAGAAATTTTCTTTTGTAAGTCTAAAAATTCTTTATGCCTTTTCAACTGTTCTTGAGCTTCGGCAATCTCTGCAAATGGATTTGAATCTGAAATTAGTTCTGAAATACCTTCTAGAGAGATTGTTTTTCGTCCCTTCTTTCTGAAAAAATTGGCTGTTTCATTAGAGGCGATTCGGTAAAGCCAGGCAGAAAAAGGAATATTTTGCCAACGAAATTTCCAGAGATTTTTAAAAGCTTTGAAAAAAGTTTCTGAAGTAATATCCTGCGCAATATCAATATTGGCTACTCTTTTTAGGGTATAGCCGAAGATCTTTGAGTAATATTCGCCGTAGATCTTTCCAAAAACGTCAGGATCTTTCTTAGCTCTCTTAATTAGCTCTTTCTCTTCATCTAAATTCATAAGACCCACCTAACAAGTCAAGTGAAAAAGACCTATTACTTTCCTTTGCTCCCCTTCTTCTTCTTCTGATTCTTCATTAACTATATTAAAAGTCTTAGTTGCCTGCTCGGTTAAATCAATTATCAATTCAATACCCCTTGCTTTTATTTCTCGCTTGGCATCCTCAGTAACCCTCGCCACTCCTGACTCGCCCGTGCCAATAATAATATTATCTGGATTCTCTTCAATTGCCCTCATTACATCTTCAGCGTCAATGACATGGCTTTCTTTTCTCCACCATTTTAATATCTCACCATCCCATCTCACTTCAACGTCATAGTCATATACCTTACCATCAATAGTTATTGAGCCAAATTTATATTCTTCAATCATATTTCTATTCAAGTTCAATTAAAGTAATCTCCGGAGGGGCATTAAATCGAAAAGGTAAAAGGGTCGTCCCTACCCCACGGTTAACATATAAATAAGTAGAGTCCTCTTTGAATAAACCGCTTTTATATTTTCTGTCATATTTTACAGGAAGAAAAAGATTAGTAATAAAGGGTGTATTTATTTGACCAGCATGGGTGTGACCAGTAAGAATCAAATCAATGTTTTGACCCTTAACTCTTCTAAAAATTTCCGGGGAGTGGGCCAGCATTATTTTAGGGGCGTCATTTTCTACCTGTTCCATTGCTTTTATAATATCATCGTGATTTTCATGGGGATCATCTACTCCAACAAGATAAATAAAATCTTCGTTTTTTCGTAGTATTACTGACTCGTTATTGATTATTTTAACCCCGCTATCTGTTAATAAATTTTTTATAGTTTTAGATTTTGGGTGATGATTTTCGTGATTACCGAAAACTCCAAAAACTTTATTTGGATAATTTTTTGAAATTTCTTTCCAAAATTCCTGACAAGATTTTAGATTGGAAGTTTTCCAATCGATAAAATCGCCAGTAATAAAAATAAAGTCTGGCTTTAATTGTGCTAAAATTTCTAAAGATTTTTTTTCTTTTTCTCCAAAATCCTTTGAGTGTAAATCGGAAAGTTGAACAATTTTAATCCCCTGAAACGATCGAGATAAATTTTTTATTTTAATTCTAATATTTTCAATTTTAATTCTTCTTGGCTCCACAAAAAAACTCCAACTGCCTAATATTAAGATGGAGATTAAAATAATTATAAATATTTTAAAAATCATTTCCGGACTTCTGTTAAAGGCATAAGAAAATATTCATTAAGGATTAAGATTAGAAAATTTTCCACAGCGATCGTTCCATCGAGAGACTACTTTATCTTCAATTCTAGCCTCAATCACTTCGCATAAATTGGGGCATCCTTTGCACTGAAGAGAAGTGCATTTTATATTCTGGTCGGATACCTCCCAGCCTCGAAATTTAGTCGATGCTGGAACATTTTCTTTTGCCAGAAGGGCTACTCCTAAAGCACCTAATACAGTATTGTATTTTGGAATAATAATTTTTTGACCCAAAATTTCCTCAAAGGATTTTCTCATGCCGACATTTTCAGAAACGCCCCCTAAAAATACAATTGGAGGTAAGATCTTTTTTCCCTTGGCGACATTAGCCAAGAAATTCCTGGCTAACCCTTGGCAAAGACCGGCGATGATATCTTCTCTAGAATGCCCTACCTGTTGCTTATGGATCATATCTGACTCTGCAAAAACCGTGCATCTCGATCCTACAATTGTTGGTTGTTCTGATTTTAGTGCTATTTGTCCGAATTCTTCGACAGGAACTCCTAATCTAAAAGCTTGGGCATCTAGAAAGCTACCGGTTCCTGCAGCACAGATTAGGTTCATAGCAAAATCAGTTACCACTCCGTTCTCTAAAATAATTATTTTTGAGTCCTGACCGCCAATTTCAATAACCGTTTTCACGTCGGGAATAAAAAAACTTGCCCCTTTAGCATGGGCTGAGATTTCATTTTTGACTAGATCAGCTCCAACAATAACTCCCGCTAAATATCTTGCAGAACCTGTTGTTCCTACTCCACCTATTTCAACATTATCAGGGATTTCACTTTTTAACTGGCGCAGCCCTTTTTGAATTGCTCCAATTGGATTTCCTTCGGTTCGGAGATAAAGCGCATGCAAAACAGAGCTTTTATCATCTATTAAGGCTAATTTTGTTGAGACAGAACCAACGTCAACTCCTAAGTATGTTTTCATATTTATTATGATTAGCTAATTTTTTTTCTTGATTTCATCAAGTCAAAAAATGCTTCTAGCCTTGTTTGGGTACCAGCTTCGCCAGCTTGTTCATCTAGGGAAATCGATAGAAAAGGAGTATTCCCTTCCCGGCTTATCTTCTGTAAAATGGGTCTTACGGTAATTTCCGGCATGCAACCAAAGGGTAGTAACTGAATTACTCCGTCGTATCCTTTTTTTGTGTAATCTATCATTTCTTCGATAGCTTGGCGGCCATGCCCACCGACCGTTGTCTTTAGATAAGGATTAACTCTCCTTTGCAGCAGCCATTCATTCCAGGGAGGAAACCCACCTTTCAAATGTTGAGTAAGATTTAGCTTGCGATGAACCTGAACACCTAGCTTCCCTAATTTTTTATCTAAGTCAAAATTAACATCACTGTCAATAATAGTATAAATTTCACCAATTATGCCAACTTTTAAAACTTGACGGTTTTGATCAATTTTAAT
>Ga0315294_10007008_pt1 | contig 12372 bp, 14 predicted proteins | sample YL17G13_40_MG_FD_203626 | JGI IMG/M metagenome (GOLD analysis project Ga0315294, IMG submission 203626) | Sediment microbial communities from Yellowstone Lake, YNP, Wyoming, USA - YL17G13_40 | ecosystem: Environmental > Aquatic > Freshwater > Lake > Sediment | place: USA: Wyoming | collected...
TCCGTTAAACCGGTTGATCTGGGGGAAAAAGCGACTGAAATGTATCTTCCGCCCGGTCTGGCATCGCCGGGAACCTGAAGATAAAGGGTTGTGGTGGTTGTTTTTCCGGCGGGGATGGTAATGACGTCCGGCAGGACGGTTGCCCAAGAGGAAGCGGCATATTGATTATCAACCTTTGCGTCGTAGGGAAGAAGCTCGGGGGTGCCGTTTTTGTCCGTAACAACAAAGTTTTGAACATTGGCGAAGAAAACCGTATCTGTTTCTGTGTTATTGGTAATTTTAATTATCTTTTCCGCCTTCTCTCCCGGATCAAGGGAGAATTTAAGAGAAGGAGGGGAGATGGTAAATGATTGGGTGTTTTGGGCCCATGCCTTTTTAGGCAATAAGCAAATAAGCAAATAAGCAAAGATCCAAAATTTGAAATTGATTTGCTTATTTTTTGTCATTTGTAATATTTGCTTATTAAAATGATGGTGTCGCCACATAGGTCATTGCCGTATGGTAATTGCCGGCCGGAACGGCGGTGCTAATGGTGGCGGCGTATTTTACGGTGGTGATCCCGTTTCCCTCCGGCCCCAATATCGGACCGGTGGCATCACTGGCCAGAGTGTAATAATAGGCGGCCGACGGGTTGGCATATTTAGCGCCGGCTCCACCTCCGGTTGCCCCGGATCCCCAAACGCCAGTACCGCCGATATCAAGACCACAGGCGTTAATACCAAATTTTGGCGTCCCGGCGGTCAAAAAATCCGGAGCGGGATTGTTGTTAGCAGTAGGTGTTCCCTGCGCGTCGGTGATCCAATACCCGATCGCATTATCAATCAAGTGGCCACTGGAGGTGGCGGTTAAACTATAACCACTGGTTGCGTTGGTGGTAACCGTTAAAAGCTGGCCGCTAAGGTTAATAACACTGGCCGCCAATACCCCAAGATTTACCTCGGTCGCCGAGGTGTTAAAACCGGTGTTCATTACTTCCGCGTTGGAACAGCCCGAGTTGCCGATATTTAGTGCGACCCCGGTAGTCAAACCGGTGATGGTAAAAGTTAAAGTCGGGTTAACCGTAGCGTAAACATCAATCGAATCAATCGTGCCGACCCTTACTTTAGTTTTTTCAATTACCACGCTGTTGGTGTCAAGAGTTTTAATTTCAATGCTCCAAGTGTCGGCGACGCCTTCAGTGCCGGCGCCACTTTTGGCCGGGTTAATAAGAGTCGGATTGCTGCTGCCGATAGTGATTGAAACAGTGGCTGGACCGGTAAGCCCGGCGCTTAAGTTGCACTGCACTATTCCGGAAGCTTCGGCGATTATCCAGTTTGAACAGGTCGCTCCGCCCCCGCTGATGCTGATATTATTACTTTGGATATTGTTAAAAGAGAAAGCACTATTAGAAGGAAGGTTACCGGTATTGCCGACGCCGATGGGAAAAATTATCTGGATTTTTCCGGTGTTTGGGATAGAAACGGAATTTCGAAAAGAAACGGTGTGTTTGGCAGTGACAGGGGTGTAAATAACCGATCCGCTGTGGCCGATGCCTGCTGCCCCAGTGGTGAAATAAAGCGTTCTTTGTCCGGTAATCGGCGCACCGGCGGCTGACATTGAGGCGATGGTTGCGCTGAAGGTGCCGGCGCCGATTATGGTGGCGGAATCGGAGGCGATCCAGCGGGAGCCGTTATCAACGACGATGGCTTGGGTGGCATTAAGCGACACACCGATGCCAAGAGTGGTATAAGACGAGGGGCGGGAAGTGGAAATAAGGTCTTGGGCATTAGAAATGGCAAAAACAGAACCGGTTAAACTTTTTAAGGAGAACAAAAAAAAAGCAAAAAGAAACACCAAAACCACTTTTTTACTCATCACTGTTAATTTAACAATAATATTTGACAGGATGTCAAGGGGGGGTTAGCCTTATTTGCGGGCATTTTTATTAATTTTTTTAAAGATTTTCAGCAATAAAAACGCGCCGGCCGATAAAGCAGTCAGTTTGTACGGCAGATACCAAAAACCGATTTGGGTTGACAGTACCGGCAGTGCCCCTTCCTCGTTTAAAGAAAATTCCAGTTTGGCTTTAAAAGGCCCCAGCGGAAGATTGGGTCTGTAAGCGGGAAGGGTCAATTTTCTTTTTGACCCGGCCAAAATATTTTGCTCGAGCAGTTTTATTTCTCCTTTTTGTTTCAGCATACCGGAAGCGGTAATTTGACCGAAGGGCTTGAAAAAAGTCCGGCCGAAGTTTTCCAGGACGAGGGTAAAATCAACCGGAGAAAAAGAATCAATAACCGTCGGGGCGGAAAACTGGTAAATCCGACCCAAAAGAGGCGGTTTTTCCGCCCTTGAAGCGGTCAGAAGAATATTGGTGCCGATTTGGGTAACCGAGGCGGTTTGGTTTTTTTGGCCTTCCCGACTGGCGGCAGAGGAAAAAAGCAGGGTAAAATAATAATCTTTTTCCGCATTGTTTTTTGGCAGGGCAATTTTAAGGGAAAGCTGCCTGGTTTCCCGGGGATTGAGGGTAAAAGCTTCGTTGAATTTTTCATTTGTGGTAAAAGAAAAAAAATAAGGGGAAGAATCATAAGTCCGTTTTTCGGCCGGAAGAATTTTAATCTGGCCGTTTTCTCCATCAGGTTCAAAAAGGGCAATTATCGGAGTGATTTCCAAAAAAGAGTCGGTATTGTTTGCCAGCTGATAATTTTGAATGACCGATTTTCCCGGTATCATCTGCACTTCCAACAGGGGAGGCCAAATTGATAAAGAGATTGTTTGGGCACTCGCTTGTTTTAAAATAAAGGGCAAAAGGCAAAAGTTAAAAGTCAAAATTGCAAGTAAAAAGTAAAAAGTTTTGATTTTTGAATTGTAATTTTGCATTTTGATTTTTGATTTTTGAATTGTTAATAGGTCGGTGTCGCAATATAGGTAATAACATTCTGATATCTTCCGGCCGCCTGGATGGCGGAAATATTAATTTTGTAAACAACAGTGGCGGTCCGGTTCTTGCCGACCCGACTGGAAAGCATTAGCACTTTCGGACTTTCGTCTTTATCCGAATTGGCAAATTGTTTAAAATCGGTATAACTGGGGGGGGCGGCGGTGGGGAAGGGGGTGACAACATCGTGTCCGTATAAAGAATAGCCAAAACCGTAGGTTGTGTCTTTGGTCCATTCTTTGGCAATATCTTCGGTAATGTCGTTGTTGTCGCCGGTAACATCGGGAATCAGCGCGCCGACGGAATATATCATCATTTCGTGATTTTCCTCCGCGGTAACCTGGTACCCGCCCGATCCGCCGGCGGAAACCGTCAGAGTGGTAGAATCGGTTTTCGGCTGGTCGGCAGAAAGAACATCAAACTCTATAACACTATTACTTACTGTAAAGGAAAAAGGAATGATGGTTTTTATGTACCAAAAACCCGCCCCTAGCTTATAGCCGATTTTAGAGTAAGGACCAACCGCCAATTCTCCGCCGGTAAAACCGAGTTTGAAATTGGTGGAGCCGATACTGCCGGAAGCATAATTCAAATTCGGCATCTGTAAGACGTAATTATCGGACTGCATATTGGCCAATGCCTTTTGAGGCAATAAGCAAATAAGCAAATAAGCAAATAAGCAAATCAAATTAGACATTAGAAATTTTATCTGTTTCTTTATCAATCTGATTTTGTAGTTTCTCGCCTGACTTGAGGATGTTCTTTGCAGTTTGATGTATTTGGTTTAAATGTTCTTTTTGGGGAAGTGTCAAATGGCCGATATCGGATAAAAGTTCGGCGCTGTGATGGATAATTTGCAGTAAGCTGTTTTTAAATTCAAGCGAAAGCCAAAGAAGGGAATTGGTTTCCTGGCTGGCGATATTTGCCGACTGCTGATTGCTGATGGCTGATAGTTTTTGGGTCTTTTTGGTAAGGATTTTTATTTTTTCCTGTGACTGGAGCAGTTTAAGATACTGTTTGCCGAAAAATATCGCCAGAGGAGAAAAAAGAAGAATGGAAAGCAGCTGTAAAATCGTATTGATCGAATTTGATTCTTTAAGAAAGAAAAAAATAAGAGTAAGGGTAAGGACAAAAGTGACTTGGGGTTCAAAAAGCAAGGCAAAAGCGAATAGATAAAAGTAAACGATAAAGAAAAGCGGGCTGTTCAGTCCGCCGGTGAAATTAATTACCAGGAGCAGAATTGAGCTTAAGACAAGCGTATCCAAAAGAAGGTTTTGATAAGTTTTATCTTTATTACGGTTGAAAAAAAAGCGCAGGACGAAATAAACGACGATCAGAAGGGCGGTTAACTGCAGGCCGTAAGTGGCCAAAACCGGATTATTTGACCAAAAATAGACAAAAGCGACGGTTGAAACCAGGCATATTATTTCCTGCCAACTGTTTTGATTTTTTTCTTGGGGCATTATCCATATTGTTTATGCTAAGATGATAAAAGTCAAATGGAAGAGACCGAAAACGCTTCGATTATTGATAATTTTTTGAAAAGCAACAAGCTGACGATAGGGATCCTGTTGTTGGGGATTATTTTACTCGGGATGGGAATTTTGGGATTTAAGATTTTTAATTTTAAAGACAGCCAGGTGGAAGTTCAAGTCCTCGGGGAAGAAAACCAAGGAAATTCAAACAAAGAAGAATTGGTGGTTGAAGTTTCCGGTGAAGTTCAGGAGCCGGGAGTGTATAAGCTGCCGGCCGGTGGCCGGATAAACGATCTTCTGGTGACGGCCGGAGGGTTATCGGCCGATGCTGATCGGGACTGGGTGGCGAAAAATGTTAATTTGGCCCAGAAACTGGCTGATGGTGCCAAAATTTTTATTCCTGCAATTGGCGAAAACAACCAAACAGATAGCCAGGCTATTGAGGGGAAGATTAATATTAATATCGCTTCGGAAGCGGAGTTGGATACGCTTTGGGGGGTTGGACCGGCAACGGCGCAAAAGATCATTTCCGGCCGGCCTTATCAGAAAATCGAAGAGCTTTTGGCTAAAAAAATCATCAAAACCAACGTTTGGGAGGAAATGAAGGATAAAATCTCGGTTTATTAGTTGAAAAAGGAGGTAAAATGGCTCCAATAGCAGAGCGCGAAATAAGGCAAATAGGCCCGTTTAGACTTGGTTGGACCGTTGGAGAAATCCCGGTTGGTGAGACAAAAGAGTATACCCTTCCGGATGGATCCCGAACGGTTTTATTTAGCCGAGTCTCTGGTTTTACTGACTTGAGAACCGGCAATCACTATTTTGAGGGCGAGGAATTTCCTTTAGCCGATGGCAAGGTAGCAAAAGCGACCCGCGAGAGAAGAAGCATGATTACGGTCAAAACTACCGTCCAGACAATGGGTTAAAAATGGTAAAATACTGTTCCGCCGTTGTTTTGGGTTTATTGTTTTTTTATCTTCGACTGCAATTGGTTCCGAAATTAGAATTAAAAGAAGGACAATTGGTAAAAGTTACGGGATGTTTGTCTGACGAGCCGCAAATTTCCGGCAACCGGCAGATTTTTAAAATCGGCCAATTTGAGATTACGACAGAGAAGTACCCGGAATATCATTACGGAGAAAAAATCGAGGTAACAGGGAAGTTAAAAGACAAATATTTTTTAAGTTACCCGAAAATCAAAGAAATTGGCGGGGCGGGGGCAAAAAGGGGAATAAAGGGAGCGGCAATTTTTTTGAGATTAGAAATGAGGGAAATATTTAATCAGATTTTTAGCAAACCCTCTGATGGGATTGTCAGCGGCGTGGTTTTGGGTGACAAAACTCTCATTGACAAAAATTTTTACGCCCGGCTGAAAATAACCGGCACTTTGCATATTTTAGTTGCCTCGGGAATGAATATCGTCATGTTTTCCGAGGGCTTGCTGGCCGCTCTTTGTATACTTTTTGTGCGCAGAATTTCTTTGCTTCTTTTGATATCTTTGATCTGGTTTTATACGCTTATTGCCGGTTTTCAGCCGCCGATTGTTCGGGCAGCGGTTATGGCAAGTTTGCTTTATGCCGGCCAATTTTTCGGCCGGCAATCGGAGGCAAAAAGAATTTTATGGTTGACGGGAATTTTAATGATTTTTATAAACCCTTTTTTGGTTTCGGATATCGGTTTTCAATTATCTTTTTTAGCCACCGCCGGACTGGTTTATATTCAACCCGCGCTTAAAAAAAATTTTCGTTTCTTACGAAATAATAATTTCTCTTCCTCTGTTTCTGCCCAGTTAGCAACCTTACCAATACTACTGCTGAATTTTGGTCAATTTAATTTACTTTCCCCCTTAATAAATTTGGCGGTTTTGTGGACTGTCCCCTTTATTTTACAGGCGGGAATGGGATTGGGAATAATCGGGTTAATCGGGGGAGCGGGAATCGCGAGATTTTTTTCTTTTTTGCTTTTCCCCTTACTTTTTTATCTGGAAAAAGTGGTTGTTTTAAGTGCAAAACTAACTTTTTCCCAAATAAGCGGGATTAAATTGGGCTGGTGGTGGGCGGTGGGGTATTATTGTGTACTTTTGATATGGATAAGAAGAAATTAGCTTTACTTGGACTATTCGGCAGTCTCATCTGGCTTTCTGTCTTTTATTTTCCTGACGATAAACTGAATTTGGTTTTTTGCGATGTGGGGCAGGGGGACGCGGTTCTAATTACCAAGGGTTTTGATCAAATCCTGATAGACGGCGGGCCGGATGACAAAGTTTTAACTTGTCTTTCCGAGAATATGCCCTTTTGGGATAAAAAAATTGAAATTGTCGCTTTAACCCATCCGGAAGCCGACCATTTGTCCGGTTTGCTGGCTGTTTTGGACAAATATGAGGTTGACTTTTTTTTAACCGGACCGGAAGGGGATAGTTCAGCAAAGTTTGCTGAATTGAGCTCAAAGCTCAAAGATCAAAGCTCAAAGTTGACACGGAGGAATCCTTATGAGGGGGAAAAGATAAAACTGGGAGAAATAACTTTGGAAACTTTATGGCCGGAGAGAGAGTGGGTAGCAAACAAAATTTCAAATTCAGAAAGAGTGTTAGGCGCCAGCACGAGTGGTCATTTGAATGACTTTTCCTTGGTGTTTTTGTTGAGTTTTAGGAATAAAAAAGTTTTGCTGATGGGGGACGCTGATTCCAGGGTGCAGGACAAAATTTTAAGTGCGGTAGGCGGTAGTCAATTAGCGGTAAGCGGAGTTGATATATTAAAATTTCCCCATCACGGGTCAAAAACCGGAATGACGGAAGAGTTTCTGGAGACAATTAGTCCGAAAGAAGCGGTTATTTCTGTGGGCAAGAATTCCTACGGCCACCCGACAAAAGAAGCGCTTGACCTGCTTGAAAAATTCGGTGTTTTAATTAGGAGAACAGATTTGGAAGGGGAGATCAGATACTCTTTTTAAATTACTAAATTTTCCACTTTTGCCAAAAATAGCTTTAAACAATACCGAAGGAAGTAAATGGATTTTTTTTGTTAAAGGTTGAAATTGGAATAATATGGAGAACTGGCGGCGGTCCAAAAAGAATAGTTGTTGCTTTTGCTTGACCGGTGTGTTTTTTACCATCGACAGCAGAGTAAATCTTTTTAACGGCAGGAATTTTTCCTTCAAACTCAACCACCAGGAAACCCGATTCAATTTCTGAGACTGCTTCGCCCAAACCAGAGATTAAAGTATCAGTGGTTTGCAAAACCTCAATAATATACCCTTGAGGAACAATCCCAACATTGCTTTCTAAGGTGAATTTAATTCCCAATTTTAAATTGATAAGAAGGATATATAGTCCATTTACTGTAAGTCCGCGGTCTTCTAAGGGGATTCCGAACTCGTTTAGAAAACCAGAACTTATTAGGCTTGTTTGCACGATTTCACAAATTTTTGGCTGTGCAAGCATGACTACTTCTTCAACCCCGAACACTCCCTTTTTAGTTAGTTCCATTCTTTCGATTGTCATCGCCATATCCAAAAAATAATTCTCTGAAGAGTTTTTAAACTATCTCTATTATACTAAATTATACCAAAGAGCATCAAGGTTGATTAGGTGAATTGTTTCCCTTAACTGAGAGAAAGTCTCGGTTCTCTGTCCAAACTTTCAAGATTTTCCGTAAACTCTTTTCTTAGAAATTTATAATAGGCGGCTACGCCGATCATGGCGGCGTTGTCGGTGATCAGATTTTTTTTAGGGGGGAAAAGAACCGGTAAATTATTGCTTTTGGCGGTTTGACGCAAAAGATTCCGCAGGGTTTTATTGGCAATGACCCCGCCTCCGCAAAGCAGCATTTTCGGTTGATATATTTTGATGGCTTGCGATGTTTTGCGGATGATTTGTTCAAAGCAGGCGGATTGGAAAGAAGCCGCCAAATTTTGCAGATTTTGGTCAAATTCTTTTTTGGTCATTTTTTGAATTAAATAAAGAAACTGGGTTTTTAAACCGGAATAGGAGAAGTTGAGGTTAGATTTTTGTGGAAGAGACTGACTCAAGTGGTATTTTACATCTTGTTTTTTTTCCGCCAACCTCTCAATTATCGGCCCGCCCGGATATCCCAATTTTAAGATCTTGGCCGCTTTGTCCAGGGCTTCACCGCAAGCATCATCAAGCGTTTGGCCAAGTGTTTGATAAGTGCCGTGATTTTTCATCAAAACAAGTCCGGTGTGTCCGCCGGAAACAAGCAGGCAAAGAGCGGGGAAGATAATTTCTCTTTTTGGCAAACCACCGGCAGATTGTGCTAAACAAGCGTAAATATGGCCCTCAAGATGGTTGATGGTGATAAGCGGTAGTCGGTAGGCGGTAGACAGCTCTTTCGCTTTTTTAATGCCGACTTCAAGGGCAATTGCCAATCCCGGGCCTTGAGTTACCGCTATCGCGTCAAATCTATTTTTTTTGGCATTTTTAAGGGCTTTTTGTACAACGAAATCAATTCTTTTCTGATGTGCCCGTTTTGCCAGGGCAGGATAAACACCGCCGTATTTTTGGTGAATGGCGATTTGTGAGGAAATCACATTGGATAAAGCTCTCCGTCCGCACGTGACGGAAGCGGATGTTTCGTCGCAGGAGGTGTCAAGGGAAAAAATAATTGGCTTCATCCTTGTTTAAACTTCTCCAAAACCTCGGGCTGTTTTAAAACTTCAAATGCTTCATTAATTATTTGCCTGATTCTTTCTTTTGAGAGACCAAACCTTTCCCCAATTTCTCTAAAAGAATAGCAATTTCCGTCCTTAAAACCAAACCTTAATTTTAGAATTCTTTCTTGTCTTGGGTTTAAATACTGCCAAAATAGACTTTCAATTTTTTCTTTTCTCTGCTTTTGCAGTATAACGGCTTCGGGTAATTCATCTACGTCGGGCAGAATTTCTTCAAGCAGCCGAGTATCTCCGCTGTTTGGAGAGGGATTATCCAGAGAGATAGCGGTTTTATTGGCGTCAAGCAAACGTTTAACCTTAAGGACAGGAATTCCAATTATTTTGGCAATTTCTTCATCGCTTGGATTAGAACCATTAATATTGAAAAACCTTTCTCTTTGTTGTCGAACTTTTATTAGGTCATTAAAACTATTATTTCCAAGAGAAAGGGAATATTGGTCACCGAGAGTAATGTGAACTTCTCTTTTTATCCAATATCCTGCGTAGTTGCCAAAAGAACCCTTCCTCCAGTCATATTTATTAATTGCTTCCATTAAGCCAAGATTTCCCGCTTGAACCATTTCTCTAAAAAGCCAAGGCCGGTTGGCTGAGAATTTTCCGGCGATATAAAACACTAGTCTTAGATTGCTTTCGGCAAAAAAATCGCGCGCCTCAAGAGCTTCCCTAACCACTTTTCCAAGTTCCTGTCTTCTTTGCTCGCTTAAGTGGTTACCGTTAAGTTGTTCTTGCGCTGACCTTCCTGCTTCAATTTTTTGTCCAAGTTTAATTTCTTGTTTATGAGTAAGCAGTGGTCTTTCGGGAACAATTCTTGTTATCTCTCCGAAATAGATATCTGGTGCATCTGCCAAGTCTTCCTTCGTCATAATTACCCTCAAAATATAAGTTGTAATTTAGTTTGTCAAGAGTTAGGCTTAAAAGCAATGGAAGATTGTGTTTTTTGTAAAATTGCTTCCGGTGAAATTTCCTGTCAGAAAATTTGGGAAGACGGGGACTACCTGGCTTTTCTGGACGTCAACCCCGAAGCCGAAGGCCATACTTTGATTATTCCCAAAAAACATTATCGTTGGGTATGGGACGTAGCTGATTACGGCGGTTATTTTGAGAAGGCAAGAGAAGTGGTAAAAGTTCTGCAGGGCAGATATCGGGCCGAGTGGATAGAAATGAAAGTTATGGGCAATCTGGTTCCTCATGCCCATATTCACCTTATTCCCCGTTGAATCACCAAACCGCTCTTTTAATTGCTAAATTTTTTATATTTAATTTTAATCGGAATTATCGCCATTTTTTTAAAACATACTTTTTAAAAAAGTTTTGGTTTTTATATAAAAATCAAGAATGTATAATCTGGCTAATTACTCCAGGAAATTTCCCTTTGATTCTTACTTAAATGGTTAATTTTGACATAAATTACCTGGGCTGTTTCTTTAAGTTTTAATATGGTTTGCTCGTCAATTTTTTCCGGCCATTCAATTGCATAAATATTCCTAGGCTTAATACTTCCCAAAAACTTGATTTCTTTTAGTTCTTCGGAAGATTCGAGGCGATAGAGGTCATAATGTACTAGAGATTTAGTATTGCGATACTGTCTTTCTGTATCGGAAGATAGCCGTTGAATTATAGGATATTCATAACAGATGGTATAGGTAGGGGAGACGACTGTTTCTTTAATGCCAAGTGCCTTTGCCAATCCCTTGGTAAAGATTGTCTTACCTGCCCCCAGGTCTCCCTGTAGCAGAAAAATAAGTGGTTTGCCAGTGGATTTGTTGCTGATTTTTGACAGGATAAATCCAGCTAAATCAAGGGTTTGTTTTTCTGACTTACTGATTAAACTGTTGGAGGTTGCCGGAAGAAAGTCGCCCAAGCGGAGAGTTATTAGCTGCCCTGAGGTAGTGTCAATAACCGTCGAAGGTTTATTTTTCGCCAGTTTTCCGGCGTTGACAATCAGGCTCAAAAGTCTTTTTTTGTTTTCGGAGAGGTTTTTTAAAAGTGATTCGGTTGAATAATGGGGTGGTGTGGAAGAAACATTAGCAGAGGTTGCCGTAAGCGGTAAGCCATAAGCTGTAAGCAGTTTGTTTATGAGAGGATAATCGGGGATTCTAAAGCCTAACGTGCCGTTCTCCGCTTCCAGCCGGGGATCGGTTTGGTGTCTACTTTGGCAGATTACCGTAAACGGGCCCGGCAACAGATTGTTAATGATGTTTTTTGCACTTTGATTGATTGTGACATACTTTTCTGCCATTTTTTCACCGGAAATAAAGACGGAAATCGCCTTGCCGGGCGGTCTTTCCTTGAAAGCCGCCAACTTGTCGACCGCCTTGGGGTTGGTGGCATCAGCGAGTAAGCCGTAAACCGTGTCGGTGGGAAAAACTACCAAACCGCCATTGTTTAGGACCTCAATGGCTTCATTAATTATTTTTTCTGGCTTTTGGTTGGATAGCTTAATAATTTTCATTGGCCATCATTGTAAACTAAAGTTGAGTAGTTTTTTTGGCTAACCTCTGTTTAAATAGGTTTTCTCTAAAACCGCCTTCGTTAATAAATTTCTCCTTTAAAGATTCTGTTTGTTTGGCTAATAAATAAGTAGTCCTTTGTATTAACATTATTAAAAGATTGGCAGCAATTTCGGGATTTTGGGGGATATGGGGGATTTGGGGAATATGAGGGGACGGTTCCCTCAAAACCCGCAAATCCCTCAACCCCCTCATTTTAACGTCGTCTTTGGGCCAAATGACCAAATTCCTTTGTCTTAAGAAATCCTCATAGTCCTCCAGTAGTTCTTTTAATGAGCCGTTGGCGATTCCGAGAAATTTGATATAACTTTCCAGGCTTTGCAATGAAAAGCCTTCACAGATATTTTGTTTTCCCGACCTTGCTGCCTGAGTCATTTGGTCTCTTTGTCTCATTAATTCCCGTCCTAAAATGTATTTTTGGCAAAATTCGACGGTAAGATCACAAATAACAACAGAATACTGGTAACTTAAGAGATATTTGTATCCTTCCATATTCTTTACCCAAATTATAGTATAATTTAACTAATGTTTATTGGAGAAATTAAAGCTGATTTAAAAAAGATCACGGGAGAAGATGTTTCTCTCGAGCATCCGGCGGATTTAAGTCACGGGGACTACAGCACAAACATTGCTTTGGTTTTGGCCAAGAAAGAAAAAAGAAATCCCAGAGAATTGGCCGATGAAATTGTAAAGAAATGGCGGGAAACCGGCTTGCCGGATTTTGTGGAAAAAATTGAAGCGGCAGGAGCGGGATTCCTCAATATATGGCTCAAATTTGATGCTCTTGTCA
>Ga0315294_10007009_pt1 | contig 12371 bp, 10 predicted proteins | sample YL17G13_40_MG_FD_203626 | JGI IMG/M metagenome (GOLD analysis project Ga0315294, IMG submission 203626) | Sediment microbial communities from Yellowstone Lake, YNP, Wyoming, USA - YL17G13_40 | ecosystem: Environmental > Aquatic > Freshwater > Lake > Sediment | place: USA: Wyoming | collected...
TGGCGTACTCATCGTAGGCCGTGACGAATATGATGTGGGCATCGACGTCTGTTTTTTCGAGCAGGTCGAACCCCGATTCTCCCGGCATTTGAATGTCCAGAAAAACGACGTCCGGACTCAGCTTCTGGATGGCTTTGATGGCCGAAGGCACGCTGTCGGCCTCTCCGATCACCGAGACTTGATCGTACGAACTGAGAAGAGAGATCAGGTCTTTCCGGGCCAGCCGTTCGTCATCGACGATAAGGGCGTTAAAATGTTTGGCCATCCGCCTTCCCCGAAGATGTTCGTAATTCTAATTTTACCTGAACACCTTCCTCCTTTTCAATAATATCGAGCCGATAGCGGTTGGGAAAGGCATGATCGAGCCTTCTACGCACATTCTCCAGGCCCGTTCCCGTGCCTGCGCTCGCCCCGTCTCCGGACCCGGCGGGTTCGATCCATTTCCCGGAGTTCCGGATTTCAATCATCAAGACCCCATTCCTGACGACGGCCGCGAGATGAATGGTCAGGGGCATGGGACTGGTGCGCATTCCATATTTGACCGCGTTTTCAATGAGGGGGTGGATCAGAAAACTCAGGACCGGAAATTCACCGGCCTCCGGCTCGACATCATAAATAACTTCGAGCTTGTCCTCGTAGCGTTTTTTCTGGATGGCAAAGTAATGCCGAACGGCCGCCAATTCCTGCTTGAGGGGAACATCGGAATAATTTTTGCTGACCAGGGAATACCGGAGAAACTCGGAAAGCTCCGTGATCATCTCTCTCGCCTTGGCTTCGTCCTCGTCGATGAGGGCCCTTATGGAGTTCATGGCATTGAAGAGAAAATGGGGATTCAACTGATAGCGAAGCATCTGAAGCTGCGCCGACTGGGCCAGGGCATTCGCCTGCTCCGTCCTTCGTTCCTGCTGCTTCCATTCTCTCCTGTTTTTTATCCCATAATACAAAGCCGTCCATCCCAGGAGTGCGAATCCGCCATTGAGCATATAGCTGACATAGACCTGAAGAAAGGTCATTTGCGGCCCCGGAGGCTCGAGGACGAAAAGGTTGATGACAGTGTCTATCCCCAGCCAAAGATTCGTCCCGATGAACGATGCCGCGAAAGCTGTCACGATGGAGTATTTCAATGGACGCTCATGAAATCGCGTTTTCTTATAGAAATAGCGCAGGGGAATGCAGATCAGAAATCCACCAACGTAAGGCAAGACGAAGTCAAGAAACCCGGGAACGTCTGTCCATGGTTTTTTGTTGGCGATGATCACCGCTAATCCCATAAAGGCCAGCCAACCCGAGATATGCAAAATCCAGAAGGCCGGAATGCTTCTTTTTCCCGTCTTAGCATCCATCGGCGATTACCTCGGAGTGTCCTTTTCAATAATCAGATGGACGTGGACGAAATCCGATTTCTCAAAGATGTCCAGGTGATGTTTTCCAGGATAGGCATCGGCTAAACGCCGGCGCACATTGTCCAGCCCAATCCCAGTGATTCCGTCCTTGTGCTGATCTGAGGGTGCGATCCAGGATCCTGAATTGTCGATTTCAATATGAAGACTCCCCTGCCGGACTTGAGCTTTGATCTGTATCCTGAGAGGCAGGGGGCTTGTGCTCATGCCGTATTTGACAGCGTTTTCCGCGAGCGGGTGGAGGAGAAAGCTCAATATGGGGAATTCCTCGGCGGCCGGATCTATATCCAGCGAGACATTGAGATTGTTCTCATATCTCGTTTTCTGGATATTGAAGTAATGCCGAATGGAATCTATTTCGTCCTTGAAGGGAACATTCCTAAAGCTCTTGCTGACCAGCGAATAGCGCAGGAATTCGGAGAGCTCGGTGACCATGTTTTTCGCTGTTGTCTTGTCTTCAGAAATCAGGGCCCGGATGGAGTTCAGGGCATTGAAGAGAAAATGCGGATTCAGCCTGTATCGGAGCATTTGAAGCTGCGCCGTCTGGGCCAAGGCATAGGCTTTTTTCGTCCGCTCCTTTTGGACCATCCATTCCTGCCAGAATTTAATGCCGAAATAAAAAGCGCTCCACCCGAACATGGGCATGAGCCACCACAGGACTCTTCGCGAATAATATAGAAAGGCCAGATTCGCGTTCAGGCTTCCCGGCCCCGAGTAGGGCCACTTCAAGAGGTCGGATACCCAGATCGACAGATTCGCTCCTAACAGGGAAGCCAAAACGGTCATGAGCGAAAGAGAAAGGATGGAACGATCCCGGAATCCTATTCTTTTATAAATGAGGCGGAGAAACAGGGTCGACAAAAAGCCGGCGATCGCGGCCGTCGCGTAACGCACGAAGATGGCTGTGTTCAGAATCCCCTGCACTTGATAATACAGGACGCTGAAGGCGAGGAATAGAATCCATCCGGATATTTGAAGAATCCAGAATGGCCAGTTCCGCCGCGTTGAATCGATCAATGTTTCAGCCCTCCAAGATATTCCGGCCTGTCACATAGAATATCAGATTTTTTGCCCATTACAATGAGCTTTCATATTGGCAGAAATCCTTAAAATCCTGGATGTAGCCGTCTGCCGTGAATTGTTTGGTTATCCGCGGGCCTGTTCTCAGGATGACAATGGCGTCATCTGTAAACATTGATCTGACCCTTTCCCAATCGGCCGATTCGCCTTTCCTAACGGAAACGGCTTTGTATATCTCATTGATAAGAGCTACCGGAGTCTCACCCGGTATGTTTTGGGCTAGCAGCTGATATTTGACAAAGCCGGTTAAAAAGAGTGCCAGGCAGCATGAAAGAAGAATTGGTTTCATTCGTTTTATCATTTTATTCTTCATGGAATCCCCCTCTTAAGGATGATTTCGAGCTAAAAGTCCTCAACGCCGGTCTTGTCTCCGCATTTCTTGACCATCCTCTTGACGCTCACCGACGGCGCTTGGCCGGATATGCTTTCCGCGCGAGATTTATGCCTTTCCTCGATACGGCATTTTTTTCAACCGCGGCGGCATCGAAGTTGGATTCGGGACGAACCGGAAGAGAACCGGAGCCTTATCCTCGTCGGTTTTGAGCGGCGCCAGGCCTATCAACCCGGCTTTAGCGAAGCACAAGCAGCGTACTCGGCGGTTGATCTCGATATTGAAGACATCGGAATCTAATCGCGTCTCGCCAAGGAATTGACCCTGAGCGGAATAGAAGGAGAAAGCCAAGTCCGACTGGCCGGGATTCTCTCCATAGTTGAAGAATAGGAAATTTCCATCCGAGTCGGTTAGCATATCGCTGTAATTCGGCAAAGACTGGCCGAACAGAAAAGAATAATCGATGCTTTCGAGCTCACCGATCGTCCTTAAGACTGAAGGGGATCTTTGACTCTGGGTTTGCATCCCGGCAAGGTGAGCTTTCTTGAATCGGGCAATATAGTCCGGAGTCGCCGGTCGGGCATGGCCGTTCAGGGGAAACGACCGCAACGGTTTTCCCGCGAGATTGAAAATCTCGATTTGCGGCGAATTCGAAACTCCCACGGCCAGGTTCCCATCGCCGCTCCGGACGATAAAGACGTTTGCACGTTGATCGTTCCCGAACGAGAGAGTCATCCCCGACGCCAGGCGGACAAAATCGGTTTGGATCGTACGGGTGAGTATCACCTGTTCGTTTCCATTTTCGATATCCTTGATGACCACTCGAATCGTTGCGGGCGTCGAAAAACCCCCAGTTTTCCCCGGCGCCGCGCCGCCCGCCTCAAACTGTTGGCTGAAATAGGCGATTTTGGTCCCGGCCAAAGCGACCACATCATGGACGGGACGCTGCGTTTTCAGAAGCTTATAAAACCGTCCGTTAAGGTCGAACAGGCTGATCCTTCGGCTCGTCGCATACTCGCTCACGACCAGGGATTTTCCATCAAGGATGCTGGGGGATCCCGGGCTTTCGAGGTCGCCGGGCCCCTGGCCGCGCTTACCGAAGGTGAGGACCAAGCGTCCCGCCGGGTCGAATTTATGAATCGTATGTTCCCGGCTATTGGCCATGAATATCGTCCCATCGTCGGCCACGACAATATCTTTGTAGCTTTCGAAAAGGAGGCCTCCCCAATCCACGCCCTTCCCGAAGGACGGATCGGGTCGGATTTTCAACGGACCGGATGTGTAAACGTCCGCCCACCGGACCGTGGTCTCGGCGAACGAGGACAAGAGACCGATCAGAGCAATCCCTGCCGATAAAATCAGTTTCATCAGAAAGGCTCCTTTCTCTTATTTTCGAGAGCGAACTTGAAATAATGACCGTACATGCCTCATTGTCTACGCTCTGCCTTGTGGAATTGAAACATGAAACCCGAATATTAGAGAAGCCGGAATAGATGGACGGTCGAAATAACCGACGAACGGTCAAGGGGCCGGCCGCGCATGTTTCTTGAGGGGGGACGACCTGTCGACGCGAATCGAGCATTCATCCTCCGTGCGATTCAGGTCCAGTTGATCATCCTCGATCGCGCCTTGATAGACTGACGGGCGGCCGCGCCGAAACGGCCCGTCCTCGCCAGAGCGCTCGGCCCGGACTCGGACGTTCGTCGATAAAGTCAACCGCTCATCGAATAGGATTTTACAGCGCTCTGAGTCCTGCCTCATGATGACATCCTCAGACGAGTCCAAATGTCTGGCCGTCGGCTGGAGTCCTATGTCTTGAAGGTCCTCATGAAAAAAATCGCGATTATTATCATCTTCACCCTCATCCTCGACTTGACGCTGTTCGCCGCGGACGACACGAAACTCCTTCGGATGCCGGACATCGACAAGGACCTGATCGTCTTTGTCTACGCCGGCGATATCTGGTCGGTTCCTTCCGCGGGCGGCGACCCGAGCCTCGAGAAGGCGGTGGCCTTCCTCCTCGAAGTGCTGAAGAAGAACCCGCCGAAAAAAATCACGAAGCCCGGAGACCCCGATCGCTCCCAGTGGCATGAAAAAAAGAAATAAATAAGGATATGGCAAAAAAAGGAGTTCTCATGCGAAGGAAAAAAATCGTTTTCGGCCTTTCCTTCCTGTTGTTGAGTTTCGCGGCGCTGCGGTCCTATTATCAGGAACCGCCCGGACTCCCGCGCCCTTCCGTCACGACCGGGGATATCGTCAAGCGGTTTGTCCAGGCCAGCGGAGGTTCCGAGTTGGCGAAAATCAAGACGGAAAAGAGAACGGGAACTCTTGTCAGGGGAGTCAGCGGCCAGGTTCCATTCGAGACGACCGCGGAGGCTTCGGGAAAATGGCATTATCGCCAGGTCTTCGCCTATGGAGACCGGGCGTCATACGGCTTCGACGGCGGCCAAGCCTGGATCCAGGACACCGCGGGAGTCTCGGCCTTACCTCCGGCGGAGAGGCTCGAGCTTGCCCTTCTTTTGGACATCCAGGCGCCGCTCCATCTGGAACGGTTGTTCCCTTCGATGACGGTCAAGGGATCCGAGAAAATCGGCCAGAAGGAAGCTATTGTCCTCGCGGCCGTATCGGGGGAAGGCGCAGGCTTCGAACTCGCCTTTGACGGCGCGACGGGATTGCTGCTCCGCGCCGGAGATCTTTTTTTCGAAGATTATCGTGACGTCGGCAAGGGAAAGCGGCCGTTTGTCATTTTCCTCGGAAAAGACGATGTCCAGAATTCTCTCCGATTGAAAATGCAGGTTTCGGATGTCAAGCAAGACATTGAGATCGATGAATCAATTTTCACTAAGCCGGCCGGCGCCCTTCGTCCCGTTCCGCCACTGCTTTATAAATTCAGAAAAGAAGTCCCGGTCGGACGAGAAACCCTGGGAGCTTTGGTCGGAGTCTATCAGTCGAATGCCGACCCGAACGTCCTTTACACAGCCACGATCCAGGGGTCGCATCTCATGATCGAACGGACGGGCTGGGGAACGAGTGTGGAAATCCGTCCGGAGTCGGAAACGGACTATTTTATGCGGTTTCTCAACCGGGAATTCCATTTCGTTAAAGACGCCGCGGGCCGGGTGACGGGGCTCGAAATCGGGGCGGACCGCGCTCTAAAAGCGAAGAAAGTGAAATAGATCGGATCGACGAGGAGGCGCGACAATGGACCGCAAACAATTCATGAAACAATCTCTGCTGGCCAGCCTCGGCTGCTGCGGCGCGGCCCTGGGATTCGGCCAAATCCAGGAAAACGCGGAAAGGCGGGCCAGCACCCTGACCAAAGACCTGACGCGGCGCATCCGGGACGGGGCCAAGAGCCCGGACTGGAGAAAAATGGAAGAAGCGACGATGAAGTTCAAGGCCATGATGGATCACATGGACGAGATGCTCGACGAGGAGACGAAAACAAAGATCCTGAACGCTTGCGGCCGATCCTGCTATATCAACGCTTTTGGCGTCGCCGATGAGCGAAAGCCGACTCCCCAGCAGGGAGAAGCTTTCCTGAAGAATCTCGAAAAAAGTGGCTTCGGGGTCCGGCGCGAGAAAGAAACAATCACGGTGTTTTATCGCTGGGGGACCAAACAGAATCCCACCGGCTTGAGTATGCAGGAGAGCTATTGCATGTGCCCGATCGTCGAGTCGGGCGCCCCGGGAATGTCCAAGAGCTACTGCAACTGCTCGGCCGGCTATGTCAAAGAGGCCCTCGAGCGGGCCACCGGCAAAACCGCGCTCAAAGCCGAGGTCCTCGAATCGATCCTGTGGGGCGGGAAAGATTGCCGGTTCAAGGTCGTGTTGAAGGCTTGACGCCGCCGCGAGAACGGAAATCTGCCAGGGGGTTCATGATGAAAATGATAGTTATGGCGGCGGCGGCCCTATTGTTTTTGTTCTCCAACCTCGCATTCGATTGCACGACAGTCGTTAAAGTGAAGGGCAATTCTGTTCTTACGGGTTTCAACCTGGATTATAGAAATTATGCTCCGCTGATCTGGATTATTCCCGCCGCAGAAGGCCGATACGGAAGGTTTTGCTTCGGCTTCGATGAGAATCATAAGATTGCCGAAGGCGGACTCAACGAGAAGGGATTGTTCATCGCGGTCAATGCCTTGAATGCGGATGCGGGATGGAAAGCGGATCCCGCTTTGCCGGATTGGGAGAAATGGGCGGGGTGGTCCGGAACCGGAGTTCCCGACGGCATTCTGGCGAAGTGTGCCACCGTGGACGAAGCCGTTTGCGTGTTCAAAACCTACAATCTTTTCACGCTTAATCGGGTTAAATTCCTCGTCGCCGGCAAATCCGGCGATTCGGTCGTGATCGAATGGAGCAAAGCCGGCCTTCGGTTTATCGAGAGGGCGAAGGACTATCAAATATCGACGAACTTCATCACCTCAAACTATGAACCGGGCCAGTATCCCTGCCCCCGCTATAACGCGGCCGAGCAGATCTTGTCGACCAGCCCAAGCAGGATTTCCGTCGATTTGATCCGTTCCATCCTGTCGGCCACACACATGGAATTCCAGACTCCGACCGTATATTCCAACATCTGCGACCTTCGCTCGGGCGATATCTTTATCTATTACTTTCACAATTACGAAGAAGTCGTAAAAATGAACATTTTCGAAGAGTTGAAGAGAGACGAGGCACGATACGTGGTCGAATCGCTCTTTAAGGTCAAGCCTTATGTCGCCGATGTGTACAAAACACTTTTGAAAAAATGAAGACGAAAGAATCCGTAATTTCTGACTTCCACCGGATCTATTGACCGCTTGTCGATTTTCGATACCCGGGTGAACCGCAACCTCGTACGCTGTATTGGGCGGTCCATTATGGATGAGGACGAACTTGAAAGAATGAGGAGACCAAGGCATGAAAATAACAGCCCTTCTTTTGACGTTGACGATGGCGTCGTTCTCGCTGGCGGCTCAAGACAAGACGAAGACCCCGGCCCCGCCGGCCGAACAAAAGACGGTCACGGCCGTGCGGACGGACGCCCCCATCGTCATCGACGGCCGCCTGGACGAAAAAGTATGGCAGACGCCGCCCACGAACGGATTCACCCAGAACGATCCCAGAGATGGGGAGCCGTCGACTGAAAAGACGGACGTCTGGGTTGCCTATGACGGCCAATATCTCTATGTGGCAGCCTATTGCCGCGATTCAGAGCCGTCGAAAATCATCGGCAGGCTCGGCCGTCGCGATTCCCAGGTCGATTCGGACTGGTTTATGTTCGCCGTCGATCCCTACTACGACAAGCGGACCGGATATCTGTTCGGCGTCAATCCAGCCAACTCGATCATGGACCTCGCCCTGTCCAACGACGTCGACCAGGACGGTTCCTGGGACGGTATATGGGAATGGAAAGCCGCCGTCAACGGCGACGGCTGGGCCGTGGAAATGAAGATTCCGTACCACCAGCTTCGTTTTTCCAAACAGGATGAATATGTCTGGGGAGTCAACTTCCGCCGCATCATCAAGCGAAAAAACGAAGTCGCGAGTTTCGCCTGGGTGCCCAAGGACGAAGCCGCCTTCGTTTCGCGCTTCGCCAAGCTCGAAGGCGTCCGCGGCATCAACCCCGGAACGCACATCGAGATCGTTCCCTATGTCACCGGACAAGGCCAACTCCGGCCGGCCGAGGAGGGCAATCCGTTTGAACTGGGCCATCGATATCTTGGGAATACGGGCCTCGACCTCAAGATCGGCCTCAAGGGGAACCTGACGCTCGACGCCTCCGTCAATCCGGACTTCGGCCAGGTCGAGGTCGATCCGGCCGTCATCAACCTTTCGGCGTACGAAACCTACTATGAGGAAAAGCGGCCGTTTTTCATCGAGGGCGCGTCCATATTCAACGACTTCGGCCGGGGCGGCGTCTATCTCAGCGCCGGGATGAACTGGCCGGCCCCCAGCTTCTTCTACAGCCGTCGTATAGGCCGCGCCCCGCAGGGCACCGTGACAGAGTCCGGCTACGCGGACGTCCCCGACCGCTCGACGATCCTCGGCGCGGCGAAGATCACGGGCAAGCTTGGCGGCTGGAACATCGGATTCGTCAACGCTTTGACGGCGCGCGAATACGCCGCGATCGACCAGAACGGGACGCGACTCGAACAGGAAGTCGAGCCTTTTTCCTATTACGGCGTCCTCCGCGCCCAAAAGGACATTAAGGAAGGCCAGCAGGGAATCGGGATCATGGCCACCGGCGTCCTGCGCGACACCGGCGGCTCCCTCCTCGATGGCATCCTCAACAAGAACGCCTTCAGCCTGGCCGCGGACGGATGGGCGTTCTTGGACGCGAAACGGACCTATGTCGTCGGCGGCTGGGTCGGCGGGACTCACATCCAGGGCAGTGCTCAGGATATTCTCCGCCTGCAGTCCTCTTCGCTCCACTATTTCCAGCGGCCAGACGCGACGCACGTCGACATCGATCCGGAAGCGACATCGCTCTCAGGCTGGGGCGGCCGCGTCCAAGTTGCCAAACAGCGCGGTAACGTGTTGTGGATTTTCGGCGCAGGGGCGCTTTCGCCCGGATTCGATCCAAACGACATCGGATTCCAGCGCGCGGGCTCGGACATCGTCAACGTCTCATATCTCGCCGGCTATCAGTGGACAAAACCGGGCAAGATTTTTCAGTACGCGATCATCGCCCTCGGCGGCCTGCAGACCTACGACTTCGGCAGGAATAAGACCGCCGAGGCGGCCGTGGCCGTCATACAGGGAACGTTCCGAAATTTCTGGAATTTCAATTCGGAGACCGTCGTTTCCTCCGAGACGCTGAGCAACCGGCTTACGCGGGGCGGCCCGTTGGCCGTCGCCCCTGGAGGTTGGAGCGAGACATTTATTCTTTCCTCGGACAATCGAAAATCGCTTGTTTTGGAGGGCCAGGGGGGAATCTCCGAGAGCTTTCATGACAGCCGAGGATGGAACGCTATGTTGTCGCTTGCCTGGAAACCGCGGTCTAATGTGAGCCTGTCCATCGGCCCCCAATATATGGTTAATACGGCGGAAACCCAGTGGATCGGCCGGTTCCGGGACGAGCTCAAGACTTCGACGTTCGGTTCGCGCTATGTCTTCGGTCGGATCGAGCAGAAAATCGTTTCGGCCGAGATCCGTCTCAACTGGACGTTCACGCCCAAGCTTTCGCTCCAGGCCTACCTCCAGCCGTTCATCGGCGTCGGCCGATACGGCCGGTTTAAGGAGCTCGACCGGCCGAAGGCTTATGTCTACAACGCCTTCGGAGAAGGCGATTCGACGATTGAGTTTTCCGACGGCGTTTACGTCGTCGACCCCGACGGATCGGGGCCGGCGGCCGCTTTCGCCTTCGGCAATCCTGATTTCAACATGAAGTCGCTCCGCGGCACGATCGTCCTGCGTTGGGAATATCTGCCGGGCTCGCTCCTCTACGCCGTTTGGACCCAGAACCGGGCCGACTTCGCCAACGCCGGAACGCTCAGCCTGCGGCGGGACCTCGGCGACCTGCTGACCGCGCCCGGCGACAACATCTTCATGATCAAGATATCGGTCCGCTGGAATATGTGAGGCGCTTTCAAGGGCCCTAGAAAAAAGGAGGTTTTCATGAGACGCGATATTTTCCGGAGAGCGTTGTCTCTCCTCGTGCTCTCTTTCAGGAATATATCCATCGAGTCATGAAAGCGGACAGCCTCGATAGCTATTATGAGGTTTTGATGGAATTCGCCGCTCTGCTCAAAGACGGGCACACGCAGGTTATCCCGCCCTGGATGTTCGTGAAACCTGGGTATGACCATCCGCCCGTGGAACTTCAGGTCGTGGAAGGAAACTTCTTTGTGGCCCGGACCGGCGACACCGAAGAAATCAGGAAGCAGAGGATCTTTCCGGGATTGGAAGTCCTGGGAATAGGCGAAGTCTCCGCGCGGATATATCTCGAAGAGAACGTCCTCAGGTTCAACCGCCGGGGCACGCCGCAGGCGGACGAGACGATTGGATTGATCGGTATTCTCAGCGGTCCAATAAACAGTCAGCTGCGGCTCAAGGTGAAAGATCCGGATGGGACCGTGCGCCCAGTTTCCCTAACCAGAAATTCAACGGCTAAGGACGGCAACGCGTTTCTCCCGCGGTGGGTGCGCTGGTTCATGTTCGATCCGGTGATTGAAACGAGGATGCTCCATCCGGAGATCTGTTACATACGAATATCGAACTTTGGCCAGAAAAAGGTGGTGGAAGAATTCCAGAAGGTCTTCGACCGGCTAGACCTCTCCAGGATCAAGGGGATCATCCTCGATGTCCGCTACAATCCGGGCGGGGATAGCGATCACGCCGACAGCATCATCAGCTTCCTGACCGACCAGCCATTGAAAGCCGAGAAATGGAAGAGCCTGTCCTACGTCCCGGCCTATCGGTCATGGGGTCGGGCTGTCGGATGGATCGAAAGTGATCCTCGCATCATCGAGCCTCGGGCAGAAAAAAGCTATGCCGGTCCGTTGGCGGTTCTAACGGGGCCCGGGACGTACAGTGCCGCTGAAGATTTCTTAGTGCCGCTCCAGCATTCCAATAGGGCCATTCTGGTGGGTGAAAAAACCGCCGGAAGTACCGGGAATCCGATCAACGTTCCTCTGCCCGGCGGAGGGACGTTTACGGTTGTGTCGTTAAGAGCGATGTTTCCCGACGGGCGGGAGTTCGTCGGTATCGGCATTCAGCCTGATGTGGAGGTGCATCCAACCCAAAAGGATCTTCTCCAAGGGACGGATCCTGTTCTTCAGAAGGGAATCGACATAATTAAGAACTGGACGTTTTATCACAGATGAGATCCTCGACTCTTTCTTTGCCGACACCTCGAACCATTTGCCGAAAATGGATTTGTTTTGTCGTGATGAATATCTTTGGAAGGCCTGCTTGAACTAAAATGCGGAAGATCCTCTATCGCGGCTGCCATCAAGGGCAAAATTACGGAGAACGGAATATGGGTCCAGCCCAGCGAACGTTTTCCGCAATGTTTTTTATGGCGCTCGCATGCGCCTTTTGGCCATCGATAGTAAGCGCTTCTGAATTTACGTGTGTATGTCAAGAAGGTGTTCAGCTGGTGCTGAAGATCGAAATAAATTTCGAGTCGTTGAAAAGACTGCTCTTGGAGGGCGAGAAAATACTCGAAAAGCCGGAAGAATTCGTGGCGACGGATGGAGCCTACAAGAAAGCGGCGGCTTTTTACGCCAGGAATGAGAGCACAATTGTTACCGAGGAATGGAAAAACATCGTAAGGAATATTGCAGGAAAAATAAGGGAAGACAAGGAAGACAGCCCGTATCTCAAACTGCTCAAAGACCTTGAAGCGGGACTGGCCGGTTTCGACGCGAAAGCCAAGCCTATCCTCGCTCAATATCTGCCCAAAATAAACTACTGCCGCATCGATTCAAGGGTCTACTTCACCGCTTTCACCGCCTTCGATTCGATGAATATCTGGGACTCCGTCGTGATCAATGCGTTGAATCCCAAATACTTGCTGGACGCGGATTTTATCCTGAATACGCTGGTCCATGAACTTTACCACTCCGGCTATG
>Ga0315294_10007010_pt1 | contig 12370 bp, 8 predicted proteins | sample YL17G13_40_MG_FD_203626 | JGI IMG/M metagenome (GOLD analysis project Ga0315294, IMG submission 203626) | Sediment microbial communities from Yellowstone Lake, YNP, Wyoming, USA - YL17G13_40 | ecosystem: Environmental > Aquatic > Freshwater > Lake > Sediment | place: USA: Wyoming | collected...
AGGAGAGGCGGTGAAAGAAGAAATGGTCGGAGGCGTATTATGAGGATTTGAGGGCGGCTGGGCATTATGATAATCAACATCAACCGAAGTTACATCGGCCATCGGCGAATTGGATGTTTCGGATAATATTTTTTCCAATATGCCTGGCGGCAAACTGACTTTGGGCAGAAAGAACTTGACTGAGCCGTCTTTCTTGTCAATCAGGGCGATTGCTCCAGCGGCGTCTTTCAGCGCGAAAGCCGCTAAAATGGCGACCAAAACATAAGCGAAAACTAATTTTTTTGACATATTTTTAAATCCCTTTTTAATTACGACCTTATAAATTCTACCCCAAACAAAACCAAACGCCAAATGCATTCATATCGCCCTGCGCAGCAGGAAATACGCGTCCGCTCCCGGATTCGCGGACCAGAAGCCGTCCATGGAGGACATTGGCTAAACAGGACGATATTAGAATATTTATCTTAGTAGAAAAATGGGGGTATGTTTATGAATGCAACGATGCTTGTTTTTTCGCTTGATATGTTGTTTTATTATAGATAGTCAAGGGAGCTTTCACAAACTGACGAGTCCAATATCCCGCAGACGGAAAGGGATGAGGACTAATCGAACATACAAGAAGGAACATCCGCCTATGTCTGAAAATCAAGAATTGAAAGTGGGCGAACCCGCAGGCTGTTCAGCGGCCGTTGCAACGCGGACGCAAACGTTATACGCCTCCATCGACGAAACCGACCACCAGTATACCTGGGATTACACGACGCGCAGAAGAGCGTTTTTGCTGTTTGATGTGGATAGCGAGCGTTTTGCGATGATTGCTTTTGAAGAGGACATCGCTGATGAGACGGGCGCCATGGGCGACTATCGGCATAGCTCGAATTATGTCGGTAGTCTCTACTCAAAGAGTGCGCTCGCGCCGATACAAGCCGTCGAAGCACAAACGCTGGACCAACTGATGGCTCGAATAAAGAACGAACCCTGGGGATCTCAGATGGAGAAAGTGGAAAGCATCAGAATTGCCGCTGGAGTGGTTTCTATTTCGGACGGCAGCCTGATGCTGACAAAGAATTAGTCTCAACCTTCGACTTTTTGCAGTCAGCCGAAGATTTTTATCACAAGGCTCCGTTGGAGGACGGGGTCTTTTTTGTTTTAATGAATAAAAACATAGTATGGTTGATTTTTCCCTGAAACAGTAGTAGGTTTCTCTGTGGATTCAGCAATTGACATTTGAATATGTCATAAGGAAAGGAGGTCTGTATGGGGGCATACAATGAGGCAGAAATGGAACGAACATTAACGCTCTACCTCCAAGAACAAGAGGATGAAAATACTGGATCCGTCCCAATCTATTACCTTCGCATCGTCCTTGGCAATGATGGTCTTGGTTGGACGGAAATAGGAAGAGTTTCGCTCTCCGAAGAAGAAGTCAGGCGGCTCGTGGCGCTCGGCAGTAAAGACAAGCTGCATGCGGCGCTCTACGCCAGGTTCCACATCACCGATTTCAGCTGGCCACGCGACCTGCCAAGAGGGTTGTTCCACGAATACGCCGGCGACCTGCGCGAACAACTTTCTGCGTGGCTCGCAAGCGACGCTGGAACACCTGCCACGGAACGAAACGGAGGCGGCGCAGAACCGGCCGCGAACTAATCGTTCCCAGCACAAGAGGACGCGGAACATCTCCGCGCCCTTTTTTTATTTAATAAAGACTTCCTTTCCCTCCTCGGCTGACGCCATTATGGCACTATCACGCGTGATAGTGCCGCTGGATTGAATGTTTGTTACTCTGCCCTCCGCAGCAGGAAATACGCGTCCGCTCCCGGGTTTAAAGACCAGAAGCCGTCGGGATAAGCGTCGCCGCTTGAGCCTAAAATATCTGTCCGGTTCGGATTGTCTCTGCCTGCCGGGCCAGCCACCATAGTCAACCAGTACGCGCCGGGTTCCAATATAATGGGATCATTAAAAACATACAAAACCTCGTGGTTATTTTCATATTGGCCAATTCCGGCATCGTTGCTAGCGGCTATTAGTTCGCCCGGCGAGCCGGCGTTGTCCCTGTGAATATTTACGTTGCTGACGCTGGCGTTATACCAACCGAATTCAGGCCCAATCCACATTGCCGCCGCGTCAATAGTGACTGCTGTGTTTATAATAATTTTCTGGCTGCCATCTGTTATGCCAAGAACTCCGACAACGTTACTGTGATCTTTTTGGCTCGGTAGCGGCACGTAGCCGACAGGAAAATTCCAGTTTGCGGTTGCAGGAGCAGAAACATTTCTGAAATCATCAACTGCGCGCACTCCGACCATATAACTGTTTCCGAAAACAACCTCTACTGTCGCGGCTTTACGGTTTCCGACCGACTGCCATTCTGAATCATTAAACACAGACGAGGTTGAATAATTGATTTCGTAAGTAATGAGATAATCCAGAGTATCTTCGTCGGCTGAGCCGGACCAGGTTAAATTCAACGCAGAATGGAACTCGTCAAAATTCAACGAAAGATTTGCCGGCGTGGAGGGACTCGCTTGCGGCGGCGTGGAAGTTTGGAAATAATATTTTGTCTTATCAACCGCGGCCAAACCGAAACGTTGTTCGCCTCCTCCGCCGCCGCCAAAATCATAAAAAGCAAGAGTGATATAATCGCCCGGAGAAAAATCTCCGCTGCCGGTATTCCTACTGGCTTCAACCGCAAACCGCTGGTCTTCCAGATTGTCCGCATGAAAGGCAAAACTCAGAGGCCCGCCCTGTTGGCAGGAATGGCGGTTCCATGGAATAAGAAGAGAGGAATGGGACGCATCAGGGCCGCCGTAGCAGCCTCGGTAGACGAGCCGCAAAAAATCTGGATCATCAAGGCCTAAATCATTCGCAGTCGTAAGAGTCGCCTGCTTCTGGGCGTCCTGGTTCAAATACATCGCGATCAATTTCCAATTTTGATTATCGCTCGCGTCAGTTAAATCCCAAAACGGCCTTGTTGAGCTTGCCTGTAAATCCGCAAGATATTTTATCTCTGCTCCGCGCGGATCGCGGTAAAAGTAAAAATTGTCTAAAAAGCTGGACGCGAAAACCGAAGTAGTGGTGCTTTGTTCTAACCCGTCTCGGTCGCGAACCGCAAACTGGAAATCGTATTGCCGGCCGACTTCGTCAATACTGAAGCTGTAAGCCAGCGCGGAGGTCGCGCTGAAAATAATTGAACTGGAAGAGGAGTTTATGGCCGAGATTGCGTAAACATTGGTTGAAGTCGCGCCGAGAGCGTCCGCTGATTCGTCCCATGAAAAATTGATCCTCGGCGCCGGACTATATTCCAGCCGCAAATTGTTTATAGCTGGCGCCTGCCGCGGTTCTGGCAAACTTTCGCTGTTTTGCGGGACTGGAACAGTCCGGATTTCAAAATCAGCCGCGTTTGAATCAGTGTCGCAGCCGTTGCCTAAAAATTCGTTGTTTCCCTGTGCGGATACGCACGAAGAATCCTGCGGTGCTTTACGCTCAATACTCTGTCCCACCAGAGGGATGGGTGCCGGCGCTGACTCTGCGAGTAAGCCCGAGCCGAATCCGTATGCAAGACGGTCTACGATATTCGGATCGTCAGCGCCGTTTATCGCTTCCTGATCATTCATAAGAAAAATCGTGGTGCCCGTCGCGCTACCCGAAAGAAGCAAAGTGCGTTGCCATAGATCCGCTGGTTTCGCACCACGGTAACCGTCTCTACCTTCATTGTCAGGTCTCCTCGCAATCAGGAAATAGCCCTTTGGAGTAATGCGGTTTCCCTCCGCAAAATGTTTTTTCTTTACTCCCGCCGTAGAAGTCGCACCTCCGCTCAAAGATTGAATAGACCATGAAGATAAATCAATTTCACTTTCTGTCGGATTATAAAGCTCTATGAATTCATCTCCCGCATCCGCTCCGGAAATTTGAACTTCGCTTATGACCAAATGGTTAACGATTGCCTGCGGTGAGTTTGTTGAAGCCGCCTGCGTGGAAGTTGGCGCGGTATTTTCCGTGCTACTCGCTGATGAACCTGCCTGCGGTGAGCTTGCCGAACCCGTAGAAGAAGCTACGCTGCTGCTCTCTGGCTGGACGCCGCCTCCTGACGAACCTCCTAACGACGGAGAAGCGCCGCCGCCGGTTGTAAACGAGACAGATCCCGCGAAATTCTGTACGATGGACTCTGGCGAACCAGCGGCCCCCAGAATCAGTTTTAACTGTTCAACAAGAGCCGCGAGCGCGCTGTTAAGTTTGTCAAAAAGATTCGCTTGAGGCGGCGGCTCGGAATTACTCGCCACGGGCTTCGTCTCGGTTTGTGGTTGGACCACTGATAGTTCTTCAGTTATGGAAGTTGTTTCTCCGAGGATTTCCGGCTGGGATTCTTGTTCGGTTATTTCCACAATCTGAATTGGCTGAGTCCCTGTTGAAAAATTTCCTGCCGGAGAGATTATTTCTTCAGAGCTGAAAAAATCTTTAGTTGATCCTATAATTAAGTAAATTGCGTTTTCTGTTATATACGCCAAGCTCGCAAAAAATGACTGGACAGCAGCTGCGACTTTTTTGCCTTCGCCGACCAGAGAAATAATCGGTAGTGTCAATTTGGAAAGGTCGTATTTTACCAGATGGGTCGGGAATTCTTTATTAACCACCGCGTCTGCCGCCTGTTTTTGGAAGAGATTAATAACTCCTGCGCCATAAAGAACTGCTTGCCGGGAGAGATGGGAAAAATAGGCGTCGAGGATGGTTTTGCTACCAATATCTATAATATAGTTGGTTGACACATCTAATCCGTTGCCTTTCACGACAATTGCTTTAGCTAATGAGAATTCTTGATTGTTCTCGTCAATTCCGTATCCAAAATTTTCATCTTCTCTTATTATTTTCGGCAACTGATATTTCGGGTCGTTTATTGTATCTTTGGAAAAGAAATATTTATTTGAATATTCTGCTAAGGAAATCAAATATTCCTCAATTGAGGACTTTGCCGGCAGAGTTAAGCCGCTACTTCTTAATTCCTCAACGACATTTAAACTCCCCCTGCCGTATTTTGCGGTGTATATTTCATACGGCGAACCGAGGTCTCCTGTTATTCCTTCCAGTTCTTGCGCGTGAGTGTCGTCGCGGGTATGCTCCGGCACTGCCATATCTTCAACAAGATGCATAATAAACCCCAAAGTTTTATACGCTTCTTCCAAATTGCCGTCTGCGTAATATTCCAGAGCTTTTTTATATGTTCTATTTCCTTCGTAAAGGGAGTATTCCTGTTGGATTAGCTGGTTATTCGCCCATTCTACTGCTGAAAGCGGTTCTTCCGGGGAGAGAAAAACACTGGAGAAAAATTTAGCGTCTTCCTGGGAGATTTTGCCTGCCTGCAACCCAGTCCAGCCGGTTTTATAAATGGGATCGTAAAAATGGTTAATCCAGCGCGGCGGAGTGTCTTCCAAGATACTGCCCTCTATAATCCATTCTTTCTGCTCCGAAGTCAGTTGCTTATCCGCGAACGAAAAATTGTACAAATCAACTGCTTGTTCTGTAAGCGCCGGATGTGTTGTTTGATCATTATAAGCATTAGCTAAATTAAAAAAACAAAAAGAAAAAAGGGTAATAATTAAGACAGTTTCAAATTTTGAATTGTCGTTTTTCATTTTGATTTTATTCGGATGGGCGCTTTTGTAGTGCGCTTTTTGGATGCTAAATCTCTATTATTTTCCAAACGCCGCTGGGATAAATTTGCATCCTCACATATATTGGTTTATCTATAATAAATTCTTTACCGCCAACCATATAATCGCGCGGATAATAACCACCAGTTTCATTTATAGATTTCTTAAGTAATAGTAAATAATTTTGCACTTTTGCCGCAGAGGCCTCATCAAAGCTCCTTAATTCCTTCTCCTGCTTCTCCACCACGAAATACTTGCTCGCGAGTTCGTAATCCCCTTTTTCCACCGCGTCAATGTACATTTGCAGGGTCTCCTGCGGGGTTTTGCCGCCGTAAGTGTCCGCCAGCTGTTTTTGATAAAACGCCTCCTGCTCCCGTTTCAACTGCTCAACTAATTTTATCGCTTTCTCTGCCTGCTCTTTTGCTAATTTGTTTATTTCGTGCACCCGCAGGGCAATAACGACGCCGAACGCCAAAAAAATCATCGCCAAAAACGCGGCAACGAATTTCCAGTATTTTCTCTTCGGCTTATCCGGCTCCATTTTAATTTTCCAAATCAAACTTATTTTATATCATACCAAACACAGCCCGCGGCACAAACCTCAAACTTATCCACAATTTAAAACAACCTTATCCACAAGCCAAGGATTTAAACCAAGATTTAAGCTAAGGATTTATGAAATCTCTATAAACAAAAACTCTGGTTCGCTACTCCTATTATATCACAATTGTGATATAATAGGAGTAATTCAAGTATTGATATATCATATTCATTCCGTAACTAACTTCTACTCCAATTATAACACAATTGTGTTATAATTGGAGTAAATAATAGCAGGGGCTTTCTGGTGCACGCTGGTACGCGGATAAGTAATTTTGGAGTAAAAATTGGAGTAAAAAAATTTCAGCAAAAAATAATTATGGTATAATAATCGCAAATGAAGAGGTCTGTTGTCATTGAAACAATTTTAGGGAATCCTGCGGGCGGGCGCGGAACCGCCCTCTTACTACAGTAATATCACAATTGTGATATAATAGGAGCATAAGACTATAAGCGACCATGAGTAAAGGCCGGATTCAAATCTTACTACTCTTACTACGGTTATATCACAATTGTGATATAATAGGAGTGATGTTGATATAATAATATAATAGTGGAAGAGATTGTGATATAGTGGGAAAGATGTGATACAATAAGAGTGATTGGGAACAAGAAATAAAACGACCAGTAAAAAATAGAAGTAAAAAAAACAAAAATTTACCATGAAAGGATCTCTCATTATTGAAACAGTTCTTGAAATTCTCCAAGGGGGCGCGGAGGCGGCGGCGAACATCTTGGACATCATGACGTCGGGCTACGGCGCCTCGCGGAGGAAAATCGGCCGCACCTTGAAATACGGCACGCCGCAGTTCCGCAGTGACTGGGCAGAAACGTTCCGCAATCGTCAGAAGTTCTACGGCCTCCTCAACTACCTCAAAAAACAAGGATTGATTGAACCCAAAAAGCGCGGCGCGAAGTCGTTCTGGAAAATGACGCCGAAGGGCGCCCTAAAACTGGAAACGCTCCGGGAAAGAAATTTCTATTCAAAGGAGCGCGCCCGCTACGCCAAAGGCGGCGACGATGCGAGCGTGAAAATCATCGCCTACGACATCCCGGCTTCGGAAAGCCCAAAGAAAAGGTTCTGGCTGCGGTGGGCGCTCCATAATTTGGGGTTCACGCTCCTCCAGAAGAGCGTGTGGGTTGGCAAAAAGAAAATTCCCGAAGAGTTCCTCGCTGATCTCCACGAACGGAAAATGCTTCCCTACGTGCACATCCTTGAAGTCGCGAAACGCGGCACGCTCCATAAAATCACATAGGCATAGCACCTTCTGAAAAAACCACATAGGCATCGTGCCTCTCTGTAAAAGAATCTGACTTCGCCTGAAAAAAGAAGTTGGCTTCGCCTGCTTCGCTTGTCCCCAATTACTACTGCTATATCACAATTGTGATATAACCGTAGTTGTGGTATTACGCACTCTTCCTCTGCGAGCATGGAGGCAAATTATGTAGCTCCGCGAACCTCCCTGTCTGCGGGATTTTATGGAGCGCCTGCCGGCAGGCAGGCAGGAAACCGCGCACCAGTCCGCCCGAGGCGGACTGGTGCGCGAGTAAATAGACTTACTCCAATTATAGCACAATTGTGACATAATTGGAGTAAGCCGACGGAAGGACGGATGGAAGAAACAGAGATAGGAGAAACAGAATCGGGCGGGAGAAACGGAATCGCAGAAGAAAATCACAGAGAAAATAGGATAAATCTTCTCTGTCTCTTGACCCTGACTACGGAGGGAATTTTTCGAGCAGCCGGCAGTCCATCGTGAAGCTCCGCGGCCTCCCTCTCTGTGGGATTTTGCGGGGCCTGCCGCGTACTCCTGTTATATCACAATTGTGATATAACTGTAGTACTGTAGTGGCAGAACACGAAACGAAGTAAAACGAAGCAAAACGAGAAACGAAATAAAGAGAAATGAAACAAAGCGGAGTGATGCCGAATAGGGAAAAAGCGGCGGCAGAGGGAAAAATGCGGCAAGGAGAACGAGATAAGAAAAAGTCTTATTTATTAAAGACAGAATTGATTTATCAAAGACAGAACTGCAGGAAAAGGGGCCCCGCAGCTGTCTGCGGCACACTCTCGGAGCCGTCCCGGTCTCACTGAACGCTTTTCTGATGTATTCGCAATCTTTCCTGTCCCAGACGAGGCGGGGTGTTGCGAAGGTATTGAACCATAACAGGGATTGTTAGTTTTAATTTTTGTTGATATAATGAAATCGCTATGAGCAGAGAACAACTTTACGCAAAATTTTACGATTTAGAATACGAGAATAAAAGAGATGATGTGAATTTCTATTATCGTCTAGCTCAAAAAGTTAATGGACCCATATTAGAGTGTGCCTGCGGAGCTGGACGTATTCTTGTGCCAATTGCGGAATTGAAAAAAGAGATCTGGGGGTTTGATTTAAATACTGCCATGTTAGATATTGCAAAACAGAAAACTAAAAGCCTGGGGATAACCAAAAGAGCTAAAATTTTTCGAGATGATTTAACCGCTTTCTCGTCTCCTTTGCTCAAAAATAAAAAATTTAAATTTATTTTTCTCCCGTTCGACAGTCTCGCATACCTTGCTCAAAAACAGGATGGGTTTTATTCACTAAGAGAGACGCACGAAAGGCAAGCTAAGACCTTAAAAAAAATAGCCGAACATTTGGGCAAAAATGGCATATTTGCCTTTGACCTTTTTTCGCCTAATGACTTATCAAAAGAATACGCTCTAAGACATCACTTTTCGAAAACAATTAACAATGAGATATGGAACCTGTTTTCCGCCATACATGTTCCCACTAAACATATTTTTCAAATACACTATTTTATGGAGATTTTAAAAATCAATGGTGTATCTAAACGATGGTATTATCCTATATCTGGCTATCAGACTCGCTTTGAAGAAATATCATCCTTATTAAAGAAAGTTGGTTTACGCCCTGAAAAAATTTATGGGAACTTCGATTTTCAACCATACAAAAAAAGTAGCGAACAGATGATTTTTGTCTGTCGAAAAGCGTAGAAACGCCTATTTATGCCAAAAATAGGCTCGGAAATGAACTTTATTTCCGAGCCTCGTTAAGAACGCGTAACACAAAGATCGAGTTTTCGCCGAACCGTCGAGCCAGCCGAGAATTTTCTAGCCATCCCAACGGCTTTGTATTACGCTGACTTCATCGCGTCATTCCACACGCACTTTCGACAACAATTTTTAATCCAGCGAATTGAAGAGCTCTTTGCCAAAGAACTGGAACCAACCACTAATCTGGTGCATTATCTCCTCCTTTTAAAAAAATGGGGGTGAGAATAGTATACACTTTTCTCATCCCCGAGCGGCACGCTATCCGCAATTGCTGGGCTGCTGGCAGGTGTTGAGCACCTTCCGCTTGGGAAAGGGCTTCACTACCAGACTTAGCCGTTTCTTCGACCGCGCCTTCATCGCTATCACCTCCTTTCGGTTTGGATTTCCTCTAATTCAACTTCGGAATCCATTTCCCGAAGTTGTTCGAAGAGAAGTTCACGCGTCATCTGACGGTAGAAATCGCACATTCGTTCGATCTTCGCGGTCTTGGTTGCGCGAGCGAATTCTTGTGTAATATTACATCCTCCACCGCATTGACCTTCGATCATGCACCCCTTGCACACCTCCATCGCTCCAATCAGATGGTCACGAACAAAACGATGATATTGGCTTTCGGGGGCATGGAACGATTCGATTTGATGAAACGTTCCGAGTTTCGTGGTGCTGTAGCCACATCCGTAGATATTCCCGGAAGGACTTACGCATACGCTGTTGCCGCGAACCGCGCCGCAAAATGCCACGCGACTCTCGAGAATTGACTCGTTGAGATTCTCGGCTGGGCGGGACCAGAAACCGGCAATCTCAATTCTGTGCTCCTTAGCATATCGCCGTATCCGCATCAACCTCGCAACGATATCTTCAACTGGTATTTCTACCACGTTGATGACATCGATGTCGATCCTAACGTTCTTCATGCCACGGGCTAACGCCCAGTCAATGATCGATTCGTTAAGTTCGTGAAAGTTCCTTTCGGTGATGGTTACCGCGATGCCGTCGAGTGGGTACCCCGCCTGCGCTAGTGTTTCGAAACCGCGCACGATTTCAGAGAAAGTACCACCTCCTGACTTTGTCAGCCGGACGCGGTCGTTCCCCTCACGTAGACCATCAAGACTGGAAGCAATCTCAACACGGTGCGTCTTCAACGCTTCAGCGATCTCTGACGTGATGAGTGAGGCATTCGTGTTGATTGAGAAGCGGAACTCGAACCCCGAACCGTAGATGGCACGACAATATTCGAGCACTTGTTTGATGACCGGCCACGCAAGCAGCGGTTCGCCTCCACCGAAGTTGATCTCTGCGATACGTTTCCCGTGTCTGCGGAGCACTTCGAGGTACCAATCCACTGTCTCCTTGGCTGTTTCGAACCGCATAAACTTTTTGGGATTGTTAATGCGGTTGGACGTCTCAAGGTTGTTGAAGTGGATGCAGTAGGTGCAACGGAAGTTGCACTCCTCGCTAATGATGAGCTCGAGATAATCAATTAGCGAACCACTCATGATCTCCGCTTCACGCTCTCGCATCCGTTCTTCGAGAAATGCCCGTTCGTCTAAATCCTCTGGAACGAGGAAATAACAACGCAGCAGTTCCTCGATCGCCTCCTGATTTTCATATGTTAATTCATCGCCAAGCCGTGAACGGATCGTCTTTGACGCCGAGAAAGACTCAACGAACTCAAGCGTCTCGGCAGGAACGACTTTGGGGTAGCCGAACAACGAGTGCCAGACTGCCGCCGAATCGCCGTCGCGCACTGCCCGCACAAACGGCGACTTCCTGTGAAAACCATCAGAATTTATCATTTTTCTCACCCCCTTTCTTTGCTAGATTACGATGTGAAATCTTCCTGTTTCGGACGCTGATTTTTATATACTTCTAAAACCAATGAGTGTCAAACTCGAACTCACTTATATTTCCCCGTCAATTTTGAGGTGAAACTCCGCAAAATATTGCGAAACAGCTGTCTGCGGCACACTCTCGGAGCCGTCCCGGTCTCACTGAACGCTTTTCTGATGTATTCGCAATCTTTCCTGTCCCAGACGAGGCGGGATGTTGCCAAGCTGTTGAACCATGACAGGGGCTTGACAAAGCTATTTCTTTAATACTATAATTTCTCACAGAATGTCTTGACAAGGAAAAAGAAAGAAAGGTGCAGTATGCGACAATATATGAGGATTTTGGCTGTATTTCTAATGGTGGCGGGGTTGGCTTTCGCCGCGCCGCTCCCGTGCTTCGTAGCCCAGGTGGATCGGCAGAGCTTTGGCGACTGGGAGAAGATCCCGGTGTACGGGATTGTATCCCACAGCGCCAACTGCGCGGAGTCGGATGTCAGACTGTTGCCGGACGGCAATGTTTCAATCTCCCTACCGCTCGTTTTCTCGCTTGAGCGATGGGATGGCGAGACATGGACGCGAATTGGCGACCTGCGAAAGATGTCTTTCCCGGCCGGCGCAGACGAACAGAAACTCCGCAAGGAACTTTTCACGCTTGACGCCGCCACTCTCGGCAGCGGCAGGTATCGATTGGCTTCGGCAAACGGCGGCAAGTTCCTTGAAGCGTTATACTTCACGATCGGCGCTATTGAAGAGATGAGCTTACTTGAAGTTCGCCGTCCCCCTGAAGCCAACCGCGTGCCGTACCTCAAGTCGGCAGCGGTGGTTGTGGATGGATATGTATACTTTCGCGCGTACATCGGCGACGCAACATGGACGAAAGGATACGTATACCAACCGCGACCAGACTTCACGGAAGTCCTGCCTGTGGAAGTGGAAATGATTAACCCGCAGGCCAACATTTTCGTGAACCGGGTAGACCTGCGCGGCACGCTGGACCTTCCGTGGATCCGGGTCAGACTGCCAAACAACTCGTTGGACCCGACGCGCCCCATTTACTTGTCCGCCACCGCTGACGGCGGCGGGATCACTGTGAATGGGGTCGTCTACGATCCCAACGATCCGGCGAAGACGGTAACCGGATTCCAGCCCAAACGGTGAGGCCCCATGCTTCACCATCAAATTCCGTGGCCACCATAGGATTTCCTCCTATCTCGGTGGCCACTTTTTTATTAAAT
>Ga0315294_10007011_pt1 | contig 12369 bp, 9 predicted proteins | sample YL17G13_40_MG_FD_203626 | JGI IMG/M metagenome (GOLD analysis project Ga0315294, IMG submission 203626) | Sediment microbial communities from Yellowstone Lake, YNP, Wyoming, USA - YL17G13_40 | ecosystem: Environmental > Aquatic > Freshwater > Lake > Sediment | place: USA: Wyoming | collected...
ACCGCTGGACCATCGGGACCATCGGAACCATCGGAACCAGCACGAACTGGGATGAGCTTGATCCAATTAACAGGTCATTCTTTGGTATATGCATGTTGAATGATATCCTCTACGGGGCATGGAATACGGATATAACATCGCCGCTTACGAGCACCGGCGTTGACCGTACGCTGGATGCGAGAGTAAGAGTACCTCCTCCCCCGGAATGGGATGAACTGCGCGATGGACTGCCAAACTCTCTCGTTTACCCCAAGTTTACCCGTGAGCCAACCTCACTGCACGCATCGTCGAATGCCTACAACACTCTCTGGGCAATTGACGACCATGGTTATGCTTTCACCCTTAAGCAGGGCTGCCTGTGGCAGTATGTTGATTCGGTGGCCAAGCTGGGTCCCTGGCCCACCGCACCACCGCCCGGCGGCTTTATAGGCTCTGACCCGTCAACGGGGAGGGCGCAGCAGATCGATTTCAAGTGGCGGCCGCTCAAGGACATCTTTGGCTACGACGTAATGATCGCCAAGGACGTCAATTTTACTTTATTGCTTAGCCGGGTTCTGATGCTGACGCCGGTGGATAACCTTACCGGCGCATGGATTGTAACGCCGGTGGATAACCTTACCGGCGCATGGATTGTAACCCCGGCTGACCAGGAATCTCCGTCGTGCTGGATCTCACCGGGGGTGCTTGAAGTGGGCCGCTCTTATTACTGGAGGGTACGCGGTTCGAGGTCGATAAGTGGGACAAAAATTCACAGCCCGTGGTCCGCGACCATGTTTTTCTCTGTAAAACCGGGGTTTCGCGTCACCGCAGACTACATGGGACCCACTCTCCTGACGCCGGTTGACGGCATATGCGGCAACTGTAAACCTCCTATCCGCTTCAGCTGGTCACCAATTAAAGCAGCAACGAAATATGAAATCGTCCTGGCAACAGATGCAGAATTAAAGAACGTAGTAATGAAGACAACGACTACTACTACGGGCTTTGATTACAAAGACAAGCTCGAATTTTCGAAATCGTACTTCTGGCAGGTCAAGGCTATAGCACCTGTTATCAGCGATCCCAGCCCGGTGGGCACATTCACGCTATCGGAAAATAAGACAACGCTGCAAAATGCGCTGCTGTCTACTATCAATTTCGGCGCATTTCCCGCGCTATCCAGTTTATGGATCTGGATCATTATCGTCATTGTTGCGGTGTTGCTATTTATGATCCTCGCCTATATCTTCATAAGCAGGAGGCGTTATTAATCAGTATGTCGGGACGTTGCTTTAGCTGCGCCCGAAAATGCGGACAGGCCTGAAGGCCCGTCCCTACAGTTTTCATAGGCTTGATTGAAATATGAAATCAATGAAAAACGATAATTATAAAACTATCGCGGCGCTGGCTGCGCAGGTCAAGGGATTCCTGGCCGAGGACGAGGGCATGGCATTGTATGCCATAGCCCTGACCGCGGCAAAACTTGGCCCCTGCCTGGAGATAGGCAGCTTCTGCGGTAAATCGACCGTATATATAGGGGCTGCCTGCAAGGAAATGGGAGTTACACTTTTTACCATAGACCATCACAGCGGATCAGAAGAGCAGCAGCCCGGACAGCCCTACTTCGATCCCGAAATCTTCGACGAAAAAACAAAAACGATAAATAGCCTTCCATATTTGAGGTCCACCATTAAAAAAGCAGACCTGGAAGATACGGTAGTGCCCATGGTCACCCGGTCAAAGGTAGCAGCCAGGAATTGGGCGACTCCGCTTGGCCTGGTCTTTATCGACGGAGGCCACAGCTATGAATCTGCCTTAAGCGATTATCAATGCTGGAGCCGCTGCCTGCTGCCTGGGGGGTTTCTAATATTTCATGATATCTACATGGATGCGGCAAAGGGCGGGCAGGCGCCCTACGAGGTCTATAAAAAAGCATTGGCAAGCGGAGACTTTGAGGAAATGCCCATGGTGAACACCCTGGGGATACTAAAGAAGAGGGGCGCCGTGGTGGTCAAGAAGCAGGCTGGTGGGTGACATAGGCCTGAGCATATCCGCCGCTAGGATTACAGCCGCCGCTGTCCATGTAGGCTTCTGCAAAGGCCATATCTCGCGCTCGGGCATAGCCATTCCATACCAGTAGGCACCGTCCTCGTCACGCATCTGGTGTATCCAGTTATACACGTTGGCAGACTGTTTGTACTCTCCATGGACAGCTAAGGAGATTGCAAGCTCGCTCGTCTCGGCAGCAGTAACCCACTGTTTCTCCAGGTTACACACCGAACCCATACCATGAATAATAAATTTATCCCAGCTATTGTATATGCGGCTCACAGCTTCTTCGCCGTTGATAACACTGCACAAAGATGGATAGTACCAATCCATGGCAAAGGCTGATTTGCTTTCTCCTGCAAGCTGTCCCTCGTAAGGCAAGGGCATGCTCAAAATAGCCTTACGCAGCGTTTCATTGGCAACCCTCCAATCAATCCTCTCTTCCCCTATCAACGAGGCAACTTGCGATGCGCATTTAATGCTTAAGTAGGTGGAACTGCAGCTTGCTATCTGGGCTGACGGGTAGACTACACCTCTCGTATCCCTGGCCCAGTATATTTCGCCGTCGGGCCCCCGCATATCCAGAACGAAGTCAATCGCTGACCTGATGCACGGCCACATTTCTCGTACAAAATGCAGGTCACCTGTAGCAAGGTAATGATGCCACACACCGACAGCAATGTACGAAATAGCATGTGATATTTTATAGGTTTCCCTGGGTTTTCCATTCTGATAAGACGCATACCAGCTTCCATCGCTTAACTGCACAGCGGCAAGCCATTCATAAGCCTTCTCTGCTTCTCTATGAAATTTTCCGGTATCGATGGCCATGGCACATTCGACATGAGTCCACGGCTCCACAACACCACCCTCGAGATCCGGCAAGGGACCGTGTTTTTCCTGGATGCAGACGATACTTTCCAGGGTAGGTTTCAGGAACTGATCAGACACCAGTTCGTCCAGGTCATACGTATCAAAGTAAGTTATGTTCTCCACGCCCATTATTTACCCCGCTTTTACTCCAGCCTGATATTCGATCGCCGCCCGGTAATATTCGGCTGTTTGTTTCGCCGTGTTGTCCCAGTTGAACAATTTAAGCACCCTTTCGCGACCCCTGGCTCCAAGCTGTCTGCGTTTATTTTTATCATCAAGCAGCGTTCTAACTGCCTGTACAATAGCACGTGTATCTTTGGGCGGTACCAGTATTCCCGCATCACCAACTACCTCGGGCAGCGCACCGGCGGTCGTGGAGACAACGGGAGTGCCGCAGGACATGGCCTCCGCAGCCGGAAGGCCAAAACCTTCATACACCGACGGTACTACAAGCATACTGGCTTCAGAATAATGCCTTACCAGTTCAGATGTATCCACTTTCCCCGCATACGTAACACAATCACCGAGTTTCAGTTCCTCTATCAAACCTTCAGTATAGCCGTCCTTCATCGGCTTACCTACAATAACAAGTTCAACGTCCCGCTCCCGGCGCAACCCGGCAACCGCTTCAAGTAAAAATTTCAGGCCTTTAAGCGGGGTATCCCCGCTATTAATAACAAGTATTCTGTTTTCAAAACGTTTCGATCCCGGCACCTCTTTGAAAATCTCACTATCCACACCGCAATAAATAACTTTGAACCTGTCTGCCGGAAGTTTAAAATTCTCCATTATCTCCCTGAGGGAATTCTGAGAATCAGTAATAAAGTGAGATAGTCTGTTAGCTACCTTTTTTTGAGTTTCCGCAAATGAGTACCACCTTCGAATTCCCATGGATTGCCATAACGATTTTGATGCTTTGAGCGCCAGGTCACGGTCTATGGTTATCGGATGGTGGATGGTTACCACCATAGGAATTCCCAGCTGCCTTATTTTAAGTATCCCCTGGGTTATACACTGATTATCATGGATGATGTCATACTTTTTGGTATGCCCGTTCTGGCGAAACATATTGTAAGCACGCATGCCAAAAGTCACCGGTTCGGTAAAGAAGCCGCCGCACTCACCTATCCACTCAACGAAATTAGGCCAGGTATTTAACTTGCCTGGATTAATAGCAAACCTTCTATACTCAGGCAGGGTGTATAAATCGAGGCTTGGTAATTTAATAAGATTAATGCCATCCACCAGGTCAGGATAAGGAGGCCCCGCTACTACATCGACTTCATGCCCCAGCTTGCGAAGCGCCTGGCTGAGATACCTGACATATATCCCCTGTCCACCGGAATATTTATAGGCCCTGTAGCTGAGTAAGCAAATGCGCATCGATATCCGCCCGTCCTACTACTTAAAAAATAAATCAAAAATACTGCATCATTTTACATGTATCTAAGCGAATTAGCAACATTATGGAAATTACAGGCCCTGATTATACTTTGACGCTATTACTATGTTTCTGCCTGACAGCTTCCAAATATACTTCCAAAGTTCGCTTCGCGGCTTCCTTCCAGCTGAACTGCTCCAGGATTCGCTTGCGACCAAGAATGCTGAATTCCTTTCTTCTTTCTGGATCATCAAGCAACTGCGCGATAGAATTGGTCAGTGCATGGGAATCGGCGGGCGGTACCAGCAGCCCGGCGTCACCCACTACCTCCGGCAAGGCCCCGGCAGTGGTCGAGACCACCGGCGCGCCACAGGCCATGGCCTCCGCTGCAGGTATGCCGAATCCCTCGTAGGTAGAAGGTACGGCAACCAGGGTTGCGCTCCTGTATAAACGGACGAGCTCAGCAGTATCAATTTTATTGACGAACTGAACGCGGTCAGCTATCCCTAACCTGTCCATAAGCTTTTCTGTAACGCCATCTCCCAGCGTTGTCCCGACCACAACAAGCTTCAAATCGTACTTATGACGCAACTCAGCCAGCGCTTCAAGTAAAAACCTCAGGCCTTTAACGAAGGTATCACGGCTCATGACCATGAGTATCATGTTATCCAGACGCTCGACTTCATCCGAAGGGCTGAAGATCTCGGTGTCTATACCGTTATATACAACGTATAGCCGTGATTCCGGTACTTTAAACACCTCGCTGATATGCCGCTTTGCCATTTCCGATACCGTAATAATATGTGAAAGCTGCCGCGCCACTTTTATCTGCATATTGATAAAAGAAAACCAGCGACGGTAACCCAGCTTGTCCTTGAAGGACTTCGCCGATTTAATGGCGAGATCACGGTCGATAGTTACCGGGTGATGAATCGTCTCAACCACCGGGTATCCCAGCTTCTGTATATCGGCTATACCATAGGACAGCGTCTGGTTGTCATGAATTACATCGTATTTTTTATTCCCGTTATCAACCAAATACCTGTAAGCCCGCATGCCGAAAGCTAACGGTTCCGAGAAATACCCCGTGGCAGTGCCTGACCACTCGACAAAATTGGGATACGTATTAAGTTTTAGCGGGTTTATAAATAGGCGCTGCCATGAATTCAACGTGTATAGATCCAGGCCGGGCAATTTTATCAGGCCCACGCCATCGTCTACGATAGGATATGGCGGCCCGGACATCAGATCCACCTCGTGTCCCAGGTCGCGTAACGCATTGCTCAGGTAGCGCATGTAAATACCCTGTCCACCCGAATACGGATAGCTTCTATAACTCAATATGCAGATTCGCATGGTTCCAGCTTTGATTAAGTATTAAATTGACGGTGTTAGATATCATATCAAATTTGCTTGATATGCGCGATAATATCGCAGACTACTAAAATCGCTTAAAAGCAAATAAATAGCTGATTCTGATTAACAAGATGTGGAATGACCTTGGCGCAGCTCTATTCCTGTTCTATAAGTATGTAACCCGAGGCAGTAAAGGAACACTTATACTGACGATCATAGTAACTATGTTTGCGTTCGTTCAAATCAACCTCATATCAGGGATATTTAGCGGAGCTATAAGCCTTGCGTACCAGCAGGTCAAAGATAACTACGTTTCAAATATTGTGATTCAGCCTGGACCAGATGAGGATTACATTACACAGGTTTCTCTTATAAAAAATAAAATCAATTCAGTTCCGGGTATTGTCAGTTGCTCTTCCAGGTATGCAATGGGAGCAAGTATCTCCTATGACCCTGATAAAAACGGAAAGGACGTCAAATCAATTGGGTGGACAGTCAAATCAATTAACACGGAAGAGGAAACAAGGGTAACCAGCATACAGGATTTTATGGTTGCCGGCCAGTACCTTGAAGACTCAGACCGGGATAAGATTATTATGGGAAGGGAGATTTCCGGAGGCTTTGGTGCGAGCCTCGAGGTGCAGTCATTAAGAGGGGCAAACATCGGGGACGAAGTGACTGTGTACTACAATAACGGGGTTAAACGCGTGTATAAGATCAAGGGGATCTATTCCACTATTTTCCCGCTATCAGATATGGGAGTCTTTGTTACTGAAAAGGAGATGGAATCCGTCCTTGGCGTGCATAACAGGGCCTCCGAGATCCTTGTAAAGACAGATCAGCAGTATCCAGAGCAGTATTACATGCAGGAACTCAGACGAACCGGCCTCGAAAAGGAGGAGCTACGGCCCTGGATTGATTTCATCGGCCTCATATCCGGCATCACTCAGAGCTTCGACATTATTAAGAAAATAGTGTTTTTCATAGGAATGGTGGTCGCCGGCGTGACTATATTCATCGTTATTTTTATCGCTACTACCAGCAGAAGGAAGCAGATCGGGATAATGAAAGCCATAGGCATGAAAGAGGGTATAGTGGTTGCATCCTACGTATTCCTGGCGCTCTTCTATTCGATACTCGGTATCAGTATAGGCACAGCTGTAATCGAGTTCATACTCAAACCTTATTTTATAAGTCATCCACTTGATTTGCCTATGGGGAGAGTCAGCCTCCTGATTATGCAGGGAGATTTTATCACCAGTGTGATATCTATGATTGCCGTGAGTATTATCGCCGGGTTTGTACCTTCCTGGCGCGTTACAAGGGAAAATATTATTAAGGCTATCTGGGGGTAACATCCTGATGATCAAGGTCAAGGACCTGGTAAAAATATATGAAGGGCATGTGCCAGTACATGCCCTCAAAGGCGTGAGTTTTGAGGTATCCGAAGGGGAATTCGTATCTATCATGGGCCCCAGCGGCTCCGGCAAATCCACCTTGCTCCACCAGCTGGCCCTGCTGGACTCCCCGACGTCCGGGCTAATCCTGCTGAACGATATCGATGTTTTAAAGTTCTCAGACCGTAAGAAGACTGATTTCCGCTTGAGGAATCTCGGCTATGTGTTTCAAGAATACGCACTGATCCCGGAGCTGAATGCTATAGAAAATGCCTTTTTACCACTTATGCTGCTTGGCGCTCGCAGAAGAGAATGTCTCAAGGTAACCGGTGAGTTACTCTCCAAAGTCGGCCTGGGAGAACGGTTACACCACCTCATAAGCCAGCTATCCGGTGGTGAACAGCAGAGGGTAGCTATCGCAAGAGCCCTTGTCAATAAGTCCAAAATCCTCTTTGCGGACGAACCGTGCGCCAATCTCGACACCGAGAATAAGGGCATCGTTTTGCGTCTTTTACGGCAGCTTTGTGACCAGCTCGGCCAGACAATACTTATGGTGACCCATGAACCGGAGCAAAGGGAGTTTACTGACAGGGTGATCTGGCTTCGAGATGGATTGATCGAAAAAGAGGAGTTGATAAAAGAAGATACCAGGGATCACGCGTTGCACGACAGCTATAGAACCCTCAAGTCAGCGCCGCAGTTATAAATCCGGGGTAAATTCAGCGGGCTTTCCCCTGATCGGCAACTGCCTTTTGCGCTTTCTCGATTTCCTCCGCGCTGGCCAGGTAATAGCTTTTTAGCTTCCTCAAACCGTTATCCAGCTCATACACCAGCGGTATGCCGGTGGGGATATTCAAGTTTACGATGTCCTCGTCTGACATATTATCCATGTATTTTACAAGTGCCCGCAGGCTATTGCCGTGCGCTGCTATGATTACCCGCTTTCCCGATTTAATCGCCGGCACGATGGTTTTATGCCAGTAAGGCAGGCACCTTATATAAGTATCCTTCAGGCTTTCGGTGAGAGGAACCTGGCCCGCCAATCGCCTGTTATATCTTGGATCGTTGCCCGGCCAGCGGTCGTCCGGCTTTTCCAACGCGGGCGGAGGTATGTCGTAGCTCCTCCTCCAGATCAGCACCTGGTCTTCCCCGTATTTCCGGGCTGTCTCCGACTTATTCAGCCCCTGCAGGGCACCGTAATGTTTTTCGTTCAACCGCCAGGACAGCTTCACAGGTATCCACATCAGGTCCATCTCATCCAGGACTATCCAGAGGGTGCGGATTGCCCGCTTTAAAAGCGAGGTAAAGGCGAGGTCAAATATATATCCCTCTTGTTTGAGTATCTGTCCTGCCCGCCTGGCTTCATTGACTCCCTTTTCCGAAAGGTCGATATCCGTCCACCCGGTAAACCTGTTTTCCTTATTCCATATGCTCTCACCGTGCCGCAGCAATATAAGTTTAACCATATAAATTTCTCCGCAAAAGCATTAAAATATCGGTAACATTGATTTTGTCAATCTAACGCTTTATTATAACCAAAGCTAGTTGCAACTGCATTATCGAGGAGATAAACGGCAACATATGAGAAACAACGCTTTAAAGGTCAACCGGAAAGACAAGGTAGCCCATGGAGAACCAACCCGTGCTGAAATAAACAGGTCGATGCCGTTCAACTGTCTTAAACAGGGGCCGACCTTCTAAGGAGGGATCCAGTGGGACGAAATATTAAGTTAAGCAGTGATCTGGGGTTTTTACGCATTGGCGCAGCAGTACCGGCGCTTCAGGTGGCGGACGTAGATTTCAATATCACAAATATTATCGAGTTAATTAAAAAAGCAGGGAAAGAAGGCGTTCAGGTACTTGCCTTTCCTGAAATGGCTGTAACGGGCTATACCATAGGCGACCTGGTACAGCACCAGGCATTGCTTTCTAAAGCAGAGGAAGGGCTCAATGCTATCCTCAAAACCAGCGCTGACTTCGAAATGGTTTTGATTGTTGGCCTGCCTCTCAGCATCGATCAGAAAGTATTCAATTGCGCCGCCGTATTAAACCACGGGCATATCCTGGGAGTTATACCCAAGACCTATGTGCCAAGCTATAAAGAGTTCTATGAGGAAAGGTGGTTCGCCTCGGGCAGGGATGCAAATTCCGATAGTGTCGAATTGGCCGGCCAGCACGTCCCCTTTGGCACAGATATACTCTTCTCTATCCGCGGAATCCCTTCAGCCATCTTGGGAGTAGAAGTCTGTGAGGATATGTGGATACCTCTCTCTCCTCACGAATACCAGTCCAAAGCGGGGGCGACGATACTGGTCAATATCTCCGCCAGCAATGAGATACTGGCAAAAGCAGACTGGCGCAGGATTATGCTGACTTCCGAATCCGGTAGATGTATTGCCGCCTGCTGCTATGTTTCATCGGGCATAGGTGAATCCGCTAACGATGTCGTCTTCGGTGGTCATGCCCTGATAGCTGAGAACGGGAACATCCTGCAGGAATCGCAGCGCCTCGCCTTAAGTCCTCAATTGTTAATTACAGATATCGACCTCGATCGGCTACTGAACGACCGGCGCATGATTACGAGTTTCCATGAGTCCCCCGGTCAGCATATGTCATATAGAGTAGTTGAGTCGCAGGTCAATGATGTGCCTGCTGCAAGGTTGTACCGGTCAATCGACCCGCATCCGTTTGTACCCAAAGATACGGCCCGGCGGGCGGAAAGATGCCATGATATTTTCGCCATGCAGGTTGCAGCTCTGGCAAAAAAATTGACCGGGGCTAAGATGGAACACCTGGTGCTGGGAGTATCGGGCGGGCTGGATTCCACCCTGGCTCTACTGGTGGCCTCCAAGACAGTAGACTTCCTCGGCCTGCCCAGGAAAAACGTTTACGCCTGCACTCTCCCGGGTTTTGGTACAACCCACAGGACTAAGGATAATGCCTTGAATCTATGCAAAGCCCTGGGTGTGAATTATAGGAAGGTAGACATTACCGGAACCTGCCGTTCCCATATGACAGACCTCGGGCATGAGGGTCAGGAAGATATAGTTTTCGAGAACATCCAGGCCCGCTACCGCACGGAGTTCCTTTTCAACAAAGCCAACGAGTTGAACGGGGTTCTCCTGGGAACTGGAGACCTTACCGAGGTTGCGCTAGGCTGGTGTACATTTTCCGGTGATCACCTGTCACATTATGATGTCAACGTGTCGGTGCCTAAAACATTGGTACGCTATCTCATACGCTGGGTAGCAGACGAAGAAGTTGCCGGCACTCCAGCCCAGAAGATACTGTATGACGTGCTTGACACACCTATATCACCTGAATTACGGCGCCCCAGCAAAGGCAGGATAACGCAGATGAGCGAGGACGTAATCGGTCCTGTGGAGCTGGCTGATTTTTACCTTTATCCTTTTGTACGTGCAGGCACGCGACCGGGCAAGATCCTCTTCCTGGCAAACGAAGTCCGGAAACAGGGACTATTCGACAGCCGATATACGCTGGAAGATCTGCACAGGTGGCTTAAGAGCTTCATTCAAAGGTTTTTTACCAATCAGTTTAAGAGGACATGCATGCCCGAGGGTCCTAAGGTTGGTTCGGTGAGCCTGTCTCCCCGGGGCGATTGGCGCATGCCATCCGATGCTGAAGCTAAGTTATGGCTGGAAGACCTGGAGAAAATGTACGCCAAGCTGCGTGATAAATCGACTTAATGACTCTTCAACAAGATTAATGCTATCGGCCGCTCAGTAGATACGCTGATTACTTACTCTATGCGCTTGAACTTATCTTTGGGCGCGCCGCATATAGGACACTCGTCGGGAAGCACCCCCACAGACACGTAACCGCAGACTTCACATACGTAGTATTCTACACCCTGAGGATCGAGCATCCGGTCAAGCGCTTTCTCATAAAGCCTGGCATGTCCTCTTTCTACGTCCCGGTGGTAGCCGAAGACAGTCGCAACTGCTGAATTCCCCTCGTCATTTGCATCCTTGATAAATTCCGGGTATGCATCCCTCGCGTAGTTCTCCCTCTCAAAGGCAGCCTGCAGGTTCTCCTGCGTATCCGCAATAACACCCAGAAGCCGGAGGTGATGGAAGGCATGAACCGCCTCAGATTCGGCTATAGCACGAAAAAGCCCGGCAATCTGGGGCAAACCTTCCTGATCAGCTTTAAAAGCAAACGCCAGATCTCTGAGATGGGCTTTTGATTCTGCGGCAAAGCCTTCCTGCAGATTTTTTAACGTCTTTGTCCCCTTTATTTTGGGATTCTCGTACTGTATTATTTTTTCAGATGGCGCCCCGCATACCGGGCAATGCCCGGGTTTCTTATCGTCAATCTCTAAATGCCTGCAATTTGTACACAGCCACATGGTTATAATTGACCTCCTCGATTAAATATCGCAGAACTCTCGCGTAGCTAATAAAAGGCCTGAAAAATTATAACATATTACTATGATACCAGAGGTAGAAGGAGTACTATATGGACATCAGGCATCGGCTTCTATTTAAAAGATGTGCTAAGTTTTAATATGGAGAAAGCATATTGAAGGTTGTATCCATCAACAGGACAAATCAATAGAATAGTATAAAGGAGACATATATGAGTTTTGGTGGAGTGGATTATTTCAATATAGATGAGCTGCTGAGCGATGAAGAGAAGATGACCAGGGAAATGGTCAGAGATTATATGGAAAATGAGATCAAGCCGCTGGTCGTAAACGCCTTCCACAGGGAGGAACCCCTGGATATGAGGAAACTGGCGCCCAAAATGGGTGAGCTTGGTATCATTGGCTCATTTATCCCCAAAGAATATGGGGCTTCTGGCACGAATTACACTGCCTTCGGATTAATATCGCAGGAAGTGGAAAGGGTCGACAGCTCACTGAGGAGTTTCATCGCAGTATCGTCCGGCCTGGTCATGTACCCCATATGGAAATATGGATCGTCGCAACAGAGGAAAAAATGGCTGCCTTTACTGGCCCGGGGAGAGCGAATCGGATGCTTCGGGTTGACCGAGCCCAATGTGGGCTCTGACGTAGTATCAATGGAAACAGGTGCCAAAAGGCAGGGTGGCAAATGGGTGATCAACGGAAGCAAGCAGTGGATAAGCGAAGCAACAATCGCGGACGTCGCTGTTGTCTGGGCAAGAAGCGATGAAGGAATAAAGGGATTCCTGGTGGAACGGGGAACTGAGGGATTTCATCAGAACGCCATTGAACGCAAAGGTTCCATGAGGGCAGGCGATGTCGGAGAGCTGATCTTCACAGACTGCGCCATACCGCTGGAGAATATGTTGCCTGGAGCTAAGGGACTGAAACCACCCTTATCCTGCCTT
>Ga0315294_10007012_pt1 | contig 12368 bp, 12 predicted proteins | sample YL17G13_40_MG_FD_203626 | JGI IMG/M metagenome (GOLD analysis project Ga0315294, IMG submission 203626) | Sediment microbial communities from Yellowstone Lake, YNP, Wyoming, USA - YL17G13_40 | ecosystem: Environmental > Aquatic > Freshwater > Lake > Sediment | place: USA: Wyoming | collected...
CGGGGGGGTCCTTACCGGGCTCGGGTGGCTCCTTTCCTCATTCGCGGGATCGGTTCAGTGGCTCTATATATTCTATGGCGTGATCGCAGGAGCCGGCGTTGGGATCGCATACGGTGTCCCCGTTGCGGTTGCCGCCCGCTGGTTCCCCGACCGGCGGGGGCTCGCTGTCGGGCTCACACTGCTCGGTTTCGGGTTCTCGGCGGTTCTGACTGCCAATATTGCGGGATACCTCATCGGGGCTTCCGGTGTGATGAACACATTCAGGATTTTCGGTATCGCGTTTATTATCCTGATCGTGGTGTTATCATTACCCCTGAAATTCCCGCAAACAGGATGGAAACCAGCCGGATGGGTCCCGCCCGTCGCGGCGGCAGGCCAGGCAGTGACCTGCGAATTCAAACGCGAGCAGATGTTCAAATCTTCAACATTCTACGGGCTCTGGGTATGCTACTTCATTGGCTGTCTTGCCGGGCTCATGGCGATTGGGATTGCAAAGCCGGTGGGTATCGATGTCGGGGTGGAGGCGGGACTTGCAACGATGCTTGTCGGGGTCTTTGCGATCTTCAATGGCTTTGGACGCCCGGTTTTTGGAGTGCTCACTGACAAGCTGACCCCCCGCAACACTGCGATGATATCCTTTGTCCTGATCGCGTTCGCATCACTTCTCATCTGGCGGTTCGCGAGCGTACCGGTATACATCATATCCTTTGTTATTCTCTGGGGGTGTCTTGGGGGATGGCTCGCGATCGCCCCGACCGCAACGGCAAGTTATTTCGGCACCTGCGATTACCCACGGTGCTATGGCGTAATGTTCCTTGCTTATGGGGCGGGCGGTATTGCCGGGCCCCAGCTCGCGGGCTTCATCAAGACCACAACAGGGTCATACCTTGGAGTATTTCCCTACGTTCTTGTCCTTGCAGTCATCGGTCTTGTGATCGCGTATGCACTGTTAAAACCACCCGGGGCACCACAACAGGCATAATTATTTTTCATTGTATGGTGTGGAACGCACCATTATTAACACCGTGGCGTTTTTAATAAATATCATTGTGTACCAATAGGATTTATTTCGTTCAAGGATATCGTAAAAACCCATACTTCTGAAAAGTGTCATCATCGATGATAATCCTTCCCGCAGGCATTCTCATGCCTGATGGGGATATCTTCACCCGTTTACGACATACCGCATGATGTCGCGGTCTTCGCTTTCACAGAAATACCCGGACTTTTGGGCAACTTTTACAAAACCGATCTGCCCGTAGATCTTGTGTGCGGGGATGTTTCCGGGTGCAACCGACAGGAGAATATTTTGAACCTTGCGGGCGGCGAGTTCTGCGATCAGCCGGGAGATGAGCGCCGTCCCTGTACCCTGTCCCTGATAGGGCTGTCCGACACTGAGCCTGATGACCCATGCAGAGGTTGTATCATCCTGCACCACTGCACCAATGGCATAACCGACTGCCGTTCCGTTGTGGACGGCGACAAGGAAGGTCTGTGGATAGAGTACCGCGGATTGCCGCACGAAGACACAAGCCCCGTACCGGTTCCGCTTCTCACCCTGTTCGAGACCTACAATTGCGTTGAAATCCGGGTCCTGAAACGTCCTGATTGCGATGCCCATACCATTCCTTGGGCACCCGTGAATATAATGCCGTGCCGGCATGGAGCATGATGCCGGGGTCGTCTGATGCAAAGCAGTCCCATCGGCAAGATAAAAAAAATTGGCTCTGTAGAAATCCCTGATCTCACATCAATACCAGAGATCCGTGATGAACCGGTTTTCGACGGGTATCGCAAGGGGGGCTGTCTGCCGTGACATCATGTCAAGGCAGACTTGAAGAAAATTATACGATGGATAATTTTGGGAGTGCGGGACGCTCGTAAGAAATATTCGACACAATATTTCTGGAGTGCCGCAGTGGCGGAGATCAACTCGAAGATGTCCATCTGGACATCTTCTTCAGTTTGCCCTTCCCTGCAAGAACGGCAGATAAATCGAAACCATTGATATGGTTTCTCCAATCAATCCTCGCTTTCCAGCGACGATTTATTCCCCCAAGAACGTTATGAAAAACGATGATTTCTACAGAACCAAAAAATTCACTTTTCATATTGTTCTTTTCTTATTCATCAGGCTGGAACAGTCTCTTCCTCTGTGCAATCCGGTACCCTGAGATTACCTGAATGTGATGACCAAATGAGGCGTTGAGCGCAGGATCTCCCGTATCGATATAGAGGACGGGGGTATGGGAGAGCTTGTACGGGGTCGCAACAATGATTATATTTTTTATGCCGGTCTTTCTGATGATGTCTGCGCTCACCTGCTGTGTCCCCCTGCCCAATACAAACCCCTGGGAGCCGATGATGCTGATAATCAGCCTCCATTTTTTTTCATCGTTGATAAGGGCAAGAATGCCCCCCTCATTGAGGTCGGCGGCAACCAGTTCCCGTCCCCTGATCGCATCGAACCCGAGCAGGGTCTTTTTTATGCCAAGGACTTGTGCAATCTTTGCTGTTGTCGTCCCGGGGCCGAGGATGGTGAGCACCTCAGGGGTCCCGTCTATCACTTCTGCAATAAATTCTGCAATCTCTGCTTTTGCCCGCTCCTCATCGGGCTGCTCAAAGACCTGTTTTGAACTTGCGACCCGTTCGGGAATGTAGGGTGTCCTTGCATACCCGTACAGCGTGGTGCGGAGGAGTCCGTGCCGGTATGCTTCCTCATCCACATCGACCACCTCTGCATCCCTCACTCCGACCTCCCCGGCCGTATTGAGGATCTCCGCTGCTGCGGCCGGGGTGATCGCAAAGACTCCGGAATACATTTTGACACCGGCAGGAATACCGAGGACGGAAACATGAGTACCCACGATATCGTATACATCCCGTGCTGTCCCGTCACCGCCGCAGAAAACGATCGCATCGACTGCATGGCGAAGAAAAATCCTGCAGGCGTTCCTGGTATCGTCTGCACCCGTCATTTCCGGAGCCTTATACTCAACCGAGTACGCGGTTATCCCTGCTTCCTTCATTTCATCCTCCCCCATGGATCCGGAACAGGTGAGAAAATGAATACCGGAATCCCTGAGCAGGCGGAGCGCTGCCACTGCTCGTACAGGCGCCAGGGGGACTGCCCCCCTCTTCTTTGCTTCTTGCAGGAGGCCGTCTGTCCCTTTAAGGCCGACTGCTCCCCCCATTCCCGCAAAAGGGTTGACGAGGAAGCCGATGCAGCGCATAAAAAAAAGAGTGTATTCAGGGGACGTTTGGGATCCGGGCAATTGACTGTCTGATCAGTTCGTCCGGATACTCGTAGTCCACCAGCGTACCCGCGTAGTATGCATCATACGCCGACATATCGAAATTGCCATGCCCCGAGCAGTTGAACAGGATGGTCTTTTTCTCACCGCTCTCCTTGCATTTCAGCGCCTCATCGATGGCTCCTTTCACTGCATGGGAGGTTTCGGGTGCGACGATGATCCCTTCTGTCCGTGAAAACGTCTCTGCTGCGTCAAAGACCTCGCTCTGGTGGTAGGATATCCCGCGCATCACGCCATCGTGAACGAGGCGTGAGACGATCGGGGAGTCCCCGTGGTAGCGGAGACCTCCCGCATGGATAGAGGGGGGGACAAAGTCATGGCCCAGCGTGAACATCTTGAGGAGCGGGGTATACCCGGCTTCATCGGCGAGGTCGTAGGTATAGAGCCCCTTGGTCAGTGTCGGGCAGGATGCCGGTTCCACGCCGATAATGTCGGTATCCTTATGTTTGCCCGTCAGTTTATCCCCGGCAAACGGGAACGAGATGCCGGCAAAGTTGGATCCGCCGCCCACGCACCCGATCACCACATCCGGGTAGTCATCCACCATCGCCAGTTGCTCACGCGCTTCGAGCCCCATCACCGTCTGGTGGAGGCAGACGTGGTTCAGCACCGAGCCGAGCGCGTAGTTGGTGTTGCTGTGGCTCGCGGCATCTTCCACTGCCTCCGATATTGCCATGCCAAGGCTTCCCGGGGTCTCGGGGTCCTTTGCCAGCATTGCCTGCCCGGATTTTGTCGTGGTGCTGGGACTGGGTATGCACTCTGCTCCCCAGACCTGCATCATCGATTTCCGGTACGGTTTTTGGGTATAGCTCGACCGGACCATGTAAATGGTGCATTTCAGGCCATACAACATCGTGGCAAACGCGAGGGCGGATCCCCACTGCCCCGCTCCGGTCTCGGTGGCGAGGCGCTCGACACCCTGTTTCATATTGTAGTACGCCTGCGGAACCGACGTGTTGGGCTTGTGGCTCCCTGCCGGGCTCACCCCTTCCCATTTGTAGTAAATCTTCGCCGGTGTTTTCAGGTGCTTCTCAAGCCGGTGGGCACGGTAGAGCGGGCTTGGCCTCCAGAGCCGCAGTACGTCCTGCACATCTGCAGGGATGTCAATGGAGCGCTGGGTGGTGACCTCCTGTTTGATCAGCTCCATGGGGAAAATTGCTGCCAGATCATCCGGACCGATCGGTTTTTTTGTCTGTGGATGAAGCGGCGGGTCAAGCGGAGTGGGCAGATCTGCCTGGATGTTATACCACTTTTTGGGCATCTGCTCCTCATCGAGCAGGATCTTGGTTTGCATAAACTATTATTTGACTGTACAAATATATACTTTATTGAACAAATTCTGAATCCAATGGTTGTCTTAATACATTTTAGAGTGATAATCACATAATGAATCCACAAAATAATTTCCCGATCGTGGGAGTCAATCCATCCACAAGCTTCAGGTATCCTCCAAATCGGCACTATTCCAGTCCCGGTGATCCAAGAAGAGATCCTTCATTGTCGGTAAGAGGTGGGACGCCCCCCGATTCCCATTCTCAGGCTCTTAGAAATCCCTGATCACACATTTGAAATGGATTCAATGCTGAATCGGTTTTCGACTGATATCGCAAAGGGGGATGTTCGCCATTGGGGAGAGATGGCGGACTCGTAAAAATGAGGTTTTCTACAGAGCCCTTTCTCAGCAAGGATATAAATGAGGGGATTCAACATTAGACCGCGTTGTCTTTATAACAACAACAAAAGAACACTATCGATCAAATGGGGGTATCTGGGTGAAACATTCATTTTCTGATCTTTTCCTTAAGCCCGACGCATTCTTTCAGGATCTGATAACAAAAAAAGAGAGTCTTATGAGACCTGCCACAATTATCCTTGCAGCAGGGCTTGCCGCAGGAGCCTATGCCTGCCTTGTCGGTGGACTGACCGCAACGATGATGGCAGGCATCATGCCCGGCATGGAGACCATCATTGTGCTCTCCGCCTTCTTCGGAGCCCTTTTTTTTACCTTTATTTTATGGGTACTATGGTGGTCGGGTGTGACCTTTGCCATATCCACCATGTTCAAAGGGAAAGGCTCGTTCAAAAGGACCATGGAAATCGTCGGGTATGGATATCTCCCGCAGGTTGTTGGGAGTTTCATCACAATCATTGTCGCATATTCATATATCCCGAAGGTGAAAGTCCCAACACTTTCCGCAGCTGCGATTCAGGATCCCCAGCTCATTCAGGAAGCGACGAGAGCACTCATGCATGATCCTGCAATGATGGCATTAATCCAGATTACATCCATCATATCGATTTTTTTTCTGGTATTGAGTGCAAATATCTGGATATTCGGCCTGAAGCATGCACGGACGCTTTCGCTGCGTGATGCTGCCATCTGTGTCAGTGTGCCTGTTATCGGGTATAGTATCTATATACTTTACATGATGACCGTGATCTGAATGAAAAAAACCCTGTGTATTCCAATCATCGCTCTCTGCCTGTTCTTTGGCACGATGACAATGGTAGCGAGTGCCTACGAAACCCCCGAATCGATCGTCGCTGCGGGGCGGGTTTATGTTTCCAGTGTGACCTATGATCCCGCGGTTTTTTTTACCGGTGACGTTGGTACGGTAACCGTCGAAGTAACAAACGGCAACACCGATCAGGGAATCGTGGTAAACCACGCTACACTTTCTGAAATTAGTAATAATATCAGGCTGATGAGCGGATCGTATGATTATTCATCAAATATTGGTCCGGGCAAAACACAAACCTTCACTTTTTCCGTTGAAGGCGATGGAAAGGACGGGACGTATTACCCGATATTTTCCTTAAGTTTCCGTGATGCTGACAACCTTTGGTACAAAACAATGGTCCAGATCGATAACACCCCGCTTGTCGTGACGATCCTTGACAAACCCGATGCATTTACTCAGGGGCGGAAAAAAGCGATGAATGTTCAGGTGGCAAATCCACGGAAAAATGATGTGTCCAGTGTGCTGCTCGAGGTCTCCGGTACCGGCATCACTTCCACGCCATCGAAAATTTTTATCGGTGACCTTGCTTCGGGCGCCAACAAGACGGTGAACGTTGCGATAACACCGGATCAACCGACCACACTCGGAATCACGGTGCAGTATGCCAATGGCAACAATATCCACAAAGAGACTATCGATCTTCCGATAGTATTTGGCACCGATAAGAAACAGGCAAACCCCGTTGTTTCCAACATCCAGGTAAAATCTGATGCCGGCATCTACCATATTACCGGCGATGTGACCAATGCCGGTCTGGAGACGGCAAACGCCGTCATGGTCACCACCCTTCCCCCGGCAATTCCACAGGACCCGTACCGGATATACGTTGTCGGCGCCCTGAAACCCGATGATTTCGGCAGCTTTGAAGTGACGTTTTCCGGTGAGAATGGTGCAAGCATCCCGCTCCTGTTGTCATACAAGGACGCGGATGGCAATATCGTCACGTCAACGAATGATGTGAAAGTCTCATCTCTTGCCAGCAATTCGCAGAAAAATGACCTGCCGCTCCTGCCGATCATCGCTGTGATAATCATCGTTGCCGTGTTTGTCGGGGGCTGGGTCATCTACCTGAGAAGGAACAAAAAGTGAATGCACCTACGGATGACCACCCCGTCATGGTGTTCCGGGACGTGGTCAAGGTATACCCGCTTCCCGCAGGTGACGTTACGGCCCTGGATCACGTTTCGTTCGAGGTTGAACGGGGGGAGTTCATCTCGGTCATGGGCCCATCGGGTTCCGGAAAGTCGACGCTTCTGAACCTGATGGGGTGCCTTGACACCCCGACATCGGGCGATATCTATATCAGTGGCACCCGTACCGGTGACATGTCAGATAGTGAACTGACGATGCTCCGGAGAGACCGGATCGGCTTTATCTTCCAGCATTTTAACCTGTTCCCGCTGTTAAATACCCTTGAAAATGTGACCTTCCCGATGATGCTGAAATCAAAGGGAGCGGTCGATCCGGAGAAAGGGCGTGCGGTGCTCGGTTCGGTCCAGCTGGATGACGAGCTCTTTACCCACACGCCCATGGAACTCTCCGGCGGGCAGCAGCAACGGGTCGCGATCGCACGGGCGCTCATCAACGACCCGGACATCCTCCTCTGTGATGAACCGACGGGAAACCTCGATTCAAAGACCGGTGCCGGCATCATGGAGCTGATGACCGAACTCAACCGGAACGGCACTACCATTATCATGGTGACGCATGACCCCAACAATGCAAACTATTCAAAGCGGATCATCAAAATTGCTGACGGGAGGATCGTACCATGATCTTCTGGGAGATCGCAAAAAGGAATATCCGGCTCCACCTGCTCCGCTCAACACTCGCCATGCTGGGGATCGTGATCGGGGTTGTCGCGATTGCCTCCATGGGCATTCTGGGCAACAGCATGGTCCTTGCCGTATCTGACAGCCTGAGAACCGTGGGCGACAGCGTGATCGTAACCCCGCATGTTGGTGGCGGGAGTGCCCGCGGGTTTGGAGGAGGTATGGGCGGGGGACCGTCGTCCCTCACGATCACCGAGCAGGATTTCCAGCAGATACAACGAGCTTCCGTGCCGAACGTCGCGATACCGATCCTCCAGACATCGGATCGCATGAAACTTGGCGTTGGGAAAGATGATATTGTCGCGACGATCTACGGCATGAACCCAGATGACGTTCCCAACCTTCTGAAACTGAAAGAGGGGGGCTACAGCCGGGCGAATTCCGGGTGCCTTGTGGGCTCGAAATTTGCCGATGACAACAACATCAAGGTCGGATCCCGGATCATGATCGGTGCCGATGGTGACAAGGGAACGCTGCGGGTCACCGGCATCATCGAGGAACGCGGGATGGCGTTTGATGTCAGCACCGATTCTGCAGTTGTTGCTACCAGGGACTGGTTTGACAATGCCTACAACAGGAGCGATTACGACAAGGTCGTTGTCAAAGTGAAGAACCTTGATGACCTTGCGTCCGTCAAGACAGCGATCGAGAACCAGTTGAACAAGCGGGACAAGATCGTTGATGTAATGGATACGCGCAAAACCATGGAGACCATCTTTGCGGCATTCGGGCAGATCACAACGTTCGTTTCTGCCATTGGCGGGATTTCGATGATCGTTGCAGGGGTATCCATCCTCAATATCATGATGATGTCGGTCACCGAACGGATCAAGGAGATTGGCATCATGCGCAGCATCGGTGCGCAGCGCAACGAAGTGATGTCGATGTTTCTCTACGAGGCGTTGATCCTCGGGGTGGTAGGGAGCCTGATCGGGGGTGTCCTGAGTATCATCGGGGGATATGCCATCAGCAGCATGATGTTACAGACCACGAAATACCTGTTCGTACCGTCCAGCCTCGTCAGTATTGTCTATGGCGTTGGTTTCGGCATTGTCGTCTGCCTGATCTGTGGTATCTACCCTGCATGGCGGGCGGCAAACCTCAACCCGATCGATGCGCTCCGGCACGAGTGATCCACCCCTTTTTCAACAATCTTTTAGCTCTTTAGAAAACCTCATTTTATTCGCCAATTCCCTGAACTTTTTCCACAGTTGACCTGTTGTTAATTAAAGAATTCTGGGTGATTTCAATGCTGTTCTCTGGAATTTCAAATACTTTAGAAGCGTTGCACAATTAGAAAAAAGGATGGTTGTTTATATACTCAACAGAAAAATCCCTTCAACATGGGATTGGTTTCGACATCTTTTGCAATAATGCAACGTCCACGATATCTGTATCGCAATTTTTAATGGTATTATTGACCATATGCGGCGTTCCGCCAAATATTCGTATCCCATTGTGACAACCGTTTATTGTGTTGTTGACAATCTCCGGAGAGCCGTTAACCATGGCAATCCCAACATGGCCGCACTGCCCGGGATTTGGGCCCAAATAGTTATTGCGAATTATATGAGTTCCGCCTTCTATATCAATCAGCTCGTGACCGGCATACGACAGGATATTGTACTCAACTAAAACTGATTCGTTACGAGGCGGCATACAGATTGCGCATTCCCCGACATGTTTAAGAATGTTATGGCTAATGATAGTGCCGTCGCCGGGATTTAAAATACGGTAGTTCTCCATGATGCAATAGGATAGAATGCCATGCTCGAAAGTGAAAAAGTTCCAGTCCCAGATATCAGGGGTTGGGCTGTCGGAAGTTATAGTAATCATCTGATCCGGTGTGCCTACCGCATGTAAAGTGCCGTAGATATGTATAGAAATGTGGTTTGCCTCATCCCGGAAAGGTTCTCCCGGATGGATTCCCTCCAAGTCACCCCCGGGCGGTACTTCTTTCTCGCCACGGATACCCTGCCTCATGTCAGCTGGATAGGTACACAGGTTTGCCTTGTCCTGTTTGGCGGCAATCAGCACCTTTGTCCCCGGTTCAATAGTTAAGGTATGCCCCTCTTCAACGATGATATCCCCTATGATATGCATCTCCCCACGCCATGTCTCGTCCCACCGGATGAACCCATGGGTCGTCCGGTTAACAATAGGTTCCGGTACGGTGCGGATTGCATCCGTCCGGTTAACAATAGGTTCCGGAACAGCGGGGGTAGCAGTAAAATGGTCATTTTTTATTTCCTGCCGCTCTGGAGTACCGGTTCTGTTATCACCGCCCCAAATAAAAAGCATAACGGCAAATAATAAAAATGCAATTACGCTGAAAAAGATGATGATTTTATATCCTTTTTTAATTGCTTTTAAATCCATCTCCTCATCTCATAATCATCGTTATTTTGATAACGAGAGTTACAAGTGAATTACATTGTCAAATGATAAATATAGAGTTCAAAAAACATCTTTAACCAGCCGTGCGGATATTGAGCTGGTATGAGCCCGGCACCGGCACCTGCATATGGTGACATTGACTGGAACGAGGTCTGGAAGGCACGGCAGGAGCGGCACGAGTCCTCAAAGCATTTTGATGACCCGTCCCACAACTGGGACAGGAAGGAGAATGCAGTGCGTTACGACACTTCGTCCCGGAGCGAGTATGACGTGCGGGTGAAGACGACCCTCACAGGGCTCCCGCTCACACCATCGATGCGGGTCCTTGATATCGGTTCGGGGCCGGGCACACTGGCGATCCCGCTCGCACCGCTCGTCAAAGAGGTCACAGCTGTCGAGCCGGGAGAGGGCATGGTCGCCATCCTCAACGATCATATCAGGAAGAACGGGATCAGAAACATCTCCTGCATACAGAAACGGTGGGAGGATGTCGATCCCGCAAGCGATCTTGCCGCCCCGTACGATGTGGTGATCGCATCGCTCTCGCTCACGATGCATGAAATCCGTGCAGCGCTGCAAAAGATGGATGCCGCCTCGGCGGGCTCTGTCTACCTGTACTGGTTCGTGGACCCGCCGTTCTGGGAGCGGATGTACATTGACCTCTGGCCTGAGCTGCATGGCGAGACGTACCATCCCGGGCCCAAAGCCGACTGCCTCTTCAACGTCCTGTACCAGATGGGGATTTACCCGAATGTCGAGATGCTACCGCTCGATAAAGAGTACCGGTTCTCCACCCGCAGGGAGATGCTGGCGTTCTTCCGGCGCAGGTTTGCAGTCAAGACCCAAAAGCAGCGGCGAATGCTTGACAAGTATATTGCACCGGTGATCCGGATTGAGGGAGATGAGGTTGTGATCTCCGGGGACTCGACGCTCGCGAAGGTGTGGTGGAAGAAAGCTGTGTGATGTCAGATTACTGCAGGTCAATCATACGCCTGCTCGCGGTGATCAATCAGGACGAGGTAGACGACCTGCTCCCGTTCATCCGGAAGAAAGATTAGCCGGTAACGCTTCGCGATACGGGTCGATTTTTTGCCATGAAGCGAACCGGATAACCAGCCGCCGGTGTGAAGGGGATCGTCCTGAAGGCGTTGGATCTTCTTTTTTAGTTCTGCAACTACTTTTTTATTGCCCCTGACCTGATCGAAGCTGGTAAGAAAAGTATCAGTGCGCCTGATGATCCATGCCATCAGGAACTCTCGTTAATCAGATCGTCAACAGATTTTATCTCTTTTACCCTGCCATGCCGGATGTCTTCATCGCTTTGCCTGATGAGCTGCATGGTCTCTTTGTTGCTGAGGATCTCAACGGTATCAACGAGTGCTTCCAGGTCCTCGCGCCGCACCATGTCTGCCCGGATCTTCCTGATCTCCTGATAGACTTCATCAATGGTGACACCGGAGCTCATACTGGTACTTGCGCTCTTCTTCATATAATCATTCGGGATGGCAGGAGCGCAGGCGTTCTGCCGGCGCAGGTTTTAGAAGTACTGATTATACGACTTTAAGCCGGACTGTCCAGATCCGCAAAAAACGGCTTGATATCGATCACCGGCGTCCCGTCATAAGCGTCCAGCCCCCGCACCCGCAGGACACCATCTTTCACGCCGAGCAGGTCAACGACACAGATGCTGACCGGGTTGGGGCGGTCGGGTGACCGGATGGCAAAAACGCCGTGCTCGGCCGTGTCCTGCGGGGGAACCGCCCGGAGCGTCGTCCTGTCAGCCCGGTCGAACCAGCAGAGAACAAAGAGGTGTTTTTTCTCCTCGATATCGAGCAGTCCGTCCCGGTAGGCCGGGTCGATCACGATCTCGGAGACGGTGTCCGAGAGCCGTCCCTGCCGGGGGGCATCGCCCGGCTTTTGGTACGGTGACCTGACATACCCAATCGGGCGGAGCTCGATGGCCATGGGAATTCCTCCAAAGCATTGTCCGGGCGCGGTCAAAAGGATTCCGGAAAAGGGACAGCCGGTTGCGGGAAACCCTGCAACGATCAAACAAAAAGGAGCCCCATACTCCCACCTTGGTGCCATGGACTGGGGCCCATAAAACGATATTTCCTACTACCGTTCATGCCAGATTATTCCCCATAAATCCTTTTTGCAACTTTTTTGAAGGCGCCTAATGGGGGATTTCTTATCTTGTGGTATTCTATTAAAGGTTGTAATGCATCGAAATCGGCTTTCCAAACTTCTTCGATCTCATAATTCTTATCGAGCAAAAGGAGTAGACAATAGTCAAAGTCATG
>Ga0315294_10007013_pt1 | contig 12367 bp, 13 predicted proteins | sample YL17G13_40_MG_FD_203626 | JGI IMG/M metagenome (GOLD analysis project Ga0315294, IMG submission 203626) | Sediment microbial communities from Yellowstone Lake, YNP, Wyoming, USA - YL17G13_40 | ecosystem: Environmental > Aquatic > Freshwater > Lake > Sediment | place: USA: Wyoming | collected...
TCAGGAAAATTCTCATAAAGGAATTGGCTGGTCACCATTCCCAAAACAGAATCTCCCAAAAACTCCAATCTCTCGTTAGCTGACAAACCCTCATCTTGGGGTGAGCCTGTGGAACTATTCTCAGGTGCATAGATATAAGATCTATGAGTTAAGGCCCGGTCTAAAAGCTGTAGATTCTTGAACCGATAACCTAACCTATGCTCAAGCTCGGAGTATCGTTTGAATCTCTTTTTTTTGGTGAATAATCTTTTTAGAAATATGGGCAGATGAGGTAACATGAGTTGTATTTGAAAGAGAGAAGGTAGATCTGACTATAGCCTTCTATTTCTTCCCTGTTTCTAAAATAGATTTAATTAGGTCTTCTGAGGTCGTTACCCAACCAAAAAAATTCTTGACATTAAATATTGTAGCATCTTGAAGATAGTCAGGCCCAACTGGAGCAACACAATCTGAAACAAGAATCGGAAAATATTCATGAAAGAAGGCATCTCGGATGGTAGATTCTACACAGACATTTGTGGCTAATCCCACGAATATCAAGTATTTAATATTATAAGTTTGCAGAATAGTTTGAAGCTCCGTGTTAACGAAGCCACTGTATCTTGATTTGGTGACGACTATATCGCCTGGTAAAGGTTTAAGTTCATCAATTATTTCAGAATCCCATGTTCCTTCGGTAATGAATTTGCCCTTGAATTCTGGTTTTTCTCGCATTGCGACTATTCCAGTTTCCTTCCAAAAATTGGGTGATTCTATCCCACCAGCATTGGATTGGTCAGAGCGATATACCATTCTAAGGTAAATAATCTTTATTCCAGCAGTTCTTGCAACTTTAAGAAGCTTTTGAATAGGCTCGATAATTTCTCTATTTCTATCAGAGAATAAGCCAAGCTTATCAATCATTCCGCCTTTACTTGCAAAAGCATTTTGCATATCAACTACAATAACAGCTGACTTTATTGTATTCATTCTTATGGGGTCTGGGGAAGCTTTTATAACAGTAGTCTCTGGGGAATTTAAAATAGTCGGGCTTTCCTTGGGTGAGGATTTCGCTAAGTTAACTTTATAAGGAGTTAATAGCGTCACAAAAGCATTGAGAAAAAACCCGATAAGTGACCCTATTGAAAAAACTGCTATAAATATGATAGTTCTTTTCATGTGTTTGGAATTTTCACGACTTTTGATGGACGACTCTGAATCTCTGATTTCTTTATTAGTTTGACTCTTAAGTACTTTAAGTTGTTAGAACATTTCGATGTAATATCAGGAATAACAATACAGAAAGACGACGTATTGTTCTTGATAATAGTAATTTCAGATTTGTCAGAATCTAAGGTCCTTACCCCAGAATCTCCAATATTGAAACTGGGATTATTTCCTAAAAAGCACAGGGCTTTTAGAATATTATCCTGAGGGGTAAAATGCAGATTAAGACTATCAGTTGTATTATCTAGATTGACACGTGGAGTAATAGAATCAGCGAGCATGTCTTCAAAACTTCGTCTCAGAATACTTATGTGGAAAGCCTCTTTCCGTTTTATAACAGCCACCGTATTTTTTTTTCCGTTAGGTTCGGGTAAAACAACATATTGATAAGCTTCATTTAACGTAACAATCAGATGCAAAGGACCAATTGTATTATTCTTCCAGGTTTCATCAACTTTTTCTTTGTCTCTTTGTTCTCCACGTTCAACATATTGTGGTTCTTCAATAAGTTTTATTGTCTCTTTTACATGTTCGTTATATTGTTGAACATTTTCTACCTGCATTTTTTTATGGAAATCATCTATGCTATCATCATCATAAGTGATTAATATAACATTGCAAGCACTTTCAGACGCTCCAATGAGAGTACGTCGATACTCTTTGTAATCCTGGTTATTAAGTCCAAGTGTTATACTTCCAATACATGGTGTGAAGTCCGCAATGTAAATATAGGAGCCTTTTTTACCTATATAGCGTTTGAAGCATTTAGTTAGTTCCTCTAAAAATTCACCGAACTCATCGATGTCTTTTAACTCCTCCCTCTGTTTAACTATAAGTGTATTGACAAGAGTGGTGATAGTAAAAACCATAGTCAAAATAACGACTAATATACCAGGCGAAACCAATAACTTTACTAGTGTGATTTCTTTATCGATACATTTAGTGCCAACAAATGTAAGGAGCATCAAACTTACTACAGAGACAATTGCTACAATGACAGAAGTGAGAAAAATTATAAGCGTTCCTGAAAACCTACCCCAATGAACCCACCATAACAAGTCAGAATATTCTTTTGCTCCTCTGCCGACCTTTTTCAGATGTAAAAACCCGATAAGCCACAATACAAAAAGGATGATAAAGATAGCTATAAAGGGAATAATAAAATTAGTCGGTATATTCATAAACACTCTCTATTTAGGTGACTGCTGACGTAAAGCCTTCATACCACCGCATAACCTTGCTATCTACCTTGAGAAACAGAAAGTTTATCAAGTAGCCCAATATTCCTAAAGCGAAAATGCCTGCATACATCTCTTTGAAATGGAAACTTCGTTCCCAGTCTATAATGTAAAAACCGAGCCCATCGCTTCCTGCAATCATTTCTACTGTGATTGCCAAGATGAGAGCTATTGCCAAGCTTATTCGCATGCCTGTGGCAATACTGGGTGAAGCTCCTGGAATAATAATCTTCATCAAAAATTGCTTTTTATTCAGATTGAAAGTCCTGCCGGTGTCTACTAAAATGGGATCAATTCCTCTAACGCCATGGAAGGTGTTAATCAAAATAGGCCACAGAGAGCCAAATATTATCACTGCCAATTTCATTTTCGTATAGATTCCAAGAAATAGTATAGCAACAGGAATAATTGCAGCAGAAGGAATAGGCCTCAACATTTCCACTAATGGTTCAAAGAGGCTATAAACAAGTTTTGATCGTCCCATCATAATACCTATTGGAACTGCTACAAAGGTTGCCAAAAAATAGCCTAAAAAACATCTAAATATTGTATAGCCTATATGCTTTGGTAATTCTCCACTTAACGTAGTTTTTATAAGTGCGATTATTATTTCAGAAAAGGGAGGTAAAAAGATAGGATTAACAAACTTTAATCTGCTAATACCTTCCCAAAGCAATAATAATACAATGACTAAAGCAAATCCCAAAAGTTTATTTTCCTTAGATACAATCATGTTTTTTGGTTTTCCAAGCTCTTTTGCTTAAAAAGCTTGTAGGCTTTATTCCGATATTCAATGAAAGTAGGATCACTTCTGGTAGCCAACTGGTTTCTTGGTCTTTTTAAGTTGATAGGAATATCTTCTAGTACTATGGCAGGTCTCTCACTTAACACTAATAGTCTGTCACACACATAGATAGCCTCATCAAGGTCATGAGTAACAAAAACTATAGTAATTCCAAGTTCTTCCCATAACCGCAACAACTCATCCTCCAATTCTTCTCTCATACGGGCATCTAACGAACCAAAAGGTTCATCCATAAGAAGAATCTTTGGGCCATAGGCAAGAGCCCTTGCAATAGCAACTCTTTGCTGCATACCTCCTGAAAGTTGCCACGGATAGTATTTCTCAAAACCTCTAAGTCCCACCATTTCTATGTATTTCTCGACTTTTACCTTTTTTTCGGAACTGGGGTAACTATTAACTTCCAATGCAAATTCAACATTTTTAAGGACTGTTCTCCAAGGCAAGAGTGACCTGTTATATTCCTGGAAGACAAGAACAATGTCTTTTTCTGGGCCCTCTATTTTTCTATTTTCTATTAAAACCATTCCCTCAGTCGGTGTAAGCAACCCAGCTATGGTTTTTAGCAGAGTCGTTTTTCCGCAGCCCGATGGACCAACAATTGCTACTAACTCTCCTCTTTTTACTTGGAACGTCACATCTTCAAGAGCCAATGTTTGTTCATTGCCAGAATATTCTTTCCTGATATGTTGCACTGAAAGGATATAAGGTATTTCTTTCATTCTAATTATCGTTTAAGAATTTCCATCGATAAAAAGATAGTCAACAATGCAATGATAATTGTGAATACTAAATGTGGTTTAAGAGTTAGCGATTTTCGCGTTTCCCATCGGTCTAAGGGCTCTATTTTCGAAGATTTGATCAGATTGCGTAATTCAACATACCTCATGTGGTCAAACCACAGTAAATAAATTATACCTATGCTAGTTATTACGATCAGGAAAGGTAGCAACCACTTTCCCCATAGTGTGAACTCATTTGTTAGCAAACCGAAAATAAAAATCAAAGCGATAAGAAGTGTAGAATACCAACAACCGATTGCGGAAATTGTGTTGCGATAACGTCGCATTTCTTTATACAGCGTCTGGTACTGTAAATCAACACTTATTTTTTGATTGCTCTCCATTTTTGTTCTCCTTCCTTTACTTCATATAAACAAGTAAAGAAGCATCCATAGTTTTGTCAATCCATCCTCTTTTAAACAGTTTATCAACCATTTTCTGCAATTCGGAAACAGTCAACTTCTTTCCGAAAGTTGGCAAAGCAATTTGTTGGGCTTGTGCTTGATCCAGCTTGGTGTATTTGGTAATTATTGTTCTGACTTCTGATTCATGAGTTAAGGCATAATCTGTTGCTTTGTTGAAAGCCTTAACAAATCTATCTCCCATTTCTTTGTTTTTTTCTAACCAGTCTTCTGAAACTACGTATGTCGATATTTCTATTTTAGGTTCAATCACCACATAATTATAGTCTAAAATCTTACTCTCTCCGTGTAGTAGCGCAAAAGTCACGAAAGGTTCGATGGAAGCAACCGCGTCGACATCTCCAGAAAGAAGGGCATTTTCCATATTTGGGAAGGGCATTTCAACGAACTTTGTCTTGTCTGCATTTACATTATTTTTCTCTAAGTATTCTCTGACAAAGAGATCATCGATGTTTCTGCGTGTGTTCAATGCGATTGTTTTCCCCTCTAAATCTTTTGGAGTCTTGATGGAAGAATCCTTTCGAATCAAGATAGCATGTTCTTTGTGAGTTGAATCCTCAATTGGACCGCCAGTCAAGGCAATGAACTTGAGCCCACTGTTCTTTGCCAAAACGAGTGACACAACATTAGAGAAACCAATGTCAAGACTTCCTGTTGCAAGAGCTTCTAAAATTTTAGCACCTCCAGCTAAGCTTAGGAGTTCTATTTCTATTCCTTCTTGTTTAAAGAACCCCTTCTCTATCCCGACATATAGTTGTGCACAATCGGCTATCGGTATATAGCCTATTTTTATCTTCTCTGGCTTACTGGCACAACCCATTGAGAGGGTTATACTCAAAATAGCCAGCACTAATAGAGCAACAAGGCGTTTCATCTTGCAACTCCTTTCTTGTTTTAAGAGCGCCAATCAAAACGCCCTAATTTAGAGATTACCCTAAAAGAACATCTTCCAGATTTACTTATGGGACAAATTTCTTAACTGCAATGGTGATGTTGTGTCCACCAAAACCGAAGGAGTTGGAGAGCGCCGTGTTTATATTGGCTTTTCTTTTTTGATTGGGCACGAAATCTAAATCGCATTCCGGATCAGGGAACTCATAATTAACGGTAGGGTGCAAGACCCCCTCCTCCATAGACTTGATGGTAGCAACCAGCTCCACTGCCCCGGCCGCTCCTAAAAGATGCCCGATCATTGATTTGGTCGAATTCACCGGAATCTCGTAAGCGTGCTCTCCGAAAACCGCCTTGATGGCCTGGCACTCGGTCAAATCTCCCAAATCGGTGGAAGTCCCGTGAGAATTGATGTAATCCACTGATTCTGGGGAAAGATCTGCATCTTTCAAAGTTAGCTTCATGGATCGGATCGCCCCTTCTCCTCCTGGAGCCGGCGCGGTGATGTGGTAGGCATCTGCACTCATCCCCACTCCGATGATCTCGGCATAAATTTTTGCCCCTCTTTTGTGCGCATATTCTAAGCTTTCCAAGATCATCATTCCCGCTCCTTCCCCCATCACAAACCCATCCCTTTGTTTATCAAATGGCCGGGAAGCCTTTTGCGGTTCGTCATTTCTGGTGGACATGGCTCGGGCTGAGCAGAATCCAGCCATGGAGGCGGGGGTGATGGTAGCCTCGCTCCCTCCGGTGATCATCACCTCCGCATCGCCCCTTTGAATGATCCTAAATGCGTCTGCAATGGCATGAGAGCCTGAGGCACAGGCGGAGACTGTGGCATAGTTGGGTCCCTTAAAGTTGAAACGAATGGAGATCAAACCTGCCGACATGTCGATGATCATCATGGGAATAAAAAAGGGACTGACCCGATTGGGACCCTGATTCAGAAGGATGGTATGTTGCTTCTCGAAAGTATCTATCCCCCCTATTCCACTTCCCACCACCACTCCCGCCCTTTCAGGATCCAAAGAATCCGAACCCAAGTGGGCATCATCAAAAGCCTGTTGGGCCGTGGCGATAGCATATTGCTCGGTTAGGTCCAGGCGTCGGGATTCTTTTTTATCAATGTATTTTAACGGGTCAAAATTTTTCACCTCCGCCGCTATCTTGGTAGAAAACTCGGAGGCATCAAACCTGGTCAGCTTGTCGATACCGGAGACCCCCTCCTTTAAATTACTCCAGAACTCCTCCACCGAATTCCCGATCGGTGAGATGACCCCCAAGCCGGTCACCACTACCCTTCTTTTTATGGTGAGCGACTTGTTCTGAGCGAAGTCGAAGGACTCGTCCTGAAGGCTCGTCCTGAAGGAAGTCGAACCATTCATTTAACACCCCTTTAGCTTTCTTTAGGCAGATTTTTTTCTATATATTCAACCGCCTGTCCCACTGTGGAAATCTTCTCCGCCTCTTCATCTGGAATCTCCAGCTTGAACTCCTCTTCCAAAGCCATCACCAGTTCTACCGTGTCCAACGAGTCCGCCCCCAGATCGTCCACAAAGGAAGCCTCTTTGGTCACCTGACCCTCCTCCACCCCCAACTGCTCCACCACGATCTTTTTCACCCTTTCTTCTACTGACATGCTATTACCTCCTTTTTATTTTTTGTATAAACTGATGCTCTAGAAATTTTCTAATTGGACTTCAATCGACCACATGAAACTCTATGGGGTAGCCGCAGGCTTCAGCCTGCGCTTGTTTTTCGCAACCTGAAGGTTGCGGCTACAATTAACCCATCTCACATCAATAGCCCTCCATCCACCTGAATCACCTGACCGGTGATGTAGCTGGCTTCTTCAGAGACCAAGAAAGCCACCAGATTTGCCACCTCCTCCGGGGTTCCAATCCTTTTCAAAGGGATTTGGTTCAAAAAAGCATCTTTGGCGCCTTGGGGAAGATTCTCTGTCATGGGAGTTAAAATATAACCGGGAGCAACCGCATTCACCGTAATCCCTCGGCTGGCAAGCTCCTTGGCAGTCGATTTGGTCAAGCCGATCAGTCCCGCCTTGGAGGCGGCATAGGTTGTCTGACCCACATTTCCCATCATTCCAATCACCGAAGTGATGTTGATAATCCTTCCTGATTTCTGTTTAATCATCACCTTTGCCACGCTTTTGGTGAGGTTAAAAGCTCCTTTCAGGTTTACTTTTAAAACCCGATCCCAATCTTCTTCCGAGACTCTGATCAAAAGCCCGTCTTTGCTTATTCCTGCATTGTTGACCAAAATATCCAAAGTGGGGAATTTTTCTTGCACTTTCTTCACCAAATCTTCAACTTCTTGAGAGTCGGAGACGTCAGCCTTTAAAGCCACCGCAGAGACTCCCCAACTTTTCATTTCTGCCAGGACGGATTGGGCTAAGTCGATATTAATGTCAGCCACCACCACATCCGCTCCATCTTTGGCTAATCTAACTGCAATAGCCTTCCCTATTCCCTGGGCTCCTCCGGTGACTAAAGCTACTTTTCCTTTTAAACTCATACTTTAGCAAATCGAATTTAATAAATTGAATATTCCACCCTCTTTTTTTCGTCCGACAGAAACGTCGGACGCTACGCAATCGAATTTAATAGATCGATATATTCCACCCTTACCCTTCAGGGTGAACCCTCTCCCCAGGGAAGAGGAACAAGCAAAGGAAAACGGATTTTAAACTGTTTTTATTGGCACCTGCTCTCTGAACTTTTGTATATCCGAAAACTTATCTATTCCAAAAGCGTTTATCTGTGTAAACGATCTTTTCAGGAGTCCCTGTAACACCTTTCCCGGACCGATCTCCATGAAATCCCTTACCCCCTGGTCATACATCCATTTTGTGGATTGATACCACAAGACCGGACTGGTAATCTGCTCGATCAAAAGCTCCCTTATTTGAGAAGGTTCGGTGACGGGTTCGGCGGTGACGTTGGCAACTACTGGAACCATAGCTTTGTTCACTATTAGTCTTCCCATGATGTGTTGAAATCTCTCCTGGGCGTCACGCATCAGCTCTGAATGAAAAGCCCCACCCACCTCTAAGAGGATGGCTCTTTTAGCTCCTTTTTGTTTTGCCAATTCCACTCCCTTTTGCACCGCTTTTTTCTCTCCAGAGATAGCCACCTGCTCTGCAGAATTAAAATTCGCTGGCTGGACGATTCCGTAAATTGAAGCTTCCTTGCAGATGGAGAGAATATCTTTTTCGGAAAGACCGATTATAGCGGCCATCGTTCCTTCATTTTTCTCGCAAGCCTCTTGCATCAGCCTGCTTCGGTTCTTCACCGCTTCCAAACCATCTTCAAAAGACAAAGCTCCTCCTGCCACCAAAGCTGAATATTCGCCTAAGCTATGACCGGCTACAAATGCTGGTTTGATGTCGTCGTTAGATAGAAATTTCCACAAGGCTACGCTGTGGACAAAAATCGCCGGCTGGGTATATTGGGTCTGAACTAATAACTCCTCAGGTCCTTCAAAAGAGATCTTGGCTAAGTCGAATCCCAAGATTTCTTGGGCAGTGGAGTAAAGCTCTTTAACGAATGGAGCGGAATCATATAAACCTTTACCCATCCCCACATATTGTGCCCCCTGTCCTGGAAATAAAAAAGCGATTTTATCCATTTAATTCCTCGAATATCTTCTTCTTTGGTTTAGCACATTTGTCCCAAATAATTCAGTAAAATCGAACAAAACCTACCTCGAAGGGGAAAACTGAGTCATAAGTGACGAGAAACTCCATTCATCACCACTTTATCACTGCTGATCCCCAGGTAAACCCTGCTCCGAAAGCGACCAGAAGCGAGATGCTCCCCTCTTTTATCAATCCTTTCTTTCGGGCTTCATCCAGAGCAATAGGAACCGAAGCGGCAGAGGTGTTTCCATATCGATCGATGTTGACGTAGACTTTATTCATAGGGAGTTTCAGCCTTTTGGCTAATGCTTCGATGATTCTTATGTTAGCCTGGTGAGGGATCAAAAGGTCCACATCCTCAGGAGTCAAACCTGTCTTTTGGATTATGTGCTCTGCGGCATCTTCCATAGCCCTCACTGCGGACTTGAACACCTCACTTCCTTGCATGTGAATGAGATGCTCATTTAAGTCGATATTTTCTTTGGTTAAAGGTATTTTGGCTCCCCCAACTGGTATATGCAAAAGATTAGCTAAAGATCCATCCCCGGAGAGAAAAGTTCCCAGAACTCCTTTGTCTTCGATGGTGGCAGAGACCACCGCGGCTCCGGCTCCATCTCCGAAAATGACGCAAGTATTTCGGTCCTTCCAGTTGACGATCTTAGAGAGGGTCTCCACCCCTATTACTAAAATATTTTTATATTGTCTAATAGCGATAAAGGCGGAAGCTATGGAAAGACCATAGATGAATCCCGAACAAGCCGCAACTATATCCAAAACCGCCGCATTTTTGGCTTTAAGCTTATCCTGAAGTATGCAGGCGGTGGAAGGGAGAATATAGTCTGGAGTCACCGTGCCCAAAAGGATCAAATCAATTTGATCTGGGGTTAATTGGGCTTCCTCTAAAGCGATCTTAGAAGCCTCCAAAGCCAGATCCGAAGGGGCACATCCATCCTCTGCGATTCTTCTTTCCTTTATCCCGGTTCTGCTGATGATCCATTCATCCGAGGTCTCCACCATTTTCTCTAAGTCGAAATTGGTCAATACCCGGGGTGGAGCGTAGGAGCCGGTGCCTGAGATGAAAGTATTAATCTTTTTGCTCATCTTAACTTTTTTGATTCCTTTTGGTTTATTTTTTTCCTATGGGTCCAGAATTCGGACTTTGTCCCTTAAGATTTTAGTGATGTGTTCATTTACCCCTTCCCTCACCATATCCGCCGCCAATTTTAAAGCATTCTTAATGGCTTTGGGAGGAGATTCTCCATGACAGATGATGCACACCCCATTTACCCCCAAAAGAGGCGCTCCCCCATACTCAGTGTAATCTAATACCTTCCTCAAATCCCTTATGGAAACCTTAACCAAAAAGGCTCCCAGCCTGAAAAGAAAGCTCTCCTTAACCCTTTTCTTCACCAGCCAGGTTAAGAACCCATCGATGCTTTCTGCAAATTTCAAAACGATGTTCCCCACGAATCCGTCACACACCACCACATCACAGGTCCCTTTCAAAACGTCCCTTCCTTCCACGTTGCCTATGAAGTTTAAAGAAGAATCCTCACTTAAAAGCTTATAAGTGGTCAAGGTCAAGTCATTCCCTTTAGTGCTTTCCTCTCCGATGGACAAAAGTCCGATACGAGGATTCTCCTTTCTCAATACATAACTTGTGTATATAGATCCCATAACCCCGAATTGATAAAGATTATGGGCTTTGCACTCAGCGTTGGCTCCCGCATCCAAAACCACAACGATTCCCTTCTCTGAGGGTAAGAAGGAAGCGATGGCGGGGCGGCTCACCCCTTCTAATCTACCTAAGGTCATAAGAGCATGGGTCATGACCGCACCGGTGTTTCCTCCAGAGACAAAAGCGTCCACTTTTCCCTCCTTTTGCAGTCTCATCCCCACCGCAATGGAGGAATCCTTTTTTCTCAAGCTCTCCACCGCCGGATCGCCCATGGTGATCAACTCTGAGGCATTTTGAACCACAAGAGGCAAATCTGTAGCCTTCAGCCGAGACAACTCCTGATTGATCTTTTCCTTCTCCCCAACCAGGACCAGCTCAATATCTCGGTGATTTTCATTCTGGGCTAGAATCGTTCCCTCCACCACTGCTTGTGGAGCATAATCTCCGCCCATGGCATCTACTGCTATCCTTATCTTTTCACTCACTCTCTTAACCTCTGTTACTTTATCATATCCTTCCTCTCACCCCTTGACCCTTGCCCCTTGACCCTTTTTAGGTCTTCTTAGGCGTAATCTCCTCTTTGCCATCATAGTATCCACAATTAGGGCAGATCCTATGTGGCAGTTTAGGCTGATGACAATGAGAGCATTCAACTAAGGTGGGCACGCTAAGTTTCCAATGCGTCCGTCTTTTTGCCCCTCGCGATTTAGAATGTCTTCTTTTGGGTAACGGCATTTTCTCTCCTCATTTCACACTTACAACCACTATCCAATTGAACAGCGATTACATCTTTTGGGTTTCGCTCAAAAAGGTTACGGTTTAGATTCGCTTCGCTCACTACAAGTCGCTTAGTATCGTCTAAGAAGTCATCGTCACTCGTTTGTCGACTGAAAAGCAACAGACGAAACCAACACACGATACCCGACACGTAGCCGACCTGTAGTGAGCTTGTCGAACTAAACCCAAACCGATCCCTAGGGTTTATTGCCTAACAAATCCTTTAACTTCTCCCATCTGGGATCAGTTTTTTCTTTGACACAACTACAGTGTGACTTGTTTAAGTCTATTCCACAGATAGGACACAAACCTTTGCAATCCTCAGCACATAAGGGTTTCAGAGGCAATGTCAGAATTATGGTCTCTCTAACTAGATCGTCGATTTTAAAAGAATCAGAGGAAGGATCAGCTACAAAATAGTTGTCCTCCTCCGATGCGTCCCGATAAAGCGGTGTTGGGCTTTCTCCAAAATCTACCACAAAATCGAGATTTGAAATTACGGGCTCATCATAAACCAAAAGACAACGAGAACATTCCAATTTGACCGAAGTTTTCACCTTACCTCGACAGATCAACTGATTGCCACTCTTTGAGACTGAAAGGTCAACCTTTACTGGCTTCTCAAAAGAGGCACCTTCGGCACATAGCCCTAATGCCTCTGGACATTCCTCCAGTTCTATGGTTTCACTCCAATCTTCCGAACCTCTTTTGAACTCTATCTTCATTGGCTTTAAATATTAAGCAAAACCGAAAAATTGTCAAGACAAAAATTTCGGATTGAAACCATTGGTTATGTCAAGATAATTGTGTAAATTCTATTTGGGGCATATCCTGGGGTTGATTTATAACATAAGCTATTAAACCATAAATGATTCTTTCTATACTTCGGGAGTTGTTGAAGGACCGCATAGGG
>Ga0315294_10007015_pt1 | contig 12366 bp, 7 predicted proteins | sample YL17G13_40_MG_FD_203626 | JGI IMG/M metagenome (GOLD analysis project Ga0315294, IMG submission 203626) | Sediment microbial communities from Yellowstone Lake, YNP, Wyoming, USA - YL17G13_40 | ecosystem: Environmental > Aquatic > Freshwater > Lake > Sediment | place: USA: Wyoming | collected...
ATGAAGCACGGGCCGAACGCCCTCATCACCGAAGGGCTGCCCGTCGTCGTCATCGCCACCTGCAATTGGGATTCGAGCTATTCGCGGTCGCGCTACGAGCGGACGATCTCCAACATTAAGGAGGCCAAGGCCCGCGGCGCCACCATACTGGCGCTCGTGACCGAAGGCGACCGCGAAGTCCGGGCCATGGCAGACCACCTCATCGTTCTACCGCACACCATCGGAACGCTATCCACGGTTCTGGAGGTGGTGCCGCTGCAACTGCTCGCTTACCACATCGGCGTGCTGCGCGGCTGCGACGTGGACCAGCCGCGGAACTTGGCGAAGTCGGTGACCGTGGAATGATCAGGCCCAGCCACACGCGGGCACCGGAATCAGGCGACTGGTCAAAAGTCGAATGTTGAAGGTCGAAAGTCCAAAGCTCCTACCTTCAACTTTCAACTTTTGACTTTCAACGGAACTCAGGTCGCGCACGTCTCTCTGCGCAACGCAACATGAAACTCATCTACTCCGACCAATACGACCTGAACCTCGGCAACCACGTCTTCCCGTCCATCAAGTACCGCTTGACCAAGGAAGCCCTGCTCCGCCAGGGCCAAGCGAAACCGGAGGACTTCGTCGAGCCTCCTATGGCCGCGGACAATGACGTGGCCCTGGTCCACGACCGGGAATACATCCGCAAACTTCAGACAGGCAAGCTCTCGTATCTGGAGATTCTGCGGATGGAAATTCCCTACTCGCCCGAGCTCATCCGCGCGGTCTGGCTCTGCGCGGGAGGCTCAATCTTGGCCGGACGGCTGGCACTCGCCGACGGCGCCTGCGTGAACATCGGGGGCGGCTTCCACCACGCCTACCCCGACCACGGCGAAGGCTTCTGCGTGCTGAATGACGTCGCCATCGCGCTGCGCAGCCTGCAAAAAGGCAAAACCATTCAGCGCGCCATGACCGTCGATTGTGACGTGCACCAAGGGAACGGCACGGCGGCTATCTTCGCTGGCGACCCAAGCGTGTTTACGCTTTCCATCCACCAGGCCAATATCTATCCCTACCCGAAACCGCCCAGCAATCTCGATATCAACCTGGACGACGGCGTGGACGACGAGGAGTATCTCGGCGCGCTCGAAGAGGGCTTGGAGAAATCACTTGCCGAGTTTCACCCGGACTTGATCCTCTATGTGGCCGGCGCTGACCCGTACTGCGAAGATCAGTTGGGAGGATTGCGACTGACGCTCGAAGGGCTGGAGAAGCGCGACCGGCTGGTCTTCCAGAAAGCCCGGGCCAGGAAGATCCCCGTGGCGGTGACGCTTGCCGGCGGCTACGCACGGCGCGTCGAGGACACCGTCCTCATTCACACCAACACCATCCGCGTGGCCAAGGAATTCGCGGCTTAGCCGCGGGTTCATTCCGCCATGTGGCGGTAGGGCCCTACCCGAGGGCGCGACGACTGGCACATTCGGGTGGGTGACTACGTCTGGATCTTCATCAGGGGAGGGTTGAAGGACCCTGTACGATAGCCTTCCAGGTCCAGGGTGACAAACTTGAAGCCTAGCGGCTTGAAGATTTCCACAAACTTGCCAGCCATTTCAGGCGTGAGCGCGCGCGGCAGTTCCTCCGGAGCGATTTCAAGCCGCACTAGATCCTCGTGATACCGGACGCGGAACTGGCGGAAGCCCAGCGCGCGGACAGCTTCTTCCCCCTTCTCCACGATCGCCAGCCGCTCCGGCGTGACCTCAATGCCGTAGGCGATACGCGAGGAGAGGCAAGCGGACGCCGGGCGGTTCCACACGGGGAGATTCGCCCGGCGCGCCAGCTCGCGGACGTCCGCCTTGGTCATCCCGACATCGAGCAGCGGGGTCAGGACGCGGTGCTCGCGCGCGGCGCGCTGGCCGGGGCGCCAGTCGCCCTGATCGTCCACGTTGACGCCATAGGCAACCGCCGCGTAGCCCCGGGCGACAGCCAGTTCATCAAGCTTGTCAAACAACTCGTCTTTGCAGAAATAGCAGCGCTCAGGACTGTTCGCACGATAGGCGGGGTTCGAAAGCTCGCCCGTCTCGATGAACTCGTGGGGAAAACTGAAGCGTGCCACGATGGCTTCCGCCTCGCGCCGGTCGCGCGCCGAATAGCTGGCGCTCAGCGCCGTCACGGCCAGCATCCGGTCACCCAGCGCGCGGTGCGCCGCATAGGCCAAATACGCCGAGTCCACGCCGCCCGAATAGGCCACAATTAGCGACGGCATCTTGGCCAGTGCCTCTTGCAGGCGCCGTTCCTTGGCTTCAAGTTCATCCATCGATCCAATCCTGAGTAGCTAGGATACCAAGTCGACACACGCTGCACAACCCCCCCAAAAAACATGGGGGCACAGCACGCCGTGCCCCCACTGACGATTAACGATGAGTTGGGCTACTGGATAAGCGGTCCTTGGGCTGGGCCGCCGTTCGTTTCGCTCTTCACCAGGCAAGCGGCGGCGAGCTGGTCGCCCTCTTCGAGCGAGATCAGCCGCACGCCCTGGGTGGAGCGGCCGCACTCGCGGATCTCGCTCGAATCGAGGCGCGCAATCTTGCCCTGCTGGCTGATGAGCATGACTTCCGACTCTTCCGTCACGCTCAGCGCACGCACCACCTTGCCATTGCGTTCGACGGTTTTGACGTTGATGACGCCCTTGCCGGCGCGCGATTGCAGGCGGTATTCCGTGATGGGGGTGCGCTTGCCGAACCCTTTTTCGGTGACCGAGAGGATCAGTTCCGTCTCGCCGACGATCTCCATGCCCACGATGTAGTCGCCCTTTTCCAGGTCCATACCGTGAACGCCGTAGGCCTGGCGGCCCATATCGCGGACGTCCGACTCGGGGAAGCGGATAGCCATGCCTTCATGGGAAGCGAGAAAGACCGTGTCGCGGCCGGAGGTGAGCTTGGCGTCGATGAGCTGGTCGCCTTCCTCGATCCCCATGGCGATGATGCCGCGCGACATGGGGCTCGAGAACTCGGCCAGGCGCGTCTTCTTGATGGTCCCCTGCCGCGTGACCAGCACCACATAGCCTTCCGCGGCGTAGGTCTCACCGTTCACGGTCATGTCGTTTGGCTCGTCGGGCAATTCCTTAACGGCCACCAGTGCCGCCACCTTCTCGCCCTGAGAGAGATTGACCAGGTTGACGATGTTCTTGCCGCGCCCTGCCGCGCCCACGTCGGGGATCTCGTAAACCTTCAGCCAATGCAGCTTGCCGGCGTTGGTGAACACCAGAATGTAGCTATGGGTCGAAGCAATGAAGAGGTGTTCGACGAAATCCTCTTCGCGGGTTTTCATGCCCAGGCGGCCTTTGCCCCCACGCAACTGCTGGCGGTAGGTCGAGAGCGGGGTGCGCTTCATGTAGCCGGAATGGGAGACCGTGATGACCACGTCTTCGACGGCGATGAGGTCTTCCAGCTTGATCTCCGCCTGCTCCTCGATGATTTCCGTGCGCCGCAGGTCGCCGTACTCCTTCTGCACCTGCCTCAGCTCCTCGACGATGACCTTCTTCAAAACCTTGTCACTCGCCAGGATGCCCTGATACTCCGCGATCTTCTTCTGGAGTTCGTCGTACTCCTGCTGGACCTTCTCTCGCTCGAGCGCGGTCAGGCGCTGCAACTGCAATTCCAGAATGGCCTGCGCCTGACGCTCGCTGAATTCGAACTGCGCCATCACGCCGGCGCGCGCATCCTTGGGGGTCTTCGAGGCGCGGATCAGCTTGATGATGGCGTCCAGATGCTGGAGCGCTTTCAGGAACCCTTCCAGGATATGCGCGCGCTCCTGCGCCTTGCGCAGATCGTGAGCAGTGCGGCGGCGGACCACCGTGACGCGATGATCAATAAAGAGCTGGATGACTTCGACGAGTGAGAGCGTGCGCGGCTGGCCGTTGACAATGGCCAGCATGATCATGCCGAAAGTGTCCTGCAGTTGCGTGTGCTTGTAGAGGTTGTTGAGGATGACCTCCGGCTGCTCGCCGCGCTTGAGCTCCACGACGATGCGCATGCCGTCGCGGTCGCTCTCGTCGCGGATGTCGGAGATGCCCTCGATTTTCTTGTCCTGCACAAGCTGCGCGATGCGCTCGATGGTCTTAGCCTTGTTCACCTGGAAAGGAATTTCGGTGATGACGATCTGCTGTTTTTCCTTGGTGGGTCGCTCGATGGCCGCCTTGGCGCGCATGGTGAACTGGCCGCGGCCCGTCTCGTAAGCGGCGCGAATGCCGCTTTTGCCATAGAGGTAGGCGCCGGTGGGGAAGTCCGGCCCGGGAACAAGCGAGAGCACTTCATCGATCGTGGCATTGGGCTTCGAGATGAGCAGAATAGTGGCGTCGATGATTTCTGTCAGGTTGTGCGGGGGAATCTTGGTCGCCATGCCCACGGCGATGCCGTCCGAGCCGTTGATCAGCAGGTTGGGCACCTTGGTGGGCAGAACTACCGGCTCTTCCGTGGACTCGTCGAAATTCGGCGTGAAATCCACGGTTTCCTTCTCGATGTCCGCCAGAAGTTCCTCGGCGAGTCGCGCCAGTCGGCACTCTGTGTACCGGTAGGCCGCGGCGGGGTCGCCATCCACCGAACCGAAATTCCCCTGGCCATCAATCAGCAGGTTGCGCATGTTGAAATCCTGCGCCATGCGCACCAGCGTGTCGTACACGGCCATGTCGCCGTGCGGGTGGTACTTCTTGATGACCTCACCCACCACGCCCGCGCACTTGATGTAGCGCTTGTCGCTGGTGTTACCCTCCCGGTACATCGCGTAGAGGATCCGACGATGCACCGGCTTCAACCCGTCGCGGACATCCGGCAACGCCCGCCCGATGATCACACTCATGGCGTAATCGAGATACGACTTCCGCATCTCGTCTTCGATGTTGACGGGAATTTCGTGCGCCGGTTTGACTAGTTCTTGATCACCCATTGCACTTCCTCAGGTTTTTGGAGCACCCCTTGGCCAGAACCGTGGCATCCAGCGAGCTGCAGACCTGAAAAGGTTTGTGCCGGCCACTAGGTGTGGAGATGGCCAGCGGGCCGTCTCAGGGCTACGAGACGTTCCATCGGAACGCCTCCCCGGCTGTCACAGGCTGCCTCTGCAGCCACTAGATATCCAGGTTCTTGACCTCGAGCGCGTTTTCCTGGATGAACTGGCGGCGGGGTTCGACGGCGTCACCCATGAGCACGGTGAAAATTGAATCGGCCTCCACCTGATCCTCGACGCGGACTTGCAGCAGGGTCCGCTGCTCGGCGTCCATGGTAGTTTCCCAGAGTTGCGTGGGGTTCATCTCTCCCAGTCCCTTGAAGCGCTGCACGGTGAACGCCTTCTTGCCGATGGCCATCAGGTGCTCCAGGAGCTCCCTGCGGTCCTCGACGGTGAGCTGGCTGCCGTTAGTGGAGATGAGGAAGGGAGGCTTGTCAAAGGTGCGTACACGGCGGTGGAGATCGAGGAGCCGTTTGTAATCCGCGCTCGATACCAGCTCCCAGTCGATCGTCCGCTCGCCCAGCGTATCGCTGGAGCAGGTCAGGGTGTAGAGATTGTGCTCTTCGTCGAGCTGGAGGGCAGTCTTGAAGCCTTCCGCCTTCAGATCCTTGGCTACTAGCTCGAGCTTGGCCTTGTCCTCCAGCTCCATTTTCTTGCCCAACTCGGCCTTCAGCATGGCGTTGGTGAGGCGCGCGTCGCCGATCCGCTTCTCCAGCTTGTCGAAGATCTCGATGTACTCCGCCAGGGCCATGAGGAAGTTGGTCAACTCCCCGCCCTGAAGCCGAACTTTCTTGGCCCCGTCGCCGATTTCCACGGCGTGATCCTCCGTGGCCCGCCGCATCACCTCGCGTCGGAACTCCTTCTCATCACGGATGTACCGTAGGCTTCTGCCTTTCTTGATGAGATAAAGCGGCGGCTGGGCAATGTACACGTGGCCGCGCTCGACCAACTCGGGCATCTGGCGATAGAAGAACGTGAGCAAGAGCGTGCGGATGTGGGAGCCGTCCACATCCGCGTCGGTCATGATGATGACCTTCCCGTACCGCAGCCTGGCGATGTCGAAATCGTCCTTGCCGATGCCCGTGCCGAGGGCAGTGATCAGGGCACGGATCTCCTCGTGCGAAAGCATCTTGTCCGGGCGCGCCTTCTCGACGTTCAGGATCTTGCCGCGCAACGGCAGGATGGCCTGGTAGCGTCGGTCGCGTCCTTGCTTGGCAGAGCCGCCGGCGGAATCGCCCTCGACGATGAAGAGTTCGCAGCGCTGCGGGTCCTTCTCCTGGCAGTCGGCCAGTTTGCCGGGCAGGCCTCCGGAATAGAGCGCGCCTTTCCGCCGGGTCAGTTCCCGAGCCTTGCGCGCGGCCTCGCGGGCGCGGGCGGCATCGATGGCCTTGCCGCAAATCTTGCGCCCCACCGTGGGGTTCTTCTCGAAATGCTCCATCAACTTCTCGTACACGAAGCTCGCCACGGTGCTCTGGATGTCGCTGTTGAGTTTCCCCTTGGTCTGCCCTTCGAACTGCGGCTGGGGCAGTTTGACGCTGATGACCGCCACCAGCCCTTCGCGCACGTCCTCCCCCTGAAGGTTCTCTTTTACGTCTTTGAAGAGCCCCTGGTTCTGCCCGAACTGGTTGATGGCGCGCGTCAGCGCGGAGCGGAAGCCGGAGAGATGCGTGCCGCCGTCCACCGTGTTGATGTTGTTGGCGAAGGAGAAGACCGTCTCCGCGTAGGCGTCGTTGTACTGCAGCGCAAGCTCGATGTTGACCTCGTCGCGCTGTGCCTCGGCAAAGATGGGGGTGGGGTGAAGCACTTCCTTGTTCTTGTTCAGGTGCTTCACGAATTCGGAGATGCCGCCGGTGTAATGGAACTCACTCTGCTTGCCGGTGCGCTCGTCTTTCAGGCGGATGGTCAACCCTTTGTTCAGGAAGGACAATTCACGGAGGCGCTGAGCCAGGGTGTCGTAGTTGAACTCAATGGAATCGAGGATTTCCGTGTCGGGCCGGAATGTGATCTTCGTTCCGCGCCGGCCGGTCTTACCCGCTCTCTTCAGGTCAGCAAGCGGCTTGCCGCGTTCGTAGGACTGCTCCCAAGTGTAGCCGTCCCGCCAGATCTCCAGGTCAAGCCACTCGGAAAGCGCGTTGACCACGGAGACCCCGACACCGTGCAGACCGCCCGAGACTTTGTAGCTGTTAGTGTCGAACTTCCCGCCGGCATGGAGCACGGTCATCACAACTTCGGCGGCGGAGCGGCCCTCGTCTTTGTGGAGATCGACGGGAATCCCGCGCCCATTGTCAATGACGGTCACGGAATTGTCGGTGTGGACGGTAACATCCACGCGGTCACAAGCGCCTGCCAGTGCCTCGTCCACCGAGTTGTCCACCACTTCCCATACCAGATGGTGGAGGCCCATCTGCCCGGTGGAGCCGATGTACATCGCCGGACGCTTGCGAACCGCTTCGAGGTCTCCTAAGACCTTGATGCTCGCCGCATCGTAGGCTTCGCCCGTATTGTTGTTCGCCGGCTTTTGCTTCGCCACGCGCTCTACCGACCTCCTTACTCACTCACCCTTACACAAAAATACCGACAGAGAAGCATCTTCCCCGTCGGCCCAAGGTTTCCCCAAGAACCTAGCTTGCGATCAATCTTCCTGAGAACTTTCACCCCTCGACCGCCTGTCTCTCTGCCTTTTCACTTGCCCCAGCGCGTCAGGGGCTACTCCCGACCGCAAAGCGTGCCCGTCCGAAACGTGCCGTCTAAATGCGCATCGGCATCACCACATAGCGATAGCGGTAGGTTTCCTCATCGCTCGGACGGAGTTGACCAGCACTCTGCTCGTCCTTCAACTCCAAGCGGATCTTGCCGCCCTCGCCCACGACATTCAAGAAATCCACCAGATACTGATAGTTGAATCCGATCTGCAAGGCTTCGCCCTGATATTGCGCGTCCAATACTTCGTGAGCCTCGCCGTACTCCCCGCTCGAACAGAAGACTTCCAGCCGGTCTTTCTCTACCTGCAGGCGCATGGCACGCGACCGCTCATCCGCCAGCAAGGCCACGCGCTTGATAGCTGCGGTGATTAAGTCCTTGTCTAGTTCAATAATTCGGTTGTTTTCGCGCGGCAGAACGGCCTCGTAGTTCGGGAATTGACCTGTGAGCATGCGCGAAATGAGCACGCGCTCGTTGACCGAGAAAAATAGATGGCTCTCGTCCTTGGCGAACTCCACAGATGTCTCTCCGTCGCTCTCCGTCAGCAGCCGGAGGAGTTCACTCATCGCCTTCTTGGGGATCAAGGCCCGGAGTTCGTTGGAGATTCCTGCAACCTGCGTTTCACATTCCACGAGTGCCAGCCGGTGCCCGTCCGTCGCCACCATCGAGACACTCTCCGGTTTAAGCAACAAGAGCGCCCCATTCAGTGTATAGCGTGATTCCTCGCTGGAGATGGCGAAGATTGTCCTCTGGATCAACGCGATAAGAACGCTGGCTGGAATCGTAGCCAAAGGTTTGGGGATCGCCGGCAGCACCGGGAAATTGTCCCTAGCCATTCCCACCAGTTTGAACGAAGACCGTTCACAGGTGACTTGCACCCAATGGTTCTCGAGAATCCTGAACCGGATTTCCGAATCAGGCAAGGATCGCACAATCTCCAAGAGTCGCTTAGCGGGGACAGTTCCTGCGCCGTCCTTTTTCACCTTGGCGGGGCAAGTACAGCGCACCCCTAATTCCAGGTCTGTGGCGCTGATCCGCACGCCGGCACCCTCAAACTCCAGGAGTAGGTTGGAGAGAATGGGAATAGTCGTCTTCTTCTCAACAACCCCTTGAGTCAGGTTCAGTTCCTTAAGGACGTCTGACTTCTTTGCAGAAAATTCCATAGGGTTAAGTTCCTATAGGTAGTATTTTAGCAGTAGAGCCTGTGTATTTGTGGAAAATATGCAAAACTTCTATTCCTGAAGCCTTTAGAACCTTCCAGTCTGTAAGCCCCAAAATCCTTCCTGTGAATACCTTTGCAAAAGCCAGCGGCAGGACACCATCCACAGATTCTCCGATACCCAGCACTGTCGAGGACCACCTAAGTCTAACTCAGACTATCGCTAAGCTTGTTGATAAGCCTATTCAAATCCCGGTCTATCTTACGCATTTCCGCGATCTTGCTGACGGAGTGGAGAACGGTGGTGTGATGTTTTCCGCCAAACTCTCTGCCTATCTGAGGCAGTGAGGCTGGAGTGAGCTCCTTAGCAAGGAACATGGCGATTTGCCGTGGGTAAGCTATAGCGCGGCGGTTACTCTTGGCCTTCAACTGCGAGAGGCTCAGTCCGAATTCTTGGCAGACAACCCGCTGGATGTTCTCGATGGAAATGTGCCGCGCGTCGAGATCCACAAGATTCTTCAGGTGGTGCTGTGCCGTGGGAAGAGTAATCTCGTCCCCGGTAAGGGACGAATACGCCACCAAGCGGGTCAAAGCTCCCTCCAGGTCGCGGATGCTCGACTTGATGCTGCTGGCGATAAAGAGCGCGACATTGTCGGGGAGCTCGACCCCTTGCGCCTCTGCCTTCTTCGCCAGAATGGCCAACTTCGTCTCCAAGTCGGGTGCCTGCAGGTCGGCCGTCAGCCCCCAGGCAAACCGGGAGCGCAAACGTTCCTCCAACCCGGCAATTTCCTTGGGTGGGCAATCACTCGAAATCACCACCTGCTTCTGCCCCTCGTAGAGCGTATTGAAGGTGTGGAAGAACTCCTCCTGCGTACGTTCTTTGCCTGCCAGGAACTCGATGTCGTCCATCAGCAACACATCGACGTTGCGATATTTGTCCCGGAACGAGACCATGCGGTCGTAACGCAGCGAGTTGATGACTTCGTTCGTGAACCTCTCTGAGGAGACGTACGCCAACCGCATCTCCTTCCAGTTCTTCTTGATCGTGTGGCCGACGGCCTGCATCAAGTGCGTCTTGCCAAGTCCCACTCCCCCGTAAAGGAAGAGCGGGTTGTAAGCCTTGGAGGGCGCCTCGGCCACGGCGCGTGCCGCGGCGTGCGCGAACTGGTTACAGGATCCCACCACGAAGCTTTCAAAGGTATAGCGCGGGTTGAGTTGATGGTTCACGGATTCGAAATCCAGCTTTCCCTGCACGGTTTTTGACTCCCCATTCTCCGGCACTTTCCGCTCCACGCTCTCCTCGAAGACATACGAGACCTGCTGGAACCCAAGGCCCAAGGAACCTAGCGCCTCGCGGATGAGGGCTCCGTAATGCTCCTGGATCCACTCCTGAAACTCGCGGTTGGGCACACGAACGATCAGCGTGTCCGTAGCCGCGTGGCTGAACCGCGTGGGGCGCAACCAGGTCTGGTAGCTCTGCGGATTTACTTTCGTCTTGAGGAAATTCAGGACTTCTTGCCAGGCGTTCATAGGCTTCAGAAGACAAAGAATAGGTTCGACACTGCCGGACGATCCCGAGCGCTGCTGCGCTCGGAGAAGCTTCTTCCGAGAGTCGTCGCTATGGGTCCGAGACGCGCGACCTGTTTTTCCCGAGCTTTCTCCGTTCTATTGATGATGAATCGCGCCTAAGAGGGCGACCGGTCGTGCAAGAAATCTCGCGCGAAGGCCGTACTATACCACAAAAGAAATTTCAATCCAATTGTCGCCGGTCGACTTCGCGGCGGCACACGGTCAACCGTCACGGCTGGCATTCAACTCTCTGCTTGGCGATTTTCCAGGAGCCGAGCAATTTCGTCGCGTGCCGGAACACGAAGGGGTCGTGCCTTTGCCCCTTCCTCGTCTAGGAGTTGGATGCCGTCGGCCTCCCGGCAGACTTCTCCCACAATGGCTGCGGGGATCGTGTTGCGGGCGAAGGCCTCGAGGACCTTGCTGGCCGTTCGCGCGCTGACGACGATGAGCAGCGCGCCCGAGGCAATGAGCGCCCAAGGATCAAAACTGAGGACTTGGCTGAAGGCCCGCGTCTCCTTGAGCACAGGGACGTGGGCTTTCCACACGCGCAGGCCGACGCGCCCGGCGCGCGCCAACTCGTAGAGACCGGAGAGGAGACCGCCTTCGGTGGGATCGTGCATGGCGTGGACTTCTCCGTGCCGCACCGCCAGCATCGCCTCGCGCACCACGCTGATGCCGGGGCGAAAGAGCAGTTGCTGGGCACGGCGCACAACGCACTTTCCGAGTCTGCGGGCGAGCCACGTGGCTTTTGCCCGCGCCAGGATGGCCGTCCCTTCCAGCGCAATGCCCTTGGTGAGCAGGACAAGGTCGCCCGGTCGCTGGCTTTCTTTTCTAACTAGCTTCGCCTTCTCGACCTCTCCTAGCATCTGCCCTACCACGATGGGCCGGCTGAGGCCCGCGGTGATTTCCGTATGGCCGCCGCAGAGCGTGATGCCCAGCGTGCGGCAGGCGCGCAGGACGTCATCGAAGATGCTTCCTGCAAGCCTCGCGGTAGCTCCTGTCTCTGGCAACAAGACCGTTGCTAGGAACCAGCGCGGGCGCGCGCCGAGCGTCGCAATGTCGTTGGCGTTGATATTGACGGCGTACCAGCCGATGCGCTCGGCAGTGAACGTGATCGGATCAGTCTTGGCAACTAGATATTTGGGCCCCAGGTCGATGACCGCTGCATCTTCGCCGAAGCGTGGTCCGACAATGACGCCGGAGCGCTTCGGGACCGGACAGCGCGCCAGGAGCGCCTCCAGCACCTGGGGCGGCAACTTGCCTACCGGGAATCGGACGGGCATCGCCATAGCGTGCGCAGTATAATCCCAAGTCGGTCGAATGTAGAGACGGCCTGGTGGGCCGTCTCAGGAAAGCAGCCGTTCCAGCGGAACGTCTCTATCATGAGCAGAGTCCTCGGCGTCATCCCCGCTCGACTGGAATCCACGCGCTTGCCACGCAAGCCGCTGCGGCTGATTTGCGGACATCCGATGATTGCTTGGGTGTACTGCCGTGCGCGACAGGCGCAGTGTCTGGAAGGGCTCGTGGTCGCCACAGACTCTGGGGAGATTGCGGCCTACTGTCGCTCGAACCAGATTCCCGTCGCCATCACCTCTTCCGCACACCGTTCGGGAACGGACCGCGTGGTCGAGGTGATGGGTCGCGAGCCAGCGGATATCTACGTGAACATCCAGGGTGACGAGCCGATGGTCACGGCGGAACACATCGAGCTCCTGCTCCGGCCGTTCCGCGAAGTGGCGGAGACGCGGGTTTCAACCCTCAAAGTGGCGATCAGCGCCGAGCAGGCACAGAATCCCAACAATGTGAAGGTCGTGACCGACTTGAATGGCCGCGCACTCTACTTCTCGCGTGCCCCAATCCCTTACGACCGCGACGGCGCCGGCAGGGTGCAGTACTACAAACACCTCGGGCTCTACGCCTACGCCGCCGAGGCGTTGCGCCTATTCTCCACCCTGCCGCCTTCCCAG
>Ga0315294_10007017_pt1 | contig 12365 bp, 8 predicted proteins | sample YL17G13_40_MG_FD_203626 | JGI IMG/M metagenome (GOLD analysis project Ga0315294, IMG submission 203626) | Sediment microbial communities from Yellowstone Lake, YNP, Wyoming, USA - YL17G13_40 | ecosystem: Environmental > Aquatic > Freshwater > Lake > Sediment | place: USA: Wyoming | collected...
CCCATGTCGGTCTCGTCGGCATAGGCGAAGAAGTCCTCGTCGTAGATTTCGCCGTCCGGCAGGCGGAGGTCCTGGAGCATCGCCCGGCGATAGAGGCAGCAGCAGTCGGAGACGTAGAACACTTCGCCGCCTTGGCGCATGACGTCGGGGGGCTGGGCCCGGCCGCCGCCCAGCGCCAGACCGTCGGGGCAGACGACGATGCCCGCGGCGTCCACCAGACCGCTCGCCGCCAGGACGATCATCGGCGCCGCGGCCCCCGCCTGCGGGTTGGCCTCGAGGCACTCGACGAGCCGCCGGACGCAATCCGGCCGGAGGTCGATGTCGTTATTGCACATGAGGATGTAAGGGGTTTCGATGCGGTTGATGCCGCTATTGTTCCCGCCGCCGAAGCCGAGGTTCGCCGCGTTGCGGTGGATGCGGACGCGGGGAAACTCGCGCTCGATCATCTCGGCCGAGCCGTCCGTCGAGGCGTTGTCCACCACGAGGACCTCCAGGGCCGGGTAGTCCTGGGCCTGGAGCGAGCGGACGCAGTCCCCCACGACCCGGGCGCCGTTCCAATTCAGCACCAGGGCCGTGACGGCCGGCTTTCGGGATGGGGACGGCGACGCGGGCACGAGGCCGCTCCTCTTCGGGGCTAGCGCGCCGGCGACGCGCGGGGCGCCAGGCGCCGCGTGATGCTAGGAACGCGCGCCAGGAGAGTCAAGCGCAAAGCCCGCCTGTTGTCAGCGCGACGGCGAGAGACGCCCCTTAATCTCCTCGAAGGCGTCGGCTTTCCCCTCGCGCTTCGACCACGCAGCGAGGACGTTCAGGTCCACGGGGTTGCGCTCGGCCACCAGGGCCGCCTGTTCCAGCGACTGGCGGTCGTGCCAGTGGTACCATGCGAGCAGCCGGTCCTTCACGCAATCGGTCGGCGAGAGGAGGCGCAGGCTGCCGGTCGCGAACTCGATCGTGCGGATTTCCTTCGGGGGCTCCCGTCCCAAGGCGACCGGCCCCGGCGGACAATCCAGAAAGAACTTTGCTTCCGGATGGAAAAACTGCCTGCCCTTCTCCGCAAAGCCGATCTCGGCCAAGGCCTTCCGCAGGCTCGACCGGGGCGTTGTGCCGTCGCCGATAAGGTCCAGGTCGGCCGAAACGTACAGCCCCTCGCTCCAGATCGAGACACAGGCCCCGCCGGACAGCACGACTTCGATGTCGCACTGCATGAGGTGACTGGCCACGAAAGCCGCCAACTCGCCCGCCGACATCTCGTTGATCGGCTTCATAGGGGTTTTCCGGCCCTCCTGGGTCGCCGGCGATTCATCAGAAGCGCCCGGCGATCCGATTCGGGATAGAAGGACAGGGCCTTGTCGAGCAAGGCCTCCAACTCCCGCAGGAAAGGATATCGCGGGTTGAACGCGTACAGGCGAGTTCGGCCCACGAGGCGGCTCCAGAGGACGCCGGCCGCTTCCAGGCGCTCCAATTGTCTCTGAATCGGCCGGAGGCTCGTGTCAAAAAAGCGTGCCATCTCACGGGCATATCCTTCGCCCCTCGAGCGAAGAAACACCAGAACCCGCTCCGTGCTGGCCGAAGCAACAATAGGCTGCAGCATTCGTCCGTCCTCTTCGCTTTCCAAGCGACTTCGATATTGAATCACGCGACTCTCTATCGGAATCGCACGACTTATGTCTTGAATCATTCTAGCCTCGATGACGCGGCCGGTCAAGGAAGATTCCGCGATTCGCCCCTCGCGTTGAGTCCATACGGGTGCGCCAGGATTCTCTGGCTCGTGTGGCACGGCACGTGCCACGGTAGGGAACGTGACCGCCCGCTTCCGCGGGCGGCTCGAACAGCGCACAGAGGCGCCGCTGGCTCGAACGGCGTGGCGCTTCTCGAACCGGGTGCGGAAGCACCCGGTCAGCGCCGCGCGGTGTGGCACGTGCCGCGGCGGGGAACGTGACCGCGACCTTCCGGTCGCGGCTCGAACGGCGTAAACCCTTCCCCCTTTTTGGTTGACTGGCTTTGCGGTGCAACGCACGATGAACGCCCATGACGACGATGCCGACCGGGCCGGGACACGATCCGAAGGAGCGGCGCCAGGCGATCCTGGTTCTGGCGGCCCTGGCGGTCCTCTACCTTCTGACCCTCAACAACCAGTGGGCCATCGAGCCGGACAGCGCCGTTTACCTGACGCTGGGGCGCTCCCTGGCCGAAGGTCGCGGCCTGGAGTTCAACGGCGGACCGGCGGGCGGCATACCGCCCCTGCTGCCGGTACTCATCGCCGGCAGCCGACTCCTCTTCGGGCCGGCGTATTGGCCGATCAACCTGGCCATCTCGCTGTTCGGGCTCGGGACGGCGCTTCTGGCGTACCTGACGGTGCGGCGGCTCGCGCCGGAGGTCGGCGCGGGCGACGTTCGGCTCGCGCTTGCCGCGCTCCTGATTACGGGGTCGAGCGCCCGGCTCCTGGTGGACTCAACGCGGATCCTGACGGACGTTCCGTGCACGTTCTTCGTCGCGCTGGGGCTATACGCCTTTGTCCGCGCGCGCCAAGGCCATTGGGCGTGGTGCTGGGCGGGGTTGGGGGCGATGCTTCTGGCGACGGCGGCGCGGTTGCCGGCGGTCGTTATTCTCGTCGGCCTCTTTGTGGGCCTCGCGCTGGAATTTCGGCGCGAAGGATATCGCCGGCGCCTTCTGGCGACGCTGGCCGGCATGGTCGGCGTGGCGGCAGGCGCGCTCGGGTGGTGGTTCCTCGTCCGAGGACGGTCCATCGGCGGCCCCGATTACTTCGTGACGATTTTCGAGCGGTTCCAATTCGGCCTCCGGGAGCGATGGGTCCAGTTGGCCGAAGGACCCTTCCGCCTTCCCGGCGCCTTGTGCGAAGCGATCACGGGACAGGAACTCCAGTGGTTCAACGTCGTTCCGACGTCCCTCATTCTCTTCGGCCTCTGGACGGCGGCGCGGCGCGGCCAGTGGGTTTTGGTGTGCCCCGTGATCGCGTTCGTCGCTTTTCTGCTGGGGCTGGGCGGGAGCGCGGTCGCTCCGCGGTACCTCTTGCCGGTGATGCCGATGCTCGTCTACGCGCTCGTGGTGGGCACGGTGGAAGCGGTTGCGCGGCTGCGGAGGCGTGCCGCCGCTCAGTCCCCCGAGCGCGTCGGCCGGGGCCGGCGCGTGGCGCTCGCGGTCGTTACGGCCTTCTGCGTGGCCGTCAGCCTGCCGAAGGACGGACGCGAGGTCTTCCGGATGCACCAGCCGGATTTCTACGAGACGTACGAAGGCGGCAAATGGAAGGGCAAAGTGGACCTCGGCGCGTATCTGGCGTCCCTCCGCGAGACGGGAAAGGCCGCGCCGGGCGACCGCGTCCTGGCGCCGGCCCCGGCCATCGTGCACTACCTCTCGGGCCTGCGGACCGACTCCGAGATATGGTATCCGGAGGTGAATCGTTTTTTCGGCTACGGTCCGCCGTGGTCGCCGACCGAGTTCGCAAGACTGGCCGCGGCGGGATCGTGGCGATTCGTCGTCCTGCCGACCAACAAGGGGACGTGGAGCGAAGACGCGGTCCGCGCGATCCAAGCGACGGGCGCCTTCCGCCTGCCGCCCGAACGGTTCCGGGGTCTCGTGCTCTACGCGCGTCTGCCGGCCGAGGGCGGGACCGTCTCCCGCGCCCCATAGGCCGGTTGCTTTCCCCCCGTTTGAACCTATAATACCGGCCTGCCTTCCGTTTCATTGCCCCGTGGGGAAGATAAGGGAAACCGGGCGTGCACGAGCAGACGCAACGAGCGGAGGCCTTGCGGCCGGGCGCAGCGGCGGATGCGGAATCGTGGCCGGCCGGCTGGAAATGGGCGCTGGCGGCCATTCTCCTCGCTACGGCCGTCGTCTTCGTTGCGGGCACCACGAGCCGGATCGTCCTCGGCGACGAGGTCTATCACACCATGTTGGCGCGGGCGTGGGGCGAGGCGGGCCTCTGGCACCGGCCGACGCACCATCCCCTCTACCCGACGGGCGACCCGCCGGGTTACTATTACGTGACCGAGCCCGTCTGGCCCATGGTGCTCGGCCTGGTGTGGCGGGCGACCGGTCCCGAGGCGTGGGTCGCCCAGACCTACCAGGCGGTGATCTACGCCGTGTTCCTGGGTTTGGTGTGGCGGCTGGGCGGCCGCTTCCTCGGGCCGCGAGGGGCCCTCGTCGCCGTGCTCGCGGCCATCAGCGTCCCGATGGTCGGCGCGTTCTCGGTCATGCTCTACGTGGACGTGCCGGCGGCGGCGGTAATCCTGGCGGCGATCGTGCTCCTCCTGAGGCGGCACTTTTTCTGGGCGGGGGTCCTCGTCGGCCTGGCGTACATCACGAAGCGGAACACCGCGTTCCTCGTGCCGCCCATGGTGCTGTGGCTCTTCCTTCGGGAAGGTTCCGTCTGGCAGCGGGTCCGCCGGATGGGCCTTTTCCTCATCCCGGCGGCGCTCGTCGTGCTGCCGGACCTGGCGTGGCGGGGCTACTCGATTCCGGGCGCCAGCGATCCGGCCAATCCGGTCCACATTCTCGCGCGCATGACCACGTTCTTTTCGCCCCAGCGCCTGCCGTCGAATATCAACAATCCGATTCATCTGCTGATGTACCTTGGTGGGGTGCTGCCGCTGCTCGCGGCGGCGTACGTGGCGCGCCGCGCGTGGGAAAAGGCGGACCGTTGGCTCTGGCTCTTCATCGCCCTCTACCTCGTCACACTCTTGCTGATCTTCACGCTGGATACCGATGTCCGCTACCTCATGCCCGCCGTGCTGCTCTTCGCTGTCGTAATCGCCCGCGGCCTGAGGGGCTGGTGGAACAGGCGGTGGGTGCTGGTCACGCTGGCGGCGGTCGCCTTTGTCCAGTTGGGGGCTTCAGCGGTGCGGGTCAACCTGGCGCGGCGTCTGACGCCCGGCCAGGAGGCGGTATTCGCCTACCTCCGGACGCACACGCCCGAAGGCACGCGCGTCATGTATCCCGGCGAAGTCATCATGGCCGAGGCCCGGCGGCCGGTCGTCTGGAACCACTTGACCGACCCGGAAACAGGGAAAACCTGCCTGCCGACGTTCCTTACGGAATACGGACCTGAAAAGATGCTCGCGGTGCTGCGCGCCAACGGCGTCGGGTACATCTGCGTGGAGGAGAGTGGAATCCTCTCCCGCCCACTCGCCAAGACCGAGCGGGGTGGATATCCGCCGGCGTTCGTCCGGCGCCTGCCGACCTTGCCGTTCCTGGAGGAGGTCCGCGGCGACTGGCCGGGCGTCGCCCTCTGGAAGGTCAAGGAAGAGTTCGTCCGGCCCGGCGGGGCCGGTGAGCCGGGCCGGTCGGGCGCTTCACTATGAGCCAACAGGACACCACTTCGTTCTACCGCCGGATCGCGGGGAACACGGCCTACCTGTTCCTGGGGCAGGCGGTGGGGAGCCTGGGGCTGTTCGTCTCCTACGTCATCGCCTCTCGGCTGCTGACGCGGGGCGACGACACGAGCGCCTACGACGCCTACATCCTGGCGATCAACGTCGGGGTGTTCTTCCTGTCGCTGGCGGAACTGGGGTTGACGGAAGGGACGACGTGGCTGGTGGCGTCGCTGGCCGGGCGCGGGCGGCAGGCCGCCATACCAACGGTCGCAAGGCGAGCGTTGGCGATTCTGTTCGTTGCGGGCGGCGCGGCAACGGCCGTCGTCCTCGTCGGCGCGGAGCGCATCGCGCGGATCGTGGGGAGCCCGGAGGCGGCGCCGCTGATTGGACTTTCGGCACTCTGGATCATCCCCCTGGCGGTCATTCGCGTGCCGACCAGCATCTTCCAGGGGCTCCAGGAGATGAAGTACTCCTTCCTGGCGGCGCTGGTGCGGGAACCGATCAAGATCGCCCTGTTTCTTGTGCTGGCGGCCGTCGGGTTCACGCTGCGGCTGGCGCTGGCGGCGTGGGTCGTCTGGTCGGTCGCGGCGCTCGGGCTGACGTTCGCAATCTTCGTGCGGTTCCTCCACCGCCGCGGGCTGCGCCTTGCCGAAGGCGAACCGCTCGAACCGCCCGGACTCCTCGCCTCCAGCCGATACCTTTACCTCCCGTACCTCAGCATGTGCCTCCTTCCGGTACTTGTGCGGTTGCTTGTCAACCGGTTCAGTCCGACGGGCGGCGTCGGGGCGTTTCACAACGCCCTGTCGCTGGCGACGCTGACCATGATGATTTTCCTGCCGGTCGCGCAGGCGCTCCTGCCAGCGTTCGCCCACGCGCACGCGCGGCGGGAGTCGCTGGAGGCCCTCGCGCGGACAGCCATGCGCTTCGTCGGCCTGACGGCGTTCGCGGGCCTGGTGTTCTATTCCTTCGCCGCCGGGCCGCTCCTGGCGCTTTTCTACGGTCCGGCGTATCGCGAGGCCGGCCTGTTCCTGGCCATGGCGGCGGTGGGCCTCTTCTTCGACGCGTTCAAGGTCGTCACCAACCCGCTCCTGAAAGGGACCCAGTGGGCCCGCGCCTCAACGTGGATCGAGGTGGTGCGGCTCGTGGTGACCATCGGGGCGGGCGTCCCGTTGACGGTGCATTTCGGCCCGCTCGGCATGATGGAGGGGTTCGTCGTGGGGTGCGTGATAAGCACGGTCCTCCAGTTGGAGTGCGTGCGTCGGCTCCTGGGGGTCCGTTGTTGGGCCGATGCCGCCCTCCCCACTGTCTGGGCGATGGTGTTGTGCGGCGGGTGGGTGGCGGCGCATTTCGTGCCGGGCCTCGGGCCGACGCTTCCCGTGACGGCGGCTCTGGGCGTCGTTGCGGTCCTGATGATTCTCCGTCCGCCCGTCACCCTGGCGGAACTGCGGGCGATCTGGTGGATCGTTTTCTCGCGGCAGCCGGCGGATGCCCCCGTTCGGTAAACCGCTAGCCGCTCCGCCTCCCACCGGTTAGAATGAGGCGGACCGTCGGGGCGACGCGCGCCGCGGAACGCCCCACCCGAAGTGGAAGACGCCGATGCGGATCCTGCTCATCTCGCCGGGCTCTCCGGCCAGTTTCGTTTACCAGCCGCCGCTCGGACCGGCGTACATCCTCTCATACCTGCGTGAGAACGGCTTCCCCGAGTCGGCCTTTTTCGACCGCTATCACGCCGGGGAGGCGGACCTGCGGCGGACGCTCCAGCGCCAGCCGCCCCGACTCGTCGGCATCCAGTGCCAGACGCCGACCCGGCACCTGGCGCTGAGGCTCGCGCGGATCGTCAAGGAGGAGCGGCCGGAGGCGCGCGTCGTCTTCGGAGGGGTCCACGCGACATTCCTGTCGCGGCAACTGCTGGAGCACTACCCCGAGGTGGATTACGTGGTGCGCGGCGAAGGGGAGGCGCCGATGCTGGACCTGGCGCGGCGGGTGGAGGCGGGCGAGGACGCCGACGGCGTGGCCGGCGTCGCTTTCCGCAAAGGTGGTGCGGTTGTCGAGAACCCCTTATCACCCCCGATCGAAAACCTGGATGCGCTGCCCTTCCCGGCCTATTTCGAGCACGCTGTGGACGAAGACGGCGTCCACAAGAAGACGGGGGCGATTCTGACGGCGCGCGGCTGCGGCGCGGCCTGCAATTACTGTTCCGTGCCGAACTTCTGGGGCCGGCCGCGACTGCGCAGCCCCGGGAACGTCGTCGACGAGATCGAGCATCTCGTCCGCAACCACGGCGTCCAGTACGTCCGCATCGTGGACGACACCTTCACGGCCGACCAGGACCGCGCGAAGCGCATCTGCGAGGAGATGCTGAGGCGCGGCCTGCGGGTCCAGTGGCGCTGCGCGACGCGCGCCGACTGCGTCTCGAAGGAGTTGCTGGACCTTATGGCCCGGGCGGGGTGCATCCGCGTCTCCTACGGCGTGGAGAGCGGCAGCCCGGAGATCCTCCGGACGATCCACAAGAATGTCTCACCCGACCAGGTCGAGCAGGCCGTCCGATGGTCCAAGGACGCCGGCATGATTATCGAAGCGTGCTTCATGGTGGGCAACCGCGGCGAGTCGCAGGAGACGATTGACGAGTCCAGGGCTCTCATCCGGCGCCTCAGGCCCGAGGAGTACTGCGTCTCCGCCGCCGTCTATCTCTTCCCCGGGACGTCGCTGTATCGCTACGCCGAGCAACAGGGCTTCGTGGACGAGACGATCTGGCTGAGAGACGAACCGGTCATCCCTTACACGGCGGAGCAGCCGCTCAGCCAATTGGCTGAATGGCAGGCCCAGTTGATGCGCGAACTGGGGATGGCGCGGGGCTTCTGGCACTACCTGGCGCACGTGGTGCGAGTGGCGCGGCACACGCCGCTGCGCCGCCTCCCGCGGGCCGGTTACCATTTTCTGCGCACGAACCTCCTCGCGCTCTTTTCGGGGCCCGATGGAAAGCGGAATTGAAACGTGCTAGGATGCGGCCGACCGGCGGCGAGCCCTGTCGGCTGCGGCTCGGCCGACGCGCGGACGCACCCGTGAGAATAGAGAGCCACCCCTGTGAGCAACGGGACGACCGAACTCGTCATCTTCGGCCTGGACGGCGCCACGTTCGACGTCATCGGCCCGATGGTGGCCCGCGGCGACTTGCCGACCTTCGCCCGCCTGATGCGGGAAGGCTCGAGCGGGCCCCTCCTCTCCAGCCCCATCCCCGTCAGTCCCTGCGCCTGGACCTGCATCACGACGGGCAAGAACCCCGCGAAGCACGGCATATACGATTTCTGTCACCGCAAACCCGGCACGTACCAAATCGAGGTGGTCAACAGCACCTGCGTCCGCTCTAAACATCTGTGGGACCTCGTCGGAGAGGCGGGTAAACGGTGCGCGGTGGTCAACGTGCCTGTCACGTTTCCGCCGCGGCGGGTCAACGGCATCCTGGTTTCGGGGCTTCTCACGCCATCGGTTCGCAGCCGATTCACCTGGCCCGACTCGCTCCGGGCCGAACTGCTTGACGCCGTGCCCGCCTACCAGATCGCCACGTCCGAAGTCTTCGACCCGAAACGCCCGGACCGTTTTGCGGCCAGCGTCCGCGAGGTTCTTCAGGCGCGCGAGCAGGCGGTCCGCCACCTCCACCAGACCCACGGCGCCGACTTCGAAATGCACGTCTTTATGGCACTCGATCACATCCAACACAAACTCTGGCGTGAGCCCGGAGCGGAGGCGGACCCGTCCGGCGCGCCCAGCCGGGCGGTTCTCGACATGTATCGCGAAATGGACGGTTGCCTCGGCCGGCTCCTCGATGCCTTCGACGAAGAGACCACCTTTCTCGTGGTTTCGGACCACGGGTTCGGTCCGCTCGACAAGGTTCTTCGGATCAATCGCTGGCTGATGCGCGAGCGCTGGCTTGCGCTGAAACCGTCGTGGCACCTGGCTGTCAGGAAGTGGATCGCCCGCACCGATCTCGCGGCGCGGACGTATCGGCTGATGCAACGATGCGGATTGGGGAACATCGCTCGATTCGTCCCCAAGAAAGCCCAGCACCTGGCGGCCACGAGCGGCATCTCGTTCGACGACGTGGATTGGAGCCACACCAAGGCCTACTCGTACGGAGAATTCGGGCAGATTTATGTCAATCTCAAAGGCCGCGAACCCCAAGGCTTCGTCGAACGGGGCGAGGAGTACAACGAACTCCTCCAGACCATCACCGAACGGCTCAAGGCCCTGCACGACCCTGACTCCGGAGCGCCGATCGTCACTAAGGTTTGCCGCAAAGAAGAACTGTACCACGGCAATCTTCTCGACCAGGCGCCCGACCTCACGTTCGCCATCGGCGATTTCCGATACGACGCCTCCGTGGCCTTCGGTTTCGAACGCGAAAACGTCATTGCAAAGACGGAATTTTTCGACACCGGCAGCCACCGACCCGAAGGCATTCTCTTTGCCCGGGGGCCGGCCATCCGGTCCGGCGTGACGATTACCGGGGCGAGCGTCTATGACGTGGCTCCGACGGCCCTTCACCTCATAGGCCTTCCCGTGCCGGAGGACATGGACGGCAACGTTCTGACGGACATGCTCACGGTCGGTCGCCCGGTGTCGTACGCCGCCGCGTCCGCCGAAACTGCGACCGAAACGTCGGAAATGTCCGATGAAGATCGGCGCGCGATCGAAGAACGCCTCCGCGCACTCGGATACATGGACTAGCGATGTGCGGCATCGCGGGATTCAACTGGGAAGACCCCGACCTCGGCCGGCGGATGAACGTCCTCCAGGCCCACCGCGGACCGGACGGCGAGGGCCTCCGCGTCGCGGACGGCGTCACGCTGGCCCACCGGCGCCTGGCCATCATCGACCTCTCCGACGCCGGCCGCCAACCCATGCCGAACGAGGACGCCTCGCTCTGGCTCGTTTATAACGGCGAGATCTACAACGCCCCGGACCTCAGGCAGGAACTCGAATCGCTCGGCCATCGCTTCCGCAGCCGAACCGACTCCGAGGTGATCCTTCACGGCTACGAGGCGTGGGGCCCGGAGTGCGTCGAGCGGTTCAACGGCCAGTTCGCCTTCTGCGTCCACGACGTCAAGGGGCGTCGGCTCTTCCTCGCGCGCGACCGATTCGGCGTCAGGCCGCTTCATTTCTGGCACGCCGGCCGGCGCTTCGCTTTCGCCTCGGAGATCAAGGCCTTGCTCGCCTGCCCCGACATTCCGCGCCGGGCGAACGATCTGGCCGTTTACGATTACCTCGCCTACAACTGCTACAACCACACCGACGCGACCTTCTTCGAGGACGTCCGGGCCCTGAAGCCGGGCCACCGCGCCATCTTCGACCTGGATTCGGGTCGGCTGGCCATCGAGCGGTTCTACGAAATCCCGCTCCGCGACCCGGCGGACCCCGGTCTGGCCGCCGCCTGCGACGAGTTCCGCCGCCTCTTCTACGACGCCATTTTCCTGCGCCTCGTCCGGGCCGACGTCGAGGTCGGCTCGTGCCTGTCGGGCGGGCTCGATTCCTCGAGCATCGTCTGCGGCCTTCACGCCCGCGCGCCCGACCGCAGCCGAGGGCACAAAACCTTCAGCCTCACCTTCCCCGACAAACCCGAGGTCAACGAGTCCCACTACGTGGACGAAGTCGTCGCGCGGACCGGCGTCGACGCCAAACGCACCACCAGCCACACCGAGAAACTCCTGGGCAACCTCGAACGACTGATTTACCACCAGGACGAACCCTTCGGCGGTCCCAGCATCTACGGCCAGTGGGAAGTCATGCGCCTCGCCGGCGAGCACCACATCAAGGTCCTTCTGGACGGCCAGGGCGGCGACGAACTCCTCGCCGGGTACTTTTTCTTCTACGGATACCACTTCCTGGAACTGGCGGGGCGGGGCAGGCTGGTGGAACTCGCGCGGGAATTGGGCGGCTACCGGCGCCGGCATCGCGGCGTGTGGGACGGGCTTCTCGCCCCGCTCCTCTTCCTCGCGCCGAAGTTCCTCAAGCGGCGACTGACGCGGCGCTACCTGCGCGTGCCGATCCGGACCGACTTCGCCCGCCGGTGGGCTTCCGCCAGCACCGTCCCCGAAGGGATGTACCGCCGGATGCCGCTCAACCGCGCCCTCAAGATGCGCTTCGAGGTCAGCCTGCCGCAACTCCTGCGCGAGGAAGACCGCAACTCGATGGCCCACTCCATCGAGTCGCGCCTGCCGTTCCTCGACCACCGCCTCGTCGAGTTTGCCATGAATCTGCCCGGCGGGTACAAGATTCACCGCGGCCAGACGAAATACGTCCTTCGGGAGGCGCTGCGCGGCGTGTTGCCCGAGGACATCCGGACGCGCGCAGGGAAACTGGGCTTCGGCACGCCCATCAACGATTGGCTTCGCACGCCGGAAATGTCGGCCTTCGTCCGCGAGGTGTTCACCTCGCCCGAGTTCCGCGGCCGGCCCTACCTCGACCCCTGGGGCATCTTCGCACTCTTCGAGGACCACCAGGCCGGTCGGACGGATTCCTACCAGACCATCTGGAAGGCGCTGAACCTGGAGTTGTGGCTGCGGCGTTTCGTGGACGCGGCGGACGTGGCGCCGCCGTAGAACTGGTTTTCTAACTAAAGGGTGGCGGGTCTCCTGACCCGCCACCCTCCCAAAAACCTTGGAAAGCGCGGCGGTTCAGGAGAACCGCCGCGCAGCTTCTCAGACAGCGCCTCGCGCCCCCGAGCCTGCGCCGAGAAAGGCGCGGACCGCCTCAACCAATCGGGCCTTGAGGGGACTCGTCCGCACCACCGGGCCCGGCCGCGCAAGAGCCGCCCGAACCGCCGACTCCAACTCGCCGATCTCATAAACGATCCACACGCCTTCCATGCGCTCGAGTTCGGCGGCCAATTGGACCTGGTGGTCGTCTTTGTTCAATTCGCCCGCGTCCACGCGTCGCGGCACGATAACCATGGGCTTGTGAAAGCGCAGGGCGTTCAGAACCGTGCCCGTCCCGCAATGGCCCACGATGAGGTCCGCGTCGCGGAAAAGTTTCATCGCCTCG
>Ga0315294_10007019_pt1 | contig 12365 bp, 18 predicted proteins | sample YL17G13_40_MG_FD_203626 | JGI IMG/M metagenome (GOLD analysis project Ga0315294, IMG submission 203626) | Sediment microbial communities from Yellowstone Lake, YNP, Wyoming, USA - YL17G13_40 | ecosystem: Environmental > Aquatic > Freshwater > Lake > Sediment | place: USA: Wyoming | collected...
ACCAGACCGCTGTTCGCGATGGTCACTGTGGGGTTTGAAGATGTACCGAAGTTCAGTGTTGAGCCTGCGCTCGCTGCTGCTGAGGCCGTACCAGAAATGACACCGAATGTGCCTGCGGGGAAGAACTGCAGAGTCTTGCTGCTGAGGAGCGTATCCAGGTTAGTGGCTGTTGCGCTCGTCACCGTGAGCGTGATGACGGTGCCGTACACGGCAGACACAACTGGGAAGTTGGTTGCCGCTGTCGGGGTGAAACCAGCCACAATCTGACCAACGGCGATGGTACCAGCCGTAGGAGCCACTGTGATGTTGATGCTCGTAAATGCCTGTGCACCTGGCTGAGTAAACACAACGCCAGTTACTACTGCACCTGCTGTACCAGTGAACGTACCGGTGCCAGCAGTGATAGTCATCTGGCCGCCAGATACCGCCACTGTGGAAGTACCTGAAGCTCCCAAAATTGTGGAAGTTGTTGTTATAAAAGTCACTGGTGTACCAGTGCCAGTCCATGTGAAAACAGCAGTTCCTGAAGCCGCCACTGTGTTGACCAGCGTCAAGTTCAGCGTCAAGTTGGTTCCCGTTGCAGCGGTCGTGGAGGTTGTTGCCGTTGCTGAACCGGGGAACGAGGATACGGTCGGCACGGCTACGCTGTACAGCTCATAGCCGACGCGGTAGTTGAGGGAGTTGCTCCACGTGATGCGAATCTCCACGTCGTGGTACTGGAGGGCCACCAGGGGCAGTGACACGTTCCAGTCCTTGCAGAAGAAAAACTTGAGCGGCAGGAACCCGTTGATGACATTGGTCAGACCGTCGGTGTCGTTGTTCAGGTAGCGCTGGGAGTAGTTCTGGGCGCCAACGACTGGCTCGATCTGGTTCATCCAAACATTGTCCTGGGTGTCGACAATCTGGCCGCCGATGAGCAGCTCCACCTTGTCAACCACCTTGGACCAGTCGATGCCTGGGATCAGGGCACCAGTCGAATCCTTGGCGATAAAGTACACGTAGTTGATGAGGTCACCCTTCTTCTCCAGACGAATGGTGGAGATGTTACCAGCCGAGGGGTTACCCTGGATAAGCTGGCGTTCGGAAGACATGGCATAGTGCGTATAACGTTTGTAGCTGGAACGGAAGAAAGACACCTCTGGCTTACCGGTCAGCCAGGTGTCCTGAGCACCCGTCGCGACGAGCTGAACGATACCACCAGACATTTACAATGGCGTGAGAAAAAAACTGGTGTCGTCGTTCGCCGCGAAGCGGCCGTGGGAAACTGGTCTCAACGGAAAACTTTCCACCTGCGGTGGAAAGGTGAATCAGTCCTGAATCATTATACCGCAATACTCGAGCGACCCTTCGATGGGTGTATAAATGCCCAGGGTTTTACAGAGCGCCTTGAGATCTTTGAACGACGCCCAGAATTCAGGCGAGTGATCGTACTCGTCGACTGTGACATGAGCCAACTCGTGGATGAGAACATTCATCGCAGAATTTATATCATCCTTGTCCAGGCAGATGTAAATCTCGTACCCTTTATTGACGTTGTAGCCTATGGTGCCTCTGTTCATCCGGGACCCGTGAATTCCAGTGAGGATACACCTTTTCCTGAGGCGAGCGAATCTCGGATCAACAACCTCTGTACTATTGAGGTGATTCAAGAGCGTGTCGTAGCGCTGTCGAAGGTCCGTCATGAGCGGCTCTTCACGGCGACTGCTCCACGCGGCAACCGCGAGGGTCACGATGAGCAGTCCCGTCTGAATGATACCGGATAGGGCCATCCTACTGATCTAGGCGTAGAAAAACAAACTGTGCGTAAATGTCGGTGACGAGTCCCGTGTGTTCTGGAACAATAGGTCCCCATGCGACGCATCGAAATTCGGGTTCGAGGGCCTGACGAAGCACATTGCCATCGAGGAGGGGTTCATACTTGGGTCCGTCTGCGTAAAATGGACCATCTGTCAGACTCATGAGCACCTTGTCGCCATGGACCTCAAACACGTTGCCGAGTGCGTCTGGGGAACTCGCGCTTTCGATGAGACTCTTTTCAGGTGTAATGCCGATGAGGAGTCCCCCTGGTTTGACTGCCAACTTGATCGCCTTGATGCTCTGCTCGAAGTGGTCACCGAGAATGTACTGGATTGAAAAATTGTAACACACCACATCAAAAGGACCTGCAAACGCCGCCTGTCGAATGTCACCCGGACCCAGGAACCATACCCCGAGTCCGATGTCCAACGCCCGCTCCTCCGCCTCCTGGAGAGACTTTTCGTCTGGATCGATGGCGGCGACTCGAGCACGGACCGCCTTCCACTTGTGCCAATCACCACCGCGTCCACACCCACAGTCGAGAACATACGAATCCGGTTTGACCCAGTGCTTGATGAGGTCACGCTTCGCCTGGTTGTGACGTTTACGCAATTGATCCATCGTAGAACTTAAAAGAGTGACGTCCTGTAGTTTTAAATGGGTTCTCTCGAGCAGGATTACTTGACGGTGCCAGGACAGGTTTTTGCACTGATTTCTATGGTCGGGCCGGATATGCCTCAGAAGAATGAGCAGTTGGGCCTGAAGATCCGTGGGTGTTTTGCCACGAAGGATGAGGCGGAGACTCACGCCAAGCGCCTACAGAAGGAGGATGCGCTCGTCGACATTTACGTCGTCGATATGTACAAGTGGCTACTGATTCCACCCGACCGTCTTCAGATTGACAACGTCCACTACCAGAATGAGAAGCTCGAGGAGATTATGACCAAGTATCGTGACAACCAGCGTCAGGCGGCGGCTATGTTTGAGAAACGTAAGCGTGACATGCTCGCAAAGCCTCTCGAGGGGTCGGCAACGCCGTTCATCGAGCCCGGGGATGAGAATTCCAAGTACTATACCAAGCCGGATGTACCACCCATTCCTCACCCAGCTGAGCTCATCGATGACCTGAAGAAGGAGTTTCCAGACAAGGATATGCCTGAGCTTGTGAAGATTGCTGACGAGCGCATCTCCGAGGAGATTGAGCATCGCCGTGTCCAGCAGGAGGAGGAGCGTGCTAATGCGCCAATGGTCCAGATTGACGCTGGGCCAGCGCCAGAGCCCGTCGGTGCAGGAAGTGTGGCGGCGGGGCTCCTGGGTTGAACGGACAAGCGACTTGGACTCGACCACTTGGAAAAAAAACATAAACAAATATCAGGATGAAGGCACATTGGTCATTGTGGGTAGCGCTCGCGGTACTCATCTTGACAATAGTGGTTCTTTCAGCACGCAGAGAGGGGTATGCTCCTCCGCGTGATGAAAATACGCAGCCCCCATATACGGAACAGGTTGGTAACACGATGACAATGTCAAACAACCTCCCGTATGTCGATTCGACGAGCAACGTCGTCCGTGTTGACAATCAGACCGATGTATATAAAGACATGGCAGGTATGGAGTATCAGATTCAGGCGGGAAACCCAATTCTCAATTTCATTCAGGGCGATCCTTCATCAAACGTAATGTATGGCGATTTCGTACCACACGAGTCTGATGGAGGGTCGGCAAGAATGTACGCATTCGGGTTCGAAAGTAACGTTTCAACCGAAGGCGACATGCTTCCTCCAGTGCCCACCGTGACGTCCAACGTCGCGCCCGTCGTCGGAGTCGATATTAAAGGCAGTCCAATCATGCCCGATGCAGGTCAATATATACCTGCACTTACATCTCCGACGATTCCATTCTTGGGTGAAACTAGTGCTTCAGAATCACCGGCGTCAGTGACTTCCCCAGCAACAAACCAATGAAAAAAGCAGCAAATACAAGAATTATAGTCTCTTTTGAAATTTTTTCAAGTACATCAACCGACTGATTCTGAGCGTGAAAAATACGAGGACCTGGATCATAATACGAGCGTGCGTCGTGCTGTTGTTGGTGCTCCTCGGCCTCGACCTCGTCCACGAGCTGGTGTTGCTGGGGGTCGCCGTTCGTCTCGGTCACTGGGAACATCGGTCTCGCCGGACTCGGATCGAACATCCGATCCATTACTTTCAGAGTCACTGCTGCTTTTATCTTCGACTATGAAACCAGCGAGGTTCCCCTCTTCGTCTGCATCACTCTCACTTGAGATATCCTCCGTGTCATATGATACCTCAGATGAGACACTCCCAGATTCTTGAGAGTCGTAGTCGTCATCGGCGTAGTCATCTTCGCACACCTCCTGAGGCGTATAACGCTCGGGTGCCTTGACCGTACGACCAGAACGCGTGCGCTTACTGTCCGTGACTTTTGGGGTCTGGGAAGTGTCCGTTGATGGCTGCTCCGGTGCGGTTGACATCAAGCTCTGTATCCTCAGGGGCTATATCGTTTAAGTACTTTGGAAAGAAATACAACCCATTCTTCTGTGCTATTTCAAACAAAGTCGTCTCGCCCTCGACGCCCATCTGAACGGCGATAGATTCGAGCTTTTCCTGGTGTTCGTGGTCATCTGCGCGTCGGATGAACAGAGCGAGGTTACGAACATCCTCAATCGCGTTGTATAGTCCATTTGCTCTTTTTTCCAGACTTGCCTGTTGGTTTTCGAACTCCGACAGATGACTTTGAAGAAGCTCCCACGTTTGAGGGTCGAGACCCGAGTAAGGGTGCACCTCTCTGAGAAACCGATTCTTCTTACCACCAAAAGTCGGGAACAAGATCACGAATAGGCACAAAAGTAGAATTATCCACAGCAACATTGCTGCGTAATTCCTCTACTATACTCGGAGAAAGATTATGTTCCCGTCCGACAAAACGTAATATCTCTTTTTTTGTTCCAAACTTCGAGTTGTACTTTTTCAACCTATTCTTTTCGGCTGATATCATATTACATTCGTCGTCGTGACACAGCTGACATATACGTCCTTGGTAAATACCGAACCATACGTGGTTCGACTTGTGTTCACCCTGGATTCGTTCGCAATACTTGGAGTCGGTCTGGACGATAATTTTGTCAACTCCTTTTCGCATGACACGCCGAACATTTGCAAGTTCCTGACCTTTCATGTTTCTGCGTATAAAACGTTCCAGAGGTGCGCATGTGATTTCGACATTCACAGACTCGTTGGACACCTCGTTCGTCCGAAGTGCAAAGAGCTTGAGCGTTTCTGCTGAAGGTATCGGAACAAAAACGTTCCCGTCGAGGTCACGCCACGGAATGTACGGGCCGGAATCTACAGACCCACGGTCCCGTTTGTGCGACCAGAGCATTCGGAGTCCTGAACCACCGTAGACGCTCGCGTCGATACGTTGACTCCATTCTGGGTCGTCGGGAAGTTCGAGAAGAATACGGGTTCGGAGAGCGAGCGCCTCGGACTTGGTGACGAAAACATCTGGCCAATGAATGTGCACACCCGTCTTCACTTGACTGTCCACGTCACGAGGTTCAGCGCGTGCGATGATACACCGACCCTTCTGGACGACAGAATGCATCAACGTAGCGAGTTCAAGGACAGCTTCGTCTGGAAGCGCCTCTGATCCCTTGTAATCGAGGTCGACGAAAAACTTGAACACGTCAGTCTTTTGTTCCACCACGTACAGTTTCTTACCGAGGCGTACTGCGTGTACGCACTCGACGTAAAATTCGTCAAGTTGTTCAAACGGAACTTGAAGAATTCCACCATCCATGAGGACATGCGTCCCCGGACCCTTGTCTGTGAGCCATTTCTCCATAATCTATCAGTGTGTATACCTTTTAGTCCGTGTCTGAGTCATGCGTCAAGCGGCTCCAAAAGTCTTTGATTTTCATGATCACGATGGGTTCCTCCTCTTCAACAACCGGAGGCGGGGACTCCTTCTTCACTTCCACAACGGGCGGAGAAGGAGGCTCCGCCTCCTTCGCCGGAGCCTCTTTCTTCAACTCCTCCTTTTTGATTTCATAGATGATATCGACGAGAGACATTGTCTTTGCCATCTCGTCGGCGTCACCGTGTCCTCGCGCCTGGACGAGCATCTCGGCAAACATACGCTTTGACTTGGTCATTTTGATGTTTAAGTATATTTTCTTACATCAATTGAAACGCGCCGCTCTGTTTCTTCTCACCTTTGCAGTGCGAAGCTTTTTCAAAATTGAAGGAAGAGAACTCGTTCCTAGAAATGCACTATTTCCGTTAGGATTCAAGAACACAAGACGTTTCGGTTTGCGGACACTGGTTCCACGCCAGTGTTTCTGAATCAATGTAGCGGCACTTTTCATGATAGCGTTGCGACCTTTTGCGACACGTGCATTATAGTTGGGTCCAACCAACGCTTTGATGCGCCTGTATGAATTTCTGTACTCACCTGGTGTCTGTAGTTTGCTTCTGTTAATCACACTCTCGAGATGGGCGAGCTGGACATTATACGCGGGGTTGTTTTTATTCATGAAATTCAACAAGCGTTCAAATCGAATTGGAGTACTCATTCTTAATTTAGGATCGAAAATAAAAGTTTGTACGCTGGGTCGAGGAAAGAGCCGTGTGAAAATCTGGGTTTGTGATGACATGTGTACGTATCATATCCCAGAGGTTGCCACGAGCTGTGATTCCTTCGAGTGTGTCAAATTCAACCTTGTCGTTTTCGTCATAGTTTTTACGAAAATACGTTTGGCGATTCTCCATCTTGGATTTCTCCTCGTTGAATCGCCGAACGATGTACGTATGTTCAAGAGCCGTCATTGGCAAATCGATTACGTAGACATGATAAATGCTGGTGACATCATCCTCTATGTCAGCTTCGGAATCTCCTGGACCTTTGTACTTGGTTGCAAATTGGAAATACGAGTAAGCACCTCGTTTCAGGTTGATTGTACCTCGAGTCTCCTCCTCGAGTTCCCGAACGGCACAACGTAAGGGATTGATGACTTCGCGACGTCGACACCCTCCTGTGACGAACGTCCACTCCTGGTACCGACGATCGTGAACAATAAGCATGTACTGCTTGTTATTGATCGTCGTCACCGGAATCGCTATACTTTTGTGCCTCTCCCGACATGGTTGGTCTTTCGGGGAATCCATTCCCTCCTACTGAGTCACTCGTAAAAAAATTCATCAACTTTCCCCCACCCCGTGATGGTTCATATGTAATCAAAAACAACAGTCCGAACAAAAGAAGCCACTTCCAGATTTGCATCTTTAGTCTAGGTGAACTTAAAATTTCCTTGCCGCCGAAGGCGGGAAGTACTGCCTGCGACAACGTGTTCTTGGTATTTAATTTACAGGCTGAACGAGCGGAGTCCCAGTCTCAGCTTTGGCGCTGAACGAATGTGCAAATGGATTGCTCTTGAGAACATTGTTTGCCAGGTTCAGATTTCCAGTACGTGGATCCTTCTGACCCTTGAACACGTTCAGGCGGTCATACTGGTTTGGTAAGTAGCGAGACCCGCGGCTTGCGTCGGCCGGACGAACTGGGAGCGCACCCGCCTCGAGACGCGTGTTTGTATTGGCGCCGACGGCACCGACGGGGTCGGCGCGCACATTCATGCGCCCGCCGTTACCGGCACGGTCGGGGTTGACGCGATTCTTCGACCACCTCATGGGGTCGTTGTATGCGGAACCGTACGCCTCTGCCACCATGTACTGTCCTGGGCCGAGTTCGAGGCCATCCTTGCGAAGCCCCGTCTCCTGGCGATTCGTCGTTCGGCGTGTCTTTTGGAAATCCGGACGACCTTCCGGTGCCGTGATGGCACCACCCTGCCCCTGACCGCGAGTCTGCATGGGCAGGTAGTTTGACGTCGTCTTGGACAGCTTGGCGGGGTGAGAAATAGCACCCAGTGTAGTTCCACCGTTCTTGATGACGGGATTGGCTGGACCACCCCACGTACCGGACAGAGTCGTCAGACGCTCCTCGTTCATGTTGTTGGGCAGAATACGGAAAAACTGCTGGAAACCACCTGACGCTGGTGTGTCCGGTGACATACCGAGGCCGCGTCCGACGTATTTCTTGTCTGCAGGTGTTACATTGTTCATCTTGTTCGTGACCGGCTCACGGCTTCCATCCGTCTGATACACGGGCTGACCGAATGGAAAACGAGTTCCATTAGGTACGACGTCCGCGAAACTTGGTGCAATATCTTTCGGTGGAAGACGGAACCCTCCTGAAAACCCACGTCCCGTGTTCGGCTCGAGATTCAGTGGGTCGAGGGGTGGGTCCTGCTGAGCAAACTTGTACTGAACGAGATCAAATTTAGTAATCTGTTCTGGCTGTGAAGGCATCACCGCCTGCTCCTCCTTGACGTCGCTGAGTTTCTTTCCGGCAAATACCAGACCGACAACGGCGGCAAGACTGAAGGGGTCCATCTATTATTTAGATGTTATTTTTTATCCGCGAGTCCAAGAGGCGATCCGCGCCTCTTGTCCAGTTTCCACCTGCGGCGGAAAGGACTTACTGCTTGTCTGTAGGGTAACGCTTCGCGTAAGACGCCGACTGGTACATTGCGTACGTGCTCGCCGGGTCCCACGACATGAATTTGTTCACTGGTTTTTCAATGTACAGCTCAGGGAAGTCGTACGGCTTGTCAGCGTAGTACTTGTTGTTGCGGGACGTCGTCTGTGAACGCAGAGCATCGTCCGTCATGACAATGTCGACGTAGTTCGTGTTCTTGGGACCAAAGTACATTCCATCCTCAACCATGAGGAGGCCGGGCTGAAGCACACTGCTCGGCATTATTACTTGTAGTTGATATTTTTATCCAACGGGCGAAGCCCGTTGTCTAGCGTCCGTTACCACCACGGATCTGGACACGCTCTGGTCCGCGGGCATATGGACCGTCGGGGTTGCATGATGCTGGGTCGTCGCGGCACATGGGGGCGAATGGTTTCCCGAACGCAGCATTTGTAAAAGCCGCCTGGTCGTTCGGCCACGTCGTCACTGCCGTAGTATAGAAGTTGCGCTCAGCGTCGCGTTTACGCTCGAACGGGTGAATCGACTTCCACTCGTTCTGGACCTCCTCCTTCATTGAAGGGTACCACGGAGCCTGCTGCGCGTAGCTTGGGTCGTCGCCGAGCAGGTAATTTGCCATGGGGTTGTCGCGCGTCGGCATGCGCAGACCGCTCATCACCTTTGGGCCAGTCGAAACGACACGCTTACCGTCTGGAATCATGTTCATGGTGTACAGTACATAAAGAGCGGCAATGACAAGAGCACCGAGAGCAACGATGCGAGCATCGCGACGAATCAGGTACGTGAGCACAACGGCGTACACGATGAAACGAGTCGTTGCGAGAACTCGCTGTTCCGCCGTCTGACGAGACGTGGGCCAAAAATCCAGCAGTTGATCTTTTGCAATGAGTTCACGCAGGTCAATCGTCATCTTCTATTTTACGTGGAGATTTTTTACTCCAAGTCCGAAGGACTTGTCCGTCGACTGGTGGCAACTTTCCACCTGCGGTGGAAAGGACTTGCTGTTTCAGATCAGAGGACCACCCTTACCACCCTTGAGTAGAGATGACATCAGACCATTCATGCTGTTCATCAGAGCCGCCTCGTCAATGGTACCGTCGGGGCCGGTTGCCGTATCCTGGAGCTGGCTGGCACACTTCTGCGCCACAGACTCGATCATGTTGAGCGTCTCGGCTGGAAGAGCGGAGATGGTCGTACCCAGAATGTACAGCGTCTGAAGGTACTGCCAGATGGCACCCTTCGTCGCATCGGACAGATCGGAGTTCCACAGACGAGGAATGTCCAGGTCGTTCAGAAAAGGCACCTCTGACGCATGCGTCTGGAAAAACTCCTCATCCTTCTGCATCAGGTGGTTTGCAAAAGGACCTACAGTCTCCATAAACTCCTTCAGAGGCTTCTTCTGGTTCGCCTTGCGCAGAAGGATGAACGTGTTCTGGTACTTTACCAGCTTCTTCTCAGTGGGAAACGTGAGAACAAGCTCGTCAAGAAACTGCTGCATCATGTCGTTGAAAGCGTTGGTGGTGGTCGCCATTGAGAAAATATACTTTTTTTGCTTTAAGCCAAAAGTCCAGCCGGCACGTAGTGCCCCCCGTCCGCCGCGAATTCCGACGGACAAGTCACTACGTGACTTGGATTTAAGCCCTAAAAGGCGTGGTTGAAATAGTCTCTTGGTGTCCACTGCCCTGGTGAACGATGATGTACACGAGCAAACCGACGAGAAATGCCGGCTTGAAGTACGCTGAGTTGGTGAGGACTTTTTCGTTGTTCAGTGATGCGCGAATGTGAATGTAAGCAATGGTCGCTGCGGCTGCAATCAGAGCAGCGCTCATAGGGTCACGAAAATAGTGATCAGCCATCTACTGTAGGTTACGAAAATTTCCGCTGCGCGACCTCTTGGACTTTTACTTGTCCGGAGCATCGTCGAATAGTGTCTCGTGATGAACTTTGACTGGAACCTGTTTAATACCAGTGGGAAGAGGTGGACGACCGGGCTCGGGGTTATCATCCGGCATCGGCGTTCCTGCCTCATCTGGTACCACTGGAGTATCCGCTTCAGGCGCTGCAGGTGTCCCAGCCTCCGGTGTACCTGGCAACGGTGTTGCAACCGGTGTTGACTCTTCTTCGTCGCCGGCCATCTCGGGGTCGGTGGGATCCGTGGGGTCCTCGTTGGCACCGCCCATGTCCAAGTCACCTGTAAAGTTGGGGATGTACGTATCAAGGATCTGTTGTACCGGAATAAAATCATCGATAACCTCTTTGATCAGTTCGTTGAAACGAGCCGCCATCTTGATGCGACGATCCTGGTCAGACATTTTGTCCACGACGACATACGGATCCTCGTACAGGCTCTTGGCGGCTGCTATGTAGCACGAGTGCACAAACACGTCGTTGGATGGCAGCTTGATGTTGATCTTCTTCGAGTCGGATGAAATGCGCACTGCCGACATGATCTTGACTGAAATGACGAAAACGGCGGCGAGCAGATTGGGAAACATCGAACAGGACTTGATGATTGCGTCCGCGTGCTGCTTCACGATCGTGTTGTTCCAGTGAGGCACCTCCTGGAGCAGCGTCTGGTAGTGAATAAGCGTCTGACGTCCCTTGGACACCTCGATCGCCTTTTTGTACATGTCGTAGAAGGCGTCAATCATCACGGGTGTCATGGCGTTGCACAGCTTGATCATAAACTTGCGTTCGGCCTCGACGAGGATAGCGGTCGAATCCATTGATGTTAGCGGGTTTATTTTTTTCCACGCAATTTCGCAGCCGTTTTCTGTAAGTTGGCAAGCGATGGGAGTGAAATACTCCGAGTCGACTCTTCCTCAACAGAGTGGTCGATGACCACGGGCCCTTTGGGTTTCGCACACCAGCTGACACCCAGCGTCCCCTGCGCCACCTTGATCACCTTGTAGCCCAGTCGATCCAGTTGACGCTGAATGTACACAGTTGTGCTCTCAATGTCGTATGCAGGGTAGCCGATCGTGAACGGCGGAATTGTCAAAAATAACGAACGCTCGCCAAGTTCTGACGCAGATTTGATTTTGCGACAGAGCTGTTCGAGGATGGCTCTATAGGTCGCCTTGCGAACCTCGAGCCTTTTGTGCTCTCGCTCAGCAAGATTTTGTGCTGATACTAACATTCCTAATTAGCGCATAGAAACAACGGTGCCGTTCCGTGCCGCAGCGTCGGCGTTGTTTCTTTCCGATTGACGCATTTGCTCCAGCCAAATATCGAGCTTGCTCTGGTAGCCTGGCACCTGGGTCTTCAGATCCGCAAATTGTTTGTCCAGGACAACCTGGGTGTCCTCGAACGTGGTGTACGAATCACTGGGACCGAATGGCTCGAAAACATCAGCAGCGCCGATGCCGGGCTGGGGCTGTTCGGACATTTCCAGGATGTTGCCGTCACCGTCCGCCTTGATGTCATACTGGACACCAAAGTAGCCACGTGTGTTGACGAACATGATACGGGCATCATACATCGATGAACCCTGTTCACCCTGCATCGAGTTGATGTAGATGGTCTGAACTGGGTACACGTCGGGGTTCTTGGCCTGAATGGCATTGATGATGGTCTGGATCGTCGCAGGGCTCACCGGCTTCTGGTCACTGACGTTCACAAACGCCTCGCCGTTCATGAACACACCGCGGTTCCACAGCAAAAATCCCAAAATTGCCAGAAGGAGAAATACGACAATGTCCTTCATATTACCATCAGACGAGAAAAAAGTCCTTTCCGCCGTGGTGGAAAGTCCTTTCCGTGGAAAGTCCGCCGCGTCGCCTTCCTGGGTACAAAAAGTTATCCAATACTAGGATGGCCACTCTGGTCTACAGTGACAAGTGTCCGTATTGTTCTCAAGTGATCCAGGAGATTCGGGAAAACCCAGCGCTCATTCATATGATCCGTTTTCATAACGTGTCGACTCAGGGGGTTCCGTCGAGACAGATCACTCGAGTGCCTACACTGGTGACAAACGACGGGCAGCTTCTCGTCGGCAA
>Ga0315294_10007021_pt1 | contig 12363 bp, 8 predicted proteins | sample YL17G13_40_MG_FD_203626 | JGI IMG/M metagenome (GOLD analysis project Ga0315294, IMG submission 203626) | Sediment microbial communities from Yellowstone Lake, YNP, Wyoming, USA - YL17G13_40 | ecosystem: Environmental > Aquatic > Freshwater > Lake > Sediment | place: USA: Wyoming | collected...
CGCTGGCCGCAAGGCCGTGTGGGTCCGAATCCCACCCGCCCTACTGCGCTGCGGTGGCAGCCAGACCATGCCGGACTTGAACTCGCTGGCCGCAAGGCCGTGTGGGTCCGAATCCCACCCGCCCTACAAAGGCACAAGATATGGCGGTCTGTCCCGCGCAGCGTCCAGCACATTGTTTTGCGAGTCTCGCTTTCCTGTGGTATAGTGGTGAGTGCATGAGACGTCTGCCAGGGTCAGTTGCTGGTCGGACGGAACGCTGTACGCCACGTGTCGCGTTGGACAAACCACTGCATAGCGTGTGTCATGGCTGGCCCCGCACTGCCAGCCATGTAGAGCGCCGCATGCGGTTTGGGTCGCCCGACTGGCGCTTGCTTGCCCTTCGGTGCCCCTGCGTGGGTCGCTGGTTGATTGTGATGCCAATCGTACAGGAGGTTTGTCATGAGGCGGTGTCTTCTTCCTCTGCTCCTAGTGATGGCGCTCTCACTCTCCGGCTTGCTCGTCGTGGGCCGCACCGTGGCTATGCGCGCGCCGCGTGGCCCAGCACTCCAACCCACCACACCCAGGGCAGTCAGCACTCTATCGCGTAGTGACGTGAACGGCGACTGCGCCATCGACCTGTTGGACCTGGCCCTGGTGTCCGCGTCCTATCATGCTCCCTACCCCTTCCCGCACGCGCAGGCGGATATCAACGGGGACGGCGCGATTGATCTACTCGACCTGGTCCTGGTTGCCATGAACTATGGCTGGCGCTGCCCTCGCAGCAACATCCTGGTTGCTCCGTCCTGCTCCCGCTTCGACCCGCCACGGAACGACGACCCCTATCTTGCTGAGGAATGCGTCTGTCTGCAAAATGTTGACGGTCCTGCGGCAGACCTAAGCGGCTGGCATGTGCGGGACGAACAAGGAAACCGATACGAGTTCCCACCCTTTGGCCTGCCTGGTGGAGCATACGTGCGTCTGCATACCGGCATAGGGATCAACACCGGAACGGACCTGTATTGGGGTCGTGACTCCGAGGTGTGGGACAACTCGGGGGATACCGTGTTCGTGTATGATGATGAGTGGCAGCTTGTGGAGCGCTACAGCTACCGCTCTGGCTACCCGCCGCCGGTGCCAACCTCGACGCCGGCGGCGACACCCCTGCCGACCCGGCCACAAACACCCACACCACCCATGGCGACGCCAACCCCTTCTGCAGCGCCCGCGCATGTGGTCATCCGATACGTCTTCTATGATGGAGTTGTTCCACGCGTCGAAAGCGACGAGTACGCTGGGATCATGAATCAAGGAGGTGGGACGGTCAACCTGGCCGGCTGGCGGCTCAACGCTGGTGACCCAGGGCAGGATTTCACCTTCCCAAGCTTTGGCCTGCTGCCGGGGCGGTCTTGCCGCGTGTACACTAACGAGGTTCACCCGGAGACGGGGGGATTCAACTTTCGCAGTGGGCACGCGATTTGGAACAACGACCGCGACTGCGGTGACCTTTTTGACGCAAGCGGCGCACCGCAATCGCACTACTGCTACTGACAAGCAGGGGAAGAACGTAACACAAGAGTAGTGACTCCTTATACCGTCGGACAGATGCGCTGCTTGGCTCCTTGTGGGAGACTGGCCATGGACGGTTGCGTAGATTCCCGGCAACCGCCCAACAATGTGTGCGCGACCTGCGTTGTGCACGGCTGACGCACGCATCCGACAGGATGCTCGCCATGAAGCCACTGATCCACAGCACGTCCGGACGGCTGGCCGGCAATGCGTCAAACGTGGTGCGGTTAACGTACCCATCGTGGTAAGCAAGTTACTGTGCCTGGTCAGACGAGCAGGTGTGCCACGCCGCCAACCCTCGCGCTGCTCGTTCCAACCGAGCGTCAGCCCGCCCGCTCTGCAGATCACACCGGGCCCGGGTCTCCGTCTCCTTATTGCACGTGGACACCGCATGTGCACATCAAGGTGGCGGCAACGCCACCGCCGCACAAGATTGCTGTACTTTCTTGTGCAAGGCAGGCTCTTGAATCTTCTACGAGCCGGACCCTCATCTGCATGGACTGCGGGAGGCCGCCTAGTAGATGGCGGCCATGCCCAGTTTGTCGCCGTTGCTCAGGGTGTCCTTCTTCAACTCATCCTTGTCTCCGTAGCCGTACATGGTCAGGTCCCGGTCGACCGAGCCGTAGAGGTCGTCCAGGCCCACCCAATGCCCCACCTCGTGCGTCAGGATGTTGCGTACGTCGTAGGAGGTAAGGCCGCCACAAAGCTGGTCGGGGATCGCGACGCTGGTGTAGGACCAGGGCAGGTTTGGCGTTCATGATCACGTCCTGGTCCACGACTTCACCGGTCGGCGGGATGTACCAGGCGTAGGTGACGGCGATAGCGTTGCGCGAGGAGACATTGCCCCAGGCAACCATGTGCACGCCATCGTTCTTGGCGACCTTGATGCGTGTGGCCACACTCTCCACGAAATCCGCGCAGTCTATCAGTCTCACTGCCCCTTGAACCGCCCTGCCAGCTCGCCTGTGAGCTGCAGGTAGCGCTCGCCGTACTGCACGCTGGGCTCGATGTAGGTGCCCTCCACCCACTCGTTAAAGCTGTTGATCCACAGGCCGTCCGGCTGGCTGGCCAGGGCGGCATCAAACGGGGCACGGTACATGGCCCCATCGTCGCGAGCGCGCTTGTGCGGCTGGCTGGGCACGCGGATGTCGGGCTTGCAGCCCGCGCGCAGGTCGTCCCAGCCCGGCGTGAGCGTGCCCCACCACAGCTTGCGCTGCCCCGTCTTCTGCTCCCACCGGCGCACGTTGGCGGCCCAGCGCGAGTCCTTCAGATAGTCGTCGGGCCACTCGGCGTGCGTCACCTTGTAGACGTATAGCCCGTCGAACACGTCCAGGTACGAGGGCTGCAGCCCTTCGGCGATCCACCACGCCGCGTGGTTGGGGTCGGCCCGCGCGCGGATGGCGGCCCAGGCTTGCTGCGGCGTCTGGCCGCCGACTATGGGCACGCGCGGCATGTCCGCAAAGAACAGCACCGGCCGGCCCTCGATCTTCAGCCAGTTGGGATGGCCGCCGTAGCGCTCCAGCAGGTAGCGAATGGCCTCCGCCACGTTGCCCTGCGTGGCTGCGGGCGAGCCCGGCCAGATGTGGCGCAGGAAGACCACACTGGAGCGGAACGGCGTGCCCTGCGACTGAGTCAGCAGGGTGTTCAGGTTGTTGTCGGTGCGCTCGCCAGGGGCAAACCACTGCAGAGTGAACCCGTCGATGCGCACCTCCAGCGCCTGGTGCAACTGCGCCGAGATGTTGCCGGGGTCGTCCGAGTTGTAGGGCCTTAGAGGCCGGTCGCCCGCGCTGATGTTGCAGCCACTCCAACTGTCTTCCGAGTACCAGGCAGAATAGTTGGCCAGCACCAGGTTTGTCAGCGGCGGACGCCGCGTCGGAGTGGGTGTGCGCGTCGGCGGGGGCTTGGTGGGAGCCTCAGAAGGCACCGGCGCAGGCGTGGGGGGACGCGTCGGCCGGAGGCTGGACGTCGCTGTGGGCGCGGGAGTGTCGCTGGGACGCTGGGTAGCCGTGGGGCTGACTGGCGGCGGAGTGAGGGTCGCTGTAGGGCTCGGCGGCGCGATTGGTGTCGCGCTGGCTGTCGCGGTGGGCTGCACTTCGACAACTTGCAGCGCTGCCTCAGTCGGGGTCGCCCGCGGCCTGTCGCAGGCGCTGGCTGCTACACACAGCAGCAAGGCCACGGTCAGGCGTAGTGCCGTGGCGACTGCGGAGATTCGGCGTCGCGGGCTGTTTACATGGGCCTGACGCCCTGCGGACCGAATCGTCAGCCTGAGTCCTCCTGGCACGGACCGCCCTTCACCTCGTGCCATTCCTATGATACACATAGAAGCCAATTTGTTGCACTTGACACGCGTGCCCGATTGGGCTATGCTTTTGGCAGGCAGCATGGCACGCCCGAGCCGCTGGCGCGACGTCAACTCCTGTAGCGCTAGCGGCTAGCTATGCCCCATTCCAAAACCAGGGGATGGCAACCACAATCCACGCCATCCCACACATGGAGGACAAGATGATCGAAGTCACCAATGTGAGCAAGTCGTACGGGCAGGTGCAGGCGCTGCGTGGGGTCTCGTTCCACGTCGACGCGGGCGAGGTCATCGGCCTGCTCGGTCCCAACGGCGCGGGCAAGACCACCATGATGAAGATCCTGACGGGCTACCTGCAGCCGTCGGATGGCAGCGCCGTAGTGGACGGTCTGGACGTCCTGACCCACCCGCTGGAGGTCCAGCAACGCATCGGCTATCTGCCGGAGAACGCCCCGCTCTACCCCGAGCTCTCGGTGCAAGCCTACCTGCAGATGATCGCCGACCTGCGCCAGGTTCCCGAGGCCGAGCAACCCGCGCGCCTGTCGGACGCCATCCGCGCCACAGCGCTGGTAGACCACCTGACGCGGCCCATCGGCCAGCTCAGCAAAGGCTACCGCCAACGCGTGGGCCTCGCCCAAGCGATCCTGCACCAACCCAAGCTCCTGATCCTGGACGAGCCGACCGCCGGTCTGGACCCGACGCAGATCGTCGAAGTGCGCCACCTGATCCGCCGCCTGGCCAAGAATAGCACCGTCATGATCTCCACGCACATCCTCTCGGAGGTGGAGGCCACCTGCGACCGCGTGATCATCCTGCTCAACGGCGAAGTGAGGGCCGACGCGCGCCTGGCCGACCTGGAGGCCACGTCCGACGCGATCCTGGTGCTGGCCGACGGTGCGCCCGACGCGTCGGGCGAGTTGCGCAAGCTGCCCGGCGTGCACGCGGTCGAGTCCTCGCGCAGTGACGACGGGCAGGTCTATCGCATCCAGTCGAGCGGCAGGGCCGACTTGCGTTCGGCAATCTACATCCTGGCGCGCGAGCAGAACTGGCCACTCAAGGAGCTGCACCGCGACGTACGCACGCTCGAAACCGTCTTTAACGAACTCGTCACGGAGACGGGCAAACCGCCGCGAAAGCCCAAGGGCAGAGTCCAAGGCAAACCGACGGGCAGAGTCCAGAGCGAAGCGACGGGCAAAGTCCAGAGCCGCGCGGCGGACAAGGTCCAGAGCGAAGCGGCGGACAAGGTCCAGAGCGAAGCGGCGGACAAGGTCCAAAGCCAAGTGCCGAAAAAAGCCCATGGCAAGTCGAAGGGAGGCGACAGATGATCAAGCAAGCACGAGCCATTGCCCGCAAAGAGCTCAGCGCCTACTTTGGCTCACCCATGGCGCTGATCTTCCTGGGAACCTTCCTGGTAGTCACCCTGTTCAGCTTCTTCTGGGTGGAGACCTTTTTCGCGCGCAACATCGCCGACGTCCGGCCGCTCTTTCGCTGGATGCCGATCCTGACCATCTTTCTGGTGGCCGCATTGACCATGCGGCAGTGGAGCGAGGAGCAGCGCTCTGGCACGCTCGAGGTGTTGCTGACGCTGCCAGTGCAGCGCGTGCAACTGGTGCTGGGCAAGTTCCTGGCGGTCATGACGTTGATCGCGCTGGGGCTAGCCCTGACCCTCTTCCTGCCCATCACGGTCAGCCTGCTGGGCCGCCTGGACTGGGGACCCGTGATCGGCGGCTACCTGGCGGCGTTGCTCATGTCGGCGGCCTACGCGGCCATCGGCCTCTTTGTGTCGTCGCGCACCGACAACCAGATCGTCTCGTTGATCGCGACGGTGGCCCTGGGCGGGGCGTTCTACCTGATCGGGAGCGCCAGCAGCCTGGTGGCCAACGTGCCAGGCGAAATCCTGCGCGCCATCGGCACCGGCACGCGCTTTGAGAGCATCGAACGCGGCGTGATCGACCTGCGCGACCTGCTCTACTATGGATCGCTGATGGCCGTCTTTCTGCTGCTGAACGTCGTTTCGCTCAATGCCAAGAGCTGGAGCGTGGGACCGCACACGGCCGCGCACCGCCGCAGCGTGTTCCTGAGCGTGCTGCTGATCGTCGCCAACCTCGTGGCGCTCAACACCTGGCTCTTCCCGGTCGCAGCCTTGCGCGCCGACCTGACTGCGGGGCACGAGTACAGCCTCTCGGCTGCCACACGCCAACTGATCGGCAACCTGCAAGAGCCGCTGCTGATGCGCGGCTACATCAGCGCCAAGACCCATCCGCTGCTGGCCCCGCTGGTGCCCAGCATCCGTGACATGCTGCGCGAGTACCGGATCGCCTCCCAGGGCAAGATCAAGGCCGAGATTGTGGACCCGCGCGACAACCAGGAGCTGGAGACGGAGGCCAACCAGGTCTACGGCATCAGCTCCACGCCCTTTCGCATCTCCGGCCGCTACGAGTCTTCGGTGATCAACTCGTACTTTGACATCCTGATCCTCTACGGCGACCAGAACGTCGTGCTCAGCTTCAGCGACCTGATCGAGGTCGAGTCGCACCCCGACGGGCAGGTCGACGTGCGCCTGCGCAACCTGGAATATGACCTGACGCGTTCGATCAAAAAGGTGGTCTACGGCTTCCAGAGCATCGATGCCGTCTTTGCCAGCATCAACGAGCCAATCAAGCTAACCGCCTTTATCACGCCCAACACGCTGCCGCAGTCCCTGCAGGGCGTGCCGCAGAACGTGGCCAAGGTGGCGCAGGACCTGGCCAAAGAGTCGGGCGGCAAGTTCACCTACGACCAGGTGGACCCTGACGCGCCCAACGCCAAGTTCACCCGCCAGACGCTGCAGAGCACCTACGGCCTGCGGCCCATCGCCACCAGCTTCTTTTCGCCCGATTCCTACTACCTGCACCTGATGCTGCAAATCGGCGACAAGAGCCAGATGCTCTACCCACAGGGCGAACTGACCGAGGCGGACATCCGCACCGAAATCGAGGCGGCACTCAAGCGCGCCGCGCCGGGCTTCCTGAAGACGGTGGGCGTGTGGGTCCCCAACCTGCAGCCGAGTGTGGACATGTACGGGCAACAGACGCAGCCTATCTCCAGTTGGGACATGGTCCAGAACCAGTTGCAGCAGGACTATACTGTGCAGCAGGTGGACCTCTCCGGAGGCCGCGTTGCCGCCGGCGTGGACGTTCTGCTGGTGATCGCGCCGCAGGGCATGACCGACAAGGAGCGCTTTGCCATCGACCAGTTCCTGATGCGCGGCGGAAGCGTGATCGTGGCCGCGGGCAACTATGCCCTGGCACAGCAGCAGGTGCAAGGCCGCCTGACCATCGAGGCGCTGCCAGACAACCTCAAGGAGATGCTGGCCTACTATGGGGTGGAGGTGCGCGACGCGTTGGTACTCGACCCCCGCAACGAGCCCTTCCCTGTGCAGGTGGCGCGTCAGAGCGGCGGCACGCAGGTGTATGAGATCCAGGAGGTGCCCTACCCGTTCTTCGTGGACGTGCGCACCGACAGCATGGCCAAGGACAGCCCCATCGTCTCCAATCTGCCCGCGCTGACCCTGCACTGGACCTCGCCGCTACAGGTCGACACGGACAAGAACCAGAACCGCAAGGTGACAGTCCTGGCGCAGTCCACCGCCCAGTCCTGGCTGCGCACTTCGCTGGACGTGCAGCCCGATACCCAGCAATACCCCAAACTGGGCTTCCCGGTGGAGGGCGATCTGGGGGCCAGGCCGCTGGCAGTGGCCATCCGCGGCTCGTTCGAGAGCTTCTTTAAGGACAAGGCTTCACCCTTCCAAGGTGGCCAGAAGCCGTCCACGACCCAGCCCGGCCAGCCGACGCCCACGCCGGAATCCAGCCCCCAGACCGAGCTGGGCACCGTCACGACGTCGCCCGACACGGCGCGCCTGATCGTGGTGGGCAGCGCCGAGTTCGTGGACGACGCACTGCTCAACATTAGCACGCGCCTGAGCCAGGATCGCTACTTGAACAACCTGCAATTCGTGCAAAACGCGGTGGACTGGTCGGTGGAGGACGAAGACCTGCTCACCATCCGCTCGCGCGGCACCTACGCCCGCCTGCTCAAGCCATTGGTCAAGCAGCAGCAGACACTGTGGGAAGGCGCCAACTATGTGGTGGCGCTGCTGGCCCTGGTCATCGTCGGCTGGGTCTGGAACGTGCGCCAGAAGGGCGAGAAAGCGATGACCCTGACCGAGTCTAAGGCAGGAGGTGCGAAATGAGCAAGCGAAATCAGATCCTGGCAGGCATCCTGGCGCTACAGCTTGTGCTGGTCGCAGTGGTCTTTTGGCCCCGCAGGGCCGCTTCGGGCGCCGTGGGCAAGAGCCTCTTCCCGGGCCTCGAGCCCGACCGCATTGCCAAGCTGACCATCAGCGACGCGCAGGGCCAGACCATCCAGCTCACGCGCCAACCGAATGGCTGGGTGCTGCTCGAGTCCGAGGACTATCCCTGCACGGCCGACACCGTGAGCACCTTCCTGGGCAAGCTCACCGCGCTGAAGACCGACCGTCTGGTGACCCAGACCAGCGGCAGTCACAAGCGCCTGCGTGTGGCCGAGGGCGCTTTCGAGTGCAAGGTCGAATTCGAGCTGTCGGACGGCACCAAGCACCGCCTCTACCTGGGCACCTCGGCCAGCGGCACATCCAGCCACATGCGCGCCGACGACCAGAACGAGGTCTACCTGAGCGGCAACCTCTCATCCTGGGACGTGAGCACAGTGGCCACCGGCTGGATCGACACCATCTACTGGAGCGTGCCGCAGGACCAGCTCGTCGCGATGACGCTGGAGAACGCCAACGGGCGCTTTGAGCTCAACAAGGACGCGGCCGGCGGGTGGACGCTCAAGGGCCTGGCCGCGGGCGAAACGCTCGACACTAACAGCGTGCAAGGGTTCGTCAGCCAGGCCGCCTCGATCTCTCTGAGCAAGCCACTGGGCAAGCAGGAGCAGCCCGAGTACGGCATGCAACAGCCCGGCGCACTGCTGACGCTGCAGACCCAGAAGGACCAGGAGAGCAAGACTTACACGCTGCGCATTGGGGCCAAGGACAAGGACAACAACTACACGGTCAAGTCCTCCGAATCGGCCTACTATGTGAGCGTGAGCGAGTGGGCCGTGCAGGCTTTCGTGGAAAAGACGCGCAACGGCTTCCTGCAACTGCCCGCCACTCCCGCAGCGACACCGCAGAACTGAGAATCCGCAGACTCACATTTCCGAATCCAATCTGCGCAATCCCTGTAAAGGATCAGAGACGAACGGTCTGCGTGATCTGCGGATCGTATGTCAGGCTCCGAACTTGGTCAGGCGCATGGCGTTGGCCAAAGCCAGCGGCATCAGGTCCGTGGCGGGCAGGACACCCAGGCCGCCGTGCACGCAGGCGCGCTCCGAGAACCTTTCGACGTCATCGCTGCGGCAGTAGCGCGAGTAGAGCAGGGTGGGCACGGGGTGCCAACTGTGCGATTTGAGCACCGCCGGCGTCGAGTGATCGCCCGTCACCACGACCACATCCGGCCTGAGCGCCAACACGCGCGGGACGTAAGTATCGAACTCCTCGATCATCCTGACCTTGCTGGCGAAATCGCCGTCCTCGCCGCGGCTGTCCGTGTACTTGAAGTGCAGGTAGAAGAAATCATAGTCCGGCCAGGCGCGCTCGAGCGTGTCGAACTCGTCGGCGAGCTTGGTGCCGCTGGGTAGCGCATTCATGCCCACCAGCTTGGCCAGTCCACGGTACATGGGGTAGACCGCGATGGCGGCCGCACGCAGGCCAAACACCTCCTGCATGGTGGGCAGCGCCGGACGCTTGTCCAGGCCGCGCAGCAGCAGCATGTTGGCCGGGTGCTGGTCCGCCAGAACCTTGCGCGCCTGGGCTGTGAACTCGTTGACCAGGTCGGCAGTCCGCTGCGAGGCGGCCCTGTCGTGGGCATCGTCCAGCGGATGGATGCCCAGCGCGGGCACGCCCAGTTGTTGCGGGTCCGACTCGCTCAGATCGCCCGCGAGGCCCTCGCCGCGCAGCACGAGCGCAAAGCGGTGCTCCTTGACGGGCTTGACGAAGAGCTCGACGCCGGGTAGCTTGACCTGCGCCTGCAGCATTTCTGTGAGCTTGGCGCACGTCTCAGTGGGGATGCGGCCGGCGCGGCGGTCGGTGATGCGGCCCTCGGCGTCCACCGAGCAAAAGTTGCCACGGCCTGCCACGTCCTGCGGCCCCAGGTCAAAGTCGATGCCCAGCGCCTCCAGCACGCCACGGCCGATCACGTAGCGCGTCGGGTCGTAGCCGAACATGGCCAGGTGGCCGGGCCCGCTGCCGGGCGTGATGCCCGCCGAGATGGGCACGGTGCAGCCTGTGGCGGAGCGCTTGGCCAGCGCATCCAGGTTGGGCACCTGAGCGGCTTCTAGCTCGGTTGGCCCGCCCTCTTCAATAGGCAGCCCGCCCAGGCCGTCCATGACCAGGAACACGATCCTGGTCTCTGCTGGAACTACCAGTTTGCGGATGAACTCCAGATCTACCATGCTACTTGTCCTGCAGCGCGGCCACGCCAGGCAACACCTTGCCCTCCAGGAACTCTAGCGAAGCGCCGCCACCGGTCGAGATGTGGGTCATCTTGTCGGCCACGCCGGCCCGTTCCACGGCCGCCGCCGAGTCGCCGCCACCGATGATTGTGGTTGCGCCGGTGTCCGCCAGGGCCTTGGCGATGGCCACTGTGCCTGCGGCAAAGGCCGGGAACTCAAACACGCCCATCGGTCCGTTCCAGACCACGGTCTTGGCGGTCTTGAGCACCGCGTTGAACCTGGTCACGCTCTGCGGGCCAATGTCCAGGATGCGCCAACCGGCGGACACTTTGTCGACCGGCACCACCTGGTGCTTGGCGTCGGCCGCAAAGGCATCGGCAATTACCACGTCCACGGGCAGCAGCAGCTTCTTGCCGCCGCGCTTGAGCAGGTCCTTGGCCAGGTCGAGCTTGTCAGCTTCGAGCAGCGAATCGCCAACCTCGTAGCCCTGGGCTTTCAAGAATGTGTTGGCCATGCCGCCGCCCACGATGAGCTGGTCTACTTTGGGTAGCAGATTCTCGATCACGCCGATCTTGTCCGAGACCTTGGCGCCGCCCAGGATGGCGACGAACGGCCGCGTGGGGGCGCTGAGTGCCTTGCCCAGGAAGTTGAGCTCGCGCTCCATGAGCAAGCCGGCCACGGCGGGCAGGTAGTGTGTCACGCCCTCGGTGGAGGCGTGTGCGCGGTGCGCCGTGCCGAACGCGTCGTTGACGTAGACCTCGGCCAGGCCAGCCAACTGCCGGGCAAAGACGGGGTCGTTGGCCTCCTCCTGCGCGTAGAAGCGCAGGTTCTCCAGCAGTACGACATCGCCGGGCTTCATGCCGGCCACGGCTTTCTCGACTTCGGGGCCGATGCAGTCGCTGGTGTTGACCACTGGTGCTCCCAACAGCTCGGAGAGCCGCCTGGCAACGGGAGTGAGGCGGAGCTCCTCGGCCACTTTGCCCTTGGGGCGGCCCAGGTGAGAGCACAGTATGACCCTGGCGCCCTTGTCGCGCAAGTACTGGATAGTCGGCAGCGCGGCGCGGATGCGGGTGTCGTCGGTGATGTTGCCCGCCTTGTCCTGTGGCACGTTAAAGTCAACGCGCACGAGAACGCGCTTGCCTGTTACATTGATGCCTCGGATCGTCTTCTTGTCCATGCTTCAAACCTCCTGTCAAAGTTGGCTTTGCACGTCGCTTGAGTTGCTGCGTTCATTCTAGCATAGCTGTGGCTGCGCCCGCAAAGGGTGCCGACCTCACAGCTTGATCAACCCCTCGTAGACCACGCCGCGTGCTGGGTCGAGGGTCACCTTCTGGCCGTCTTTCAGCACTGAGAGGGCATCTGACACGCCGATGATGGCCGTGAGGCCGATCTCCAGAGCCATCTGGGCCGCGTGCGACCCTGCGCCGCCTTCGACCACAACCAATCCGGCCGATCGCTGGGCCAACGGCACGAAGGACTTGTTCGTGGCCTTGGCGACAAGGATGTCCGAGGAGCGGATCTCCGCCTCGTCTGGCAGGGCGTCCCCGATGATGCGCACCTGGCCCTGTGCCGATTCTTGGCCGATGCCCGTGCCGCTGGCCAGGATGCGCTCGACGATCTGCACGCGGATCAGGTTCGTTGTGCCGGGTGCGCTGCCAGCGGAGCCAGCCGTCATCACAATCAGGTCGCCTGGCTTGACGAATCCATGTGCGCGGGCCACGCTCGTGGCGGCGGCCAGCATCTCGTCGGTGCTGGCCGTGCGCTTGGCCAGCAGGGGATAGACGCCCCAGTACATGCACAGTTGGCGCTGCACCATCGGGCTGGGCGTGACGGCCACAATCGGGGTTGCCGGCCGATGTCTGGAGATCATGCGCGCCGTGTGCCCCGAGACCGTGGGCGTGATGATGGCTGCCGCGTCCAGGTCACGGGCTGTCTCGCATGTGGCATGGCTTACGGCCTCGGCGATGCTCTTGGTTTTGGACTCGAGTCTCCGCCGCAACGGGAAG
>Ga0315294_10007025_pt1 | contig 12360 bp, 9 predicted proteins | sample YL17G13_40_MG_FD_203626 | JGI IMG/M metagenome (GOLD analysis project Ga0315294, IMG submission 203626) | Sediment microbial communities from Yellowstone Lake, YNP, Wyoming, USA - YL17G13_40 | ecosystem: Environmental > Aquatic > Freshwater > Lake > Sediment | place: USA: Wyoming | collected...
GCACCCTTTCATCTGTGCCAAAGAGCGTCCTGGCCCGAACCCCCCGGCCGCTCTCGTAGTTGTCACCGGTGATGATCTCCGGCGGCTCGACCGCGAAGTCGGCGATGCCCTGGAAGACGTACTTCGGGGTGTTGGGCGTGAAGTCCGCGATGAGCTTGTTGTAGATGGTCAGGTTCGGCGCGAGGACGAAGAAGTGCCGGATGCCCTCGGCCTTGAAAAGGTAGGCGATGAACGCGCCCATGAGCCGGGTCTTCCCCACGCCCGTCGCCAGAGCGAAGCAGAGCGACGGGAAATCGCGCTCGAAGTCCGTCACCGTCGGGAACTCGGTCTGGATGACCTTGAGTGCCTGGGCCACGCTCGCCTGCGCCGCTTCGGCCGACTGGTTGGTGTTCTTCTCCAGCGGGATGACGTCGCAGACCTTGGCCAGAATCTCCAGCGATTCACGCTGGGGCGGCCGGAGGCTGAGCCGGTTGGCGATGATGTTCACGTTGGGGTTCATTCCGCGCCTCCTTTGCCGCCGGGAAGGTCAAAGAGCGAGGACTGAGTTTGCGCCCGTCGCTCTGCCTTGGAGCGGGGCTTGCGCCCGCCGGAGGTGGTTTCCGGTTCCTCCGGCTCTTCCGGCGACTTCATGGGGAGGTTCTTGATCTCCAAACTGTAGTCGTCCTTACCCCACTCGCAGCGGTTCAGGACCGCCTTCGGAATCTTCTTTACCGTCAGGTTGGGGAACTCGTCGAGATTCTTCACGCGGAACGCGCCGCACATGATGAGGAGGCTCCGGCCCTCGCCGACCTCGTCCGAGAGTTTCTGCAACTGTTCGCGGGTGAGCGTCTGGGTGGTCACGTAGATGAAATCCGTTTCCGTGGAATGGCCATGCTGCCAGTAGGTGGTGTCGCTGGGCGCGTAGGTGAAGCCTTCCAGTTTGCACATGGCCTCGGCCAGCATGGCCGAATTGTATTCCTTGCTGATAACCCAGTTGCCGAATTCGTCCTTCTGGAGAAGCGACGGCGCAAGGCGATAGTAGCGGAAGCCGCCGCCGCCTTTCCAGCCTACGGCCTCGGTGATGCCGCCCTTGTCCTTGCCATCAATCACTTTCTTCAGACGCGGGATGATGTGCGTATGGCAGTGCTCGCCGAGTTCGACCATGATCCAGCGTCGCCCCATTTTGTGCGCCACCGCGCCGGTCGTGCCCGAACCGGCGAAGGAGTCGAGAAGAATGTCGCCGTAAGTGGTGGCGAGAGAGATGACGCGATGCAGAAGCCGTTCCGGCTTTGGTGTATCAAACACATCGTCTTCGCCAAACAGCGCGATGCTCTCCTTCTTGGCTTCCTGCGTATGGCCCACTTCATCGTTTGTCCACCACGTCCAGGACTGATTGCCCTCTGACTCGGATAAGAATGTCTTGCGCCGTGGCATGGCGTTGCCGTCTTTTCCAAACCAAATGCGGTTGTCGGCGACAAGTTCCAGGAACACTCCCTCAACATTCTTCCAGCACACGCCCTTCGGCGGCGAGTAGGCCTTACCACCGGGTGTCTTGATCTTGTACATCTGATTCGGCCTGAATCCTTGAGCTGTGTAGTCCGATGACACCCACGGACCGCGCGGATCGTTATCGGGATTCTTGTACTGGGCGACTTGTTCTGGCGTCTTCTGCAATTTATTCAACTGCATCTTTGCGATGTTCTTCGCATACACCAAAATATGGTCGTGCCCGGCACCGAGCCATGCGCGCATGTCTGGAGACGTGCGTTTCTGCCAGAGCACATTCGCCACGAAGTTCGGACGCCCAAATGTTTCATCAAGCAACACTTTGCAGTAATGTGCCTCGTTGTCGTCGAGGTTAATCCAGATCGCTCCATCCTCAGCCAACAGCGACCGCAGAATTTCCAATCTGTCGCGCATCAATGAAAGCCAAAGGGAGTGTTCGACACCATCATCATAGTGCGTGAACGCCGACCCAGTATTGTAAGGCGGGTCAATGTAGATGCACTTGATCTTCCCCGCGAACTCCTGCTCCAGCGCCTTGAGGGCAAGAAGGTTATCGCCGAAGATGAGCCGGTTGTCGAAAAGGTCGGCCTTCCCAGAGCGAAACAGCGCGTGGTGGGACTTGCCCGTGTCCTCGACAAGGATGCGCGGCTCCAGCTTCGGCCGGTTCTCCTTGCCGATCCAGGTGAGTTCCAGTTTCGTCTTGTGATTGGCCATGCGAGTCCTCGTCCCCTACATGCGGTTCTGCCTGCGCATATTCTCCACCGCTTTGACGAAATCCGGGGTGTCTGGCTTCTTAGCCCATTCGTCCCAGAAGTCGATTGTGGCGCTAAGCGGTTTTTCCTTAGGAGGATGAATGCGAATCCTACTTGGTAAGAGGACCGCATCGCCGACAACCAGCGCCTCGCCAATGTCCAAGATCGGGAGGGTATCCATCAACCCTTCGAGGCTCTCTGGCATGAGCTTCCTGACTGTAGCCTGATCATCGCCATTAGTGAGCCGGAGAGCTACAATGTTGTTGCATTGGCTGAGGATCGTCGGGCTGACATCAGAGGGTCGCTGGCTGACGATCAAGAGTGCCACGCCATACTTTCGTCCTTCCTTGGCAATCTTCTCGAAGTTCTCGATAGCACGCTGCTCGACGGGGTTCTTTCCCTCCTTGTTGGATATATACATGTGCGCCTCGTCGCACACAAGAGCCATCGGCTTGCGCTTGTTGCGGTCGGTCCAGAATTGAACTTGGTAGATGATGCGAGCAACAAGTCCAACAATGACCGGAAGAACGTCCGCAGGAACCTCTGAGAAATCAATGACCTTGATCTGCGCCTTCTGCTCGGAATAGTCCATAAGCCTCTTCATCATGCCCGCCATGGCATCATATCCATTTTCGGCACTTGGGGCCTGGAAGAGAAAGCCGTAACGTTTATCGGTAACTTTGCTTGTAAGGCGAGGAATCAACCTGTCAAATTCGCCATTAAAAGGCCCCTTCTTTTCACTGCCCGCTTTAGCACCGGGAATCATCTGTTCATTGAGTTCCTTGAGCTTGGCAATCACGTCTTGAATGGAAAAGGGAATTGGGCTGTCCAGCGTAAAAGCGTTGAGAACATCAGTCTTCGTCAACGACTCAAGAGTCTTCTTCTTTTCAGCAACTACGGTGTCTTGAAATGCCATGACTTGGTTGTGTGCGCTGAATTCACTACGGTCGATGAACATGGCCTGCAGTTCCTCGGCATTCAAAAGCCAGTACGGAAGGAAAAGGAGAGAATTGTCAGATTTCCCAAGTTCCTCTGGACCCGGAATGCGAAGATGTCGAGCGTAAGAAAGCTCTCGGTACTCACCGTGGAGGTCGAACACAATCAAGTTGGCCGACGGAAGCTTAGCGGCCTGCTCAAGGATCGCCGCCACTGACCATGATTTGCCAGAGCCAGTGCTACCAAGAAGCGAGGCATGCCGTTGGAAGAGCTTGTTGCCATCAAGATAGGCCGCCGCTCTTTCATCTATCGTGTAACGGCCCATCTCCAGAGAGTGTTCCGTTTTGCCTTCAGTGGAAAGCAGGTTCATGAACGCTTGGAGTTGAGCGTCGCGGAGAATGTGGCACGCCCCATCTATTTCGGGCACCTGTACCAAGGAACGAGAGAAGCGAGGCTTGTTGTCCGTGGTGAGCCCCACCGTCCCTACGAGAGTCAGCCGAACCGTATTGAGTACGCTTTCACGCTGAAGGGATGCGTTTGCCATTTCCTCTGGGCTTTCAAAGTCCGGGTCCGGCGGTTCTTCGAGAATGGGTGTTTTGACCACCCTGTCGATGATGCCGATCAACCATTCTTCAATCGCTCCCGGCAGAGCGAGAGCTACCAGTTGCCCGACCCGCGCTTTCCGCAGGTCCTCATCGCTGTTGACTTGGATGCTGACGCGCCGCGTGTCCACGGCGCGAACCTTTCCGAGAGCGTGCGATGCGTCAAATGTGAAAATTGCCATGGTTAACCTCCAAGGATTTGTGTTGTGAACTCGCCGATCTCCCAAAACCTTCTCGACGGAAGGCTGAGCCATCCCGAATACTGCTTGTTGAAAATGCGCGTGCCGTCATTATCGGTCTCTTGCGCCTTGCAGACCAGCCAGAGGTTCGCGGCTTCGGCAAGAAGGGCTTCAATGCGTGGATTGGAATCCCTCGTAACGATCAGCCCCTTGCAGCCCTGGGTGCCCAGCTTGCGCTTGATGTATTCCTCCAAGTGTTTGTCATTGAAGCCGTAGCCGAGAAATAGAAAGTGGCTTGCCTTATCAATCGCGGCGTCTGCGGCCTTCAACAACTCCTGCCTATAGCGTTGGAGTGTCTGGTATTTCGAGAGGCCGGGCGTGATCATCACGCGAATGGAGAAATCAGGGGCATCCCACATCCAAGCGTTGTTCTCGACGACGGCATTCCGATGGAAGAAGAAATTCAAGGAACCGTGGACCTTGTAAAGACGAACGTGCTTCCTATGCTTGTAGACTGTCTTAAATCTGCCCCGTTGGCAGACTTGTTCGCGCAAGAGCAGGGACTGATCGACGGCATCCCAATCGGTCTTCCGCTCCACTCCACCGCAGAATCCGCTCGTGCAGGGAACGTCAACCGAATCGCAGGCATACTCGAACAGCATGTCGTAGTTCGGCGTCAGTGCATGAAGAATGCGATCTCCCTCGGGAAGCGTATCAACCAGGCGTTTGACAAATCGCGTCGCGGGCCAAGTTGCTTCGCCTTTTGCGATTCGGAATGCATACTCACGGTCGAGCGATGCGACAAAACTACCAGTGGCAGAAGTAATTTTCTGAAGCAAGGCTGAATCAGTGACGTTGTCGAGCGCAGACTCCAAGTCCCCGCCATTCTGAAGCGATTGCACAACCTGCTGCCATTGTCGCTCCTGTTCTGGTGCTTGAGCATCGGGGGCAACGCTCCGAGAAAGACTATCTTTCAAGGCGGGCATGCCAAACCGGATATCAAGCGCACAGGACATCCCCGTTCCGAAAAAGACGAACGGCTTGCCGTGGAAGAAGTCACGTATGGACTTGATCGCGATCTCCTCCGTCAGCGAAGGCAGTGTGGATGGTTGAAGGCTATGCATCTTGGCCTCCCGCACTACCAAGTACCCTTCGCCCTTTCTCCGTCAGCCGGTACTTCTGCTTGCTGCTGCGCGGCTTGTCCGGGATGGTCAATTCCAGCAGCCCCGCTTCGATCAGCGACTTTACGAGGCCGTCTCGGAACTTGGTACGGTTTTGCCGTCCGACGACATTCATCATCGCAACCAAAGGCTGTTCTTGACGGCAAAGCCGCAGGACTTCCACTTGGTCCCGACTTAGTCCCGACTTGGTCCCGACTTGGTCCCCTGACCGGGCCCCTGAAGTTCCCGCCGCGCCTTCGGCGACTAACTGCGCCCTGAACGTAACGATCAGGAAACCCTGCCGCTCCTCGAACAGGGGCGGAGGCACCCCGTGCTTTTTGCACATCTCGATGACGCGGTTCGTGCCCCGGCCCCAAACCTCCACCGCCCCGGTGCGATGGAAAGCACCGGCTATCAGAGGGTTGGTCGGCTTCGAATCATGTCGCCCCGAAAGCTGTTTCACCGTGATACCGTTGGGAAGGCGTCCATAACTCCGAATCTCGATCCGGTCGTCGAAGACCACGATGGCGACGTAGCCGGAGTAGTGAGAGTAGTCGCGGTGCATGACGGCGTTGAGGAGGATTTCCCGGAGAGCGTCCAACGGAACCGGGAAACGATCCTCCCGAAATATCTTCCCCTCGGGAAAGCGCGCGCCCAGCGGCATGGTGCGTTCGAGGAACGCCATCCCTTCGCGCACCATGGCGAAGGCGTTCATGTGCTCCTGCCGATTGTCCACAATCTCGCCGGTGATCTCGGAGCCCCGGAACCGCCCCATCTTGAGAAGACACTGGGGATAGTCGGGCAGGAATCTCTTCCCATAAAGCATATGGGCAGCTTGCGTTAGCACACCATTCATGCGCAGTCCAAACCGGTCGAGGATTTCGCCGATGTCGCGGCTCGTATCCGGCGAAATCCGGTTTTGCTGAATGGCCAGCTCGCGCGTCCGCAGAATTTCCTTGCGGTCCAGGTCCTTCAGGCTCAATCCGTCGGCGGGAAGGTTTTCCCAGCGGCGTTTGGCGTGGCCGCGCTCAACGAGCAGGCGCTCGTACTTGGCCTGCGGCATCCGACGCGTCGTGCTGCTTACGCGCTCGTAGGCGTGGCCTTCATAGGCGAAGGGCCGCAAGTCCCGCCCGCCCTCGACCGCAACGGCAATGACATCGCGGCCCGACTTGACCTTGACACGGTGGATCGAAACATGGGCGGGAGGCTCGAAGCGGTCGGCGGCCTGCGCGATGTCGCGGAGTGTCTGGTCGGAGACCTCCTGCCCCTCGATTGTTCCGTCGGGCCGGACGCCGAAGAGCACCGTGCCACCGGAGCCGTTCAGGAAGGCGCAGAGCGTCTGCATGCCTTCCTTCAGCTCGCCGGTCGAGCGCTTGAACTCCAGTGCCGGGCCCTCGCCCTGACGCAGAAGAGCCAATAGTTGCTTCAAGTTGGCCGGGGCATTCGTGTTCATGCCAGCCTCCACCGAAAGCAAAACACCGGCTTGACGGCGTGTCGCTGCCGGAGTTGCCCCTCGATGCGTTTGATGAGTTCGTCACGCTGGCCGTCAATCGCATCCTGGGCGTCGAACAACTCCCGCCGTTTTCGGTTGCGCTCGCCCTCCAACGACTTCAGCGTCTTCTGAGCCTCCAGTTTGTCTTTAAGCAAAGCGGCGAGCGCCGACGTTTTCCGCGCCCCGCGGTGGGGATCCGGGGTCAGGCTAGACATTTTGATATTCTCCCCGCCAACCTTTGGGGTCACACCTTCAAAATTCAATTGGCGCCTTGGCGTGACCTATTTTTCTCACCAAGAGGGCGCAGAGAACACAGAGATTCGTTTTCAGGATTGCGCGTATAATGTATCAAATTTCTCATGCAAAAGAAACTGGATAAAGGAAGTCATGGGTCCCCAGTCCTGATCCCATGAGTGGGGAAACTAAAAACCGGGATCTGGAACTCGACACCCGGTCTTGGCCGGGTCAAACGCAGGTTTTTAAACCTCGATTTTGCCTTTCCATCTTGACACTCAAGCTCCTTCTCCCTATAATCCTCATTATTCTTCAAGCCCTTGGCAGGCGCTGCCTGGAAAATAAGCAAGGCGACCTTACGGGTTTCAGGTTGTCCATCTTTACGCTGCAAACTTTATAAAAGGATATTCTCCTGGAGGTCGAAGGAGGATCGGCCATGACCATTCCCATCGCCGAACGAATGAGCCGGATCGGGACCGAGACCGCTTTTGCGGTGTCCCTGGAGGCTTCGCAGCTGGGCCAGAAGGGGGTGAAGATTTATCCCTTCCACCTGGGCGACATGAACATCATTACCCCTTCCAATGTGATGGATGCGGCCATCGAGGCCATGAAAAAGGGGAAGACGGGCTATTGCCCCACGGCCGGGATCGCCGACCTGCGGGAGGCCGTGGCCAAAGACGTGGGAGAACAGCGCAAGCTGAAGCTCACGGCGGACAACGTCTCCATCCAGCCCGGGGGCAAGCCCACCATCGGGAAATTCATCCTGGCGGCCATGAACCCCGGGGACAAAGTCCTTTACCCCAACCCGGGCTATCCCATCTACGAATCGCAGATTGAATTTCACGGCGGCGTGGGCCTTCCTTACGGATACAAAGAGGCACGGGGCGGGTTCATCCTGGATATGGATGTCATCCGCAAAGGGGTCCGGGCGGGGGCCAGAATCCTGATCTACAACAACTACCAGAATCCCACCGGAGCCTCCTCCCCGCCGGAGGAGATGGAAGAATTGGCTTCCCTGGCGCTGAAGAACGACCTCTTAGTCCTGTCCGATGAGGCCTACTTTGAAATCCGTTACGGAGGGACGCCCATGTCCATCGCCAGCTTCCCCGGCATGGCCGAACGGACGGTTATCCTCTACACCTTCAGCAAGAAGTTCGCCATGACCGGCTGGCGCCTGGGGGCGGCGGTGGGGCCGGCGAAATTCATCGAGTACATCTCCAAGATCAACGTGAACGACGAATCCTGCTCGAATCATTTTATCCAGTACGGGGCCCTGGCCGGACTCCAGGGAAGCAACGAAGGGCCGCTGGGCATCCTGGCCGTCCTAAAAGAAAGAAGGGATGTCCTTGTCGATCTGCTGAAGGCCATCCCCGGAATCCGCTGCTTCAAGCCGGAAGCTACCTTCTATTTATTTCCCAACGTGACCGGGGCCATGAAGCGCAAGGGAGTGGACGATGTAGAAGATTTCCGCAAGCTGGTTCTGCGGGAGACGGGGGTGAGCTTCTGCACCCGCAAGCACTTCGGCCGGCCGCTGCCGGGAGAGACCGAACGGTACATCCGCTTTGCCTATTCGGGGATCGACGTGCCCCTGATCAAAGAGGGGATGAAAAAGCTGGCCGACTTTCTGGCCTAGCATGAGCAAGCATTCCCTCTCCATTAACTTTTTCCAGAAATCCCCCCTTCGCCCCCCTTTGATAAAGGGGGGTGGGGGGGGATTTCAGAGAATGATTTTCGGGTTGCACTTGCTTCACAGGATGCCAAAATTTTTCATTTTCCTGGTTGATAAGAAGATAATGTTTGGATCGTTTGGTTTAACGTTTTCATTCCGCATTCCGAAATCCGCATTTTCAGTACAGACGGCAGCTCACGAATCCCTCTTCATCCCTTCGTCCAGTTGACGCCTTTTCACTGTACTCCGGGCTGTCATAGACGCATCGGGGATGGAACGTGCACCCGGAAGGCGGATTGGGGATTGTAGGGGCGCGCGGCGCGCGCCCCTAAGGGGTTCGGAGTAGGGGCGGGTTTGAAACCCGCCCGTACGGAGTTCGGATAAAAAAATTTTAGGTGTAGGGGCGGTTCGCGAACCGCCCCTACAATGCTCTATGAGGAGAAAGTTAAATGAGTCGTCGCATTCTTTCCGCCGAGATCAGCCACGAAACCAACACCTTCAGCATCCTCCCCACCACCTTATCTTTATACAAGGCGCGTCGCTACTACCGGGGAGAGGAAATTGCCCAAGCCCTTTCCGGGACCAAGACGGAGATGGGGGCGCATCTCGACGCGGCCAAGAAATACGGATGGGAGCTGGTGCAGCCCATCGCCGCCGCCGCGACCCCTGGCGGAAAGACCCCGGCCAAAGATTGGGCCCATCTCAGCGGAGCGGTGCTCGAAGCCTGCCAAGAAGGGCCCTTCGATGGGGTGCTCCTTTCCCTCCACGGGGCCATGGTCACCGAAGACCAGGACGACGCCGAGGGAAACCTCCTGCGGCGTTTGCGGGAAAAGCTCGGGCCGGAGGTTCCCATCGCCATCAGCCTCGACATCCATGCCAACGTATCGAACGCCATGGCCCGACTGGCCCATATCGTCATCGCCTACCGGACCTACCCGCACATCGATCAATACGAAAGGGGCATGGAAGCCGCTGATTTGCTCCAGCGCGCCATGAACGGGGAGATCCGACCCCGCTCCCTGGTTTGGCAGGGCCCCGTCCTGGAAGGCCTGGATTACGGGCGCACCCAGGGGGGCCCCATGTCCAGAATCCTGACCCGTGCGGAACAGCTCCGCCAGAAGAATCCGGGTTTATTGGCCATCACCATCTGCGCCGGGTTTGTCTGGGCCGATATCCCCGATGCCGGACCTTCCGTGACCATTACGGCGCACGGGGACCCCTCCCGGTTCAAGGGTGTTGCTGAAGAATTAATGAAAGATGTCTGGGAAACCCGCCGGGAAATCACGGTCCCCCTCTACAGCCTGAAAGAAGCCATGACCGAGGCAGGGAAAGACACCGGAGAGGCCAGGCCGCTCATCCTGGCGGATTTCACCGACAACCCCGGCTCGGGGGGATACGGGGATTCGGTGCGGCTGCTGGAGTCCATGATCCGGGGGGATTTGAAAAAAGCCGCCTTCGGCTGTGTGCCTGACCCGGAAGCCGCTCAGAAGTGCATCGCTGCCGGAGTGGGGAAAGAAGTGAAAATCGACTTAGGGGCGAAGATCGATCCAAAAACGTATGGGCCGTCTCTGATGGTAAAGGGAACCGTGGAGCATGTGAGCGACGGAAAATTTATCGCCCAGGGCCCCATGAGTAAAGGAGTTCAGCTTTCCATGGGCCCCACCGCCGTTCTTCGCTGCGGCGGGGTGCGGGTGCTGGTGGCCACCCACAACATACAGGTTTATGATCTTCAGGTTTTTCTCAGCCAGAAGATCGATCCAAGAGCCTGTTCGGTCGTTGCGGTAAAATCCTGGCACCACTTCCGGGCGGCTTTCGAGCCCATCTCCCGCGGAGTCATGCTGGTAGACAGCGGCGGCTTGGCTTCCCGGGATCTCAAACGCTTCACCTACCATAAAATCCGCCGTCCCATTTATCCACTGGATTTGGAATGATTTGAATGCGGAGTGCGGAATTCGGAATGCGGAATGAAAATTAGGCTTTGTTCGAAAAGTACGTGATTCGTCGCATGGCTGGTCAAAATGAAAAATCTTGAAAATTGCCAAGAAATCGTGTTTGGCCGGACCGTCTCTGAAATCCCCCCCAACCCCCCTTTAATAAAGGGGGGCAGGGGGGATTTCTGGCAGGAACGCGGTCCTAGGGAAAATCCTGGCTGCTGGTTGCGGCCCTGCCAATCTACGAACAACTTTTGAAAAGTGATTCATCACGTACTTTTCGAACAAAGTCGAAAAAAGAGAAGGAATCGGAGTAAAGGAAAGGAGCTGGGTTTAATGGAAGAGAAAATTATCACCCGCAGGGATTTTCTACGAGGTGCCGCGGGAACCGCCGTGGCCGCCGCTCTGGGACCCGTGATCCTGGGAGAAGCCCAGGCCCAACCGACGGCCAAAGTCGTCCTCATCCGGAATGCCGATGTACTGGCGCAGCCGGAAAAAACCCAGGGGATCCTGGAATCTATGCTGGATGAGGCGATAAAGACCCTCCTGGGAACGGATTCCCCCCTGGAAGCCTGGCGGAAGCTTATCCAGCATTGTCCGGTTAGGTTTTTGCAGCTATTGAATGCCGATTCATGTTGGGCATAGGTTCAAGCTCCAGGTTATCAGCGCTGAGAGCTTCATTCCTGATTTTTATACGCAATTGCCGAACCCTTTTGATGCTCACTTTTTCGCCAAATTGCTCCTGGCAATAAATGGCTAAGAGGAGGTAGGTGATCAGTCCGGCGAGAATCTGAACCATTAATCCATACGCGCTGCGGGCAATCAGATGGTACACTTTCAAATGGCGTTTCCACCAGCCGAAAAAGACTTCGATCTCCCAGCGCAGCTTATAAATGGTGGCGATTTGCTCGGCGGTAAGGTCATACCGATTGGTGGCGATCCAGTAGGTCTTGGGGCCCACCCGGTAAGCAATCACCCGGACTTCTTTCTCGGTTTGGTTCACCCCGGGCGTGCCCAACAAACAAAGGGCGTCATAGAAGATAACGCTGCCCGGTTTGGTTTCCAAGGCCCGGAGGACTTTTTTCGTCGTACTGGCCTTAATCCGGCAGACAAAATACTTCTTCTCTTCTTGCCAAAGGTCAAAATTCTTATGGCATTGGTAGTAACGATCCAAAACGGCCGTTTGCCCCGGGGCCATGATCTTGCAGGCCAAGGGACGCTCGTCGGCCTTGCCGTCGGTAAGAAAGATACGGGAGGGGATGGAGTGGTTCAAGTCAAAACCGAGGTGGACCTTGGCTTTCTTGGAACCGTCCCGATAGTCGGCCCACTGCATGGAGAGGACGGCATCGACCAAAGATCCGTCAATGCTGACCAGATTCCCCAGTTCCTGATGTTCTGGAGGAAGGACCGTGGTGGCTTTCTGGTATAGGGCTTGAAAGATTTGGGCGAATTGTTCCAGGCCTCGTGTGTTGATGGCTTCGAAAAAGCTGCTTTTTTTGATCCCGGCGTTGGGGGCGATTTCTTTGTTAACGAAATCGTCTTCTTCCAGGGCTTGCAGGAGGTGTCGGCCGGAGGAGTGTTCTTCGAGGTGGAAGTAAATGAGGGCGTTCAGCTGATCTTCCAAGGTCATCTGTAAAGGTCGATCCCCTCGGGCTTGGAGAGGGGAAATGTTGGGGTAGATATTTTTCAAGGGTTTGGTCAGTTGGCGAAACGATTTTTTTGGTTTCTTTTTTCTTTTCTTGTTTTCGGGTGCGATGGAGTAGGGCATCTTCGTAATCTCCTTTTATTTCAATGAGTTACGAAGTGGCGACCTACATACTTTTTCTCGGCTGTCAAGAAAAAAGTGAGCCCATCGCAAAAATATATTTCACATTTCCTTACCCATATTTTGAAAGCAATTTCCTAACCGGACAATGCTGA
>Ga0315294_10007026_pt1 | contig 12360 bp, 10 predicted proteins | sample YL17G13_40_MG_FD_203626 | JGI IMG/M metagenome (GOLD analysis project Ga0315294, IMG submission 203626) | Sediment microbial communities from Yellowstone Lake, YNP, Wyoming, USA - YL17G13_40 | ecosystem: Environmental > Aquatic > Freshwater > Lake > Sediment | place: USA: Wyoming | collected...
ATCCAATCACGGCAAACACCATGAACCCCGCGATGGTCGCAACCGGATACTGAGCAACCAGCGTTATGAACCAGTAAAATGGAAACAGCAACAGTCGAACCATTGTCATCGCGTAGTCGGACAACGCGGTGCTGCCAATGCCATTTGAAACCACTTGTGGGAAGAATCGTTTGACGACCACGTCGATGCCAAAATTGATGAGGTTGACCACCGAACACAACACCAGCGTCCAAACCAGCAGGTTTATGTAAGGAATGTCGGTCGAAATCGGAAACGGAGTCTTGAAACAGGATGAAAAGGAAGAGTCGGCGCACGGAGTCAGCGGTTTCTTTTGAATGTAAACCCCGAATATCAAGCTGACGACATACGCCAAAAGTCCGAATATGGAAACCTTCTTTGCCAATTCGATAAGATCCGTGTTTGCAACATACTTGGCATACTCAATCAACGGAAACGCCTTGAAAAAATTCATCGGAAGATTGGTCTGATCCCCCAATTGAACCGTGTTCCGGAATTTCCACCAATACGAGACCAGCGTCAGTGCGAGAATCGACAATGCGATTCCATAAACAATTTGTTGTCCAAGCGGGGACGGAATTTCTTTGTCATTCACAACTTGCGTCTTCGCATTTTTCACATCATCCGCATATGTTGCATTCGTGCCTACTACCTTTGTGTATATCATATGAATCGGAAACAACACGCTCAATGCAGCATAATTAAGGTTGATAATCGCAAATATCATGGTGCGGTAGATGCTGAATTTTTGGTTGGGGTCGGCAGATTCGTAGTTTACGAAGACATACAACACCAGGAAAATCAATATGGATATGAAAACCCCAATTGCAAGTAGAAGCCCAGTAACATCAATGCCATTTGCGCCAAACATATTTGCACTAGTAATCCATATTCCAATCATAATCCCCAATGTCATCAATGCATTTAAACCTGTGATGACTTTGCTTTGTGGTGAACCCAAAATGTCAGCACTGTTCACCTCCGAAGATGACCAGATGGATGCGTACTTGTACCACAGCGTGGCCAACACATAATATATGAAATATTGAATGAAGTTGCCGACAATGGCAAAATTCGCATAAGTAATCGAATTATAAATAATTGCCCCAAATGTAAACAACCACAAATAAAATCGTGGGTTTTTCCACGACGGTTCCAGCGGAGGGGGCGCGGGTTGGGGTTGTGATTGCATTTGTCCTGCCTAAAAAATGCTATTATGTTTATTATTTTTAAAACACGACCACTATTATTATACATTGCATATATTTAAAATACATGAAATGAAATGAAATCATGAAATCATGTGCATTCGCTAAAATGTTTCCATGGCGGTTTTTTTGCCGTGGCAGTCGCGACACAGGGCAACCAGGTTGTCCACATTGTTGGAGCCGCCGTGTTCCAGGCGCACGATGTGGTCCACTTCATACCATGCCGGCAACTGGCGGTCGCAATGTCCGCACTTCCACGATTGCTGCGCCGCCACGAACTTCTTCTTGGTTTCGCTGACGCTGCGTTTGGTTGCGTTGTTGCGCCCAGAGGACCGGATGCGCGCCTCCATTTGCGCCTCTCTTCGTTCGCCACCGCTGCCGCCACTGGCAGCCCCATCTCCGTCTTGAAACATGGATTTATTGTTTGCAAAATCGAGAAAGGGCGACAGCATGTCCGCCGACGACCGGCTGATTGGCATGTATCGGATGATGTCGTTCGCATGCGACAGCATGGACTGCGACTGTCCCGGATTCTTTTTGAGGAAGATGTAGAGAGATAATCCAACAAATGCAAAGGTCGACATCTTAATCTCCTTCTGCCACGAATGAAACACCTTCAAATATTTGCCATCATAGTACGTGTTGAACACAAGGAATGCGGTTATCCCGAACACAAAGAGTTCCAGTTTCATGACCTTGTTTGAATTGATTCGTGTATTATTATATTGTCATTATTATTTTTTGAACATCGGGAACTTCAACTGTGGTGAGTATGAACGTGGATACGGATACGGCGTTGGAACCCGTTTAATGGACTTTCGAAAGCGGGAGTTTTCCATGCGATGAAATCGAACCGTTTTTTGTGGGGAGCGAACATCGACCATTGCGTTAATGCGGGCCAGCTCTTTCAAAATGTGCGACACATCAATGCGTTTGTGCCCGTTCGCAAAAATGACGGTGCTGAACAACGTGCGATATCGGTGCAGCATTTCGGCGTACACTGCATCGGGCATGATGAACTGTTTGCGCGGCAGCGTGAACATGTCGTAGAAGGTCGACATGAGCCCCCACACATCCGTGTTGAAACGATACACGGTGCTAAAGTACTCGTTCAATCGAAAACTCCGATTCACGTGGTCGGTGAAATGATGCAATATTTCGGCATTGTAGTTGGTGACTGCATCAATGAGCCGCTCGGAGGCGGCTTTTTCCTTTAATCCGAAAATGCACATGAATATGTATTGAAAGTATTCATAACTCTGGATGTCAAAGGTTTTAATGTATTGTTTGTACACTGTTCGCGTGAAGTGTTTGATCTGAACCATGGTTGGGTTTGATGCATTGGATAAAACCGCAGAAGCGTACAATTCGCACGTCTGGGGGGAAATGACCATGGTCGAGAATGGCCGGTTGAATGTGACGGGGTTGTTCATGAAATGGTGCGGGGGCACGACTTGCGTTGCGGTGCTGACGCCGGCCAGCCCCCAGTCAATGATGCGCGCATTTCCCATCGCATCTATCATGACGTTGTCGGACTTCAAATCGTTGTGAATGACGCCCAACCGGTTCATGGGTGCCACTGCATGCACCAGCAGGGTCGAAACGTGGTCGTTCAATTGATGAATGTGGTTTGCATCGACCACCGACCGGTCCATCCATTCCTTCAAATCAATCCCCAAATCCGGCATGTTTATCATGCGCAACCTCCTCAAATTGGAATTCACGTTTGCCGCCGTGATGTTGTGTCGTTTCATGTTGATGCAAACCTTGTCAAAATTTTCCAGATCGTGTCGATCCAGCGCGTCCGGTTCGCACAAAGAAGCCTGCATGCTGAAGTATTTGTCGTGATGTTTGATGCGGGACAAGTGTCGCCGAATTTGTTGGTATTCTCTCATTTCGTCCTCGGTCATTGTCTTTTCGCCGAGTTTGCTAATATTGCCGTCATGATAATTGCGAACCCGGTCCTTGCATTTGAGAGACGGTTTAAAAATGCACCCCTGGGCACCTGCAAATATGGGTATGCCACCCCTTTTATTGCGACGACGGGTGTGATTGAAACGGTTCTTTGGCATTGACATTGGCATTGGCATTGGCATTGTGTCCATGTATCACTACACATTGTAATTATTTTATTTTCGCACTCATTGGGTTCATGCATAATACATGTAATACATGGTTGTTGCGGCGCCAAGCGCACACAGAGCATAAATCAGTTTGCGTCGATACTTTATTTCTTCGCGCAACCGCACCTCTTTGGGTTTGTAATTGGAATAATACGCGTTGATTGCGTCCTGCAACGAGACTTCGTCCCGATTCAAACGCAGATTGATTTGGTTGTGCAAAAAATGCACCCATTTGATAAAGGACTCGCGCTTGTCCAAATAGGGGGAAACCGGATACTTGTCCAACAGTTCGCTTAATGTGTTGCCCATTTGATGATTGGGCAGAAACAGCGGCAGGTTTTGAATGAAATCGTAGTATTTTTTTATGGTGACGTCGTTGGGTCTCTCGGGATACGTCACGGCCATGCTGAACAAGACGAACCAATAATGCGGACCCCACACGGACGCGTCCAATGCAGTCGTTGCATTGCCATCCTTGTATATCATGTACGATTTCATGCTGTTCTTATTTTTTACAATCAAACAATATAAAAAGAAGTGTGATTTAACACATAAGAGAGGTTGCGCCACCCAATTAGTCAAAAATGTATTCATTTAATGCTTTGAAAAATGGCGACGACGATGAGGGTTCTGAAGACGCGGATGGATCCGACGGCTCGCCCCACACCACGTGCACAAAAGCGGCATTATTGCATGCCAATCATCACTATTTGCATTCTAAAAGGAACACGTTTTGCAATAATTGTGGCAAAAACGGGCACGTGATGCATGCGTGCAAAAATCCAATCATCAGCAATGGAATCATTGTCTACAAAGAGGGCGACAGCGGGGGCGGGGTGCAGTATTTGATGATCCGGCGGAAAGACACGCTCGGATTTGTTGAATTCATTCGCGGCAAATATCCGATTTACAATCAAACCTATGTGCAGCGTCTCATTGATGAAATGACGTTGGATGAAAAGCATCGATTGCAAACCCAAACATTTAGCGAGTTGTGGAAAAATGTGTGGGGGGATTATTTGAATTCCAAATACCAAAATGAAGAAGCGGTGTCTTGCGACCGGTTCAATGTCTTGAAGTCCGGCATAAAGTTGAACCGCAACGGAGGAACCCATTACACTCTGAACACGTTGATTGCCAATTCAAACACGCAGTGGACCGAACCGGAGTGGGGGTTCCCCAAAGGACGCCGCAACTATCAAGAAAAAGACATCGATTGTGCCCTTCGTGAATTTTCGGAAGAAACCGGATACAATGAAAATCGGCTAATGGTCGTGCAGAACGTGATTCCCTATGAAGAAATATTCATGGGTTCAAACATGAAAACGTATAAACACAAGTATTACGTTGCGCACATGCGATTTCCGGACAAATCGCCGTCCGAATCATCGCCCGTGTTTCAAAAAACGGAAGTCAGCAAAATGGGATGGTTCACATACGAAGAATGCATGGGGAGGATACGCCCGTATAATTTAGAAAAAATCAACATTTTGTGCAAGTTGAACAACGCATTGGCGGAATGCAAACGAGTGCCTCATTGAGCAAAGCGATTGGATTTTGGGATTGGGATTGGGATTGGGATGGGATTGGATTCCCTGGCTGGGGGTTTAGTTGCTCAATTTATAATCGTTTTATATTATAACGATTATAACAAAGGGTTTTGCAAGTGCAATGACTTCTCCTGCGGTTCCTCTTCCTCTTCCTCTTCTTCCTCTGGAAGAAAATCCCAATCCAGTGTCAAAAAAATCAAAGCCAAAACGGGCACAACACCCGCAGCGGTCCATCGAAGCGATGGAGTGGAATCAAACCGGGAACCTCGCAGAGGCGGAAGAACCCCTCACATTTTTGTATCCAACGCTGAACAACCCCCATTTCGCTCTCAACATTGCCGAGCGCAAAGAATTTCACGACACCAAATACGATGTCATAATTCCCGAATCGCAGCGTCAAATGGAAACTGAAGCGGTGAAGCTGTGCAAAGCCGAATTTGAACTGGCTCCGCACCAACTATTTGTTCGGAATTTTCTCTCGATAATGACACCGTACAACAGTTTATTGCTGTATCATGGTCTCGGAACGGGCAAAACGTGTTCGGCCATCAGCGTGGCGGAAGAAATGCGCGACTACATGACCCAGATCGGTTTAACAAAAAAAATACTGGTGGTCGCATCGGTGAACGTGCAGGACAACTTTCGCAAACAACTGTTTGATTTTGCCAAATTGAAATTCGATGGAAACCTGCGACGGTTTTACATACGCGGATGCACCGGAAACAAGCTGCTGAAAGAAGTGGGGGCAAATGCGGAGCTGACCGATTTGACCGAGCGAAACATAGAAGCGGTTCGTTCCGGCATTGTGCAGCGCATCACTCGCCTCATCAATGCCAACTACGAGTTCATGGGCTACATTGAATTGGCCAATTTGGTGCGACGACTGACCACAAAGGCGGGCATGTCGAAGCAGGATGCCATTCAAGCAATCAAACGCGAATTCAACGACCGTCTGCTCATCGTGGATGAGATTCACAACGTGCGCAGCGACGAAGAAGCGAAAGAGAAGGAATCCACTGCCGGAACCAGTGTGTCCGAAGAGTTGTACAAGTTGGTGCGGTATGCTGCTAATTTGCGTCTGCTGCTGTTATCGGGCACGCCGATGTACAACGACCCGCGCGAAATCGTTTGGTTGCTAAATTTGATGAACGCGAACGATCGTCGGTCAACGATTGCAGTCAGCGATGTGTTTGACCGGGACGGCAATTTGTTGGTGAAGGACGGACGCCCCGTGGGCGCCGAGCTGCTGCGCATGAAATCCAACGGCTATGTTTCGGTTGTGAAAGGAGAGAATCCCTACATTTTCCCATACCGAATGTATCCGAGCGATTTTGCCAAAGAGCACTCGTTTTTGCAGCTGAATCGCGAACAGCGCCCCTCGTTGCAGCTGAATAACAGCCCCATTCCGGATCCGTTGCAGCACTTGGACCTCTATTTGAACCCCATCGGACCGTATCAAGCAACGGTTTACAACTACATCATTGGGCGGAAAAGGCACGAAATGGCCAACAAGGACGCAACCTCGTTCGGCTCGTTTTTGTTAAAGCAGCCCATTGAAGCGCTCAACATGGTGTATCCCAGCGTGGAGTTTGACAAGCTCATGGCGCGCCGAAAGCCGGCGTCGGATGCAACCGGCGTGGTGTCAACCGCGGATGTTGCGCTCCTCGCGGACATCAAAGGACTGCTCGGAGACGCCGGCATCAAGCGGCTGATGAAGTATGAAGAATCCGAAGAGAGCGGGCGCATTTTCAACTATGAATACAAGCCCAACACGCTTGCAAATTACGGGAAAATCTTTTCACCCGAGGAAATCGGGAAGTACAGCAGCAAAATTGCGAGCATTTGCGCGCAAATTGAACGAGCCACCGGAATTGTGCTGATTTACAGTGAATACATTGGCGGCGGTGCGGTGCCAATTGCGCTGGCTTTGGAAGAACTGGGGTTCACGCGGTTCGACAAAGAGGTGGGTTCGCTGTTTAAAAAGGCGCCCGTGACGCAGCGCGTCATCCAGCACCAGCAAAAGCGGTTCGCCGCAAAATACGCGATGTTTACTGGAGACAAGCACCTGTCCCCGGACAATCGCGCCGAACTGGAAGCGCTGACAACGGACAATGCAATCGGACAGCGCATCAAAGTGGTGATCATTTCCAAGGCCGGCAGCGAAGGCGTTGATTTCAAGAACGTGCGCCAAGTGCACATCATGGAGCCGTGGTACAACATGAACCGCATTGAGCAAATCATTGGACGAGCCGTGCGCAACTGCAGTCATGCCGACCTCCCGTTTGTCGAGCGCAATGTGCAGCTGTTTTTGTACGGAACATTGCTGCCTGCCACTCCGGAGGTGGAAGCCGCCGACCTCTACGTGTATCGTCTGGCCGAGTCCAAAGCCGTGCAAATCGGGCGCGTGAGTCGCATCCTAAAGCAAAACGCGGTGGATTGTTTGCTGAACGTGGATCAAACCAAATTCAGCCAGGAGGTCATTCGCCGCCACAACGGCGGCCGCAATGTCGTCGTGCGCCAAGTGCTGGCGGACGGAACCGTCATGCCCAATTATGCCGTGGGGGACCGCCCATTTTCATTTGTGTGCGATTATCAGGAGACGTGCGAGTTCAAGTGCATTGACGGCGACGGCAGCAAACTCAAGGTCGTTGAAGACACGTATTCGGAGCCATTCATTGTCATGAACGCCGACCGAATCATTCAACGCATCCGAGAGTTGTTCAAGGAGCGGCATTTTTACAAACGAGACGCGCTGTTGAAACATTTGATCGGCCACTCCGACCAACAAGTGGACGTTGCACTGACTCAAATGCTCGCGGATGAAGGGCGCTTGGTGGATAAATACGAGCGTGCAGGCCGCCTCATTAACGCGGGCGAATATTACTTGTTTCAACCGTTGGAATTGACGGACACGCAGATCAGCGTGCATGACCGCAGCGCACCCCTGCAATTCAAGCGAGACCACATTTCATTTCCGCTTGCGGACGGCACCCTGGAAATGCTGGCGGAAAAGCACGGGTTCGCCAAACCGAAACAGCTCGCGGAAGCTGCGGCACTGCCCGCCGCAATTCAAGAGATGAAGGGCGCGTATCAAGAAATAACCCGCGCACTCAGCGCCGAACAAAAAAAAGCAATCGACAAAAACACCAAGGGCTGGAACGAGCTGTGTCCGGACGTCATGCGCGAATTGCATGAAACGCAGGGCATTGACATGACTGTATTGAAACGGTGTGTCGTGGAGCATTTTGTGGAGGACCTCTTGGTGTCATCGTATGACACGGGTCTGCAGTATTTAAACATGGTGTACGCTCAAACCGCACCAGCCTTGGACGAATTTGACCGGTTTGCGCGCGAGTATTTTGACAACCAAATACGGACAAACCCCAAGTATGCAGGAGAACAGGGCATTCTGATGCTGAAAAAACAGACGGATACTGGCTGGCAGGGGGTTGTGCGCAAAAATGCGGAATCTGCGTGGGCCCCGCACGCTTCCAAAGAGGAATGGCGACACTACGCGGAAGACATTGCCGCCAAGATGCCGCGCGAATCAAGTATGTCCCACATCACTGGGTTCATTTCCGAATTTAAGGAAAAAAGTGGAGGAAGCTACGCGGTGTTTAAAATTAAATACGTGCATGAAAAAGGCACCGGTGCGAGATGCGACCAAATTTCATCCAAACAGCGCCGCCTCACCATTGTGAACCAAGTGATGCATGGGTTGGAGTCCGATGCTGCGCCGACGTACACGATGGAAAACACGAAGGACCAAAACACCGCCCGATTCTGCGTTTTGCCGGAGCTGCTGTTGCGCAGCTACAACCTGATGCGAAAGGACGGAAAACACTGGTTTTTAACACCGGTGCAGGTCGTGTATCTTGAAAAAAAAGCGTCGTTGGTTCGAAAATGAATGGGAAATGCCTGAACCCATTCCAAACAATGATTCTGCGGGTTTAAGCAAATAAAACTATAATATGCGCATATATTAACCATCACAACTTCCATTACATCACACGTTCCAATGCAAACATCTCTCAACGGCATGAATCAAACGCGCGTGCATCGCAATGAGCGCGCAGAACAACCGCACGTCAGCCCGGACATGTACGTCCCAACCATGGTGTCCGAGAAGGTCGTGCTGCCAATGACCGCGATTGGTCGCAACGTGAGAGACGTGCTCGAAAAGCATTTAGCGCATGCACACGAGGGCAAATGCAACGCAGAAGGGTTTGTGCGCCCCCGTTCAACGCAGCTGCTGGCGCATTCGTCTGGAGACCTGACCGACAATGGCGCGGTTGCGTTTGAAGTCATGTATGAATACCAAGCATGCAACCCGGTTGAAGGCATGCTCATTTCGTGCGTTGTGCAAAACGTCACGCGGGCGGGATTGCAAGCCCACATTGTCCCTGAACCCAGCCCCGTAACCGTGTTTGTTTCGCGCGACCATCATTATTCGATTGCGCGCTTTTCCAAAATAAAAGCAGGCGATGAAATTGTGGTGCGCGTGATCGGACAACACTTTGAACTGAACGATCCAATGGTTTCCGTCATTGCAGAACTTTCGCAACCATGACCAAGCGACCAAGCAACCAAGCAACATTAATAACATTAACATTAATTCAAAAAATTGAATTAAAATTATCACAAAACATTTAATGTAGCCAACACAGCACATTCGACAAGCATGAACTGCAATGCGTTATATCAAACATCCAATGTTCGCCACAAAATGTGTGTTCCATTTTCCAACATAAGAAATTTTGAACGCCTCGAAGACCATCTGAAAGATGTCGTTTCAAAAGAAATCGGCGGGAAATGCATTCCGGACGGGTTTGTCAAACCGGAGTCATGCAGTCTGCAGTGCTATTCAATCGGCACATTCTTGGCGGGAAACATTCATTTTGTGGTCAACATTGAGTGCATGATTTGTTGTCCCAAAGAAGGAACGGTCCTGTCTTGCATTGCGAAAACGGTGACGCAAGCGGGCATTCGAGCCCATGCACTGTGCGATCCGTCCCCCATTGTGGTTTACATTTCCCGCGAAATGCATGACGCGGTTTCCAAGCACAGGCTCATGTCAAATTCAATGGACTCCATCAAACCCGGCGACGTCATTCAGGTTCGGGTCGTCGGCAGGCGGTTCGAATTGAATGACAAACACGTTTCGATCATCGGTGAATTGGTCTCTACGGTTTAAAAAATTGTTTCGTCAATTCCGTTTTTTGATTCTCGACTTCTTTCAACTGGGTCTCTTGTTCATTCACGTAGCTCAGATAATCTGTTATTTTGGAAATGATTGCGTCGTCCACATTTGTTAAGTTCACGAACGACCCATTCTTGTTTTCAGTCATGCCGACGTTGTGTTGCGTCATAATTTTTAATATCTGAATTTGATGGTGCTGGTTCAATGCCTCCACGCAATCTTTTATTTGCTTTAAATCGGAAACTGGCATCTTTATTTGCTTTTTACGTTGAATTATGGGTGTGAATGTTCATCATTGTCATGATGATTCTAATATGTTTTCATTCGTTATAATTAGAATTCAATGATTGTGTTGGTATGAAAAATACTACATGCAAATGATTTAAACGCGCATCAACAAAACAATGCATCCATGCATTCATGCAAATGCACCATCCCAGACACAAGGCAAATGATGCCCTGAATCAATTGCGCGAATTCATGCTGTATGACACGACTGCGACCATGTCGCAACCTTCGCCACTGCAAAAGCCAGCACCACCAGCACCACTGCAAAAGCCAGCACCACCAGCACCACCAGCACCACCAGCACCACTGCAAAAGCCAGATGAAACCGCATTTCAGCCGCCAGCACATCAAGACGTGCTGTTTTGGTGTTTGTATGTCATGATGCACGGCGCATTCAAATACGAACAATTGGCAAACCGATACACCGCCGAGCAAGACACAAAACGCGACCAAGTGTTGCTTTTAAGAAAGCACATGAGGGAGCTGAAACAAGCAACCGGAATCAAAATAACCGCATCCACAATTGAGAATGATATAATGACTGCACACATTACACCACATGCATTCCAGGTGCTAGTGCATTTGAATTCTCTCAACGCAATCCTTGTGAATCCGTACAATCATGTGTATGCCGAGTTTATTAGCGATGCGGTTTCGGACAAGCCCACATACGTGATAAAACGAAAGGAGGAAAAAACAAGACGCGTGTGCATGACCCAAGCAACCGAGGCACAACTGGAATCATTTCGCAAAACATATTATCGGATAGAAAACTTGCATAAACCAATCAAATCCATCAGCGCATACACAGTGGCAGACCTGACCGAAATGTGCCATCGACTGAAAATCCAAATCAAACCCAAAATGAAAAAACAAGAAATATATGATGCAATATCAAGGCAACTTTTTTTATGACGAGGCCGAGGCATTCACATGATGTTTGAATTCAATGAATTAAGTGATAAAATTGAATTTAAATAATATGCTCTCTTAATATACATCATCGGACTCCGCAAATCACAATGCAGAAACATCAAAAGCAAGCCCCACCGCACGAATTGTTTGATCGAATGGTTGAACACTATTTAGGCGGGGTGTTGCAAACTGATGGCGGCACGCTTGAGCTGGAGGTGCGGTTCGGAACCCGCAATTTGAAACACGTGGCGTCCACCACCAAAATTGATTTTGACAATGTCATTAAATCCCTGCTGTCGTCCGGATTCGTCATGGAAAAAACGGACGAATGCACCCTCAAAATCAATTCCGAAATTCAAGACCCACACACCGGAAAACCCAACATGTCGGACATTCGCACCGAAATCCGGGGGTTGCACAATGTGCAACTATACTGCAGAACCAATTCGTTGGACAAGGTCATGCCCGTGTTCGTTCAAAAAACGGGGTGCGAAAATAGCTCCGGAGAAATAATTCCTCCGCTCAATTTTGACGACTTCAATTTTCGTCTCTCTCTGCAGAAGGAAAAACAGTTTGCGGAGTCGTCTTCCAGTGCCAAAACGGTGGTTGGACCCTGGCGCAGCAGCAAAAAAACGTTTCGCTACATCAGTCGCAGCACATTTCGCAACCCTGCATTTCCATTCGTGGTGGACATGAGCATTGTCAAAGAATCTCGTCGCGATTACGCCGGCAACGGCGGCAGCAACCACATGATTCCCACGCACACGTTTGCCGAATCGCAGGTCGTGGAATCCCAGCCCAAATATGAAATCGAGATTGAGGTACTGAATGATGCGGTCGGGCAAGGAACCGCGTTCAACACGACAAAAAAACTGGCCGATGCGCTGCGTTCCGCGATCAAGACCGTCATGTCTGGACTGCAAGGCACCAACTATCCGGTGGGTGCGGCTGAACAGGCGCTCGTCGCGCAGGAATACATGCGTTTGTTGCATCCCGAAAAAGAACCCCATCACAGCGAAAAGGACAAGAACGAGCCCCCAGTAAAACTGCTTCCCAAG